>Ga0066256_1005828_pt1 | contig 9974 bp, 7 predicted proteins | sample ThiBio_1000_biof_FD_87107 | JGI IMG/M metagenome (GOLD analysis project Ga0066256, IMG submission 87107) | Wastewater bioreactor microbial communities from Cape Town, South Africa - Thiocy_expt_1000_biof (version 2) | ecosystem: Engineered > Bioreactor > Thiocyanate-remediating > Anaerobic-Aerobic... | reverse complement strand
ATCAATGAACCCGGATCTCATCAAACTTGGAAGCGCCGCACAAGCGTTGGGCGGCGCGCTCGGCGTGGGTCTGCTGGTGGGGCTGGAGCGCGGCTGGCGTGACCGCGATTTGCCCGAGGGCGGTCGCGTCGCCGGGCTGCGCACATTCGCCCTCATCGGCTTGCTGGGCGGGCTTCTCGCTCTGCTCTCCTCCAACCCCGAGCTACTTCTTGCCGCCGGCCTGCTCGGCATCGTCCTGCTGTTTGCCGTTTCCTTCAGGCGTGCATCGGAGGCCTCCGGCACTCTCAGCATCACGACAGCTGTCGCAGCGATGGCCACCTTCTGCCTAGGCGCTTTGGCCGCAAGCGGTCAGGCCATTCTCGCCGTAGGGGCGGCCGTGGTCGTCGCGTTGCTGCTCGGTCTGAAACCAGTGCTGCACCGCTGGCTGCGCCTGATCCAGCCGGTCGAACTTAATGCCCTCCTGCAAATGGGCGTGCTCACCGCAGTGGTGCTGCCGCTGCTCCCGGACCGGGGCTATGGGCCCTACGCCGCGCTTAACCCCTACCAGCTGTGGTTCGCAGTGATCCTGATCGCGGGGCTGTCGCTACTGGGCCACGTGGCGGTGCGGTTCAGGGGGGAGCAACAGGGGCTGCTCTGGACGGGACTGCTGGGCGGCCTTGCGTCTTCCACCGCTGCGACGCTGGCGCTTGCTCGAACCGCAAGGAACCAACCAGGCTGGCATGTGCCCGTGGCGGCGGCGATCGTCGCTGCCTGCGGCGTGATGTTCCTGCGTATGGCCGTGGTCGTCGCCGTCCTGCAGCCCAGCCTCGCGCCTCGCATGGGCCTGTTCCTGGTGCTGCTCGCCGCGGCGGCGTTCCTCTTTGCGGGATGGCAATGGCGCCGCCGGCAAGCCAGCGGCCCGGCCACACAGCAGGCCTCGCGCCGCCTCTTCGACCTGCCCACGGCGCTCGGATTCGGCGTCGTGCTCGGCGTGGTAGCCGTGGCTGCCCGGGCCGCGCGCGAGGCCCTTGGCACAGCCGGCATGTACGCCGTCGCATTCGTCTCTGGTCTGGCTGACGTGGATGCCATCCTGGTTTCGAGCGTGCAGATGCTGGCGCAGGGCGACCTCCCGGCTGCCGCTACTGCCATCGCGATCCTACTTGCCGCCTCCGCCAACATGCTCACCAAGGCGACCCTTGCCTGGACGATCGGCGGGCGCGCTGTCGGTGTCCGTGTGGCGGCGGGCTATCTGGTGGTGGCCCTTGTCGGCTTGGCGGCAGCAGCCATCCAGGCGCACTGACCACAACCCCGCGGACCGCTGCGCACTACAGCCGCCTGCTGAGGGGCGCTTATTTCGGATCACCCTTCAGGTCTTCACCCCGCGTAAGTGGCGCGGCGGGCGCAGACGTTTCTCCCGAGACACCCATCGCTCCAGCGTTGCTGCCGGAACGCTCAGCCCGACGGGGCACACGGACCCTGGTCCGGTCCCGCCCAATCGTCACGTACTCGTATTGCTTCGATTCTGCCGGGGACGCTTGAGCCTGTGATTGCAGGTCAGGCGAGTCGGACCGTTCGGCCGGGCGGTCGAGGTGGGTCTTGATGCGGTCCCTGCCGATATACACGTAACGGTGCTGATGCGACTCGGAAGCCGCCGACTCCTGCAGCTGCCTGGGCTGGGGGTCGGGACCCCCGTGTGAAGGGGTGGCTTGGGCGAACGCACTTGCGGAGAATGTGAATAAGGCCACGGCGAGGATGTTGGCGGAAGTCATGGAAAGCTCCTTGGATTACGGTTTGGTACGACATATTCGGGCTTGCCACCGTGGGAAGGTCAAGCGGCTTCAGTTCCGCTCGGTTGTTTGTGGCGCCGTTCGATGCATAGTGACGGACGACAGCAGTGGTCTTGCCCCCGTATTCCCGGACCCGTCCTATTCGCAATGTAGCGCCAGGTCCTTCATCGGCTGCTGGCGCGCCTGGGCAGCTTGATGCCGCCTGAACTCTCGGGGTGATCGCATTTTCAGCGACGAGTGCGGATGCACCTCGTTGAAGTGCTCGAAGGCAGCGGGCAGTTGCGCCAGCACAGTGTTGGCGTCACGCAGGTCCATGCGGGCCACGTAATCGCGTTTGAACGTGTTGACGAAGCTCTCGGCCATGCCGTTGCTTTGTGGGCTGCACACCGGCGTGTTGACCGGCACCAGGCCCAGCGAACGGACCATCGCCCGCGTGTCGGCGGCGATGTAGGCGCCACCGTTGTCCGTGAGGAACTCCAGCCGATGGTCGGCCGGTATGGCCTCCACCGTGCCGAAGCGCTTTTCCACCGCCTCGATCAGCATCTCGCGCACGGGCTCGCCGGGCAGGCCTTTTCCCTCCCACGCGCGCCAGGCCATGACCTCGCGGTCGCAGCAGTCCTTGGCGAACGTGGCCGTCACCGTCTGGCCCGAGTCGCACTTGATCTCCAGGCCGTCGGAGCACCAGCGCAGGTCGCTGCGGTTCACAGCCACCTGCCCGTCATGCACGCGGCTGGAGTGCCTGCGGCGCGGCGCCTTGGGCAGCAGCAAGCCGGCTTCGGCCATCACCCGGTAAGCCCGCTTGGGATTGACCCGCGCGCCGCCCTGCGTGGCCCGCTGGCGATTGACCAGGGCGCAGGCTCGCCGGTAACCGTAGCTTGGCAAGTCGGCGATCTGCTCGCGGATCTCGGCGAGCAGTTGCGTATCGCCGCGCGGGGTGCGGCAGGTACGGCCATCGCGCCAGTCGTCGCTGCGGTGACGCAACTGGTGAACGTGTGAGCGCGCCAGCCCCAGCACCCGGCAGACCGTCTTCACTGGTCTTCCCCGGGCAACAAGGGCGAGCGCGCAAGCCACTTTTTTTCGGTGGCGTACTCCACGGCTTCCTTGAGGATCTCGTTCTCCAAGGTCTTTTTGCCCAGGATCCGCTGCAGCTTGGCGATCTCGGCGCGAGCCGCCGCCAGCTCCGATGCCGGCACCACCGCCTCGCCCGCAGACACCGCGGTCAATGCACCTTGCCGTTCGAGCTTTCGCCACTGGAACAACAAGCTGGCCGACACATTTTCCTGGCGAGCCACCAGCGACACGCTCATGCCTGGCTCGTAGGTCCTGCGCACCAAGGCCGCCTTCTCCGCAGGGGACCAGCGCCTGCGGCGCTGGTCTTTCAGGATCACTTCGACAGTGTCCGTATGCCTAGTCATATTCACAGTCCTACTCCTATCGTCAAAGATAACGGATAGGACAGGTCCGGGGATTCAGGGGGCTATCTCAGCAGGTCCTGCATCCGTCTACGCTCCGCAGGAGTCGGCCACGCGGGGTCCCCTGGGGCAGCCTCCAAATTGAAGCGCCCCTCGCCGTCGAAGCGAACGAGCCCATAGGTCTCGTTGACCACCGCCCCCGGTTCCCCGCCGGCCTGGAGCCGGTCATACCAGTCCGCCAGACGCAGCGTACGGTCCGCCAACATCGGTGCCAAGGCCTGACCCCGAGCGAGCGCCACATACAGCACATGCGGCAAGGCGTGCACCTCGCTCTCCTCATCCAGCAGGAACACGTAGGAGGCATATTCGCCCTCCACGTCGCCCATTCCGCGGCCGGATGCATCCACAGTGGTGTAAACGGGAGCAAATCCGCTGCCCGGCTGGCGGAAGTTCGTGGTTTGCCCTTGGTACACGCGTGCCGCGACCCACTGCACGCCTCCCGCATAGGCATAGGCGCGCAAATCGAACTTCATAGACTGTGATCCTCCCTCATTCGGAATGACGCGCTCACCGGGAGGCACAAAGGCCTGTGCCACATAGGCTCCCGTCATGATCTCCTCCCAGACTCGGCGCGTGAGCTTGTCGCCCCGGTACGCGGCGCGGCTACCGAAGCCCGTCGCTGGCTTGAAGAACAGACTCCGGCGCGCCGCCCATAGCCGGTCGCCATGCGCTGCATCGACCACTTCGGTGCGCGGCACGTTCGCCAGCAGCACCTGCCGGTCGTCGTCCGTAACGCCCAAGGCCCGGAGCGCAGCTTCGTCACTGAACAACGCCAGACGGCGTTTGTCGGCGTAGAGCGCGTGTGCCTGGGGATGGGGCGTGAGAACTGCCGCCTGCTCTTGCCACGCCTGCCGCAACACAGCGTTAGCAGGCAGATCCAGATAGAAATCCGTGACTCGGTTGTAAACCACGTCTATGGCCAACTCACCGTGCCAGAGCCTGCCGTGGCGGCATGCCAGTTCGGACGGATCGGCAATGACGGCCTGCAGTCCATGGCGCTCGAACAACTGTCGAAATAGCAGGAATTCCGGATACAGGTATTGCTGCTGCGGTGCCTCGTCCACGATCGCGATCGAGGCCAGCGGCCGAGAGTTGCCCGCGAGTCGCCATTCACGGCGAAACATATCCACCAGCCGCTGTTCGAACGTTGTGACGCTGGCGCCGTCGGGCGCCATTGCCTGTACAGCCTGGCAGCAGCTGCGCTGAGCGCGAGCCAGCACCGCATTCAGCATCGCGCCACCCGCGTTCGTGTTGATTTCGATCAGGCCGAGACGGTCCTGATCCAGATGGAAGTCATAGCCGAAGAACACACCCTGCGCGCCACCTGCGCCAATGTGCGCAATGGCTGGGGCATCCGCCAGAACCTGTTCCCGGTACGCCGGGAGTGCCACTACCGCCTCGATAGCCCGCACGACGTGCGCCATCCGCTCCAGCGGGGGCCGCGCTACAAAGACTGGTTGCGCGGCAAACAGGTAGGGGCATCGCTCCCTCACCAGCTGCGACAAGCTCGGGGAACCGAGTTCGGCATCGAGCGCGGCCGCCAGCGCCGCTGGATCCAGGCTCAGGCAGAAGCAATCGCGGTTGAGCCGCTCGAAGGGGGTCAGTTCGCAGTTTGATGTGTGGTGCATTGAGAAAGAGGGTCTAAGGAGTCGATGAAATGGGTAGAACGCCTCAATATTGAGCTCGTCCCACGCTCGCAGTTCGCGCCAGGTGTCCAGAGCGACTAGACGGATCGCCGTCAGCGGCACCGCAAGCTCCCCCACGCCACCAGCTCCCGTGCAGCCAAGCCCAACTCGTCACGAAGAAACAGCCTGGGCGTGCGATGCGCGCCACGCGCATGATGAATTGACCGGCGCAGGCTGAAATAAGAGTCTTGATCCGGCTATCCGGCCGCGCCGCCCACTCGCGCACGAACGGCCTGGGTCACTTCGCCCATCACGTCGATGCCGTTGCTGCCGTGTGGCAGGGTATTGCAGGTCACCACGCGGGCCGCGCCAGCGTCCTCGAGGAGCTGCATTGCATCCGGGGCGAATACCGCATGCACGCCAACGCAGACAGGGGCAATTTCGAACACCGACCGCACCTGACGGACCGCGACCGCCATGGTGCGCGCACTGGAGATGATGTCGTCAATCAGCACGGGGCTGCGGCCCGCGTGGGTTTCGACCTGGGGCACGCTGATCTCGACGCTGCGGTCGCCCAACCTGCGCTTGGCCAGCACGATGAAAGGGCAGCCGACGCGGCCGGCGACGTCGCTGGCCCACTGCTCGCTCTCCGAGTCGGGCCCTACGATCACCGGCTGGGTGAAGTTGGCTGTCACCCAGCGCGCTATTGCCGGCGCACTGGCCACATTCTCCGCCGGAATTGAATACACCTCGGCCAGCGAGGCGCGGCGATGCAGGTGCGGATCGACCGTCACCAGCCAGTCGAACGCCTGCGACAAGAAGCGCGCGAAGGTGACGGAAGTTACGGCCTCGCCTGGCTGGAAGCGCTTGTCCTGGCGCATGTAGGGCAGGTAGGGAGTAACGATACCGACCCGACTGGCGCCCAATTCACGCGCGGTCTGCGCCAGGTACCACAGGCGCAGCGCCTGCGGATCCGGGTCGCGCAGGGATGCCACGACCACAACATCTTTTCCGGATAGATCATCGTGCAGCCGAAGGTAGGACTCGCCGTCGGGGAAGTGACGCGCCTCCACTCGGCCGACCGGGGCCTGCAGGTGCACCGCGAGGTCGGCCGCGGCTTGCTCGGCGCCAGGTGCGGGAAGGATGATCATGGTCATGCTATTTCCTCGATGGTGACCAGCCCCTGCTGGCGGTTTGCATAGGCCTGCGCGTACTCCAGCTCTCCGGTGGTCTGGGCATGCACGTGGAACAGCGGCTGGCCGCGCGCGATCCGATCCCCGAGCTTCACTTCCAGCGTGATGCCTGCGGCCGGCGCCCCTGGCGCTCCTGCCAGCTTGGCAACCATCGCCAGCTTCCGGTTGTCGACGGCGGTCACCACGCCCGCTGCACCGGCAAGGTACGGTCGCACGTGCGGCGCCACGGGCGGCTGGCGAAGGCCACCCTGCGCCTCGCAGATGGCAACAAACTGGGTCCAGGCCTGCCCGCTGTCCAACGCCTGCTGCGCAAGCGCATAGCCTGCACCGGGGCCGGCTTTTCCGCCCATCTCCAGAAGGTGCCCGGCGAGCAGCAACGCCCGCTCGCGGAGATCCGCAGGGGCCGCAGAGTCCCTTTGCAGGACGGCGAGGACATCCCGCGCCTCGAGAGCGGGACCGACGCCTCGACCGACAGGCTGCGTACCGTCGGTGCGGACGACACGCAGTGGCAAGCCTACCGCCTCGCCGACATGCTCCAGGAGGCCGCCGAGTTCATCCGCCGCTTCTTCGGATCGGACCTTGGCTGTCGGGCCGACCGGAATATCGATCAGCACGCGCTCCGACCCCGCCGCTGCCTTTTTTGACAACACAGAGGCGACCAGTTGCGCGGTGCCATCCAGGTCCAGCGGACGCGACACACGGATTAACACGTCGTCTGCCGGGCTCAGCTGCACGGAGCCTCCCCAGACGATGCAACCGCCGACCTTCTCGACCACCCGGCGCATGGCCTGCAGATCCAGGTTGACTGGCGCCAGGGTCTCCATGGTGTCCGCGGTACCCGCCGGAGAGGTAATCGCCCGGGATGACGTCTTGGGCATGACCAGACCGCAGGCGGTAACGATGGCCACCACCAGCGGCGTCGTCCGGGTGCCCGGCAACCCTCCGACGCAATGCTTGTCCATCACCGGCGAGAAAGGCCAGTGCAGCCGCTCGCCGACATCGATCATGGCGCCGGTCAGGGCGACCGTCTCCTCGTGCGACATTCGGCCACCCGCCGTGGCCGTGACAAAGGACGCCAGGTGCAGGTCGGACAACCGGCCAGCCGCCACATCGTGCATGATGGTTTTGAGCTTTTCATAGTCCAACGACGCACCATAGGTCTTGCCGCGAATATGCCGCTCGGATTCGAGTACCGGGGGATGGCGGATGGCGAGCATTTCGCCCCCTGAAAGGCCGAGAACCCGCCAGGCAGGCTCCGACAAGCCAGTCTCTCCGTGGCCTAGCCAGTCAGCGGCCACGTGGTGCACAGTGGCGATGACCGTTCGACCTTCCCATTCGATCTCAACGCGCGTCTGGGCCTCGAACCCTTCCGAACGGCAGATTTCGCAGTCGACCCGCATGTAGACAACCGGCGATTGGTACGTGAGGATCCCCGCGCGGCGTGCGATCAGCCCCGCGGCATCCGGCAGATGGGCAGCCAGCGCGTTCATCCCAGCTCCACGGCTTGCATATGCTCCGGGACAGTGCATGCCCAGCCATGCTGTTCCTGGATGGCGATGCGCAAGCTGTCGGCAGCGACAGACTCGCCGTGGGTGACAAACACCCGCTTGGGCGGCTGCGGCATCCGTCCCACCCAGCGCAGCAGCTCCTCTCGGTCGGCATGTGCGGACAAGGCACCGAGGCTTGCGACTTCCGCGCGCACAGGAACGTAGTCGCCGTGAATCTTGATCTGCTTTGCGCCGCCCACGAGCGCCGCGCCACGTGTCCCGGCAGCTTGGTAGCCGGCCAGCAGGATGGTGTTGCGAGGATTCGGTGCCATCGCCTTCAGGTGGTGCACCACGCGCCCGCCGGTGGCCATGCCGCTTGCCGAAATGATGACGGCGGGATAGCGCATATCGTTCAGCTTGCGCGACTCCTCCACAGAGTTCACCACCTTGGCTGCGGTGCACATCATCCGGCACTGGTCGGGCGTCAGCCGGTGCTGCGAACGGTGTTTGTGGTACAGCTCCGTCGTATCGGCGGCCATCGGGCTATTAAGGAAGGCCGGCAGGTCTGGAATGCGGCCTTCGCGCTTCAGGGTGGCGAGCACGTACATGAGTGACTGCGCTCGTCCGACCGCAAAGGCGGGGACGATGACCACTCCTCCGCGCGCTGCAGTGCGGTTGATCACCTCTGCAAAAGCAGTAGCGGGATCTTCCTTCTCATGCGATCGGTCGCCATAGGTCGATTCCATGACGACGTAGTCCGCCGCAGGCGGTGCCTGCGGCGGCCGCATGACAACGTCCTCGTCGCGCCCAAGGTCGCCCGAAAACAGCAACGACCCTGAACCCCACTGCACATGAACGCTGGCGGCACCAAGGATGTGGCCGGCGAGCGAAAAACGCATTCGCAGCCCCTCGACCGGCTCGAACTCGGCGTCAAACTGCTGAGGCTGGAACAGGCGCAGGGTCTTGCGCGCGTCCTGTTCCGTGTAAAGCGGCAGGGCCGGACTGTGCTTCGAGAAACCGCGACGATTGGCATAAAGCGCATCTTCCTCCTGCAGGTGCCCCGAATCCGGTAGCAGCAACGCGCAGAGGTCGCGCGTCGCTTCGGTGCAAAACACAGAGCCGCTGAACCCCTGGCGCGCCAGTGCGGGCAGGTAACCACTATGGTCGATGTGCGCGTGGGTCAGCACGACGGCATCGATCGTTTCAGGCTGCAGCGGGAAGACATCCCAGTTGCGCAGCCGCAGCTGCTTCAGGCCCTGGAACAGCCCGCAGTCGACCAGCACGCGCTTGCCGCCGTGCTCCAGCAAGTATTTCGATCCGGTGACGGTGCCCGCGGCACCCAGGAAAGTAATTCGCATAGTGTTCCTTTCGATCAGTACGAACTCATGATGAACCGGGGATCGCCGCTGCCTCGGACAGCCTGCAATTCCGGCGCGTCGAGCAATCGTTCCACTTCCAGACCAGCCGCTTCCGATGCGGCGAAAACCGCGTGGGCCCAGGTCGTCCGGTTCGCGAATAGCATGCCCGCAACGTCCAGCGTTCCTCCGCGGCTCACGTACCCGAGAACGCGAGTCGCTTGCGCACCGGTGTCAAGGGGACGCAGCAAGCCAACCAGGGCTTCCGGACGCGTATGCGTGAGGAAGATGCGCACATCCTGCGTCGACGGGAAAAGCGCAGCGGTCGCTGCACTCTGGTGCGCAGCCTCGCGGGCATCCCGACCGACGCGGAAACGCCCGGGCTCGATGATGTAGTTCACAGCAGCCGCGACGCCGCGCTGCTCCAGCCTTTCGGCGGCCTTGAGAGCCTCACCCAGCTGGTAGGCACCGACAGCAGTGAACAGAATGCGTGCCTGGGGTGCGGATCGGATGCACAGGGCGCCATCGCGCACCAAACGCGCAGCTTCTTGTGCAGAAAACCAGACCGGCAACGCCCTCTTCGGCACGACCATCGTCCAGAACTGGCCGTGCGTCTGGTAGGCGGCCTGCAAGGCGGCTTGGGCCGTGTTCCAGTCCGGCGGGTACAGGACACGGGAGACGTCGCTCATCTCGCCCTGCAGCGTCTCGCCGAACGAAGGATCCTGGTGTGACTGCTCGTTCTTGCCGTTCTCCCACGTGTGAGAAGTAGCCACCACCACCACCGACACCCAGCCGGGGGGACGCCCTGCATCCGCAAGTTGGCGGGCAAACAAGATTTCCTGCCGAAGAGCGCCCAGCATCTTGGCTGCGAAGGCCTCATAGGAAACGACCAGATTGAGCCCCCCCTTGTTGGCGAGGGCCGCACTGACCACAGCCTCCTCGTTGAGGGTGGTGACCACGGAGCCGCTAATGGACTCGGCCACGCCCTGCTCCGGCGCCACGACGCGGTGCTTGAGCAGGTCGAGCGTGCGGGCCATGCGGTTGCTGCGCAGCTCGTCCGGGTTACCAACCCGCAC
>Ga0066256_1005826_pt1 | contig 9976 bp, 4 predicted proteins | sample ThiBio_1000_biof_FD_87107 | JGI IMG/M metagenome (GOLD analysis project Ga0066256, IMG submission 87107) | Wastewater bioreactor microbial communities from Cape Town, South Africa - Thiocy_expt_1000_biof (version 2) | ecosystem: Engineered > Bioreactor > Thiocyanate-remediating > Anaerobic-Aerobic... | reverse complement strand
GCACAGGCGCAGGTGCTCAACATCACCACCATCCCCGTGGGGCCGCCCACTCTCGCCACCATCGCCTACGGCCAGTACCAGTACTACCGCTTTGTGCTGCCCAACTACTACCGGTATGCGGGGTTCACGGTGAACGTCATCGCATCATACGGCGACCCCGACATCCGACTGGGCGTGCAGCCGCCCACGTCGGTCGGCAGCATGTCGACATTGCGCGCGTCGTCGCAGTCGGGCAGCGACATCATCACGGTGTCCGTCACCGACACCTTCTTCAATGCGGGGCAGGTCTATTACCTGGAGGTGTACGGCTACTCCGATTCGGCGTACTACGTGCAGATTAACATGATGGGCGTCGCGCCCACCGTCACGCCGCCGCCCTCAATCACGCCGACGCCCACCCGCACCCCGTCGCCATCCTCCACGCCCTCCGTGTCGCCCGGCTCCGCCGAGTCGGTGCTCGGTATCGTGTCCATCGCGCCGCCCACGTCCGCGTACACCACGTCCGTGGCCACGGGCGAGTACCTGTACCTGTACTGGACCGCGCCGGCGGGGGTGGGGTTCACCCTTGACGTGGTGCCCATGACCACTGGCGGCGAACCCGACATCCAGCTGGCGTTCATCCGCCCGCTCACCACCTCTTCCTTTACCGCCGTGGCGGCCTCGTCAATGACCGGCGCTGACCGCATCGTCCTGACCAGCAACGACACGGCGGCCGGCAACGGTACCTACTACCTGCAGGTGTATGGCTACGTCGGCTGCCCCTTTTACGTCCAGCTCACGTACGCTGGCGCCTCCACCACGCCGTCGCCCACGCCCAGCACCACGCCGTCGCCCACGCCCAGCACCACCGCGCTGCCGCCCGGCGCCTCAGCCGCGCCGCCCGCCTACACGCTGGCCGACCTGCTGCCCAACTATCCCGTGGCGGGGTATGCCGTCGCCGGCGAGCGCGACTTTTACCGCTTCACCAACATGTACTACGGCCAGCCCATCACCATCATAATGATGGCGCTGTCGGGCGACCTGGACTTGGCGGTTGGCCACCTGCCGCCAAACGGGCGGTCGTTCACCGCTGACGTGAGCAGCGGCGCGTCCGGCTCGGACACCATCACGCTTACCACCAGCACTACGGGCTACCCTGCGCAGGGCGGCTACCTGTACATTTCAGTGTACGGCTGGTCCAGCACCCACTACCGCCTCACGGCGCGGTACGGCAACAATGCATACAACCCGTCGGCCTCCGGCACGCCGTCAGCCACCGCGTCGCCCACCGGCTCGCCGGGCTTTGCGCCCATGCTGCCGCTGTGGACCAATGTGGGCGCGCAGCTGGGCAACGCCGACGTGTACTACACGCTGGACACGTCGGCGGCGGGCGAGTACGCAGTGACGCTGTACACGACGTGCGGCAGTGTGTCGGGCACCACCGCCGTCACGCTGTACGCCGGCAACAGCGCGCTACCAGCGTGCCGCTCGTGCGTCATGGCGACGTCGTACGAGTCGGCGGCAACGTGCGTGGGCGCCAGCACGTCGCAGACCACCACCGTCACCATCGTGTCGCCGCCCGTCGTGGGCAGCAGCACCACCTGGTACCTGCGCATGCACCGCACGCCGTCTACCGACACGTTTACGCCCACCAGCATCACCGTGTCTTTTGCCGGGGGCGTCGGGTTTGTGCCGGCCCCTGTCACACCCTCTCGCACACCGCTGCCGGCGGCCATGACGCCCGTTCGGCTGGCTGACCTCAGTGTTTCTACGAACGGCGGCTTTGCGGCCTCCTCCTCCTCGTCCTCTTCCCTGCGTTACTACTCGTGGCTGCCGACGGACACGCCGTACGACGCGGTGCTGCGCTCGGCGTCGGGCCCCAACTCCACCGCGTACGGCACCTACCGCATCCGCGTGAGCAGCCTGGGCGGCACGCTGCGCGTCACGCTGGCCACATCCCCGCCCGCCTGCTCCTACTGCCCGCTGACGGGCACCACGGCATACGCTACCGCGACCGCTGACGCCAGCATCGCGGTGCCGGTATACACTACAAACGTCGGCGCCATGCGCTACCTGGAGGTGGCGTCCACATCCACCGCGGCTGCCACCTTCAGCGTGTCGCTGGCCAAGGAATCCAACTCCAACGGCGCGCCACCGCCGCCGTCGTCTGGCTCCTCCTCCTCCACCTCGGTCGGTGCCATTGTGGGTATCATTGTGGGCATCCTGATTGCGAGTGTCGTTGTGGCCGTTGTCGTCGCGCGCCGCTGTCGCTCGCGCCGCGCTGAGCCGCCGCCGCCGCCGCCGTACCCGCCAGCGCCCGTCGTGCCGCCGACGACCGCCACCGTGACATACATGGGCACGTCGGTAAACAATGCGGCGGAGGCCGGTGCCACGGGCGCGGGCGGCGTGCGCGTGGTGGTGCCGCCCAGCGGCCCTGTGGTGGTGTACCCGGCGACAACCCCGGGTGGCGACCCCGTGCCGGTGGTGACGTCGCCCTCCGCGCCGCCCACGCCGCCAGCCACGGGCGCGTACGGCTACCCGGCGTACGGTTACTCCAACAATGCGGGCGCTGCGGGCGCAACGTCGTTCCCGCCCGCCGCCGTTGCGGTGGCGGCGCCGGTGCCGGTGAACGACCCGCGGCGCGCCGTCAGCGGCGGTGACGAGCCCACTGCGCCAGCGGTGACGGTGTCTGCCACGACAGGCCCGGTGCTGGCGGCAGCGGCTACCGGAAGTGCCCCTGGCGACAACCGGCGCGGCAGTTACACGGGCGGCGGCGTCTTCCCTGCCAGCTACCCTGGCGGCTACCCTGCGCCTGGTTACCCTGCTGCCGGCTACCCTGCCGCCGGCTACCCGGCGGGCTACCCGACGGCGCCTGTTGGCTGCCCGACGGCGCCTGTTGGCTACCCGTCAGGTGGCTACCCAGCTGCCGTGGGGGGTCACCCAGCAGGCGGCTACCCGACGGGTGGCTACCCTGCGGCGGCGGCCGGCTACCTGCCAGCTGTGGCCACCGCTCCTACAGCGGCATACCCCGACCCCCCAGCGACGCTGCCAGGCGGCGCACCCCATGGCTTGCGTGTGTCGCCAGCCACGCTGCCAGGAGGCAGCGGCACGGCGGCGCACGCGCCACCTGCCTACGCGCCGGACGCCGCGGACGCTGACGCGGCGCGGCGCTCCCCGGTCGTCGTTCCTACGGCACCGCCACACCACGGCGGCCGCAATAATGCGTCGCCAGCGGGCGGCAGGGGTGGCGGCGGCGGCGGTGCTGTGCCGCCCGTGCCGTCGGCGCCCGTTATGCGCGAAGTGTCGGCTGAAGACCCCAAGATGGTGGGCGGCGACCCTGGTGGCCGCTCGGCGGCGTTGTAGGGGTGGCATGCGACGTGGCGCCTTTGCGAGATGATATGTGTGTATGTGTGCGTGTGTGCGTGTGGGTGTCACTCCGCCGCGTTCGGCTGTGTACTGTAGTCGCTGGTGACGTGTGTGCCGTTCTGTGGCCGGTACCGGTGGCAGCAACCGGTACGGCCTACCGGTACCGGGTCCTGCGCCCGCGCGCGCGTGCTGCAGTTTGCGGCATCCGGCGCTTCGGCCAGCCATTTGGGCATCGCCCTGTGGTTCCCTCATGCCCGCCCCATTTGGCAACGTTATTCCAGCTCTTGTGTGCCCCAACCAATGTTGAATGGGAGTGGCCCATTGTGTTGCTGTTGTGTGTGGCGTGGTGCGCGGTGCACCGGGACGGCCGCCGTCGTCACGCGACATGCCAGTGGTGCCACTGCGACCGAAATGGCCGCCCACGGCGCCCAGATACAATTCGGTGGTTACACTGTTACAGTGGCGATGGACATGCCGTGAGTGGCGGCCACTGGCATTGGGCCCCCCGGGCAGCGACGGCGCCAACGTACCGGTACCAGCGACCCTTCCGACGTGTCGCGCCCGCCGGCGGCCAGCCAAATGCCCGCCCGTTCTTTCGCTTCTTCTGGTGGCCCCTACGGATGGTCCGTGCCAAGCGCGTGCACGCGCGCCATGCTGCCACCGCGGCGCGGCAGCACTCGCTCCGAACAGCCGCGCAAGCCGCCGCATATTTATACGCGTCCCCACATATATTTGTTGCGTGGGGTTGCGTTGGCATACGCTCGGCGAACGTTTGCAGAGACGCCGAAATACCGGCACACCAGCGTGTGCGCTGCGGGCCGCAGACGGCAGACCACTGTGTACAGGCAACGCCGTTGCGCTCACGACGCGCCTGCCGTACCCAACTCCCGGTCAACATTCGCAGCTGACTGCCGCAGCTACTGCGACGGGTACCTTGCTGCTTGGTGCGGCTGGTGGTTGTTGTTATTGACGGCGCATGGTTGGCGGAGTGCGGGGACCACACGTCTGGCACCAGAAGGAGGTACAGTCAGAACCAGCTGCTGGTGGCAGCAGAAGGTGTCAGCGGCAGGTGGCAGCACTGCAGCAGTTGCAACCGTAGCGTCGCCGCAACTGTGAACAACAGCAGCGGGTGCCACCATTCATCAGTGGTGGCGGTGCGAGCCGCCGCTGGAGAATTCGAGTCCCTACGTGGCAGCAGCAGCAACTAGCAGGGCGCCACCTACCGGTACCGGTACACACCACAGCTGCGCGGCAACCAGCGCGCAACACACACGAAAAAGCGGCGCCTACCTACACACACCAAGTGAGATGGCGCGCGCGCGTGGGCGCGGCGCCGTGGCGGTGATGGTGGCGGTAGCGGCGGTGGTAGCTGCGACACCACCCCCACCAGTCGCTGCAGCTACGCCGCCCATAACAAACGTGACGATTGGAGTACCAATGGTGGGCACGCTGGCGCAACCAAGCGGCAGTGCCGGTAACAGCAGCAGTTACGCATACTACTCGTTTAAGCTGGGCTCCAGCTTGGGGTTCATGGCGTCGGTCGTGGCCAATGAGGGGAACCCCAACCTGGCACTTGGCGTGGTGGCGCCCACCGGAGTGGGAGCCATGACGGCGGTGGCCAACTCCAGCATGCCGGGCAGCGACAACGTCACGGTGGCAACAACGGCGGCGTACTACGTGGGCGCAGGACAAACGTACTACCTGCAAGTGTCTGCCGCCAATGCCACCAAGTTTTACGTGCTGGTGAACTACCGGTATGCCGGCGTGACACCCACACAGACGCCCAGCCGATCAGTTTCGTCGTCCAAGTCGGCCACCCCCACACGAACGCCATCTAAATCGCGCACGCCGTCGGTGACACCCTCACGCACGCCGTCAACGTCACGGTCCAAAACGCCAACGCCGTCTGGCACGGCGGCTGTAACGCGGTCAGTGACGCCTACAGCATCGGGGTCACGTCCGCGGACGCCGCCCCAGCCCCCACCGCGGGGCGGCACGGCGGCGGTGCCGCCGTCCAAAACCCCCTCGGGTGCCATCACGCCCTCAGCTACTGCCACGGCGCCACAACCGCCCACGCGGTCGCCATCCGCGCCGTTCACGCCGTCGTCGTCGCCCACAGCGGCCGTGACGCCATCGCGGACCCCTGCCGTGACTGCCACCTCAACAGCAACACCATCTACCACGTCAGCGGGGACGGCGTCAGCAACGGCAACAGAAACGGGGACGGGCACTCCAACTCCGACGCCAACGCAGACGCCGTCTGCATCGGCAACAGAAACGGGGACGGGGACGGCAACGCCGACACCGACACAGACGTCGTCGCCGTCGGCAACAGAGACGGGCACGGGCACGTCGTCAGCAACGCCGACGCAGACACCGTCGTCGTCTGCCACGCCGACGGGAACGAGCTCGTGGACGGCCACCACCACCTCAACAGCGTCGTCGTCCAACACGCCATCTACAACAGAGTCGTCGTCGAATACGCCATCCATAACAGAGTCGTCGTCTGCCACGCCGTCCACGACGGAGTCGGCGTCCGGCACGCCGTCACCAAGCGCATCTGGCTCCGCGACGCCGACATCAACGCCAACACCAACAGGCACACCGACACAGTCGGCGTCAAGCACGGTAACGCCGACATGCACGCCAACGTCATCGCCGACAGCGTCTGTTACGTCGACTTCGACGCCATCGCCGTCGATTACAGAGTCACCAACAGCGACCCCCACGTCGTCTTCCACAACCTCAGCATCCTCCACGGCATCCTCCACTACCTCCGCGTCGTCCACCGCGTCGTCCACCACCTCGGCATCGTCTACAGCAACTCCGACATCATCCGACACACCAAGTCCCACGGCAACGTCCACACCCACGCCGTCGCAAACGCCAACCTCGACCTCCACGCCGTCGCAGACGCCAACGTCGTCTTCCACGCCGTCGCAGACACCAACGCCGTCAGTCACGGCGACACAGACACCAACACCGTCAGTCACGGCAACGCTGACTGCTTCAGCGTCTGTGACGTCATCGCAACGCCCCACCACCAATGGCACAGCGCCCGCCACATTGACGCTAACGCCGACGCGCACGGCGGCGTCGTCTACTTCAGCAACTGGAACGCCGCCTTCCTCATCTACCCCATTGGCTACAGCGTCGGTATTATCGACGGCTACCAAGAACAGCACCGCAACCGCATCATCCAACCGCACCGCCACGCCATCTGCATCGGTTGCAGTGTCACCCACGCGCTCTGCATCAGCTTCCGCAACTAGACTGACAAGCGCTTCAAAGACGGCGGCGGCGTCCGCCAATGGAACAGCATCAGCGACACGGCCAGCAACTGCTTCAAAGACGGCGGCGGCGTCCGCCAATGAGACAGCATCGATTACTTCAACGCGGACGGCCACTCGCTCGCCGCCAACGACTGCAACTGGATCCGGAACGGGGACGGCAACGGGCACTGCAAGTCGGACCGCAGCGGCTTCCTCCACGACGTCACCAACACTGTCACGCAGCAGTACGTGTGGGCGCGCTGCGCTACTTGTACCTGCCATACAACACACACAAACCTATGCACACACACACGCACACACGGGTCCACCTCTGTAGGTAGCACAAGTAAGTCGGCCTCCAGCACTGCAACACCAACGCGGACACCGACTGCTGCGGTGACAGCGGCGGCGACGAGTGACGTCACGTCGAGCCCGACGCCGAGTGCAGCAAAAACGCGGACGGCTACAGGCAGTGGGACGCAGACACCAACGGCAACCGTCAGTGGAACACGCACAGAGGTGCCGCCTGGGGCAACGGCAGCGCCATCTAACTACACCGTGGCAGTCATCGCCCCAGGCATGACCGTCGCCGGCACGGTTGGCGCCAACGACTTCCAGTTCTACAAGATGCGCAACAACTACGAGGGGCAGGCGCTGGTGGTCACCCTGACGGCGCTGTCCGGCAACCCGGACTTGTACGTCGGGCTGGTGCAGCCGGTTGGCGCAACGATGTCGTATTCGATGGTATCGATCAATCGCGGCGACGACACCATTGTGGTGCCGCCCGGCAGCGCGTCGTTCCCGGCCACCGGCTCGTACCTGTTCATTGCCGTGCGGGGTGCCGACGCCGCCAGCCGCGCCAACGACTACCTGCTGGTTGTGGCGTACGGCAATGGGGCGGCAGATCCCAGCGCAATACCCACGCCCACCGTGACGCCGTCCGTGTCACCCGGGTTTGCCGCGCCACTGGAGCCTGCAGGCAACGCGTCTGTGGCGCTAGGCAATGAAGATGTGTACCTGACGCTGGACACGAGCGCGAGCGGGCTGTACAGCGTGGGGCTGGAGGTTGCATGCGGTGCAGAGGGTACTGCTGGGGTGCGCTTGCTGGCAGGCATGGCGGGCCTGCCGGCGTGTGCAGATTGCCAAATGGATTACAGCTATGAGGTGACGGTGCCATGTGCGGCAGCAGCGACGGGGCGGCGGCGGGCGTTGGAGGTGGCGCAGCCACTGCAAATCACCAACGTGGCGCCTGTGTGGTACTTGCGACTACACCGCCTGCCGGCAGACGACACACCCACACACGTTCGCTTGGTGACGGCATTTGAGGCTGGCGAGGGGTTCGTTGCAGCCACGCCGACGCCGTCACAGTCGGCTGCGCCACAACCCATGACGGCCATCCGCGTGCCGGCGCTGGGCACGTCCATGGATGGCGGGTTCAGCCGCACCGCGGGCACGGACACGCCTGCGTCACTGCGGTACTATATGTGGACCGCCGCTGACCTGCCGTACGACGCCGCTGCCCGTTCTGCCGTTGGTGCCAATGCCACCGCATACGGCGTGTACCGCGTGCGGCTGTCGTCGTTGGGCGGGCCCCTGCAGCTCACCCTGGCGTCCGATGGCCCGACCTGCTCGTACTGCCTGCTGACCGGCGACACGGCGGTTGCAGGTGCCGGGCATGACGCGCAGCTGTCCGTGGATGTATACACTACCACCGCGGCAGACGTAAACTTCCTGGAGGTGCGCGCCCTCACGTCTGCCGGCGCCACGTACTCGCTCACGGTGAGCAAGGTTGCCAACACTGACGGCGTGCCGCCGGAGTCGACAATCAGCTCAACCCCCTCCGTCATCACGCTAAAAACCATTGTCATGCTGGCGGGCGGCGTGGTTGGCGCCCTGTTCCTAGGCGTGGTGGTGGTGTACCCCATCCGCCACTGGCGCAGCCGCCCGCCCGCAGCGCGCGTCCCACCGCCGCCGCCGCCGGCTGTTGTGAGTAGCGCGGTTGTGCAGGAGCTGCCGGCGCCGGCGCCGGCGCCGTTGGTGGAGCCTGTGGTGGTAGCCGCAGTTGCTGTCGTCGCGCCTGACCCCGTTGACGACGCCTCTGGTGCAGTCGCAGCAGATGATGAGTCGATGGCAGTTCCTGCCGTGACAGCTATGGTACAGCCATCTGGCTGGCCGCCGTATATGGCTCGTCCTCGGTACCATCCAGCATATGCGCAGCACCCCGGAGGCATGTTCATGCCGATGCCGTACGCCATGTCGCCAGGAGGCGGCGGCGGCAGCGCTGCAGCAATGCCCGCGTCGCCTGGTGACAACGTTGCGGTGTCGGTACAGGCAACGAAGTCGGGCGACATTAACGCTGCAAATGCTGAGCTGCCGTCACCGTCAGCGCCACCGTCAGAAGACCCCGTGCCGGCGGCTGAAGGCGTCGCGTGCGCTGCGCCCACTGCGGCAGCCCCTGCAGGCAGTGCTGCACCACCACCGCCGCCGCCACCACCTGCTGCCAGCGCACCGCCACAGCTGGCAGCGCCACCAGCTGGCACGGCTGCCCCGCCGCAGCCGCCGCCGCCGCCACCGGCGTACATGCCAATGCACCCGCATGCCCTTGCACCCATGGCATACGGCTACGCAGGAGTCTACTACCCGCCGCCGGAAGCAATGGCAGCATACCCTCCGAGGTACGCTGGCCGCCCGCCGCCGCTGCCGCCGCAGCAGCAGGTCGCGCCCTACCCGCAATACCACATGATGCATCCCGCGGCGTTGGCGCCAATGCCAATGGCAGGCGGCGGCGGTGCGTATGCGCCGTACGGCGGCGGCGGATATGGTTACCCGTATGGCAGCGTGATTGTGGGCGTGCCGGCACACCACGTTGCTGGTGCCGGTGCCGGTGCTGCGGCGCCCCCATCGTCAGACCAGGCTGGAGGCGAGCCGTCGTCGTAGTGCGCGCGGCGTCAAGCTTGGCTCGTTGCTGGTGTTTGTACGTTGTGCGTGCGTCATTTGTGCTACTTATCTATTATTGCGCGCCGCTGCAACTGTTGCGTGTATACCGGTGCCTTGCGTGTCGCATAAGCGATCATTCCACAGCGCGGATTGCCTACCATTGTCGGTGGTATAGAATCGCTCAATTAGCCATCATAACTGCTGGTCAACTTCAATCCTATTATCTGCGCAACCACCCGCCATCATAGCAGGCAGGGGCTACAAGCCGTCGTCGGCATCGTGCGCGACGGCGTACGTGGCAGCGCTACAGCTGCGGACGAGGGCGGCGACGGCGAGCGCCATGCTGGGGTGGGCGGCGATGGCGGCGGCGGCGGCGGCGGCGGAGTGTGGTGCAAAGGCGGCAGCGGATGCGGCGGCGGCGG
>Ga0066256_1005825_pt1 | contig 9976 bp, 9 predicted proteins | sample ThiBio_1000_biof_FD_87107 | JGI IMG/M metagenome (GOLD analysis project Ga0066256, IMG submission 87107) | Wastewater bioreactor microbial communities from Cape Town, South Africa - Thiocy_expt_1000_biof (version 2) | ecosystem: Engineered > Bioreactor > Thiocyanate-remediating > Anaerobic-Aerobic... | reverse complement strand
CTACGTTGCGGAGGTAATCAATGCCGCCTTCCATCTTATTGAGCCAGGTGGCAGTGCGCGTAAGCGGGTCAGCGGTTTTGATGTAGAACATTAAAAACCGGTCGAGGTAGCTGATGCAGGTTTCTTCATCAATGTCTGTCGCCAGCAGAATAGCGTGCTGTGGTTTACTGCCGCCGTTGCCGCATACGTAAAGGTTCCAGCCCTTTTCAGTGGCTATAATGCCGAAGTCTTTCCCCTGAGCTTCGGCACACTCGCGAATGCAGCCGCTTACCGCCCCTTTAAATTTATGTGGCGCTCTCAGGCCTCTGTACCGCTCTTCCACACGAATGGCAAAACTCACACTGTCGTGCAGGCCAAAACGGCACCAGGTGCTGCCCACGCAGCTTTTCACCGTGCGTAATGCTTTACCGTAAGCATGGCCGCTCTCAAAACCCGCTGCAATCAGCTCAGCCCATATATGCGGCAGATCGCTGAGGTGTGCGCCAAACATATCAATACGCTGGCCACCGGTGATTTTTGTGTAGAGATTGTATTTCTGCGCCACCTGGCCGATTACGATTAGTTTTTCAGGTGTGACCTCGCCGCCCGGGATGCGGGGAACCACGGAATAAGTTCCCCCCTTTTGAATATTGGCCAGAAACCTGTCGTTACTGTCCTGGGACACATCATTGCCTTTGGCAAGAATGAGTTCGTTCCAAAGGCTGGCCAAAAGTGATGATACCAGCGGCTTGCAGGTTTCGCAACCATCACCTTTGCCCAACTGGTTCAATACTTCATCATAGGTTTTTATTTCGTGGAGCTTTACCAGATCGTACAGTTCCTGGCGGGTATAATTAAAATGTTCGCCCACAATATTGCGCACGTAAATGCCTTTCTTCTTCATCGTGTGCACCATCAGGTCTTTACCCATGGGTAACCAGCCGCCACAACCGGTTCCTGCTTTGGTGCATTTTTTTATATCATCAATAGTGGAGCATGCGCCATCTGCAACCGTTTGGCAGATGGCTGCTTTGCTCACGTTTTCGCAACTACAAATAATGGCGGCATCCGGCAAAGCCGTTACACCATTACCTTTGGCTTTACCTTCACGCTGCGGCATCATAATGTCTCCGGCATTTGGCGGAAGAATGATGCTGTTTTTAAAAGTTTGAAGGCAAATATTATATTGGGATGCATCACCTATCAAAATTCCTCCAAGCAGGTATTTACCGTCGGCGCTTACATTGATTCTTTTATAAATTCCCAGAACGGTATCTTTCATGGTAATTTTGCGAACGTCATCGCCTTCGGCAAACGGATTACCGAAACTGGCCACATCAGTACCCACCAATTTTAATTTAGTACTCATGTCAAACCCTGTAAATTCCTTTCTTATCAGCCTGTGATCTTCGTTGCCCAGTTCCTTTATGTGCGATGCAGCTACTTCAGCCATCTCGTAGCCGGGCGCTACCAGCCCGTAGATCATTTCCTGGTACAGCGCGCACTCGCCAATGGCATAGATAGAAGGATCGGACGTTTGCATATAATTGTTAACAACAATGCCGCCGTTGGTGCCGGTTTCCAATTCGCATTCAATGGCCAGTTCACCGCGGGGCTTGATGCCGGCAGAGATCACCAGAATGTCAGCATCCAGTTTGGTTCCATCGGCGAACTCCAATCCGGTTATGCATCGATCGCCCAATATTGTTTTTGTATTACAATTATTTTTTACAGTGAGGCCCAAAGCAGTTAATGTGCCGGTGAGCATTTTAGCACCTGCTTCATCAATTTGGCGCGGCATCAGGCGTGGTGCAAATTCAATAACGGTTGTGTCGGTGATGCCCAGGTCAATGAGGGCTTTTGCTGCCTCAAGGCCTAAAAGGCCGCCGCCAATTACAGCGCCTTTGGTGGCTTTCTTTGCGTAGGATTCGATCAGGTGCAGGTCTTCGATGGTGCGATACAAAAAAACTCCTTCTTTTCCGATACCGTCAATTTTAGGAACAAAAGGAGCGGAGCCTGTGGCAAAAACCAAAATATCGTAATGTTTTATGATGTCTTTGTGGGTGTGGACCAGTCTGGCCGAACGGTTGATGTATTGTACGGGATCGCCTAAATGCAGTTCGATGCCATTTTCCTCGTACCAGGAGCCGGGAGCCAGTGTTAGATCCTGTACAGATTTTCCTTCGAAATAACTGCTCAGGTGTACCCTGTCGTATGCTGCGTGATGTTCCTCTCCAAAAACCGTGATCTTTAAACCGGGTATATTTTTCGCCAGCAGCTTTTCGCAAAATTTATACCCGACCATTCCATTACCAACAATTATTACGTTCATAAAGTATCGTTTAAAAGTTGAATGGCTGCAATTAGTTATTAATAATTATAATATAAATTATTTGTTATGAAAACAATATTTTAATATAACTATTTATTTAATATATACAAAAATAAGAAAATAATGTTAAAAAAATATATTTTTGTTCAAATTATATTAAATATTCTAAAAAATAATATGAATAAAATGAAGCTATCCTTGATAGGAGCAGGTCCTGGTGACCCGGAATTAATCACATTAAAAGCAATTAGAATATTAAAAGACGCCAATGCGATATTGTACGATGCGTTGGTAAACGAAGCTATACTACAATATGCTTCACCGGGTACTGTTATAAAGTTTGTAGGCAAGCGCTATGGTTGCCACGCCTTGAGCCAGGAAGCAATAAATGAGCATATTGTTGAGTATGCGCGCAAATTCGGGCACGTGGTAAGATTAAAAGGCGGCGACCCGTTTGTATTCGGCCGGGCGCAGGAAGAGATTGATGCCGCCCTGAGCGCGGGGATAGAAGTAGAGGTAGTTCCAGGAATCAGCAGTGCGATTGCAGTACCGGCCAATCAAAAAATCCCGTTAACCTGCCGCGGCATTAACGAGAGCTTTTGGGTAACAACGGGAACCACAAAATCAGGCGAAATTTCAAAAGATATACAACTCGCCGCTCAAAGTGAAGCTACCGTCGTTATTTTAATGGCGATGAGTAAACTGGAAACTATTATGCAGATTTTTTCGGATGCGGGAAAATCTAAAACCCCTGTCGCGATCATTCAGGAAGGAACTACCGACAACGAAAAAATTGTGATCGGCACGGTTTCAAACGTTTCCGCAAAAGCCCGGATGAACGGATTGAAAAACCCGGCAATTATTGTAGTGGGCGAGGTGGTGAACCTGCATCCTTCAATAATGATGAAGAAAGTAAAACCCGCAATTTCATACCAATTGAGAAACGTTGTTTAATGTAATAGGGTTTTTTAAAAATTTGGATATATCACAGGTGTTTAGAATATTTTAACCTATTACCGTAGATGCGCAGATTGCAGATCATTGAATTGCTCGCCGCTAAAATGGTTTGGAATGGCCCCCGGAATTATAACCCCCCGTTGTGACGAAAGAAGTTGACATGGCTTATTTTTCAGGATAAAATCTGGCTTAAATAACAATCGCTGAATTTTTAAGGCTGCGTGTTTTCTCCTGAATTAGTTTCAGGTTGGTACGAAGCATACTTTTCAAATGCAGTTTTAGTATCTGCCCCATTGTTTTGCAACGGTTAAAAGATTCAGTTTTGTGATACTCGTTTAGTTGCTGGCGGAGCAAGTCGCGTTTTTCAACTGGGGAGATTGTATCCCGCGACATAATATTCAATAATTCCATTAAACGAAAACGGCTAACAGCAACCCGAAAGGCCATCGTGGAGCGTTCTTCAGCGCGGTATTGTTCTACAGATTCTTTGTTGAGTTGGTTCACCACATTCTGAACATAAATATTGTTCTCTTTAAAAAATTGTGGATAATACAAATTGCGGCGCCCTTCATAACACTGCTGGTCAAAGTCAATGGCACGAATCCTGTATTGATAACACTCGATGTCAGGTGTGGCAACCACCACAAAATTATATGCGCGCATATCGCCCAACAACCTTACAAAACAACGTTCATTAAACTTTACAAACTCCTTGGCAAGCCTCGTTTTATTCGTTTCTTCGCGATCAAGATACTGTTGTAAAAAAACATCACCGGCAATACCCGGAATATGTTCTTCCACCAACGTGCCACCATCAGTATAAAAGGTAATGCGGTTGGGTGATAGGATGTGCTCAAGCTCCAGCCCGTAAATCCTCGATGCATCATTGATCTTCATATAATAATGATCGAAGTTGGAATTAAACTTGTTAATGATGCGAATGCGAAACGGCAATGAGTTTCCGAAAGCACAATAATCAATTCGTGCCACATCTAACTGATCAGCGAAACTCATATCGCCTTCCGTTTTTATGATCGCGTAAATTTTCACAAGACCCGCCTTCAGGTACTCCCAATCGCGCATATCGTAAATTGCCTTTTCCCAAAGCGTATGATTGCCAAAAGAATCCTTAATCGGTACCGACCATGTAAATCGTAATAAATCCCGGTGCGAAACGGGCAGGTGTACTTCGCGCCCCTGCCTTTTCAAATAGTCTGAAAGCTCAGCATTTACAGGGTACAAGAGCTTTTTACGCGAAGGCTTATCATTCAATTCCTGAATCAAATCCATATTCAGCAAGTTACAAAATTAGCAATGAAAATAGTTGTTTTTATTAAGGCCACAGAAGAATACATGCCATTAGCCTTCGTTTGCCCCTGTCCGTACCGGCACCGGCAGACATCAGTTGAGGCGGGCGTTGCACAATGGTGCGGTATTATATCAATCAACAATGAAATAGCAGATTAATCTTTGTGCGGAAATAGTTTGTCAATCAAAATTATTGCCACGTAGAATATTGCCATCACAACAACAATGCTGATCATGCCAATGCCCATAATTTCCAAAGCTGCGTGTGAATTTTCGTTCATTCTAAATATAAAATTTTTTTAAGTGCAACGTTTATCAATTCAATCTGTTTGCTTTCAGTTCTTCTCTTTCAAATCCAACTGTACTGTCTTATCTTACCCAAACAACGGTACCAGCGCCAATATTAAACCACCGGCTACTACTGAACCAATTTGCCCGCCCACGTTTGCGCTCACGGCGTGCATCAAAAGGTAATTCGTCGGGTCATCTTTTTGGCCCATGTTGTGTATAACGCGGGCTGCCATGGGAAATGCAGAGATACCGCATGCGCCAACCATGGGATTGATTTTTTTACTTTTAGGCAAAAACAGGTTTAAAAGTTTTGCAAACATCACGCCCCCAAAAATATCGAATATGAAAGCGATCAGACCAAGACCAATGATTAGTAAAGTACCTGTGTTTACAAACCTTTCAGCCGTCATGGTACTGGCAATACTGATACCTAAAACTAAGGTGACCAGACTTGCTAATTCATTTTGAGCGCTTAAAGAAAGTCTGTTTAGCACGCCACATTCTCTGATCAAATTGCCGAACATTAAAAACCCGATAAGCGATAATGATGCCGGGGCAATGATGCCTGCAATAATCATTACCACGATTGGAAAAATAATCAGCGCCGTTTTTGAAACACTTTTCGCATGTGCCTCCATGTGAATAGTTCTTTCTTTTTTGCTGGTTAGCATTCTCACAATCGGTGGAATGATAATTGGCACCAAAGCCATGTAGGAGTAGGCCGCTACTGAAATTGGCCCCAATAAATCGGGTGCAAATTTATTTGAAACAAAAATTGATGTTGGCCCGTCTGCAGCGCCAATAATTCCTATTGACGCAGCTTCTTTGAGGTCATAGCCCATTGTTGTAGCGGCAAACAAGGTGAAAAATATACCAAATTGAGCTGCAGCCCCAAACAAAAGAAGTAATGGATTTTTAAACAATGGTGAAAAATCAATCATTGCTCCAATTGCGATAAAAATCAATAATGGAAATAGTTCGTTTGCAATACCCATTTTATAAAGCGTATCAAGCGCCCCCTCAACCGCTTTCCCGGTTTCAGGATCAACTTGGGTAATTGCTGCACTTAAAGGGATATTTACCAAGATAGCGCCAAAGCCCATTGGCAAAAGAAGTGTAGGCTCATATTCTTTTTTGATCGCTAAAAAGATAAGCATTAAGCCAACTGCTATCATTACCAGGTGTTGCCATGTAATGCTGTACAATACGGGCAACAGTTTTTCAAAATCCATACTAAATTTTATTTTGATTTTTTATGACACTTTTGTTTTTAATGCCGTCATCTTCAGGGTCGGCTACCTCGTATTTCAAATCTTCAACTTCTTCCTTCAGTGATTCAATTTCCTTTTTCTCCGAAATGGCTATAGACAATACCACTGATAAGGCCAGTGTGGAAACGATAACGGCCAGCGACACCCAGCTTTGTGCAGAGAAAAAATGTTCAACTATGGGGATAGCACTGAGCAGCATTTTAGCGCCTATGAAGAATAAAATAAAGCTTACACCATGTTTTAAAAATATGAACATGCCCATCACACCTTTCAGCGCAAAAAATAAAGACACGAGCCCCATTACTGCAAAAACATTTGAGGTGATTGCGATGAAATCTTCTTCCTGCGCAGTAAGTACTTGGTTGATCCCTCTTTAATTACACCAATGATGGCGGGAATTGAATCGACCGCAAACAAAACATCTGTGGAACCAATCACAAGAAATACAAGTAAAACATTTGTAATGTACAGTTTCCCATTGATCCTGTTAAAAAAAGTTGGCGTGTCGGGATTAGGATCAATCGAGAAAAGTTTCGATGCTGTTCTGTAAAGCAGGTTACTTTTTGGATCAACCTGGTCATCGGCTCCGGCAAACGCCATTTTATAAGCCGTCCATATTAATATAACGCCAAAAACATAAATGATCCAGTGAAACCTCTCTACGAGTTCCATGCCAAGTAAAATAAAAAGTACTCTTAAAATAATTGAAAGCAGGATGCCGAGTTTTAAAAGTTTGGGTTGATTTTTTTCATGTACCGCCATCAGTGAAAAGATCATGATGAACACAAAAAGGTTATCAATGCTAAGGGAGTATTCTGTGAGATAACCCGATACAAATTTGATCATCATTACAGATACTGTTCTTATATTGCTACCCGGGTTTTGTGGAAAGAAAAAGAAAATTGCTGCACCAAAAAGCAGCGCAACGCTGATCCAGAGCGCGGTCCAGCGCAATGCAGTTCTCACGTTCATTTTACCATGCATGTGGCTGGTGACATACATGTCAATGGTAAAAACAATAAGAAACAACGCAATAAATGCGATCCAGAAAATGGTAATGATCTCCATAAAAAACTCCTTATACCAAATGGCGGGTGGCAACCGACATTTGGTATTTAATTAGTGGAATGCCAACTGGTGCGAACCGGAGTAATTTGCAGCAATGGAGCTGAAGTGCTACTTTGGACAACATTCAAAGTAGCCAAATCAAAAATCTTCTACTCTAATTCAATCACAAGATCCCCTTCAAGAACGGTATCATTTTTTTGCACTCCGATGAATTTTACAAAACCCTCTTTGTCGGCGTTAATGTTATTTTCCATTTTCATTGCCTCAAGGCATAGCACAGTTTGTCCGACTTTCACTTTATCGCCAATGCCCACAAAAATATCGAGTATTTTGCCAGGCAGAGGTGATTTTATATTCCTTGATTTTCCTGCATCAGGTTTTGAAGTTTTTGCCGTTGTTGTTTCAACGTCAGTGGAAGGTACGCCGGCAGAACGCGTAAGTTTTGGTGTTTTGGTAGATTTGATCTGCCTGTCAACTTCAACTTCGTACACAACGCCATTCACCCGCACGGTTGCAGAACTGTCCTCAATGCCTAAAACATCTACCTGGTAGTCTCTATTATTAATTTTAAGTTTATAATTTTTCATCGAAACTCTTTTAATCGTTACTAATTATTTCATTCTCCTGTGATGAATGCGCGGAGGCATTTGCTTCATATTATAAATCTTGGAATTCCAGGGGGAGTAGGGCCTTATTACTTTTTGAATTGTGATAATGGTTTCCTCAAACTCCATCGATTTATATGAGTACAACCTGAGGGCGACTGCAATCGCCGCGGCCACTTCGGCATCAGAATCCTGCATCGCTGCAATAGGCTCAGTTGACACCGATGCAGCAATTTCTTTTTCTTTTTTACGTTTTCCAAAAAGCCCCATTTCAGCAAAATTTTTAAAGTGGAATATTTCCGTGTTTTTTAGGAATCACCTGCTCTTTTTTTGTAGCGAGAGCCTGGAATGCCCTGATTACGCGGAATCTTGTGGTATGTGGAACGATCACATCATCAATAAATCCGTGAGAGGCCGCCTCGAAAGGATTACTGAATTTATCTTCGTATTCTTTCTCGAATTTTTCACCGGCAGTTCTTCTTTCCTCAGGATCTTTAATGCCGAGCATTTTTTTGCTGAATAATATTTCAGTGGCTCCCTTTGCGCCCATTACAGCAATTTCAGCACTTGGCCATGCATAACTGATATCGCCCCTGAGGTGTTTTGAACTCATTACGATATAAGCGCCGCCATAAGATTTTCTTAACTCGATGGTTACTTTGGGAACTGTGGCTGCTCCATATGCATATAGTAATTTTGCGCCATGTATGATGATGCCGCCGTGCTCCTGGGCAGTGCCGGGCAGGAAGCCGGGAACATCAACCAAGGTAAGGATGGGAATATTAAATGCATCACAAAAGCGAACAAACCGTGCGGCTTTTCTTGATGCGTTGATGTCGAGCACGCCTGCAAGATAATTAGGCTGATTTGCCACAATGCCAACAGACATGCCATCGAACCTTGCAAAACCCGTAACTATATTTGGAGCATATAGTCGGGAAACTTCTAAAAACTCTTTATTGTCGGCGATCGCATGAATAATATCCTTTACGTTGTAAGGTTTGCTTGCGCTGTCGGGAATAATTGTATTCAGTGATTCTTCAAGCCTGTCAATAGGATCGTCACTTGGAATGTAAGGAGGGTCTTCAAGATTATTTTGCGGCAAATAACTCAGCAATTTCCGCAAAAGCAAAATGCCTTCCTGCTCGTCTTCGGCAACAAAATGCGCAACACCCGATTTGGTTGCATGAACAGTTGCACCGCCGAGTTGTTCATCAGTAACATCTTCGCTGGTAACGGTTTTTACAACCTTTGGCCCGGTCAAAAACATATAGCTGTTTGTTTTTGACATAATGATGAAATCAGTAAGGGCCGGGCTATACACTGCGCCGCCCGCACAAGGCCCAAAAATGGCTGTGAGCTGGGGAACCACGCCGGATGCGAGAATATTACGTTCGAAAATTTCAGCGTAACCCGCAAGGCTGTTTACGCCTTCCTGTATGCGTGCGCCGCCTGAATCGTTCAGACCTATAACGGGTGCTCCCATTTTCATTGCCTGATCGAGTACTTTGCAAATTTTTCGGGCAACCATTTCACCGAGCGAACCACCGAAAACCGTGAAATCATAAGCATACACATAAACAATTCTTCCGTCAATCGTTCCATAGCCCGTTACTACACCATCGGTATATGGGCGTTCCCTTTCAATTCCAAAATCAGTTGCGCGGTGATGAACAAACATGTCAAATTCCTCAAAACTCCCGTCATCAAGAAGCAGGTCGATCCTTTCTCTTGCAGTTAATTTCCCTTTGGCATGTTGTGAATCAATTCTTTTCTGTCCACCGCCCAATAACGCTTCCTGACGCTTATCGAGCAGTGTTCTGATTTTGCCTTCCGTACTCATTTTTTATTAGTTATTTAGTTAAATGTTGTGATTCTTTTTTGACAGGGTTATTGCTTATTGTTTTTGTCTTCGCATAACTCTGTTAAAACACCGAAGGTTGATTTTGGATGAAGGAATGCGATGTGTAACCCCTCGGCGCCTTTGCGCGGAACTTTGTCAATTAGTTGAATGCCTTTGCTTTCAGTTTCTGCCAGCGCATTCTCCAGGCCGTTTACTGCAAACGCAATATGATGTACACCTTCTCCTTTTTTTTCTATGAATTTGCCAATCGGCCCTTCGGGATCTGTACTTTCGAGTAGCTCAATTTTTGTTTCGCCAATTT
>Ga0066256_1005822_pt1 | contig 9980 bp, 8 predicted proteins | sample ThiBio_1000_biof_FD_87107 | JGI IMG/M metagenome (GOLD analysis project Ga0066256, IMG submission 87107) | Wastewater bioreactor microbial communities from Cape Town, South Africa - Thiocy_expt_1000_biof (version 2) | ecosystem: Engineered > Bioreactor > Thiocyanate-remediating > Anaerobic-Aerobic... | reverse complement strand
CCGCCGGTATCCGCGAAAGCCACGTGCACGACGTGCAGATCACCAAGGAGGCGCCGAACTATCGCGCTGACTGATCGTTGTTGATCCATTCTGGCCTGATTGAAAAAATCTGGTCAGACTGATATAGTCTGGTCTGAATTCATTGTTCAGGCCAGACTTTTCTTTTTTAGGGTCCACGTTTCCATGCAGTCCGTTGGTATCTACGAAGCCAAGAGCCGGTTCTCCGCCCTGATCGAGCTGGTCGAGCAGGGTGAGGAAGTGCGCATCACGCGTCACGGCAAAGAGGTGGTGCGCATGCTGCCCGTGCGCCGTCGCCCCGTCATCACCGACGAGCAGATCGCCCGAGAGCTGAGCCAGATCGATGCGCTGCATGTCACGGTTCGCCCCGCAGTCGGGGCGAACCCTCCCGATACTTTGCGCCGCAACGGTAGGGCCACCGCATGACCGCCTTTGTGCTCGACGCCTCCGTCACCGCCGCCTGGCTGCTGCCCGACACGGCCAGCGAACACACCCGCCGTCTCTACACCCTGATCCGCCGCGACGAGGTCGAACCCCAGGCCCCCAACCTCTGGCAGTGGGAATGCAGCAACCTCATCAGCAGCGGCGTGCACAGCGGCCGCATCCCGCCCGCCTCCGTCGAAGGTTTGTGGAGCGTGCTGGAGGCGATCCGCCACCGTGTGGAACTGCACGACCTGGCCCCCGCCCAGCACAAGGCGGTGATGGACGTGGCGCTCGACACTGGCCTGCCCACCTTCGATGCCGCGTACCTGTGGCTGGCGCGGTCGCTGCGCTTGCCGCTGGCCACGTTCGACCCCCAGCAGATCGCTGCCGCCCAGCGCAGCGGCGTCCCGCTTCTTGATCTCTCCAGCCTCTGACGGACCACCACCATGCAACACCAGAAAATCCTCATCCTCGATTTCGGCTCGCAAGTCACCCAGCTCATCGCCCGCCGCGTGCGCGAGGCCCATGTGTACTGCGAGGTGCACCCCTGCGACGTGACCGACGAGTGGATCCGCGACTATGCCAAGGACGGCTCCCTCAAAGGGGTGATTCTCTCGGGCAGCCACGCCAGCGTGTACGAGGTGGACGACAAGGCGCCCAATGCGGTGTTCGAGCTGGGCATCCCCGTGCTGGGCATCTGCTACGGCATGCAGACCATGGCCCAGCAGCTGGGCGGCAAGGTCGAGGGTTCCAATACCCGCGAATTCGGCTATGCCGAAGTGCGCGCCCATGGCCACACTGAGCTGCTCAAGGGTATCGAAGACTTCGCCACGCCCGAAGGCCACGGCATGCTCAAGGTGTGGATGAGCCACGGCGATAAGGTCACGGCGTTGCCTCCGGGCTTCAAGGTCATGTGCTCCACACCGTCGTGCCCCATTGCTGGCATGGCCGACGAAAGCCGCCATTACTATGCCGTGCAGTTCCACCCCGAAGTCACGCACACCGTGCAGGGTCGCGCCTTGCTGGAGCGTTTTGTGCTGGGCATCTGCGGCACTCGGGCCGACTGGGTCATGGGCGACTACATCGAAGAAGCCGTGCAGAAGATCCGCGAACAGGTGGGCGATGAGGAAGTGATCCTCGGCCTGTCGGGTGGCGTGGATTCGTCCGTGGCGGCAGCGCTCATCCACCGCGCCATTGGCGACCAGCTTACCTGCGTGTTTGTGGACCACGGCCTGCTGCGCCTGAACGAGGGCGACATGGTCATGGACATGTTCGCCGGCAAGCTGCACGCCAAGGTCATCCGCGTGGATGCCAGCGACCTGTTCTTGGGCAAGCTCGCCGGCGTGAGCGAGCCCGAGCAAAAGCGCAAGATCATCGGCGGTTTGTTTGTCGACGTGTTCAAGGCCGAGGCGGCGAAACTGAAAGCGGGCGACGCAGGCCACAAGGGCGCCACCTTTCTGGCCCAGGGCACCATCTACCCCGACGTCATCGAATCCGGCGGCGCCAAGAGCAAGAAGGCCGTCACCATCAAAAGCCACCACAACGTGGGTGGCCTGCCCGAGCAACTGGGCCTGAAGCTGCTGGAGCCGCTGCGCGACCTGTTCAAGGACGAAGTGCGCGAACTGGGCGTGGCCCTGGGCCTGCCGCCCGACATGGTCTACCGCCACCCCTTCCCCGGCCCCGGCCTGGGCGTGCGCATTCTGGGCGAGGTGAAGAAGGACTACGCCGACTTGCTGCGCCGCGCCGACGCGATCTTCATCGAAGAGCTGCGCAACTTCCGTGATGAGGCCACCGGCAAGACCTGGTACGACCTGACCAGCCAGGCCTTCACCGTCTTCCTGCCGGTCAAGAGCGTGGGCGTGATGGGCGACGGCCGCACCTACGACTACGTGGTCGCCCTGCGCGCCGTGCAGACCAGCGACTTCATGACCGCCGACTGGGCCGAGCTGCCTTACGCGCTGCTCAAAAAGGTTTCGGGCCGCATCATCAACGAAGTGCGTGGCATCAACCGAGTGACATATGACGTGAGCAGCAAGCCACCAGCGACGATCGAGTGGGAGTAAGTGGGGGGTAAATCAAAATACTGTTTATTTGAACAGTATTGGCGCACAATGCGACGGATCTTCCGGAGCTTTGTGTGCCATGTCCCAGCTTCACGATCTCTACTATTTTCTCTTCCCCACGCCGCTTGCCGCCGAGACGGCCAAGGAGTTGCTGCGGCGCCTCCAAGGACCCCGTGGGGCGGGCAGAGGCGAGCCCATGTCCTTGGATCGGCTGCACATCACGCTCCATTACCTGGGGCGCTTCCTGAACAGCATCCCCCGAGAGGTAATCGACTTGGCGCTGGCGGCGGGTAGCGCCATGGACTACGAACCGTTTGGGGTCCGCCTTGACGTGCTGCAGTCCCGGAGCGGCTTTCAAAAGGCGACTTTCGGCACCGTCGAGCTGGCGCTACAAGCGGGCGCTGCGCGCGAATTGCGAGGTTTTCAACATGCGCTGGGCAACACGATGCGTCGCATGGGGTTTGCAGAGACTCAGATCCGCAGCCATTTCAACCCGCACATGACTTTGCACTACAAGCACGAACGCATTGACCGGATGGTGGTCGCTCCCGTGGCGTGGACCTTGACGCAGTTTGCCTTGGTAGACAGCCTCTACGGCCTGGGCAGGCATGATGTGCTCGCGCGCTGGACCTTGAAGGCACGGCAACAGGTCTTTCTTGATTGGCGACCTTGCGAAGCAAGCGGATACCCATGTGGACTTGCTGTGCTGCATCGTGGTGCGGAAGCTTCCGCAGCTACCATCCTCTGAGGTCATTGGCTCTCTCATTTCTTCATGACGACATTTCACGATTTCTGGCCCGGTTGTGGTTTCCAAACGCTGGATCGCGATGCCCGTGGCTGGCTGCCTCCCACCGACGGATACCTGCGTTGGCTGCTGGCCCGACCAGAGCTGGCGCTGGTGCCAGAGTCGTGCGCTGCTGAGATCGCACTGCATGAATCGCTGAAGGAGTCACCCGCGCGGGCGGTCGCCTCGGCGGAGCTGGCTGCTTTGCAGGACGACGACGCCCGCGAGAACTACACCGTGTTCCTGCGCTTCCGCGATGGCCTGCTGGCCGCCGGCACGCTGGAGGCTTATTACCTGCAGCTCATGCGAAATGGGGCGGTGAACGTGCCCCCCGTATTCATCGACGCCGTAGTCCAGGCCCTGTTGCGCAACGTGCTGGATGACTGCAACGACGCCTTTGAGGCCCGCACTGCCGAGATGCTGTTTCGGCCGCAGCGCATCACTCTGCAAGACGGGCAAATGCTGGCAGGCGACCGGGATATGCTCGACATGCTCAATGAGACGGCGGGCCTGGGCGAGGTGGGGCGCTTGCTGCTGCAGAGCGGCGCACTGCAGCCCACGGCGCAGGTCAAGGTGCTGTCGGCCGACAATGCGGGGCAATATTGGCAGGAGAGCGACCGCCATCACTTTCTGCTCGACCTGACCCACGAGCTGACGCAGGACCTGAGCCATGGCCTGACCTTCAAGATGACCCGCGCGCGCTCGGGCCTGAAAGCCCTGGCCCGCGTGCTGGAGCGCTGGGTGGCGCATCTGCTGGGCGTGCAGGTGCAGATCGAGCCTGTGCACCAGGTCACCGACAGCGCGTGGCGCTGGCATGTGGGGCTGGATGTGGAGTCCACTGCCATCCTCAACGACCTGTACCAGGACCGCCCGGTGGAGGCCGAGCGCATGCAGCGCCTGGTGAGCCTGTTCACGCTGACCTTCGCCAACCCGGCCGAGATGCGGGCCGACGTGGCGGGCAAGCCGGTGTACTTGGGGCTGGCGACCAACGCCGAGGGCGTGGTGCGCATCAAGCCGCAGAACCTGTTGCTCAATCTGCCGTTGGCATCGGCATCTTGATTGCTATTGAATTTATAGCTGCTAGCGCATGATTAGCAGGCGCTAGCAGCCCATTTGATTCAAAAATGCTTTCCTCGGTTGGTAGCCTGGCAACTGGCCCTTATCCAATCGTCATCAGGCTTGCGTTCCCGCCAGCTGCTGCGGTGTTCACGCTCAGCGCCCGTTCGATCAGCAGGCGCTCCAGCGGGATGTCGGTGGCGCCGGGCTGCAGTGCGGTCACGCCTACGATGGGCCCGGGGCGGCGGGCGAGGGCGGTGCACACCGCCTGCAGCGATGGGGCGTCGCCATGGTGCAGCACGGCGTCCAGTGCCACGGTGTCATCGCTCAGTGCGTTGTCTTGCAGCATGACCTGGGCCTGCACATGCGTGGGCAGCTTCGCGCGCAGCCCTGCATGGGCGCTGGGCCACAGGGCGGTGCCCCCGCTGGCGAGCACGGCTGCCGTCTGCACCAGGAGGTCGTCCGCGCTTCGCGCCATGCACAGCACGCGGGCGCGGGGGGCCAGGGTGTAGACATTGCGCTCGCCGGTGGGGCCGGGCAGGGTGCGGGCGGTGCCGCTCTGCGTTTCTTGCGCAAAACGCTGGCAATGGCCTGCCAGGGCCAGGTTGCCCTGGTTGTGCGCCCATTGCTGCAAGGTGCCCAGCGGGGCCAGCTGACGCTCGCGCCGCTCGGTATCGGGCGGGCTGGTGCGGTCGCCCTCGGCAAAGGTGCGCGCCAGTGCATTGGCCGGGCGCTGCGACAGCAGGCGCAACAGGTACAGCGGCCCGCCGGCCTTGGGGCCCGTGCCCGACAGGCCTTCGCCACCAAAGGGCTGCACGCCCACGACGGCGCCGACCATGTTGCGGTTCACGTACACGTTGCCGGCATGGGCGCGGTTGACCACGCGGGCAATGGTTTCGTCGATACGGGTGTGCACGCCCTGGGTGAGACCGTAGCCGGTGGCGTTGATCTGGTCGAGCAGCTGGTCCAGGTTCTTGCGGGCGTAGCGCACCAGGTGCAGCACGGGGCCGAAGACTTCGCGCTGCAGTTCACCGATGTGGTTCAGCTCGATCAGCGTGGGCGGCACAAAGGTGCCGGGGGCACTGGTCACGGCCAGGTGGCTGGGGTGCTGGAACACGCGGTGGCCTTGGGCTTTGAACTTTTCGATGTGCTGGACGATGCCGGTTTGGGCTTCGGCGTCGATCACCGGGCCCACGTCCACGCGCAGTTCGGCGGTGTTGCCCACGCGCAGTTCGCCCATGGCGCCTTGCAGCATCTCGACCACGCGGTCGGCGGCGTCTTCCTGCACACATAGCACGCGCAGGGCCGAACAACGCTGGCCTGCGCTGTCAAAGGCGGACGACACGGCATCGCCCACCACCTGTTCGGCCAGGGCGGACGAGTCCACGATCATCGCGTTCTGCCCACCCGTTTCGGCGATCAGCGGGATGGGGCGGCCTGCGGCGTCCAGGCGCCCGGCCACGGTGCGCTGCAGGATGCGGGCGACTTCGGTGGAGCCGGTGAACATCACGCCCATCACGCGCTCATCGCCAATCAGGCGCGCGCCCACGGTCTCACCCTGGCCGGGCAGCAGTTGCACTGCGGCGCGGGGCACACCGGCCTGCCACAGCAGGCGCACGGCCTCGGCGGCGATCAGCGGGGTTTGCTCTGCGGGCTTGGCCAGCACGGGGTTGCCTGCGGCCAGGGCGGCGGCGACCTGGCCCATGAAGATGGCGAGCGGGAAGTTCCAGGGGCTGATGCAGGCCACGGGGCCCAGCGGGATGTGGGTGGCGTTGTCGAAGGTGCTTTGCACCTGCGCGGCGTAGTAGCGCAAAAAGTCCACGGCTTCGCGCACTTCCGCCACGGCGTTGCTGGCGCTCTTGCCGGCTTCGCGCATCAGCAGGCCCAGCAGGGGCTGCATGCGCGCTTCCAGTAGATCGGCGGTGCGCAGCAGGGCGGCGGCGCGCTCGGCGGGTGGCGTGGCGGCCCAGGGGGCTGCGGCGGACTGGGCGTGGGCCAGGGCCTGGTCTACGTCGGCGGTGGTGGCTTCTTGCACCTGGCCCACCACGTCGTGGTGGTCGGCGGGGTTGCGCACGGGCTGGGTAGGGCCTGTGGGCACATCAGCGGCCAGCAGGGGCGCCGCCGTCCAGGCGTGGCTAGCGGTGGCTTGCAGCGTGGCGGCCAGCTCGGTCAGCGTGTATTCGTTCGACAAATCCAGCCCGCGTGAATTGCTGCGGTGGACTCCGTACAGCGCCGCTGGCAGGGGGATGCGCGGGTGGGGCAGGCCGGCAGTGCCTTCGGTGGCGGCTTGTTGATCCACTACCTGCACGGGGCTTTTCACCAGCTCATCCAGCGCAATGGTTTCGTCGGCAATGCGGTTCACAAACGAGGTGTTGGCGCCGTTCTCCAGCAGGCGGCGAACCAGGTAGGCCAGCAGGGTTTCGTGCGTGCCCACGGGGGCGTAGATGCGGCAGGGGCGGCCGAGTTTGCCTGCGGTGACGGCGCCCACCACCTGCTCGTACAGCGGCTCGCCCATGCCGTGCAGGCACTGGAACTCATACTGCCCCGCGTAGTAGTTGCTGCCCGCCAGTTGGTAGATGGTGGCCACTGTCTCGGCGTTATGCGTGGCGAACTGGGGGTACACGGCCTCGGGTGCTGCCAGCAGTTTCTTGGCGCAGGCGGTGTAAGAAATGTCGGTGTGCACCTTGCGGGTGTAGACGGGGTAGTCCGTGAGGCCATCAACCTGGGCGCGCTTGATCTCGCTGTCCCAGTACGCGCCTTTGACCAGGCGCACCATCAGGCGGCGCTGGGTGCGGCGGGCCAAGTCCACCACGTAGTCGATGACGAAGGGGCAGCGCTTTTGGTAGGCCTGGATGACGAAGCCAATGCCGTTCCAGCCGGCCAGCGCGGGCTCGTGGCACAGGCGCTCCAGCAGGTCCAGCGACAGCTCCAGCCGGTCGGTTTCTTCGGCGTCGATGTTCAGGCCAATGTCGTATTGCTTGGCCAGTGCCGTCAGGCGCAGCACCAGCGGATACAGCTCGTCCATTACGCGGCCAAACTGCGCACGGCTGTAGCGCGGGTGCAGGGCCGAGAGCTTGATGGAGATGCCTGGCCCTTCGTAGATGCCGCGCCCGGCCGAGGCCTTGCCAATGGCGTGGATGGCTTGCTCGTACGACGCGTAGTAGCGCTTGGCGTCTTCGCTGGTCAGTGCCGCTTCGCCCAGCATGTCGTACGAATAGCGAAAGCCCTCGGCCTCCATCGTACGGGCGTTGCGCAGGGCCTCGTCAATGGTTTCGCCCGTCACAAACTGCTCGCCCATCATGCGCATGGCCATGTCCACGCCCTTGCGGATCAGGGGCTCGCCGCCCTTGCCGATCAGGCGGCTGAGCGAGCTACCCAGGCTGCTTTCGCTGTGCGTAGCCACCAGCTTGCCGGTGATGAGCAGGCCCCAGGTGGCGGCGTTGACGAAGAGCGAGGGGCTCTTGCCCAGGTGGGCATCCCACTGGCCGTGGCTGATCTTGTCGCGGATCAGCGCATCGCGTGTGGCCTTGTCGGGGATGCGCAGCAGCGCCTCGGCCAGGCACATCAGCGCCACGCCCTCTTGCGACGACAGCGAGAACTCTTGCAGCAGCCCTTGCACGATGCCAGCGCGCCCAGCGCTGGCCTTGCGTTCGCGCAGCGCCTTGGCGATTTGCAGGGCCAGTTGTTCGGCCGCTGCGGCTTGATCGGCAGGCAGGCGGGCCTGGGCCAGCAGCGGGGCCAAGGCCTCGGGCTCGGGGCGGCGATAGGCGGCGGTGATGGCGGCGCGCAGCGGGTTGTTCAGCGGTGTGCGGGGCGCGAAGTCTGCAAACGGGGCGGAGGGCTGCGTCATGGCGATGTCTTTCGGTGGTTTGGAGGGCCAAACAAGGCGTGGGGCGTGTTACTGGCGATGATCCTTGGGTTGCTGATGAATAAATGTTCGAAAATGGCGGTTCAGACAGAATAAATCGCTAATACAAATGCAAACAGAACCCGATCTGGACCGCATCGACCGCAAGATCCTGTCAATCCTGCAGGAGGACGGCCGCATCGCCAACCTCAAACTGGCCGAGGCGGTGGCCCTGTCGCCCACGGCGGTGCTGGCGCGGGTGCAGCGCCTCACGCGCGACGGCTTCATCCTGGGCTACGAGGCGCGGCTCAACCCGCTCAAGCTGGGCGCGGGCATGCTGGTGTTTGTGGAGGTGCTGCTGGACCGCACCACGCCCAACGTGTTCGATCAGTTCAAGGCGGCGGTGCAGGTGCACCCAGAGATCATGGAATGCCACATGGTGGCGGGCGGGTTCGACTACCTGCTCAAGACGCGGTCGGCTGACATGAACGCCTACCGCGTGTTTGCGGGCAATGTGCTGTGGCAGCTGCCCGGCGTGCGCGAGACGCGCACCTATGCGGTGATGGAAGAGGTCAAGCACACCAACCACCTGTACCTGCGCTGACCGCACACGGTGCGCGTACACCCACCGGATTGGCGGTGCTGGCAGAAGCCCGCATAATTCCCCGCAGATTCGCTTGCATGAGGAGCCACACCATGACGACCGCTTTCCCCTATGCCGCCGCAGCCCTGGTGGCTGCCCTGTTCAACCAGACGGCCGCTGCATCCTGCTACGTCGTCTATGGCCCCGACAAGGACATCGTGTACCGCGCCCCGGAGCCGCCAGTGGACATGTCGCGGCAGATCCACGAAACCCTGCCCCTGGTGGCGCCAGGCTCGACCTTGGTGTTTTCTCCCGACAACTTTGGCTGCGAGCTCACCATCAACAAGCTGCCATTGACGGCTGTGTCCGCGCCTGGTGGCATGCGGCCTGCGCGCGCTGACCGGGGCTGACATGGGCAGGTCGCCCGGGTGCTGCCAGCGGGCATGCCGCGCCTGAGACAATCGGGGGATGAGCGCACCGAAAGAACTATCCCCCTCGTTTGAACCCACCGAGCAGAACGCTCAAGACAACCTGCCCGAAGGCTGGCTGCATGTGCAGTCCATGGACCTCGACGCCCAGGGCGTGGCCCGTAAGCCTGACGGCAAGGTGGTCTTCATCGATGGCGCCCTGCCATTTGAGCTGGTCACCGCCAACACCCACCGCAAAAAGAATAACTGGGAGCAGGCCAGCCTGGTGGCGATCCACCGCGAATCCTCCCAGCGCGTGCGGCCGGATTGTCCCCACTTTGGCCTGCACGCAGGCGCCTGCGGCGGCTGCAAGATGCAGCATTTGCACGTCGGCGCCCAGGTGGCCGTCAAGCAGGGGGTGCTGGAGGATAACCTCGGCCACCTGGGCAAGGTGAAGGCCGAGCCCATGCTGCGCCCCATTGAGGGGCCCGCCTGGGGCTACCGCTACCGTGCCCGCCTGGCCGTGCGCCACGTGATCAAGAAGGGCCAGGTGCTGGTGGGCTTTCATGAGCGCAAGAGCCGCTACATCGCCGACATGCAGACCTGCAAGATCCTGCCGCCGCATGTCGATGCGATGCTGATGCCCCTGCGCGCCCTGATTGCCAGCCTGGACGCTCGCGCCCCCTGCCCGCAGATCGACCTGGCCTGTGGTGCCCCCGTGACCGCGCTGGTATTGCGCCCCCTGGAGCCGCTCTCCGCCGAGGACATCGCCCGGCTGCGCGCCTTTGCCGCAGAGCAC
>Ga0066256_1005821_pt1 | contig 9981 bp, 11 predicted proteins | sample ThiBio_1000_biof_FD_87107 | JGI IMG/M metagenome (GOLD analysis project Ga0066256, IMG submission 87107) | Wastewater bioreactor microbial communities from Cape Town, South Africa - Thiocy_expt_1000_biof (version 2) | ecosystem: Engineered > Bioreactor > Thiocyanate-remediating >... | reverse complement strand
CTCCCGAGGCGCCGTTTTTGCGCGCAGCCCTTATCCGGTTTCCGCTACCTTCTCCCCGCGGGCGGTAAGAAGGGGATGTCGCAACGGCTTTCCTGCCAGTTTGCGGCGTGGGGCACATCCCCTCTCTCCGCTTGCAGGGAGAGGAGCAGGGCGAAGCCTCAGACGCGCTCGAGTGCCACCGCGATGCCTTGCCCGACGCCGATGCACATGGTGGAGAGCGAACGCTTCTTGCCGGTGAGCTGCAATTCGAGCGCCGCCGTGCCGGTGATGCGGGCGCCGGACATGCCGAGGGGATGAACGCCAGCCATGGCGCCGCCGAGAATGCGGGCGATGGGCGTCAGGCCGTATTTCTTGACCGCCGCCTCCGAGGCGATGACGAGCGCTGCGGCACCGTCGTTGACGCCGGAGGCATTGCCCGCCGTCACCGTGCCGCCGTCCTTCCTGAAGGGCGTGCCCAGCTTGGCGAGGGCTTCAAGCGTCGTGGCGCGCGGGTGCTCGTCCTTCTCCACCACGACCGGATCGCCCTTCCGCTGCGGGATGGTGACGGACGTGATCTCCTTCGCCAGCCGGCCGCTCGCCTGCGCCGCGGCGGCCTTGGCCTGCGAGCGCACGGCGAAGGCGTCCTGATCCTCGCGGGAGACTTTGAAATCCTCGGCGACGTTTTCGCCGGTCTCCGGCATGGAATCGACACCGTACTGTTTCTTCATCAGCGGATTGACGAAGCGCCAGCCGATCGTCGTGTCGTGGATCTCCGCATGGCGGGAAAGGGCCGTCTCCGCCTTGGGCATCACGAAGGGCGCCCTGCTCATGCTCTCGACACCGCCGGCGACGACCAGTTCCGCCTCACCCGCCTTGATGGCCCGGGCGGCGGCGATGACGGCATCCATGCCGGACCCGCACAGCCGGTTGATCGTCGTGCCGGAAACGGCGACCGGCAGACCGGCGAGAAGCGACGACATGCGCGCGACATTGCGGTTGTCCTCTCCCGCCTGGTTGGCGCAGCCGAAGATGACGTCGTCGATGGCTTCCCAGTCGATGCCGGCATTGCGCGCCATCAGCGCCTTCAAGGGGGTGGCGCCGAGATCGTCGGCACGGACGGAGGCGAGCGCGCCGCCGAAGCGGCCGATGGGCGTGCGGATATAATCGCAGATATAGGCTTCGGACATGGTTTTCCTCACAGTTCCGGCACGACGAGATCGGCGACCGGGCCTTCGACATGCAGCTTCGCCCCGGTCATCGCCTGCAGGTCCTCGACCGTCATGCCGGCGAGCTTCTCGCGCAGCACGAAACGACCATCGCAGACGTCGACGACGGCGCGACTCGTATAGATCCGGGTGATGCAGCCGACGCCGGTGAGCGGGAAGGTGCAGCGCTCGACCAGCTTCGGCTCGCCGTTCTTGGTGACGTGCTCGGTGATGACGACCACCTCCCTGGCGCCGTGCACGAGATCCATCGCCCCGCCGACGGCCGGCACGCCCCTGGAGCCGACGCGCCAGTTGGCGAGGTCGCCATTTTCCGCCACCTGGTAGGCGCCGAGGATGGCGACGTCGAGATGGCCGCCGCGCACCATGGCGAAGCTATCGGCATGGTGGAAGAAGGCGGAGCCCGGCTTCAGCGTGACCGCCTTCTTGCCGGCATTGATCAGGTCCCAGTCCTCCTCGCCCGGCGGCGGGGCCTCGCCGAAATCGAGGATGCCGTTCTCCGTGTGGAAGATCGCCGCGCGTCCCTCGGGCTGGTAGCGCGCCACCATCTCGGGAAAGCCGATGCCGAGGTTCACATAGGCGCCGTCGGCGATGTCCTGCGCCGCGCGCCAGGCGATCTGGGCATTGGAAAGCTTGATGTCCTCATGCGTATCGACGGTCATGCGTAGGCCACTCCTGCACGGATGAGATCTTCTTCCTGCCTGGGATCTGCGACTTCGACGACATGGTCGACGAAGATGCCGGGGGTGACGACGTGTTCCGGGTCGATGCCGCCCGGCCGCACCAGCCTGGAGACCTGCGCGATGGTCGTTGCCGCCGCCATGCACATCAGCGGGCTGAAATTGCGGGCGGCCTTGTTGTAGGTGAGGTTGCCGCCGGTATCGCCGACATGCGCCTTGACCAGCGCGAAATCCGCCTTCAGCCAGCGCTCCTGCACATACATGCGGCCGTCGAACTCGGCCGTCGGCTTGCCCTTGGCCAGCTCCGTACCGTAGCTCGTCGGGGTGTAGAAGGCGGGGATGCCGGCGCCGCCGGCGCGGATCCGCTCGGCGAGCGTGCCCTGCGGCACCAGTTCCAGCTCGATCTCGCCGGCAAGATAGCGGTCCGTGAAGGCGCGCGGATCGGTCGAGCGGGGGAAGGAGCAGATCATCTTCCTGACAAGTCCCGCGTCGATCATCGCGGCGATGCCGATGCGGCCGTTGCCCGCATTGTTGTTGATGACGGTGAGGTTCCTTGGCCCCTTGTCGATGAGGGCGTGGATCAGCTCGATCGGCGCGCCCGACCCGCCGAAGCCGCCGATCATCACCGTCGCCCCGTCGCCGATGCCGGCCACGGCCTCCGCCACGCTCGAGATGGTCTTGTCCATGCAAATCTCCCGTTTCCGGCGGGAAGGTAAGGCGGAAGGGGAAAAGCGGCAATGCCGTTTGTGCGTTATTTGATTTTTGTTCAATTATCGCACAAACTGGCGATGCAACCGGGACGACACAGCAGGAATGTCGCAACGCGCCAGACGCTGAACGGCAATGGAGACGAGGATGCGGGAAACGGATTTCATCGGCGGATTCGCCAAGGGGCTCAGGGTCATCGAGGCCTTCGGCGAGGCGAGGCCGAGGCTCACCATCACGGATGTCTCGGCGCAGACCGGCCTCGACCGGGCCACGGCGCGGCGCTGCCTGCTGACGCTCGCCGAACTCGGCTATGCCGCCTATGACGGCAAGTTTTTCGAACTGACGCCGAAGATCCTGCGGCTCGGCCATGCCTATCTTTCGGCAACGCCGCTGCCCCGGCTCGTGCAGCCCTATCTCGACCAGCACGGCGAAAGGATCGGGCAGAGCGCATCGGCCTCCGTGCTCGACGGAGCGGAAATCGTCTATGTTGCGCGCGCCGCACAGAAACGCATCATGTCGATCAACCTGACGGCCGGCTCGCGCCTGCCGGCCTATTGCGCCTCGATGGGCCGCGTTCTGCTCGCCGCCCTTCCCGAAGCGGAAGCGCGCGCCATCATCGAGGCCTCCGACCGCAAGGCGAACACGCCTTTTACCAGGACGGAGCCGGATGCATTGATGGACGAGCTTTCCCGCGTGCGCCGGCAGGGCTATGCGCTCATCGACCAGGAACTGGAAATCGGCCTGCGCTCCATCGCCGTTCCACTTGTGAACGCCCGCGGCCGCGTCGTCGCGGCGCTGAACATCGGCGCACCGGCCGCCCATGCGGCGGCCGACGATATGGTCGAATGCTACCTGCCGGCCATGCGAGAGGTGCAAGCTTCATTGCGGCAGGTGCTGGCGTGATCTCCGTCACGGCCACGACCAAGAAAGCTTAACTCCAGCACCTCGATGCGGTGATTCTCGCAGTGCCGGCGCTCGCAGAGCGCATGGCGGCCGCCGCATTCCGTACCGATGGCAGCTTCAGGAATTTTACCGGACGAGCGCGGCATAGCCGTTCGAACCACGCACGAAGCGGTCGAGCTAGGGACGGAAGCCCTCTCCCTTTCATGCCGGCACACCAATTTGAGATGAAGCGCGCCTGATGGGTATCATGCGATACCGTCACGGGTATCGCAGCCGGCCGGAGGGAGCGCTACGTTTGGCTATCGACGGCGCCGGAGGAGGTGCCGCCGGTTGCCGGCATGGGAGCAGACCATGGATCATGACCACCATCGTGCGACCCGCATCCACAGCCGGGAGCGGTTGAGGCTTTCGGCCTGCACCGTCACCATCGGCGCCTTCGACGGCGTGCATGGCGGCCACCGGGCGCTGATCCGCGCCGCCGTCGACAGCGCGCTCCCGCTCGGCGTTCCCTCTGTCGCCTACACGTTCGATCCGCCGCCCAAGGCGCTGGTCTGTGGTGCCGCACCGCGGACCTCGACGGAGGAAAAGATCGCCCGGATCGGGGCGCCCGGGGTCGATCCCATCGTCGTCGCGCAAGGCACCGGCCGGCCTGCCGCAGATCGAAACCCAGTTCATGTGGTGATGGCCCCGGCCTCGCCCGCCCACGCATTCAAAGGAGGAGAAAATGCGTAACGTAACCAAGAACAATATCTCTGACGTCGTCATCGCGGCGCTGTCGAAGGACATTCCGGCGCGCAACCGCGAAATTCTGGAAAGCCTGATCCGCCACATCCATGCCTTTTGCATCGAGGCGAAGGTCACCCATGCCGAACTGATCGAGGCCTGTCAGTTCCTCGTGCGCGCCGGTCATATCTCGGATGATGCGCGCAACGAGTTCATCCTGCTTTCCGATATCCTCGGCGTCGAGGTGCTGGTCGACATGCTCGACCATGCCGTGACCGACGGCGAGAGCGAGTCCACGGTGCTCGGCCCGTTCTACCGCGAGAACCCGCCGGTGCTGCCGAAGGGTGCCTCTATCGTGCAGAAGAATTTCGAAGGTTCCGAGACGGTGCGCGTGCGCGGCGTCGTGCGCGATACGGAAGGCCAGCCGATCAAGGATGTGATCGTCGATGTCTGGGAGGACGCGCCGAACGGTCTTTACGAGCAGCAGGACCCGGATCAGCCGGACTACAACCTGCGCGGTCGCTTCATGACGGACGAGAACGGCGAATACGAATTCGTCGGCATCCGCCCGGTGCCCTACCCGATCCCCTATGACGGCGCGGCCGGCGAGCTTCTGAACTACATGGGGCACCATCCGTGGCGGCCGGGCCATATCCACTTCATGCTGAAGAAGGATGGCTATCAGGGCCTTGTCTCGCAGATCTACGACGCCGACACCGAGTATCTCGACAACGATGCCGTGTTCGCCGTCAAGCAAAGCCTCATCGGCAAGATGCAAACCGCTGGCGCCGGGGCCGATACAGACCTCCTCATGACCTTCGACTTCAAGCTGAAACCTCTCGCCAGCGCCATGGCGGTCGCCGCCGAATAACACGCAGTCCCGCGCATACCAGCCCGCCGGGGCAGCATCCCCGGCGGGTCCTTTCTGAAGAGGCAAATGGAAATGGCATTCGCTATCGCAGCCCCCCTCACAGGTCAGGATCGACCTGCCGACAGTCCGCTCGACACCCGGATAAGGTCGATCACGGCTGCGAGCATCGAGGCGCCGACCGGCGACCCCGCCGCCCAGGCGCGCGCCTATTTCGACAACGACAAGGTCGATACCGCGGCGGTGCTCTATGGCCCGCTCGACAAGCCGGAGGTGCTCTATGCAAGCCGCGGCTGGACCGAGGCGCAGTTCCTCTCGCAGCTGGCCGAGCAGAGCCTGCGCGCGCAGAAGCTGGGCAGCGCCGCCCCCACCAGCACCGTCACCCAGACGGTGGTGAAGCGCGGCCAGGGCTCGCCCAGTGGGCGCGGCCAGGCCGCCTCGATCGGCGTGTTCGCGATGTTCTTCCTCACCCTGTTCCTCTCGGGCCAGGCAGTGGGCACCATGGCCGAGGAGCGCTCGAACAAGGTGATCGAGATCCTGGCCGCGGCCGTGCCGCTGGAAAGCGTGTTCTTCGGCAAGCTGATCGGCATGTTCGGCGCCGCGGTGCTGTTCGTGCTGTTCTGGGCGACGATCATCATCAACGCGACCCGGCTGCTGCCGCCCGAGATCGCGGGCAGCTTCCCCAGCCTGGTCGCGGCGATCGGCGCGCCAACCTATGCGCTGCTGTTCATTGCCTATTTCACCATGTCCTACATGCTGCTCGGCGCGATGTTCCTCAGCATCGGCGCGCTGACCTCCACCCAGCGCGAGCTGCAGATGCTGTCGCTGCCGATCACCATCTTCCAGATGATGATGTTCGGCCTGGCGCTCGGCGCGGCGACGCGGCCCGGCAGCTGGATCGAGACGGCGGCACAGGTCTTTCCGTTCAGCTCGCCCTTCGCGATGATCGGGCTGGCGGGCAGCGCGCCGGCGATCTGGCCGCACCTGCTCGCACTGGGCTGGCAGGCGCTGTGGGTGGCGATCATCATCACCGTGGGGGCGCGCGTGTTTCGCCGCGGCGTGCTCAAATCGGGCAGCCCCAAGCGCCGTACGAAGATCGAGGCGACGGCCTGAGATCAGGACTATTCAACGAACCCGTCATCCCCGCCTTCGCGGGGATGACGACTATTTGCGTAACGGCCCTGCTCCGGCCGTTTCTCACTATTGACACTTCTGTCAATTAGGCGTTTCCTCCCTGCAAAAGGCAGGAGAGGCAGCATGGCTACGCTCGCGACCGAAACCGGAATTCCCGGAACCCAGACCGTCGATCCGCTCGACGTCAGCCGGCCCGAACTGTATCGCGACGATGTCTGGCAGGCCCCGTTCCGCGAGCTGCGCGCCCGGGGCGGGATCTATCATTGCGAGAACAGCGCCTTCGGCCCCTATTGGTCGATCGCCACCTACAAGCCGATCGTCCAGGTCGAATCGCTGCCCGACATCTATTCGTCCGAGGCCGGCGGCATCACCATCGCCGATATGCAGGAAGGCGACATCAAGATGCCGATGTTCATCGCGATGGACCGGCCCAAGCACACCGATCAGCGCCGCACCGTCGCCCCCGCCTTCACGCCGAGCGAGATGGTGCGGATGACCGACAATATCCGCATGCGCACTGCCGAGATCCTCGATTCGCTGCCGGTGGGTCGGGAGTTCGACTGGGTCGACAGCGTCTCGATCGAGCTGACCACCCAGATGCTCGCGCTCCTGTTCGACTTTCCCTGGGAGGAGCGGCGCAAGCTCACCTATTGGTCGGACTGGGCGGGCGATATCGAGATCGCCAAGGATCCCGTCCGCAAGGAGGAGCGGCGCCAGATCCTGTTCGAATGCGCCGCCTATTTCGGCAATCTCTGGCAGGGCAAGCTGGGCAAGGAGCCGAGGCCGGACCTGATCTCGATGATGATCCATTCGGATGCGATGAGCCACATGGATCAGATGGAGTTCCTCGGGAACCTCATCCTGCTGATCGTCGGCGGCAACGACACGACGCGCAGTTCGATGAGCGCCTTCGCCTGGGGGCTCGAGCAATTCCCCGACGCGCGCGCGAAGCTCGAGGCCGATCCGGGCCTGATCGGCAATGCCACCCAGGAGATCATCCGCTGGCAGACGCCGCTAGCGCACATGCGCCGCACCGCGACGCAGGACACCGAGCTGGACGGCCACAGGATCCGCGCGGGCGACAAGCTCGGCCTCTGGTATCTCTCGGCCAATCGCGACGAGAGCGTCTTCCCCGATGCCGACCGGATCATCGTCGACCGCGAGAACGCCCGGCGCCACCTCGCCTTCGGGCACGGCATCCATCGCTGCGTGGGCGCCCGGCTGGCCGAGCTGCAGATCGGCGTGCTGATGGAGGAGATGGCCAGGCGCCGCCTGCGCGTGAACGTGCTGCGCGAACCCGAACGCGTCGCCGCCTGCTTCGTCCATGGCTACAAGAAGATGGCGGTGGAACTCAGCCGCTATTGAGCCATCGCCGGGACTGGACGCGGCCCGGGCGCCTCCCCACATCCCCTCCCATGGAAACCAGCCGCCGCGCCTTGCTCGTCGTCGCCGGCCTGGGCACGCTGACCGCCGCATGCGGCGGCGCGCCGGCCGAGGCCGCGCAGAAGTTCGAATTCACGCGCAGCGATGCCGAATGGCGCAAGCGGCTGAGCCCCGCCGCCTATCGCGTGCTGCGCCAGGGCGCGACCGAATACGCCTTCTCCAGCCCGCTCAACAACGAGCACCGGGCCGGCACCTTCGCCTGTGCCGGCTGCGCGCTGCCCCTGTTCAACGCGGCGACCAAGTTCGACAGCGGCACCGGCTGGCCGAGCTTCTGGCAGCCCTTGCCCAACGCCGTGATCACCCGCGCCGACAATTCGCTCGGCATGCGCCGCACCGAAGTGCTGTGCCGCCGCTGCGGCGGGCACCTCGGCCATGTCTTCGACGACGGCCCCCGGCCCACCGGCAAGCGCTATTGCATGAACGGCGTGGCGCTGGCGTTCGTGCCGAAGGCGTAGACATGAAAAGGCCCGGACGATGCCGGGCCCTTCCATTCCACGCTGTCGAGGCGATCAGCCCGCGTCGGGCGTCTCGTTCTTCGCTTCCGCCATCAGGTCGCTGAGGTCGAGGTCGAGCGACGGCTTGAAGTCGTCGTCGAGGTCGTGCGGCGCGCCGCCCGAATAGATGAAGCCGTTGACCGGATAGACCGAGGTGCCCAGGCCGCCCATCGGCGCGAACCAGACCTTCACTTCGCTCCAGTCGCCCTCGGGCGAGACGTCGACGGCGCGGACGTTGCGCTCGATGCCGCCGGCACGCGACCAGTTGGCATGGGTGAGCAGCACTTCGCGCTCGCTGATGACCTGGCTGACCATCGCGACATGGCCGAGCGGCATGCGGGCGGTACGCTGGAACGACATCACCGAACCGACCTTCGGGGTCTCGCCGCGCTGGTAGCGGCCGGCGGCCTGGGACCACCAGGTCCAGGCATTACCGTGAATGTTCACTCCGGAGATTTCGCGGGCATAGGGCGCGCACTGCCAGAAGGTACGGCCCTTGGCCGAAGCCGCCTGGGGGGCGGCCATCATCAGGGTGCAAACAGCCATCAACGCGAAACGCGCTGCGAAAACACGGAAATTCATGGACCCCCCGGTCAGGAAGCAGTCTGATGAACAGCGACTGACCAGATCATGGAACGGAAGTATAGGCCCGCGGCCGGTCGATGGGACGAACCGTTGCGACGAGTCGATGACTTGCGGATTCGCTCCCGTTTGCGGGGAACCGGGGCCGCGAACCCGCCGCCGAAGCACCCGGGCCGCCCTGCCGGGCCTAGGTGCTAACCCGGACCCGGATACGCCCCGGATGGGCAGCTCCCCTCTGCAACCCCATCAGTATGCGCAGTTTTCCACAAGCGGGACTTCGGTTTATCGCATGCATGTTGCGCCGCGGAATCAGTTGGTTTCCTATAATGAACAGGGGACGACGACTGGTTCAGCGGCTCGTTAACCATATTGTCGCAGTATCGGTCTCGGAGGGTCACGATCTGGGCGGGAGTATTGAACCATGGGAGCAAGGGCGAAACCGGCGGAAGGCGCGATGACGCTGGCCGAAATGAAGGAATTCGCGGGTTTCAGCGCGGCGACGCAGCGCTATGTGCGCCGCTCGCTCGACATCGGGCTGGACCGCGACGACGCGATGGCGCGCTGGTCGCGCGACGTGGTCGAGGCCGCCAGCATCCGCGCCCAGGCGCATGTCTATGAGCGCCTCCACGAAGTGCGCGCGCTGATGCCCGACGACAGCGACTTCGACTCCATCGAGCCGTTCATGTCGCCGCTCGTCGCCATCGCCGCCTTCGACCTGAGCCAGGGCCGCCTGACCAGCTTCTCGAGCTTCCGCTTCCTCTACGAGCGGCTGATCGGCGCCGAAGTGCGCCCCTGGCTCCCCTCGGCCTTCTGCGCCGCTGCGGCGCTGCCGCATCTCCATCCGGACCTGCGCCGCAAGCTGCTCCAGTCGATCAGCGAAGCCGCGGCCACGGCTTCGGGCTGGTCGAACCGCCAGCCGAGCTTCTATCCGGCCTGGGTGGAGAAGGTCGACACGGCGTCGCTCTCGCATTGATTTCCCATTCCCCTCTCGCTTGCGGGAGGGGATCCCTTCGCCGCCTTCCTACCGGCAGGTCCGCCACCCCCACTCCCCTCGCTCCGCTTCGTCGAGGTGCAGATGGTCGCGGTGCGCCGCATTGTAGTCCGGCGAGAGCACCGTCGAGAACAGCTTGCAGGCGCCGGTGCGCCCGCCGCGCAGAAAGGCGGCTTTCCCGCCCCCCTCCTCCCCATCCCCCGCCACGCCCCTCCCCGGCCCGCCCCCCCCGCCGGAAGCCGCGATGGCGATC
>Ga0066256_1005820_pt1 | contig 9983 bp, 2 predicted proteins | sample ThiBio_1000_biof_FD_87107 | JGI IMG/M metagenome (GOLD analysis project Ga0066256, IMG submission 87107) | Wastewater bioreactor microbial communities from Cape Town, South Africa - Thiocy_expt_1000_biof (version 2) | ecosystem: Engineered > Bioreactor > Thiocyanate-remediating > Anaerobic-Aerobic... | reverse complement strand
AGGGAACAGGGCCTGGTTTTAGGGAGTGAGGGAGGGTGACAGCAGGCGGGCAACGACGCGGCAAGTGCCCTCACAAACCCGATCGCTGCCATCCTGCCCTGCCTGCCGCCCCACCACGCCCGCACCCACACCCACACCCACACCAACCCACCGTCACCGCCGCCACGCGTGTGCAGCTAGCCATAGCCAAGCAACTACCAAGTGACAACCCAACAGTGTTACATCTTCGCGCGCCCGGGCGCACAAGCACGGCGGACGCGATTGGCGTGACCGTGGGTTGCGACTGAACTCACAACAGCAACATACAACGGGACGTGACGGCCCCGCCCTCCGTCGCCCCCACCCCAACCATGGCGACCATCATCGCTGGCGGCATCAACCCGGCCGCCGGTCTCGGAGTCGCCGGTACGGGTGCCGCCGGGGCAAACTTCCTCGCGCGCTGGTACAATGAACTGAAAACAACAACAGAGCAGCGCGTCGCGGGCAGCGTGGCGTGGGTGACAAATCGCGTCACGTCCACGCACCTGTCGGTGGCAGTGATGGTGGTGGCGTTGGCGGTGGCGCTGGACCTCAACTACACGGATGGCGCGGTGGCGTCGGGCGCCGCGTCGCTGGTGACGGGGCTGGTGGGCGGCAACGTGCGCGCGCTGGCGGCGTGCGTGACGCTGCCCGCGACGGTGGGCCCGCGTGCCGCGGTGTCGTACGTGCTGACCACCGCGGCGCTCATCCTGGGCCTGCTGCACGGGTGGGCGTGGGCGGTGGCCAAGGTGGCGGACGTGGCGGCCAGCAACCGGCCCACCCTGGCGGCCGCCATCCGCAGCATTGTGGCACCCATGCTGCAGGGCAACGTGATTGTCTTTGTCGTCACCCTGGTCGCGCCGCTCGTGTTTGAGCCCCTCTTCCTGCCCGCGCCGCGCCCCGTGGTGCCGCTGGGCGTCGTCACCTCCGCCGCCTACTCCACCCTCTCCGGCCTCCTCACCACCCTCTTTGCCTTCCGCCTCATCACCCTCACCTCCGGCCTGGCGCAGCCTGACGTGCTGGGCAGCCGCGCCGCGTGGTGGGGCAACCTGTACATCTCCGGCTTTAGCTACGTGTATGTGGGCCTGAAGGCGTACGGCGCCGCGTACCCCATTGCCGCGCTCTCCTGCCTTGCCCTCTACACCGCGCCGCCGCTCCTACTGGGCGCCCTGTCGCAGTACGCCGTGCCGGTGGTGGTGCGCTGGATTATGGCACTGGCGCCAGTGCGCGGCGTGCTGGCGCTCACCACCGATCTGGGCGGCCTGCTGCGTGCGGTGCAAACGGCGCTGGCGCGCTGCGCGCCGCGCCTGCAGCGCTGGGTGCCGACCGCGCCAGCGGCGCACGCGTGGATTGTGCTGATGACGCAGATGGTGGTGCACCTCGCCGTCTCCGCCATTGTGTCGCTGTACTGCGTGGCGGCGGGTCAGTCAGTGGCGGCAGCAATCCTGTCGTACGAGGCGCGCGCTGCCGCCGCCCGCTCGTCCGCGCTCAACACCTGGCTCACAACGCCGCTGCCACTCGTCTGGACGGCGCTGTGTCTGGTCATCGTCGCCGCCGCTGTCGTCGCCGTCGTTGCCGTGTTTGCCATGCAGCTGTACTACGTCGCCGCCTTTGTGCCGCTGCTGAACGTGGGGCTCACGAATGGCCGCGTAGTGGAAGTGACGAAGCACGAGGGCAGCGCAGACACCGCGCCCCTCATGCAGCTGCTCGACGACGTCAAGACGCTGGGCAAGGGGCGGGCCGGGTTGAAGACCGTGCTGGTGCGCCGGTTTAACATCCCGGAGAGCTGGCTCGGCGCCACAGCGGCGGCGGCGGCCGCTGACGATGACGAGGACGGCGACGACGAAGAGCTCACGGCGCAGACGGGCTTTATTGGCACAGTGTTCAACGTTGCCACCGCCGGCAAGGCTGTGTTGGACACCGGGTTTGCGACTTTGAAGCAGTCGCTCCGCCAGCCGTACTCGTGGCACGTGCACCTGGAGGCGGACAAGACGCAAGCCACCCGTGTGCAGTCAAACATGGACCGGGTGGCGCTGGAGGTCATGATGGTACCGCGCCACGGCGCCGACTCGGCCGTCCTGCGGCTGGACATTGCCCCTTTTGTCATCCCTGTGGCGTCCGGCGTGGTGCGCGTGGACGTGGCGGTCACGATGCATGGCAGCCTGCTGACGCCGTACTTGGATGCTGTTTCGGAGGTGCTGACGGGGCTGGGCATGACCATGACGAACCCGGCTTCCATGCTTGCGGGTTTTACGAAGCTGGTGAACGAAGGCCCTGCGCTGTACGGCGCCGCCCTGGTGCGCCGGCTCCGCGGCTACCGCTCGCAGGCCAGGTGGTTCCGGGGGGACCGCCTGGAGAAAGAGGCGTGGTTACAGTCGCCGATGCTGGAGCCGGTGCTGGGGTACGTGCTGAAGCCCGTGAAGGAGATGTTGGGGCACGTGGTCATGCCGCTGGTTGCATTCCTCGACGGCAGCGTTGCCCTGGAGCCCGGCTCCGTCCTCAGTGGGTCGGCGGGCGACAGCGGTGCCGACGGCGGCGCCGATGGTGCGCAGCTGCTGTTGAGGCTGCTGGCAACCGGCACGGAGCATGTGGTGCCGCGCCTGCGCGCCGCGACACCCGCGTACACCTCCCTGCTACCCACGGCGGAGGAGTACATGGCCACGGTGCCTGACGACCGCCGCCGCAAGGTGGAAGCACGGCGCCAAAAAATGGCCGATAACGCAGGCAGCGCGGCCATCGCGGCTGCCGACCTGACCGCCACGCTTGACGCGCTCCTGGCAGTGCTGCAGCGCACCAACAACGACCTCACTGCCGGCGGCGTGGAGGCAGCGGCAGCGCCAGTGGCTGATGGTGCCGGTACTGGGCTGGCACCGCTTACAGAAACCCTTGACGCTGCTGCAGTTGCTAAGGCTGCCGCCGACAAGGCCGCGGCCGCCGACAAGGCCAAGGCCGCGGCCGCTGCTGATGCCAAGGCTGCCGCCGAGGCCAAGGCCAAGGCCGCCACCGACGCCGCCCCTGCTGCTGCTGCTGCTGGTACTGGGACCGATGCTGCCGCCGCTTCCGCCGCCGCCCCTGCTGCGGCTTCCGCCACTGCCGCGGCTTCCACCGCTGCCGCCCCTGCCGCGGCTGCAGCCGTGGTGCTCACAGAGGCGGAGGAGGTGCTGCTGCAGAAGCCGCCGCGGCGCCTGCTGGAAATTGCAGTGGAGCGCATCCTGGCGCTCGACGGCGCCACCCCGGCGGCGTTTGGGCTGGGCAAGAAGCGCCGTAAGCTGCTGGGCGTCAAGGAGGGGAGCCCGCTGGACAAGCGGCACACGGATGCGCTGGCACTTGCCGCCAAGTTCATGCGGCAATGCAAGAGCAGCGTGCTGACTGTTGCGACGCGCCCCATCGTGGAGAGCGTAGTGCGTGTGGCGGGCGATGACCGCGTGCGTAGCGTGGCGGAGCGCGCGGTGGCGCGGGTTGTGGAGGTCACGGCGCAGCCTCTGGCGCAGGCCGCAGAGGTAGCCGGTGCGTGGCTCCCCGCTGGTGCCGCTGCGGCGCCTGTGCATCAGGCAGGGGGCACGCAGTCAAGTGGCGTGGGCTTCACCGAGAAGGTCACAATTGCGCTGCTGGCCGCGCAATTCATCGCTTCATTCCTGCTCGAGTCCGACGGCAAGGCCGTCCGTGGGGGCGGCGGGGGGGGGGGGGGGGCTGGCGGCGGGGGGGGCGGGGGCGGCGGCGGGGGCGGCGGCGGCGGCGGGGGCGGTGGCGGAGGTAGCGCTGCTGGCGGCGGCGGCGGTGGTGGCGGCGGCGGCGGTGGTAGCGGCGGCGGCGGTGGCGGTGGCGGCGGCGGTGCTACTGCTGCCATTGCTGCTACTGCTACTACCGCTGCTGCTGCCACTAGTACTGCAACTGCTGCCGCTGCTGCAGGGGGTGCTGGCAGCAGTGGCGCGCGTGTCGTGCCTCCCAACATGAAGGCGGTTGGCGCGTACCTGCTGGCTCGCAGCGAGGTGGAGGGCAGTTCGATTGACTGGGAGGTGCAGACGACCGACGCCGTGGCATTCGCGCGCCTGACAGAGTTGCGCAAACTGTTCAGAGCAAGCCACGAAGGCGCCATCGCCGAGACAGTTCGCGGCCGATTTTTGCAGGGCATGGACAAGCCAGAGTTCGGCGACTGGTGGGCACAGCTGCTGCCTACCAGCGCGACGCTGCCCAAGAAGGAACAGTACCCCGCACGAGACAAGTTTGTGGTGGATGACATGATCCCTGCGATTGTGGCATGCAAAGCGGCGAAGAGCGAGGAGAAGCTGGTGCCCTTCCTGCCGGTGCACCCAGTTGAGACCGTCGGCGCTGCGCCAAGCACCGCAGCTGCTGCTGCCCCCACCATGGACGCGTCAAAGCTGCGCCACGTTACAGCAGGCGCCGTAACGTTCCCCTACGACGCCTATACAATGAGTGCGGTGGCCCGCCCAACTACTGGCAGCAAGCCTGGCGCTGAGGCGGCAGCCATGGCTGGCGCGATGAAGCAGCGTGGCATCAGTAGCCAGTGGCCGGTGTTGGTTGACCAGTACATACGGGCGCACGACGCCGTTATGGCCGCCGTGCGGCGCGTGGCCGCCATCGGGGAGAGCTTGCAGGCTCCTGCTGCCGGTGCAAACGCGTTTGTGATGCTGGCGTCAGACCCACTGACGACGCCGCCGCAGCGGCGGGTGGCCAGTAGCGGAGCCCGCGCCATTACGGCCGACGAAAAGCCGGTGCTGCTGGCGGGCGTGCCGCTGGTGGATGACAAAGTGGCGGCGATGGGGGAAGGCGGCGTGGCGAGCGCTGGCAACCCGCTCCTTATTGCGGATGCTATTGCGCAGCTGGACGAGGCGCTCCGCCCCGTGCTCGAGTTGCTGCCGCTGCCAGAGGACGCTGCCCCGTCGTATGTGTACCGCAGCGGGGTTGGCCCCTGGCGCACTGCCGGGGCACTCATGCTGCCGTACCGGTGGGATGAGTGCCTGCACTTTGCCATGCCGGAAGTGCCAAAGAGCGCGGAGGCGGGCGCTGCCGTGCCGAAGGAGCACACGGAGCGCGCGGAGGCGGGCGACGCCGTGCCGAAGAACCCGTACTCCGAGGACGAGCGCAAGGAGGCGGGTCGCGCCTGGCTGGTGGCCATGCCACTGCACCGGCTGCGCGTGTGGGCGGCGCGGTATGGCGACTGCGCAAAGTTGCACGACGCGTTTACCGTGCGTACGGTGGGGGACGCTACCATGCTGAGGCTCGTTATGAAAGAGGTGAAAAGCAAGGACTCCGCCACTCCTCCGCTGGTGCGGCTGCTGTGCAGCGGGGAGCGGGAGGGGCAGGCGGGCGGGGCGTCGAATGACTCGCTTATAGAGCCGCCAGCTTGTCTGTCGGCCCCCCTGCCGGTGTCAACTGCGCACCTTGCAGCCGACGCGGTTGGCGAGCATGTCGCCCCCGCCCCCGCCCCCGCCGCCGGCGCTGCGCGGGGTGGCGGCGGCGTGGGCCGCCTGGCGCCATCCGCTGTGTTGTCGATCGGCAACAAGCTCGCCGGGATATTCGGCGCGGCACCGGGTGGTGGCGCAGGAGCAGTGCCGGCAGCGGCGGCGGCGGCAGCGGCGGCGGCGGCGGAGGATGGCGCGGCGGCGAGTGCGGCGGCGGCGGAGGATGGCGCGGCGGCGAGTGCGGCCGCACCGAAGGAGCGCGTGTTCGACCAGGTCACGAGTACGGCGCTGAAGCTACTGACGGTGGATGGCGCTGCCGCCGCGCGCACCGCCCACCTGCACCACGCCGCCGCCTACCTGTACCGCGAACGGCTGCGCGGGTGGGCCACGTTCCGTGCGGTGGTTACAGCCATACTCTACAACTGTGAGTGTGTGCTGGTCGGCGGGGCCACCATGACGACTGTGAAAGAGGTGCTGGATGCCGTTCACGTGCTTCAGCACGAAGTGTTGCCTACGCGCATGCCCCGTACCGCGGCGCCCGGCCGGCGGTTCTGCAGCGCTGTGGTACAGTGCGAGTTTGAGGTGACGGCGGCGCGGGTGGCGACTGGGGCGGCACCGGCAACAGCGGCGGCAGCTGCGGCGGCGACTGCGGGGGACACTGCGCCGCCACTGCCGCTGGCAGCCTACACGGCGCCGCTGCAGGTGGCCACACTGGATGTCAACTGGTGCACAGATGCGGAGCGCAAGGCGTGGGACACGGCAGCGACCGTCATCCTTGAGCGCGCCAAGGCGTGGCAGGCTGAGTACCCCGTGCCGCGGTCGTCGGGGTCAGGTGGTGGTGGTGGTGCGGCGGCGGCGGCCGCAAGTGCGGGGCCTACGCCCTTCTCACCGCGCGGTGTTCCGCGGCCCCGCGCACCCACGCCAGCGGCCGCCTCGCCCGCCGCTTCCTTTGTCGTCCCTGCTACGCCCACTACACCTGCTTTGCCTGTCATGCCGGCACCCCTGGGCCCACCGTTGCCATCACTGCCTGCCGCCGCTGCCGCTGGTGCCGGCGCGGTGAGTGCGCCGGCATCCGTGCTGCCGTCACCTGCTGCTATCCCCCGGCCTACTCCGCCCGCGTCGCCCTCCATTGCGGCTCTTGGCGAGCCGCAGGTTGCTGTGCCGGTGGCTGTACCGGCAGCGCCGGTGGTTGCTGCACCGGCAGCGCCGGTGGCTGTTGCGCCGGCAGCGCCGGTGGTTGTTGCGCCGGCAGCGCCTGCGCCGACGGTGGAGGCAGCACAGGCGGTTGTTGTGTCGGCAGCGCCTGCGTCGACAGTGGAGGCAGCGCCAATTGGTGAGGCAGCGCCTGCGCCGGCTGCCGCGCCGCCGGTTGTTGAGGCGCCACCGGCTGTTGTTGCGCCTGTGCCGGCAGCTGCGCCGCCGCTTGTGGCGCCGGCAGCACCGGCGCCGATTGTTGATGCAGCGCCAGTGGTTGTGCCGGCAGCTGCGCCGCCGCTTGTGGCGCCGGCCGCGGCACCGTCCCCGGCGTACCTTGGGCCAGAGGATGAGGTGACCCTGTAGCGGGCGAGGGAAAGCTGCGCGCGCGTGCATTGTTGATTGTTTTGATCTGTTTTGAGTTGTTGCGTTGCTGGCAAACCTTGTGGCACTGTGTGTGACGTTGACGGCGTGCGTGTTGTACTCACTCCTCTTCTCTTCTTTGAAAGTGGATGTATGCGCGTGCATCGGGAATTTCGGATAATTAGGTGGCGTAGTGGCGCATCCCGTGTGAAGCTGCGTGAACCAAGGATAGCTAAACTCTTGAGATGCACCGCCCCACACACGACACACAACGTTTCACAGACAAATAAACACGCCATCCCATGCACCCAACGTCGCATAACTACAACACCCCGCCTGGCTCGCCTAATGCCCCAATAACCCCACAACAATTGCATCCAAAGTTCCCTCTCGCTCCCTGTTACTCGATTTGATTTATACTTACGCCGCTCCTGCACACGACACACAACGTTTCACAAACTAGTAAACACACCGCCACACACAACAGGCATCCACGCAAGTATTCTAGCCCGTGTCTCGTACCAAATCCCCTCGCAACCCCTCCCTAATCTAACAAAAACATCTCTCTCGCTCCCTACTCGATTTTAGAAGTTTCCATAATTTCTTACGTCACCGCAGTGCATGAAAAATAGCGATTCTAACATAAATAAACACACCATCCCACAGCCCCAACATCCACGCAATTATAATATATCTAATTCTCCACCAAATCCCCCCGTAACCCTATGATAATCGCGTCCATCGTTCTCTCTCGCCGCCTAGCCGATTTTTTCACATTTGAGTTATTCATACGACACTACCACACATGTCTCACAAAACATTTTTGCAATAATATCAACAGTAGCGCACAGAACCGGCATCCACGCAAGTATCATACCCATTATTCTTCACCAAATCCCTCGCAACCCCTGAGAACCCCTCCATAGTCTAACATAAACCCCTCTCTCGCTCCCTAGCCGATTTTTTAAAAGTTTGATTATTAATTACGCCGCTCCTTGCGCATGGTCTGCAGCGTTTTACACTACAATAATATTACTAACACACAACCCAAACATCCACGCAAGTAATATATACCATGTGGCCTACGTAGTCCCCCATAACTCCCATGAAAAATACATCCAAACGTCTCTCTCGCTCCCTACTCGATTGTTGTTTGTTTGAGTTCTACTTGGAACACTACTACGCATGGTAAACAGCGCTTTACGCAAAACTACTTGCACCCCAACACAGCTCAAACATTCACGCAAATGAAACATATTGTCTGGCTCGCCTAATCCCTCTGCAATGCCTCCAATTCCCCATCCAAACCCCCCTCTCGCCGCCTAGCCGATTTTTTCCATTTTCTCAGCGTTCCCACTCATTATGACCAAAAAATGACTTTGTGGCGGCGGCGGTGGCAACCCTCCATTTTTATTGCAATGCGTAGTTTTTCTACTTATATGCGGATTGCGCTTGTTAGCGTCCCGAATTATTGCAGTACTGAATTTTAGTGACCATTACAATATCCCTATCATTGGTTGCCCCTCCCATATCATACACACACTTTCGGCCCCCTCTCTCTCCCACTCTCTACGCCTCTTGATTGTGTTATATTTGGCCGTCTGGGGCTTTCTGGAGTCCTACTGGGTGCACCTTTGGTCACTTACTGGCTTGGCTTCTGATCCGTGGCCTGTTGGACGTCACCTGGACGCTTGACGCTTCTGTCGGGCCACCTGACCTCATGTTGACACCACTAGACGCCTGCCGGCTGCGCTATTGACCATTGACGACGGCCTTCCAAGCAACTGGGTTGACACCCTGCCTCCTGCCATCTCGCCTTGGTCGCTGGCTCGCTGCTGAATTGATCCGTGGCCCCTTACATAGTCCACCCCCAACCGCATTAGCAATGGCCTCCGCCGTAGCAACATGCGCCGCGCGGTGTTGTGCGCGCGCCGCCGCCGCCGTCGTGCCGCCGCGCCTGCACCTGGCCGCCCTGGCCGCCGCCTCTGCCGCCACACGTTTCACACCATCATCAGCAGCCGCCGCCGCCGCCACCTCAGTACGGGGCCTGGCGGGTCGCGCGGCGGAGGTGAGCCGCGCGGCGGCGCGCGACCGCGTGACGGCGGCGCCCAAGTTTGTGATGCGGGCGGGCAAGGACGACCCGTTCTTCCGCGAGGTGTGGCGCAAGTTCCAGCTGCGCGTGCACCCCGACCTGTTCACGCAGTTCCCGGCGCTGCAAGAGGCCAACGCGGCGTCGCTGTCCAAGCTGCAGGGCGTGCTGAACGACGCCAAGTCGGGCGCCAAGACGACGGACGACTACCTGAAGCCGCGGAACGAGGAGCTCACCTTCTACATGCGCACCGACGACGCGTCCGCCTTCCTGCGCGTGCCCCTCACCCTGCGCCTGCCCGGCGGCGAGTGCAAGCACGTGGTGGCGGAGGCCATGGCGCGCCTGTTCAAGGCCGCCAACCTGCCCACGCGCTTCCACTGGGGCCCCGAGTACTGGCAGTCCTCTTTCACGCCGCGCCCGCCCGCGCCGGGCGACGACGACGACGGCTACGACGCTGGTTCTGGCGGGGGTGGCGGTGGTGAGGGTGGGTATGGCCGCCGCGGCCGCAACAAGCGTGAGGGCATGGACTAGGGTATGTTAGGGGACGGGTGGTTGGTGGTTGGTATTCTTTGTCATAGTGGTTGTTATTGCGGTGCGGTGGCGCACATCCGACTGTCACAGCGAGAGTTGAATGCAACGTGGCGCGCCAGCTTAGTTACTCCGCCGGCGTCGTGGCGTCGTCGGCGGTGGTGGTGGGCAGCGGCAGCAGGGTGCTGGCAGCCGCGGCACCAAACTTGCCGGCGTACATGGCCGCCACCTGCTGGCCCACCCAGTGGTTTTCCTCCCACACGTCCGCCAGCGGCGTGCCGTCGGCAGGCAGCGTCCATTGGTACTGCGTGGGTGCGCGTGTATGGGCGTAGGCAGGTGGTGTGGGTGTGGGTGCGCAAATGCTGAAT
>Ga0066256_1005817_pt1 | contig 9984 bp, 6 predicted proteins | sample ThiBio_1000_biof_FD_87107 | JGI IMG/M metagenome (GOLD analysis project Ga0066256, IMG submission 87107) | Wastewater bioreactor microbial communities from Cape Town, South Africa - Thiocy_expt_1000_biof (version 2) | ecosystem: Engineered > Bioreactor > Thiocyanate-remediating > Anaerobic-Aerobic... | reverse complement strand
ACCCGTCGGCACCGCGGTGCCACCACTGCCACTTTGATATCATCTCCAGTGCTGTAGGCAACCAACGACCGTGATTGAATCAGAATCAGAATTTAATCGGTATGCACCCTTGAATCCACGCACGGAGACGCGCGGGGGTCACGCCCGCTAACGCGAGCATACACCGAGGGCGGAGTTGTCTACGCAAGCACCGCCCGGTAGGGAGGAGGGAGGGGGAGAAGGGGAGTGGCTGCAGCGCGCAGCACACAAACGCTTCGGCCAGCTATTGAAACTCGGAACATTGGTTGCAGCAACGACAACAACTAATGCATACTAACAACACAATACCACTGATATCGTGCGCAATGTGCCACAATTCGATTATCGTTGGGCAGCTGCAGCTGCAGCAGCAGCTGTTTACTTGTTACTTGGGCAGCTGGCAAGCAAGGGCGGTGGCTGTGGGCCGCTGTCGCGGCGGCGCTGTGGCAGGCTGTGCGGCGCAGTGCCTTGGCACTGGGTGCGCAAATCTGCGTCAAACTGCTCAGATACACTCACCCTCCACACCACACCCTACTATCAGTGGTGGTTTACTTGATAAATGCGTTGGTCCAGCGATTTCGCGCCGATACTGCAGGGCATGACCAGCGTGGCGGTGTCCGAGTTTGGCGGGCAACCTACGACCAAAAACATCGCATTACAGGATAAAATCAACGGCATGGTGCTCAATGTAAATTTTAAAACCAATTGACCTCGTGTGAGCGGTTTGTGTGCATGGTGGCATTTCTTTGTGAAATAAAATTACTCCTGATTTTATTTCATTTCCGCAAGTTCGCCGCTGTTGGCGTGGCTTGGCACCAGCGCATGCACCAACGCGTGCACCACAACGGAGAGCACCGGGGGCAACGGTATGGTGCTCAACGCAATTGTAGCAGCCAAATGCATGTGTGTGAGCGGTTTGTGTGCGCTGTGGCATTCCTTTGTGAAATATACTTACTCCTGTTATTATTACATTACCGCATGTTGGCGTGGCTTGGCACCAGTACGTGCCAACTCGGGAACTGGCGGTGTGACGCTCTAGTGCAGTAGCACTCGAGACCCGAGTGCCACTCATTGTTCTCGACGACTAGCACCCGCGCGAGCACCACAACTCCGTGCACACTCCACTGCGGCAGTAGTGCCACTTATTGTACTTAACAGCTAGCACCAATACTGCACCATAACTCAGTGCCCGCGAACTCCAGCGCGCCCGCCACCACAACAGAGAGCACCGGTGGCCTCCGGTAAGGGGAGGGGTGCAACGCGGGGTGCAGCTGGTAGTACCGGCTGATTTGTGGCGGCTGTCACCTGAATCGGCGGCCGGATTCTGATTCGTGACGTGATTGTGTCGGCCCACCCACTGGGGCCAGGAGTTGGGCTCCCGGTGCTCACTCACAACTCCGTGCCGACCAGCAGCCAGCTGCTGGTGTTACACTCCATTGCAGCAGCACTCGGGTGCCACTCATTGTACTTAACAGCTAGCACCAGTGCCTGCGCCCACCACTACGACAGCCTGCCAGCTGCTGGTGTTACACTCCAGTCCAGTAGCACTCATTGTACTCAACAACTAGCCTACTGACCTACCCTCGCAGCCCGCCTCGCTGGCCTGGTACTCATCGTTGTCAACGACTAGCCTACTCACCTACGCCCACATTGCACCTCAGCTGCACCACCACTCTGGTGTTCTGCTGCCCGCTACTGTCCGACGTCCGATTCACCGGTCGATCTCACCTACTCACCTACCGGTATTCTAGTCCGCGGTCCTCAGCTGCTGGTGGTGATACTCCGGTGTAGTACTCGCCTGCTACTCATCGTGCTCCACGACTAGCTTACGCACCGCCTCGTTGCCTCTTACCCTCTTGCTTACTTTCCTACGCACCTTCTCGCCCACTCGCCTTTGCCACCTGACGCACCCCCTCATACACTTTGCTCACCCCACCACCTCCTCGCCACCATGGCCGCCGCCGTCGCCGCCGCCGCCACCGCCGAGGCGGCCGACGACACCGCCATCGCCTTCGCAGCCCTCAAACCCGCATGCACCACCCTCCTCGCCGCACTCCGCGCCGCCGACCTATCCACCGCCACCACCATGCCACTGCCACCCCGCTCCTCCCACCACTCCGACGTGCTCGCCGCGCTGGCGCACCTGCGTGACACCATATCGACCCTGCCGCCCCTCGGAGCCGCCCGCCTCGCTGACTACATCCTGCTACCCACGCTGCTGCTCCTGCCGCCGCCACCATCCTTGCTGTCAACGTCGCCGTCATCTACACCGCCGACACTGCCCGCCAGCGGCACCGCAACCGCCGCCGCGTGGGACGTGATCGCCGCACTTGCAACGCGCGTTGCCTCCTCACACACTGCCGCCGCCGCGGGCCACCTGTGGGGCGACGACCGCCGGCGGGTGGAGCTGATGGTGCGGGGCGCCGCTGCGCTAGAGGCCTCCAATGCTGCCGTCGTCGGCTCCCCGCTGGCGACGCTGGCTGCCGCCCCCGCCTGGATCGCTGCCACACAAGCGGCAGAGCACCCGCTGCCACCACCTGCCGGCCACATCGGCTGGCTGGCACCCACCCTGCTCGCTGCCATCCGCATTGCCACCAGCGACTGCAGCGAAACACCAACACGCCCCTCACCCGACGCCGCCGCCGCCGCCACCGTAGTTCCTCCACCCGCGCGCGTGGCAGCGCTGGCGGTGCTGACCAACCTGCTGACTGCGCTGGCACGCTCGTCGCCGCAAGCAGCCGCGCCCTACCTGCCCGGCTGTGCTACTGCCGCCGCGCGTGTTGTGCGCATGTGCGCGCTCCCGCACGACGCGCGGGAGGCTGCCGCTGCCAAGACGGAGGTTGGCAATGCCGCTGGCGACCTGGTGGCCCTCGCGGCGTGCCTCACGCTGAATGACCGGGATGAACCGGCGGCGGCGGCGTCGTCGCCTGCCGTTGTGTTGCTTACCTCCCTCCTGGCCCCGCATGGCGGCGACCTTGATGCACCGTCCTGGCGGCTGCCAGCGACTGCAGGTTCACCTGCCGTGCGCACCGTTGCTGCCGCCGTGCTGTCATGCGTTGCCGCGCCGGCGGTACGTCTTGCAATAGACGTGCTGGCTGACGCGACGGCGCAGCCATGCCTTCTTGCTGACGCGTGTGGCAGCGGCGACCGCCTGGTGGCGCTAGTACCGGCCCTGGCCTCGCGAGCCGCCGCCGCTCTTGCCACGGCGCTGCGCTCGCGGGTTGCCACCGGCGGCCGTGCTGTCGCAATTGTGACTGCCTGCACCCGTACGCCGACTGGTATTGGCGCACTCCTTGCCGCCTCTGCTGCCGTGCCGCGGTGCGCGCGGATGAGGGTGCTCAGGCGCCAAAGCTAGCGGCGCCGACGCAGTATGCTTCCATGCTGCAGCGCATGGCACCGCAGCTGGTTGCAGCGGCGGGCAACGGTGAGGACGGCGGTAGCTGGGTGTCTGCCGCTGCAAGCTTAGCGATCGCCGCGGCAGCCAGCGTCGTATCCCACGGGCACGGGAAAGCAGCCGCGGCTGCTGTGCTGCTGGCATTGCCGGCGGCAGCAGTACAGATGGCGCTTAACCACGCCAGCCACGAAACGGAGCAGCCGCCGGCATTTGTTGCAGCCGTTGCGCGCCATGCCGCTGCAGTGCTGCGCCAAGTGGCAGGGGAGGCGGGCGCCGCCGGAACATCAGAAGGACGCGAGGACGCTTGCACGCCCGCGTTGCCAGCCATTGCGACGCCAGCACTTGTGTTTGCTGCGCGGTACCTGCGTGAGGTGGCGCGCGGTGTTGGCGGCACACCGGTAGCGGCCGTGTGGTCGGGGCGCAGCGTGGCAAGTGCGATTGGCAGACTGGCGGCAGTGACCGCCGATGATGTGACGCTGGATGCGCGCAGCGCGGTTGAGCGCGTTGTTGCCGCTGCTGCCCGTGCCCAACATCAGTCAGCCTGGCCGGCAGCTGCGTCGCTGTTGCAGCGCGAGCGGGTGCCGCTGCCATCCGCGGCAGCCAGTACGGGGGCGGTTGTGTCTGGTGCCGCAGGCGTGCTGCGGCTGCGCTGTCCGCCCCGTGCTGTCCACGACATGGCGGCCGCTGTCGGCGCGCTGGCCGCCAGCGGGCTGCTTACCACACTGACTGCACCTACCGTGCCACGGGCGTGCCTGCTGACTGCAGCAGCCGCGCTGGAGCGCGCGGCGGCAGCAATTCGGTGGGGACCCGCCGACGCCAGCCCGGATGCCAGCAGTCAATCCGCATTTGAGATCGCTGGACTTGACTTCCTGGCAGCCTGTGCAGCAGCAGCGCCATCCATTGTTAGCGCATCGCCTACCGTCGCCGCCGCACTGGTGCGCCACGCGCTCACGCATGCCGGCGAGGAGGCGGCGACGGGCGCTGTGGCGCTGCGACTGACTGCCGGTGGCGCCGTTGCCAGTGTCGCCACCACTGCCGCGTCGAATGCCACCGCTAACGCACTGGCTGCCTGGCTGCCTCCAGCCGGTGCAGCGCCGCCTGCCACCAGCGCCTCCGCGCTGGCAGTCGCGCGTGAGCACGCCACCCCCCTGCAGGCAGCGCTGCAGCAGGTCATTGTGTCCCCCGTAAATGAGTCTGGCCACCACCATGGCAGCTTGGTGCTGCAGGCGGCGCTTGCAATGGTGGATGAGGTGGGCGACGTGAGCACTGTGGGCGACGCTGCCGCGCTGGCGGCGGTGGACCGTCGCGCGGCTGCCCTCTTTCGTCTGCTGCGTGACGGGCCACCCGGCGACGCGCCGCTGCTTCACGTGTTGACGGAGCGCTACACCGCGCTGACGCGGTCCACCCTGGGGCGTGTCTTGGCGCACGTTGTGGCATCATCCCTGCCGGGGGCCGCACTGGCCCTGCGCGTCGGCATGGCTGGCGACCTGTCCACCGACTTGGCGCTTGTGGCGGAGGCAGTGCCCACCCACGTGCCCCCGCATGGCCCCTCCGCGGCGCGCCCCATGTGGCGTGTGCCTGCTGCGACCCCCTCCGACCCCATCCCACCCGCAATGTCGCTGCTGGCACAGGTGGCTGGCCTGCTTGCCACGCTAGCCGCGCGCTCGCCTGCCGCCGTGGTCCAGGCGACACACCGCCATAGATTGTGTGGGCGGGCGCAGCGTAGCGATTGGCCAGCATCTGAGACACTGTCACACAACCGGCGGCGGCGGCGGCGTCTGGCAGGTAGCGTGGACGGGATGTGCGTGCCTGCGCCGCCTGCTAAGATTATTCTGATTTGAAAGTTCAATCGTGTAGTTGGCAACAATTGTCGTGCGCGACGTGGCGGCACGCAAGACACCAGCCAAAAGCGTCGACGTAACGCGTCACGCCGTGGTTGCACAGCGTCACTGCAGTGCGGGGCAGGCGGTCCTCGCCGGGCCGCACACCTGCTGAATGGCGTAGCAGAGGGCCACCGCGTTCGTTGCTAGCTTGCGTGCCTCCGCGTCCGGCAAGTCCGGGATCTTGGCGATCTTGTCGCGCACCTCCTCGTCGCTGAGGTGCCCGTAGCTAGTTTCCGCGCGAGACCCGGGAGGCGCGGCCCGCCTCCCCCCCGCTTTGGCGCCACGCCGGGCTCGGGGGGGGGGGCCCCCCCCGGCCGCGTCGGCAGCCCCCCTTGCCCCCGCCGGGGGGGCACATTCCTGGCCCACCCCCCAACCGCCACGACGGGTGCCATCCACAAACAAGGTGTCATACACCAGTTGGCGCACGGCGATAGGAACATGATAGGAGGCGATTTCTTCGTTCAGCTCGCGTTGCGCCGCGTCATTCTCGTTGCGCCACTTGGCAATCTCTTCCTCCAGCGCGTCCACCAAAGTATCCAATGACGCAAAGCGCTCCGCGCCACTGCGGTGCACTACTTCAGAAGGAGTGCTGGCCGGCCCCTGAACCACCGGGTACAATGCCGCCAGCTCGCCGGCTGCCAAGCTGGGCAGCCGCTGCTCACAGGCCGCCACACTCGACGCCCTCACCCCCTTGACAGTCTTGGTGGGGAGGGCGGCAGGCGCCGCCATGCGCCGTGCCATCATGGTGTGCGGCACTGCGGCCGCTCTGACAACAGCCCGCGCTGCAGCGCTGCCTGCGGTCAGCATCGTTGCCGCCATGACCCCTCTCGGCGCCCAGGTAGGTAGGAGTGGAGGGAGTGGAGGGAGGTGGCGCCCTGCCGGTGCAAACAAAAAGTGAAGAGAGACGCCGTCGCAGCACCACAACGCCTCCACACGAGGAATCCACCCCAGTACAACGTACAGCGCGCTGCCACAAATGCAGCGCACGGTCCTATTCGTGTGTTTGTCGTGTGCTGCTACGCCGCCGTATGCAGCTAGTCTTCGAGTCTACACCTGCGCGTTGGGGTGGTGCGGTGCCGCGCCGTCTGCTGGATACCTGGTGGTATCCAGCATCCATGGCGTGTGATGGCGACCGTAGGGCCGGCGTAGGGCTGCTGTTTGCTGCCGCAGTGCCACACCAGCTGCAACACCACCGGTGTCACCAGCAGGAGGAAGTCAAGCCCTACTATCCTATTCACCCCTAACCACTAAGTTAACTAACTTATTTGTCGCAGCGACGCGGCCGACGCCGTAGTACACCATGACACCCGTAGGCTGCTGCCTGCTGCCTGCTGGCCGTGACCGTGCAACGAGTGCAACGTGGACACGCCATCACGGGGCAGGAGGAGATGACAGTACCGGTGCGCCGTGTGCAGCCATTTCTGCAGTGCAAGCAAACAGCTGATTGGGCAGTCCCTGTGCTCCGTGTGTTGATTGTTGTGCTGCGGTGTGCCCGCTTTTGTTCTTATTATCGACTCACGACTCAACCGTCTCAACGTGCCCTCCACCTGCACCACCACCACGACCATAGTGACCACCCACACGCTGCTCTGTTGTACCACCTGGTTCTACCATCTGGTACTACCACCGTACCACCACTACCTCCACCACAACCTCCTCCTCTACCTCCTCTCTACCATTAACCACCACTCCACGCCCTCGCCTCTCTTGCCACTCGCTGTCATCACCTCACCCTCTCTCACTATCATACTCGTCGCCACCTCCACCTCACTCGCCACCTCTACCGCCCCATCCCACCCCAGCCAATGGCATCGACGTCAGAGCAGGTGCCACCGGCCCCGGTCCCAGCGCCGGCGCCGGTGCCACCATCACCCGCCCCACCCGCAGCAGCCCCACCAACAGCCCCACCCCCAACATCAGGCGCGGTGGCAGCAGCACCCGCGGGGCCCATCGGCCTGCCGCCGCGGTCGCCCACCACGCCGCAAGCGTTCCTGGATGTGGGGTCGCTGGTGCAGCTGCGGCCGCGGTCACCTGTGCTGAGCACCGGCAGCCTGGGCCTGCCGCCCGCCCGGTCGCCTGCGTTGAGCAATGGCAGCTTTGGCCTGCCGCCCGCGCGGTCGCCCGCCCTCAGCGGCGGCAGTAGCTACGGCCTGCCGCCGCCGCGCTCCCCCATCAATAGCGGCGGCAGCGGCGTGGGCTACGCGCTGTCGCCGGTGTACAGCGGCGGCAGCAGCGTGAGCGCGCTGAGCGGCGGCGCAGTGGTGGGCGCCGTCAATACCACCGCCGGTAGTGCCAGTAGCTTTGGTGGTAGTACGGGTCTAGCGCCCGCCATTGGGCCGCTGACAGTGGCGGTGGATCTAGATGAGGTGCTGGCGCCCTTTGTGACGCCGCTGGCGCACTACCACAACGCGACGTTTGGCACGGCGCTGGGGGAGGCGGACTTTGTGTCGTACACGTTCATGAATGTGTGGGGCGGCACGCCGCAGGAGGCGGCACGCAAGGTGTCCGAGTTCTATTCTGGCCCCTTCTTTGATGGCGCCGCCGCTGGTGCTGGGGGAGACGATGCGGCGGCTGGCAGCGGCGCGTCGTCATCGTCATCATCATCAACGGCAGCGGCGGCGGTGGTGGCAGAGAGCCACCCGCACCATGCACCTGCTGGCGGGCTGGCGCCGCTGCCGGGCGCGCAGGACGCGCTGCGCGCTCTGAAGGCCACTGGCGCGTTCCGGTTTGTGCTCGTTACCGGCCGGCAGCACGTGATGGAGGCGCACACGCGCGCCTGGATTGGCCGCCACTACGCCGGCGTGTTTGACGACCTGATGTTTGGCAACCACTACGCCGGCAGCGGCGTGGTGCGCACCAAGTCAGACATGTGCGCCGAGATCGGCGCCGTGGCGCTGATTGACGACAACCTGGGCTACGCCACGGAGTGCGCCGCGTCGCTGCCGCTCGTCCTCCTGTTTGGGTCGTACCCCTGGAACCAGACAGCGGGCCTGGCGGCGGCGTGCCCCGGGCCCGCCGGCGGGGGTGGGGGCGCGCACGCGCCACTGGCGGCAGACGCGGGCGCCCCCGTGCTGCCGCCCAACGTCGTCCGTGTCCCCACCTGGCCGCCCGTGTCCGCCGTCCTCCTGCGCCTGCGCCACCGGCGCGGGGCGTTTGTGGCGGCGGGGTACGTCACCGCCACGGCGCGTGGGAGCGGTGCGGTACCAGCTGCGATGCCGCCGCCGCTGCCCGCTGGCGCCAGCCGCGGTGTCGTGTCTGTGCCTGGCCTGCTGGGCATGCACGAGTTGTACACCGTGACGAACCGCGACAGCAGCGGCGGCGGCAGTAGCAGCAGCAGCAGTAGTGGAGTGCCTGGCAGCGGCGGCAGTGCACCCAGCACTGGGAGCAGCGGGCGGCGTCCCAGCGGCGGCGGTGCAGGGGTGCCTCCGCCACCCGCCCCACCGCCCGGCACGCTGCAAGCCACCTCGCCGCACACGCTGGCCGAGACGCTGCGGCGCGTGCTGGAGCTGCAGCCCGCCGTGACGCTGACCGCGGTCGGGTTTGACACGCGTACGGTGGTGGAGGTGGCCACCGTCATGGCGGCTACCGACGACTGCACCATGTCGCGCATTGCCACGGCGCTGGAGGGTGCGGCTGGTAGCGGCGGCCATGTGCCGCGCCTCACCGTCACGCTGGCACGTACCGCCCGCTTCCTGGAGCGCCGGTTTGGCGTGCCGGTGGGTTGCGCGCCGTTGGTGCCGCCGTCACCCACCTCTGCCGCCGCCGCTGCCGCTGCTACCACACCGGGTGCTGGCTTTGGCGCGGACCGCGTAGAGATCACGCCCGCCGGCGCGCAGCTCATGGTGGGCACCGTGCTGGGCGGCGGCGGCGGCGTGGGTGGCGGCACCCTCCTGTACCAGTCTCCGCCCGAGTCTGTGACCGGCCCGGCGCCGTAGGTTCTTTCACCTTATCGATAGGTTGTTACCCTGCTGCCCATTGTTCCTTCCTCCACCTGTGTGTCGATGGTGTTCCTCCTAGCTTTATCAATGAAACGTGTCAAATATCGATAATTAGTCACAGGGCGGCGCTTCAATCAAACGGTTACAGGTACATGCCCGCCGGCTCGGTGCCCTTCTTGCGGTACAGCGCCTTGTCCTTGGCCTTGCGGAAGTCGTCCATGGTGACCTTCAGGCGGGGCTGCGCCGGCCCGGGCACCCCCGCCTCCGTGCAGATGGCCTTGATGTCGGCGCCCGACAGCTCGTCCTTGGACATGATGAACTCCTCCTGGTCCACGTCGGCGGACAGCGACATGCGGCCGGTGTGGATGCGGAAGATCATGCGCTTGGTCTTGACGTCGGGCAGCGGGAACTCGATCTTGCGGTCAATGCGCCCTGGCCGGATGAGCGCGGGGTCGAGCGACTCGATGCGGTTGGTGGCCATGATCACCTTCCCGTCGCCGCGCCCGTCAAAGCCGTCCAGCTGGTTCAGCAGCTCCAGCATGGTGCGCTGGATCTCGCGCTCGCCGCTGGACGACGCGTCGTACCGCTTCGTGCCGATGGCGTCAATCTCGTCCATGAACACGATGGAGGGCGCGTGCTCGTCCGCCACGCGGAACAGCTCGCGCACCAGCTTGGGCCCGTCGCCCAGGTACTTTTGGATCAGCTCGCTGCCCACCACGCGCAGGAAGGTGGCGGACGTCGAGTTGGCCAC
>Ga0066256_1005816_pt1 | contig 9985 bp, 4 predicted proteins | sample ThiBio_1000_biof_FD_87107 | JGI IMG/M metagenome (GOLD analysis project Ga0066256, IMG submission 87107) | Wastewater bioreactor microbial communities from Cape Town, South Africa - Thiocy_expt_1000_biof (version 2) | ecosystem: Engineered > Bioreactor > Thiocyanate-remediating > Anaerobic-Aerobic... | reverse complement strand
GTCACGTTATGACGACACCGTCATGCCCAAGCGACCACAGTATCAGGACGGCGCGCGGACGCGATGACGATGCGGCGCCGACGCGATGTCAGTAAGCGGGCTGTCGGCACTTGGCGGGGACTTGGCGGCAGCGGCAAGGCGCCTTAGACGCGCAGGGGGCGGCAGCCGCAGACACCTGGGTACCCGCAAGGCAGACGGGCAGGACTCAGGCTGTCAGCGGGGCCAGCACGCGCGTTGCGGGCCGTAATGTGTGCCCACAATATATGCGATGGAAAAAATCTCCAGAGGGCGCGATGAGAGACGGTGGTTGCGGGACGATAATGCGCGCGCAACGCTTCGTACGGGCCTAAAAAGTAGTCTGTGCGCCTGGCGCACGTCTGGGTGCACGGAAGGTATGACGAGTTATTTGAGTGGGCGACGGGGCGGCAAGAAATGTGAGGCGGTGAAAGTGGGGGAAAAGTGGGTAAAAATTGGAAAAAATTGACATATGATTTTGCGGCGCGCTTTCGACCCCGCGCCGGGGTATTTGGACGCGACTGGCGGGTGTACCCGGTGGGATGGAGTATGAAGTGTGTGGGAGTGTGGTGGGTGTGCGTGGTGGGGATGTTGAAGGGGTTGAAATGTGGGTGAGAGTGAAAACCAGTAGGCGAGGAGAGGGAAGTTAAAACAGTAGTTTTGCAACGCAATTTCGACCACTCGCCGCGGCATTTGGACGCGACTCGCGGGTGTACTCAATGGTATATTGTGTAAAGTGTGTGGTACGGTGGTGGGCGTATGCAATGGGTGTATTCACGGGGTCGAAAAGTGGGCGTGGAAAACCAGTAGGCGAGGAGAGGGATTCTAACCCAATTGTACGTAAAATAGCGGCACGCGGCAGTGTTAAATGCGGCCACATTTGGCGCGCGACTGTGCCGCGTATCGCATCCTGATTCAATTTTGATGCTGGGTTTGGACTGCGGTCTGCTGACGTCGCGTGGATTGCGACTTTGGTTATTTGACCTCGTGTCACCGTGTGACACTAGACTTGTGGCACACTGGACGTTTTGGGGCATTTTGGGCGTTGCGCGTTGTGGGCGTTGGACGTGAAGCTGTGGACTGGAGGTGAACCACTGGACTTGAGGTGAACCTGAGGACTTGGTAGTAGACTTGAGGTAGACACTGGGCTTGAGGCGGACCTCAGTTGGACTTGACGTCGGACGTGGACGTACGTGGGACGTGTGAGCGGTGCTCACTGCTGGCGTTGGCGTTGGACTTGAGGTGGACTGGGCTTCAGGTGGACTTGATAGTGGACTTGCCTGTGGATCTCAGGTAGACACTGGGCTTGAGAGCCTTCAGGTGGACTTGAGGTGTACTACTTGTGGACGTACCGTGGACACTGGGCTTGAGGTGGACGTTGCAGCGTTGCTGCGGTGCTTGGCGTTGGTGGACGTGGCTGGCGCAATGGCTGAGGCTGAGGTGGAGGCTGCTGCTGCTGCTGCTGGCACCATGGCTGAGGCTGAGGTCGCGGCTGGCGCCATGGAGCCAGCTGGTGTCCCGATCGACGGTGTTCATGGTGTCGCCGCCGGTGGTGTCGGTAGCGATGGTGTCGATGGTGGCCACGATTATGGTGCCGCCTCGGCACCAGCTAGTGGTAGCGCCACCGATGCTGTAGTGGCTGCTGTTGCTGCCATCGCTACCGCCACCGGCGGCCACGATGTGGACGTCACTGACCGCGATGCCGTACCTAGTGATGCTGCCGCAGCCGGCGGATTAGTGACGGCCACCCAGGTCGACGATGTCGTACCCGCCCCTGCTGCTGCACCTGCTCCTATTGCTGCTCCTCCTGCTGCTGCTGCTCCTCCTACTGCCGCCTCCACACCAGCCGCCATAACCACAGCCGCCGCCAACCCCCCTGCTGCTGCGCGCCCGCCGCTGGTGCCGCCCGTGCTGCCAGCGGTGCGCACCACCTCCGCCTTCGGCGTCGGAGCAACCCCCGCCGCCACCGCCGCCGCCACCCCCGCAACATCTACCGCCCCCTCAACAGTGGCCATCGTGCTGCGCGTGCGCGTGGGCGGCACGCACGCGGATGACGGCAACCGGGGCGGGCTGGATGGCCTGGAGATGGTGACGGCGGGGAAGGAGCGGCGCGTCGTGTTCGGCGCGGCGCAGCTGGCGCGCCTGTACCCAGGCCTGCTGGCACGCTGGCTGGCAGCACGTACGCTGGTGTTGCCGGCAGCCGCCGGCAGCGAAGCGGCACGGCACCTGGCGGTGCTGGGTGTGTTGGCCGACTCCTACGGCGCGCACGCCACCATGACCGCCGTGCAGCTGCTGCGCGTGTCTGCCACCGCGGGTCGCTATGAAGCCAGCTTGGTCGCCAGCCTGGCGGCAGCAGTAGCGGCCGCCGACGCGCGTACCACCCCCGGCGGCTTGGCAGCAGCCGCATCTGGTGGTGGTGCCACCGCCACCCTGTACCTGCCCTCCTCCCTCTTTACCGACGCCTTTGCGGACGCGCTGGCGGCGCCGCCGCGCTTTATCCTTACGCCGCGCAACCAGTTTGCGTACTACACCGCGGCGCGCATGCTGTCCAACGAGGCGCGCCTGCTGCAGTGCGAGCGCTACGTGGCGCGCCACCTGTCCACCGGCTCCGCGTTGTACGCGCTGCAGGCGGCGGTGCGCTTCCGGCGGCCGCACATGGTGGCGCTGGTGCTGCAGTGGCTGCGCCGCACCGGCGGCATCACGTCCGGCTACCTGCTGACGCAGCTGGACCGCGCGCTGAAAGTGGACGTCGGCGCCGGCGTGCTGTACCAGTGGACCGGCGCGGAGCCGGCCATCGAGTGGCTGGACCTCAATTTGCTGGCGCCCGCCGTGGCGGCGGAGCGCGCTCGTAAGCGCCCGTTTTACCTGCCGCCCGCCTCTGCTGCTGCCGCGGCGGCAGTCACTGACGGTGAGTTGGTGTCGCCATCCAGTGCAACACCGCGCGGCGATGGTGGGGAGGGCGTCGTCGGCTTTAGTGCGGTTGGCAGCGCGGCGCCGTCACCGGCTGCCGGTGGCGGTGCGCCACCGCCGCCACCACCGGCCACCGCTGCCACAGCCATGGATGGCGGCGGGTTCACTGATGTAGACCTGGGGCTGGTGCCCGACACGGCGCCCGTGTCAGCTGCATCAGCACGCGCCGCCGCCGCCGCTGCCATGGATAGCGATGCGTACGGCAACCCGCTGCCCATTGCGCCACCCCGCGCACCGATCCCATCTGCTACGCCTGTTGCGTTTGCGCGGTCGTCGCCGTCCGTTGGCGCGGCGCCGCTGCCGTCGCCCTCCGCGGCCGGCATGATTGCGGCTACGCGTGCCACCAGCACCGGCAGCGTGAGCAGTGGCGGCAGCGCCGTTGGTGATACCACCGCCAGTAGTGGCGGCAGTGGGAGTGGGGTGCGGGCGGCGCTGGAGGCGCTGCGGCGAGTGGCATTTACGGAAGTTGGGGGCGTGCGTGTACCAGAGGCGGTGCAAGCCGGCCCCACGTCAGCGGTGGCGGCAGATAGCGCCGCAGCGCCGTCGGTAGTGGCACCCACCGGTGCCAGTGGCCCAGGTGCCGGCTGGGGTGGCATGGTGCGGTGCTACATTGTGCGGCGGCGGGACGGGCGGGGGCCATGTCGCGTGTTGCGCACAGGGCCGGGCGAGGGCATGGGTGTTGGCCTCGGCGGCGCGAGTGCAGGCCTGGGCGGCGGCCTGGTCACTGCCGGCACGGCAGCCATCGCTGCGGGTGTGAACGGCTTGGATTGGGATGCCATCGTGTCCATGAAGCTAGGCGTGGATGGCGACGAGGAGCCGGCGCAGGCGGCGGCAATGGCGGCACGGGGCGCGTTGCTGGCGTCTGCCGTCTCGCCCACCGAGTCGTCGCCTGCCGCACTCCCGCCCTCGCCCGCCTACATGCCCACCGCCGCACTGGCGCCCTGGCTGGCAACCAGCACGCAGCCGGCAGGCACGCGGGCACGCGGCACGGCGCTGGTGCAGCCGCACCGGCGCACGCCGCTAGACCACCAGTGGGTCGCCTGCCGCGCTGCCGCCGCCACGTCGCTGGCGCACGGCCCACGCTGGCGCCGGCCCACACCGCACTCGCGCTGCCCGCTGCATGACGGCGGCCGCCCCGTGGCGTCGCTGGCGGACGCGCAGGCATACGACACGCGGCGCTACTTCACGGACCACGACAGCACCGACAGCAGCAGCAGCAGCGGTAGCGACGACGACGATGACGACGCAAGTGCCGGTGCCGCGCGGCGCGTTGACACAACGAGCGCCGCAGGCACTGCAGCGTCGCTGTTGGACGGCACTGCGGGGGTGCCGCCGCCACCCGCAGCGGTGGTTGCCGTCACAGACGCTGCGGCGCTGCTGCTGGCAACCACGGTGGCGTCGGCGCCTGTCGGCGTGCGCACGCTGGGTGACGCGCCGCCAAAGCCGCCGGCGCCGTCGGTGGATGACATGCACCGCATGCGCCGGCGGTGCACCTGCTCCGCCACCGGCTGGTCGGCACCGCCCACCGCACTCTCCACCGCCGCATCGATTCTGTTGTCTGGTGACGGCGGCGGGAGCGGGGGCGGTGGTGGTGGCGGTGGAGGCGGCGGTGAAAGCGGCAGTGGCGGCGGCGGCGGAGGTGGCGGGGGGCGGGGTGACGCGGCTGCCGGCGTGGCGGCATCGGGGTACACCAGCGGGCTGGGCGCGCGGCATGTATTTGAGCTGCGACGGGAGGAGGACGACAGCTTGATCATGGTGGCGGCGGCCACGGCAGAGGCGGGCAAGTTTGTGTTCTCCTCCTCGCCGCACGTGCTGCACCTGGCGGGGCACGCCGGCCCTTACGGCGCAGGTGCCGACCCTGACCACTACCTGGGCGTCACGTCGTGCAACCTGCTAGGCACATGCATCACGGCGTACGACTGGGGTATGCCGTACGACGTGCACGCTGCCTCCCCGTTGTCGCCGCCTGCCTGGGCTACCATGCCGTACGTGGATGCGTTGGGCGTGCCGTCGGGTACCCGCACCGCCCCTGGCGCCGGCCCTGCCGGCCCCCTGCTGGGCCACCCGGGCGGTGCACTGCCGGCACTGGGCCGTCGCGAGCTTTGCCGCATTATGTATGACACCAACATCCTGGCGTCGGCGCCTAACCGCATGACGGTGGAGCTGCGTGACCACGACGCGTACGACGCCGCTCGCGGCAGTCGTGGCAGTGTTAGCAGCAGCCGCGCAGCAGCGGGGTTTACCACAGCTGCGACCGCCACCAGCGCGGCCACCACGCTGTCGTCGGTGGCGCTGTACGGTGTGCCGGCAGACGCGCTGCGGGACGCCACCGGCGCGGCGCTGGTTGTGCGCGCGGCTGACGGCAGCAGTGGTGGGGCTGGGCGGCGGATGCCGGCAGCCATCCCGTCACTGACCGCGGATGGCCCGCTATCGGCGCCGGGTGACATTGACGTGCGCGTGTGCACGCCGGCGTCAGGGTTTGGTGTGGGCACTGGCGCCGCGACGGGCGTGGGCAGCTGGACCGGCATGCTGAGTTCCATGTGGAACTCGCTGGTGGGCGGCGGCAGCAGCAGCAGCAGTGGCGGTGGTGGCGGGAGCGCGGCAGGTGACGGCGGTGGGCGTGGAGGTGGGCGTGGCGGCGGCGGCGGTGATGGCCGCGTGCCGCCGTGTGCCGTGCTCATGACGCGCCTGCCGCGGTGGAATGACCGGCTGGAGGCGTGGACCATGGACTTCCGGGGGCGCGTGGTGCGCGCCTCCAAGAAGAATTTCCAGCTCGTGCCCGTGCCGCTCACGCAGCTGGACGACGCCACCACGTACACCACCGACCACACCAGCCAGCCGGCACTGCTGTTTGGCAAGGTGGCCAAGGACCGCTACACGCTGGACTTTGCGCCCACCGTCCTGTCCCCCTTCAACGCGTTTGCCATCGCGCTTTCCACCTTCGCCTCCAAGCTGGCTGTGGCGTAGCCCCATCATGTGTGACGTGTAGATTGTTGGTACCACTGATTACTTACGTTGCGCTGTGACGGTGACCGGCCGTGTGGCTTTAATTAATTATGATGTTTGATTGTTGAACTCCGATTGTTGCTGTCACAGAGTGTGCGCTGACTCGGGGCCGACTCGGGCGGCTGCCAGTGGCATGTACGCCATCCATTCATCCGTTGCATGTGGATGCCCTCACCGTCGCAGTTGTGTTGTCTCAACACGGCTTCAAAGCAACACAATGCTGACGAGCATGGTTGTGCGCCTCGCGGCGCGTGGCGTGCCGATGGCGGCAGCGCGTGGGGTGGCGGTGACACCAGCGACGGCGGCGGCGCGCGCCGTCGGGTACACGGTGGGCGGCGGTGCGGCGGCAGCGGCTGCGCGGTTCTCTGGCGCGGCAGCGGATGCGACGGTGGTGCCCGGCGTGGCACGGGGGTTGGGTGCGACGCCCCTGCTGGGTGCTACCGGTACTGGTCTGCGCCGTGGCATGACCACCGCTGCCGCCACCGGCCGCAGCGGTGAGGTTTCGCACTGGTATGGGACACCAGCGGCGCTGTATGGGCTTGTTCAACGCGTCGTGCCAGCCGAGTACCTGAAGCGCGGTGACCAGTTGTTGGTGCCCTGCATCCCCCACGCAACCACCAACCTGCTCTTTGGCGACCACGCGCTGTTCGACGCCAACAACAAAGTGAACGCAGCGGCAGTGGCGACTGCCGCCAGCTACCGGCGTGACACCATTGCGGCAGCCACAGCTGGCTTCACCGAGCGTCAGAGAAAGCGCGCGCGCCAGAGCGCTACGCAAGTTGCGATTGCAAGGCGAACATGCTGGTGGCGAGCCACAGCGCACCAGGTGGCGGCAAGTCGGTCCTGCTGGAGTCAATGGCAGGCCTGTCGTCCGCCAGCGCGTGGACGCCCGAGTTGTGCGCCAACACGACCATGCGCGACAACCTGAATGCTGCCGTGCCCATCGTCATCTCGCACAACAGCGACAGTGGCGACTCGAAGCCAGCGATCATGGAGGAGGATGCCGACGTGGGCCTGGCAATGCGCATCCTACACAGCTTCTTCACCAAGGCCGCGGACAGCGGCGCGAGCGAGGACATCAACCAGTTCTACCGTCGTTTTGCAGGGCACCCGCGGATCACTGCCAAGCACGCCATCCGCTGCTGCCTGCATGCACTGGGGGTGGAGCACCTCTCCAAACCGCGCACTGGCGTGCTGCTGCTGGTGGACGCCGAGGTGGTGAGCGCGTACGACGCTGGGACAGGAACCCCGCTAGGAGAAGTTGTTGGTCAGCTACTCGACGAGTTCCAGTCCGGGAAGCTGAACGTCATGGTCACGACGCTGGACACGACGGACGCTGACACGTATGCCCTGTACATTGGGCCAAACCGCGCTGTCATCTACGCGCCACTGCCGCCGTTCACACAGAAGGCGGGCGAGGCGATGCTGCTGGCAGCGTGGCACAAGCAGCTGGTTGACGCCGGAACGACGATGCTGCCCACCGACCTACCGCACTACGTCCGCGTGGCCATCAGCGAAGCGTGCGGCCACCCGGGCACGCTGCAATGGGTGAAGGACGCGTGGCTTGGTGGCTTAGCGGGGAAGGCAGACGAGGCGAACCGCACGGCGGCAGCTGTTTACGAAGCGCAACGTGTGTGGGCGGCCCTCCGTGCCGACACAGGCATTGTCGAGGCGGCTGGCAGCAAGACGACGGCGGCGGCACCAGATGCGACGCCAGATGCGACGGCGGCTGTGCAAGTGGCTGCCGACGCTGAGGCCGCGGCTATGGAAGCTGCAAAGTCGCAGGCGGCAGTCGCGTATTGGGCAGCGGTGGAGGCATCGATGGAGGCGCAGAAGGCAGCGCTGGAGGTGCTGCGCAGCATTGTGAGTATGCGAGGGAAGGGCGTCGGGCTGGAGCACGTGAAGACCGCGCTGGCGGGGAAGGCGTTGTCGCTCAATGGTCGCGTTCGAGGCGAGCACGGTCGCAGTGCGCTGCTGCGGAAGTGCATCAGTGCGGGCACGTTCATAAATGCCTTGCCAAATAAACGTATGGCGGCCATTCCACGCTGTACCTGGTACCAGTTGTTGGGATTTGCTGCAAAGCACCCCGACGACCCTCTTGCCAGCCTCCTGACGGAGATGGCAAACTGCGGCCTGGATGTCGCCTTGCGCGGGGTGGGGTTTGAGAGGTTCATACTGGCGCGGATGCGGCTGGTCATGGCGCTGCGAGGTGGCGCGTCCACGCTGTCGGTGACGCGCTTGTGGCGCTGTGGTAGGGATTTGGCGGCGGACAGCCTGCTGAAGGCACAGTTGCGGCTACCCAGCACTGTGGAGAAGGTTGCACACGCCGTGGAGTTAGGGAAAGTTGCCGAGCTGGAGGTCGACACAGTCAACACGTTTGACCCCAGCAACCCGGGCAACTGCTGCAACTTTGCGTACGTGCTGTACACCCCCTACGGCTATTTCGAGAAGATGGTGAAGGCTGCAATTGCGGCGAAGGAGGCGTTGAAAGCGGCGAAGAAGGCTGCAAAAGTAGCGACAGCGGCGGCGGCGGAGGCGGCGGCGGCAGATGTAAGAAGGATGGCCGCCATTGAAGAAGAGGCACGGGCAGAGACAAAAGCAGCAAGGAAAGCAGTACGATCAACTGCAGCAGGTGTGCAGGTCGCCGTCGTGTGCGTGGCTGTACGCGCAAGCGAGCCGTGCACGCCGCCGGCCACCTTCATGTTCAAGAAGGGCGAGCACGTCCCCGGAACGGAGTCCGTCGCCGAGGTGGCGCGCGAGCTGAAGCTGCTGAAGGACCGTAAGCAGGCCATCAAGGCGGCGGTCGTGAAGAAGAGTGGCGGCCAGCTGGTTGAGGCGGACGTGGGCGTGCTGTACACCTACGTGATGCCCAACCGGGCGCTGTACGGCCGTGCTGGCGCGGAGTGGCTAACACGCGAGTCGACGCCCGACGAACTGGCAGAGTACATGCGGGCGCCGAAGGAGGGCGAGAAGATGGTCCGCCTGTTCGATGAGGATGTGGCTGTGTTCCAGGCCGTGTTATGCAAGCATGAGAACATGCTGGTGGTGGACGGGAAGCGCTTTGCAGCCGCGCTGTCGCCGTCGCTGGCGGACTGGGGTACATTTGTGTTGCAGCAGGCGACACAGGCGGTGGACACCCTCCCGCCTGCCTAGCTGCCGGCGCAATGCGCGCTGGCGCAGCATAATGCGATGAACCCATCTTCATTCACTGAGCCCTTCAGACATGTCTGACGGCTGATAGCTGTCAGCATGTTGCAGCCAGGTTGCGAAGGCAGCGTCAGGGTCTCCGGCAACGTCCTGGCAGCCTGCTTACTGTAAATGCTCGTTTTGTTGAGTACTGCCACTCTGTACAACGCTGCCGCTGTTGTTGTGTCGCAATACGAACCGGAACTGGCAGGCTATGGCAAGGTGCCTGGGCGGGCAACATGGCCGTCGACGCCGGAAAACCACACTTTTCCGCCCAATATCCACGCCAAATCCACAGGCAAGGCTGCTGCAGTGCTGCAGTGCAAACGTCCGCAGCAGCAGGCGACGCTGCGCGCTGCACGCGTGCATATTTCAGCGCAACGACTCCACGCTCCCAGGTGTGATGCATACCCGCTATTCATGTGTCAAAAGGCGTGTGCGATTGAGTCGCCCTGCCACTTCGGCCCTGCGTGCTACGCGGCGGCTTGACTCATCAGCCTGAGAGGTAGGTCCTCAGTGGTACCAGTAGCGCACTCGGGTTGAGCACGGTACCACCCTAGGGTCCTATATCTCTGTCAGTCTTGTTGCAGGCTGCAGGCTGGCAACGTTGCTTCTTGCGGGTTGCCCCCCCCCCCCCCCCCCCCCCCCCCCCCCCCCCCCCCCCCCCCCCCCCCCCCCCCCCCCACCACCCCCCCGCCGACCCGCCGGCTCCGCCGCCCCCCCCCCCCCCCCCCCCCCCCCCCCCCCCGCCGCCCCCCCCGCCCGCCCGGCCGGCCGCGGCGGCGGGGGGCGGGGGCGCGGCGCGGCC
>Ga0066256_1005813_pt1 | contig 9989 bp, 10 predicted proteins | sample ThiBio_1000_biof_FD_87107 | JGI IMG/M metagenome (GOLD analysis project Ga0066256, IMG submission 87107) | Wastewater bioreactor microbial communities from Cape Town, South Africa - Thiocy_expt_1000_biof (version 2) | ecosystem: Engineered > Bioreactor > Thiocyanate-remediating >... | reverse complement strand
TCACCGAAGGCTACGGACTTTCGGAGACCTCGCCGGTCGCCACTGCCAACCGCTTCGATTCCCGCAGCTTTACGGGCTCGATCGGCCTGCCCCTGCCCTCCACCGAACTCGCCATCCGCGACGATCTCGGCCGGGACGTGGGCCTGGGCGAAATCGGCGAGATCTGCATTCGCGGGCCGCAGGTGATGGCCGGTTACTGGCAGCGGCCCGACGAGACGCTGCGGGTGATGACGCAAGACGGTTTCTTCCGCACCGGCGACATGGGCTTCATGAGCGAGGACGGCTATACCCGCATCGTTGACCGCAAGAAGGACATGATCCTCGTCTCCGGTTTCAACGTCTATCCCAACGAGATCGAGGAAGTCGCGGCGATGCTGCCTGGCGTGCTGGAAGCGGCGGCGATCGGCGTGCCCGACGAGCATTCCGGCGAGGCGGTCAAGCTGTTCATCGTCAAAAAGGATCCGGCCCTGACCGAAGAAGCCTTGCGCGCCCATTGCGCCGCCAATCTCACCAATTACAAACGGCCGCGCCATATCGAATTCCGCACCGAACTGCCCAAATCCCCCGTCGGCAAGATCCTGCGCAAGGAATTGCGTGGGGCCGCTTGATTTGGCAGGGCGATTGCGACTAGTAGTTTAATCGATTGAAAACTCGGCCCAGGAGCATTTTGCCATGCACGCGATTGTCGAAACCCTGAAAACGACCGCCGCCGAAACCGATACCACGGATATCCGCGCCGCCTTCGCGGCCGATCCGCAGCGCTTTTCCCGCTTCAGCGTCCGGTTCGACGACCTGACGATGGATTTCTCCAAGACGGCCGTGAACGAGGCCATCCTGCCGCTGCTGCTGAAGCTGGCGGAAGACGGCGGCGTGGCGGGCAAGCGCGAGGAGATGTTCACCGGCAAGGCGATCAATTTCACCGAAAACCGCGCCGTGCTGCACACTGCCTTGCGCAACCGTGCCAACACGCCGGTGCTGGTCGACGGCAGGGACGTGATGCCCGACGTCAACGCCGTGCTGGCGGCGATGGGCACGTTTTCCGACGCCGTCCGCTCCGGCGCGATCAAGGGCGCGACCGGCAAGGCGATCACCGATGTCGTCAATATCGGCATCGGCGGCTCCGATCTCGGCCCGGTCATGGCGACGCTGGCGCTGGCGCCCTATCACGACGGCCCGCGCCTGCACTTCGTCTCCAATATCGACGCCGCCCATATCGCCGATACGCTGAAGCTGCTGACGGCCGAGACGACGCTGTTCATCATTGCCTCCAAGACCTTCACCACCATCGAGACGATGACCAACGCCCAGACGGCGCGCACCTTCATCGCTTCGGCGCTCGGCGAAAAGGCCGTGCAGCATCATTTCGCCGCCGTCTCGACGGCGCTCGACAAGGTCGCCGCCTTCGGCATCGACCCCACCCGCGTCTTCGGCTTCTGGGACTGGGTCGGCGGGCGCTATTCGATCTGGTCGGCCATCGGCCTGCCGCTGATGATCGCCATCGGGCCGGAGGAGTTCGGTCGCTTCCTTGATGGGGCGCACGCCATGGACGTGCATTTCCGGGAAGCAGAACCTGCGAAAAACCTGCCGTTGCTGCTCGGCCTGATCGGCTATTACCATCGCAACGTGCTCGGCTACCCCTCGCGTGCCATCCTGCCCTATGACCAGCGCCTGTCGCGCTTCCCGGCCTATCTGCAGCAGCTCGACATGGAATCGAATGGCAAGGGCGTGACTATCGACGGCACGCCGGTCGAGGGCCAATCCGGCCCGGTCGTCTGGGGCGAGCCTGGCACCAATGGCCAGCACGCCTTCTACCAGCTCATCCACCAGGGCACCAGCATCGTCCCGGCCGAATTCATGATCGCCGCCAATGGCTTCGAGCCGGAGTTGCGACACCAGCACGAATTGCTGATCGCCAACTGCCTCGCCCAGTCCGAGGCGCTGATGAAGGGCCGGACGCTGGCGGAAGCCAAGGCGCAGCTGACATCCAAGGGCATGGACGACAAAAAGGCCGATTTCATCGCGCCGCACCGGGTGTTCACCGGCAACCGGCCATCGATCACCTTCGTCTATGACCGGCTCACGCCCTTTGCGCTCGGCCGGCTGATCGCGCTTTACGAGCACCGCGTCTTCGTCGAGGGCGTGCTGTTCCGCATCAATTCCTTCGACCAGTGGGGCGTGGAACTGGGCAAGGAACTGGCGACCGGCCTGCTGCCGGTGGTCGAGGGCAAGCAAAGCGCTGCCGGCCACGACAGTTCCACCGCCGGGCTTGTCGCGGCGCTCGCAGGGCTGCGCCAGTAATCGCCTTCGCTTTCGAAAAAACCGCAGGTGCCGTCGCGGCCTTCCGCGACGGCACCTTTTTTGTGCGATGCGATCACGAAATATTAAAAAAGGGAACGCCTGCCCCTTCTGGCGATTAGACGGGGCGAGGTCAACAAACGGCCTCGTCGGATCGGGTTCGTATCAAGCACGAGGCACTGCGAACCCGCCTCGAAAACGAACGTAACCAAGGAGAACTGCAATGGCTAATCAGGGTGGATCGCACGAACAGCACGTCAAGGCTGGTCAGCAAAGCCACAAGAGTACCCAGCAGGCCGGCTCCCGGTCTTCCGACGACCGCGACATGAACAAGGGTTCGCAAGGCGGCTCCCAGGGCGGCTCGCATGAGCAGCATGTGAAGGCCGGCCAGCAGAGCCACAAGAACGACCGTCATTGACGCCCGTTCTTCGTTCAACTCCTGAGACTCCTCCCAAGACACCGTGCGGTCGCTGAAGACCGCTTCCAGGCCCGCATCGCCGATGCGGGCCTTTTTTCGTCAGAGGCCGATTTCGTGGGCGAAGGGCGGGTTGGCGCCAGCGCGCGAGACGGTGACGGCCGCGGCCTTGGCGCCGAGCGCCAGCGCCTTGGCAATTTGCTCCTCGGTCAATTCCGCGACCTGCGCCTTGGTCAGCAATCCCTGCATCTTCAGCGAGGCGAGAATGCCGGCATCGAAAGTGTCGCCCGCGCCAACCGTATCGACCACGGTGACGCGTTCGCTCGGCACGGAGACCTTGTGGGCGCGGCTGTAGCCGGTGGCGCCCTCGGCGCCCCTGGTGATCACCACCAGCCTGGCGCCATGATCGAGCCAATGGGCGGCGATCTCATCATGGCCGCCTTCATGGCCGAACCAGTCCAGATCCTCGTCGGAGAATTTGATGATGTCGGCCTTGGCGGCCATGCGCTCCAGCCGGGCGCGATGCGAGGCCTTGTCCTTGATGAAGCCGGGACGGATATTGGGGTCGAGCGAGATCACGCGGCTGTCGGCCTCGCGCATCAGCAACGCCTCGTAGGTGTCGCCGCAGGGATCGGGGATCAGGCTGATGGCGCCGAAATGCAGCGCCTCGACATGGTCGCCGAGCGCCGGAAGGTCGTCGCGGGTGATCATCCGGCCGGCGGTGCCTTCGTCGTAGAAGGCATAGGTCGCCTGTCCATCGACCAGCTTGACGAAGGCGATGGTCGTCGGACGGCCGGAGACGGCGCAGAAGGAATAGTCCACGTGACTCGCCGTCAGCGTTTCGCGCAGGATATCGCCCATCATATCGTCGGAAAGACCGGTGAAGAAACCGGCGGAGAGCCCGAGGCGGCCGACGGCGATCGCCGTGTTGAAGATCGCGCCGCCGGCATAGGGCGCAAAGCCCTTCTCTCCCAGCGTCGTTTCGCGCGGCAGCATATCGATAAGCGCCTCGCCACAGCAGATGATCATGGCCTTCCTCCGCAGATCCCGTTTTAATCGATTAAATTAAGCGTCAGCCAAGCCAGCGCCAATTCGCATGTGTGTTCCTAGAGAGAGGCGACGCCGCCGTTGCGGCCGGACCAGGCGAGCGGCGCATCGAGGAAGGCCTCGACTTCCGACAGCGTCTTGTCGTCGAACCGCTTTTCCGCTCGCGCCGCGGCGAGGACGTCGCGCCAGGTGGCGAGGTAATGCAGCTTGACGCCGCCCTTGTCGAAGCGCTGCTGCGCCTCCGGGAAAATGCCGTAATAGAACAAAGCGATGCCGTGATCGACGGTGGCGCCGGCTTCGCGGATGGCATCGATGAACTTGAACATCGAGCCGCCGGCCGTGGTCAGATCCTCGATAACCAGCACGCGCGCGCCTTCCGGCAGATGGCCCTCGATCTGGGCATTGCGGCCATGGCCCTTGGGCTGCTTGCGCACATAGATCATCGGCAGGCCCAGGCGCTCGGCGAGGAAGGCGGCGAAGGGAATGCCCGCCGTCTCACCGCCGGCAACCACGTCGAACTGCTCGAAGCCGGCCTGGCGCAACACGGTGGCGGCAGCAAAATCCATGATCGACGAGCGGATGCGCGGATAGGAAATCAGCTTGCGGCAATCGATATAGACCGGGCTCATCATGCCCGAGGACAGCTTGTAGGGCTTGTCGGCGGAAAAATGCACAGCCTTGATTTCCCACAGCATTTTCGCCACCAGCTCGGCAACGACCGCGCGGTCGGTAAAAACGGTCTGAAACATGAGGCGCTCTCCTGAATTTTAAAAACTGAAACGTCGGCTCAGCCGGCCACGGCCCAGTGCAGCGGGACCATCGGATCGAAGACGGTGACCGGGCCGGCGCCGGTCTCGATTTTTGCCGGATAGGCCACCGGTTCGAGCTGGCGCACCAGCGTCATGCGTTCCTCGTTCGGGGCGAGCCCATACCAGGCCGGGCCGTTCAGCGAGGCGAAGGCCTCCAGCCTGTCGAGCGAATCCTCCTCCTCGAAGACATGGGCAAGGCAGCTCATGGTGTTGATCGAGGTATAGATGCCGGCGCAGCCGCAGGCGCATTCCTTCAGCGGATCGACATGCGGGGCGGAATCGGTGCCGAGGAAGAAGCGGGTATCGCCGGAGGTCGCGGCCTTGCGCAGCGCCAGACGATGGCTTTCGCGCTTGGCGACCGGCAGGCAATAATAATGCGGCTTGATGCCGCCGACCAGGATGGCGTTGCGGTTGATGATCAGGTGATGGGTGGTGATCGAGCCGGCGAGGTTCTTTTCCGCAGACGAGATGTAGTCGATACCATCAGATGTCGTGACGTGTTCCATCGTCACCTTCAGCTCCGGCAGGCGGCGGCGCAGCGGGTCGAGCACGGTATCGATGAACACCGCCTCGCGGTCGAAGATATCGACCTCAGGCGTCGTCACCTCGCCATGGACGCAGAGCGGCAGGCCGATCTTGGCCATGCGCTCCAGCACCGGCATCGCCTTTTCGATGTCGCGCACGCCGCCGTGGGAATTGGTGGTGGCGCCGGCCGGATAGAGCTTGACGGCGGTGATCAGGCCGCTCTTCTTACCCTCTTCGACGTCGTCGGCGCTGGTGTGCTCGGTGAGGTACAGCGTCATCAGCGGCTCGAAACGGTCGCCGGCCGGAAGGGCGGCGAGGATGCGGTCGCGATAGGCCCTGGCATCTGACGTGGTAACCACCGGCGGCACCAGGTTCGGCATGATGATGGCGCGGGCGAAATGCCGGCTGGTATCGCCGATCACGCCTTTCAGCATCTCGCCGTCGCGCAGGTGCAGGTGCCAGTCGTCGGGGCGGCGCAGGGTGATTTCGGCGGTCGGGGTGGTCATCGGCATCGGCTCCGGCTCTGTCGCGTCAGGACGCAAACCCGGGGTCCGGCCCCGGGCTTGCCTTGCAGTTCCGATATCATCAACAGCCGGCCGCTTGCAAATGCCGTTCAGAAGATCTCGATGCGCAAATCCGCCGGGCGGCTCCGTTCGCTGACCCGCTTGCCGTTCGGCAGATCGTTGCCGTAGAGCTTCTGGCGGATCGTCTCCTCGTCGAGGCCGTAATGCTGCCAGCGCTGGCGCAGCCGCTCCTCCAGCACGTCATAGGCCGGGCCGACATAGACGGTATAATCGAAGCGTCCGTCGAGCTTCGACCAGGGCGCCTCGTCGAGCAGCAGGTAATTGCCCTCGACCAGCACGATGCGGGTTTGCGGCGACACGGCGCGGGCCGAGGCGATGGCGATCTCGCGGGACCGGTCGAAGACCGGCACCAGCACCTCCTCGCCGCCCCTCTTCACCGCTTCGAGAATGTCGATGAAGCCGCGCACATCGAAGGTTTCAGGGGCGCCCTTGCGCGGCAGCAGGCCGCGCGCTTCGAGGATGGCATTGTCCATGTGGAAGCCGTCCATCGGCAGGACTTCGGCTCGCTCGTCGCGTGCCAAAAATTCTTCGCGCAGCGCATCGGCCAGAGTGGATTTTCCCGCACCCGGCGGGCCGGCGATGCCGACGACGAAGCGTTTGGCATCGCCCGCACGGCGGAGGATCTCCGCCGCGATGGCTTGAACCGAGGTCATCAGGCCGCCAATGCCTCCGCCGGCGGTTCCTTGGCCCCGGTCATGAAGGCCACGGCATCCGACATGGTGTAGTCTTGCGGCTTCACCACGCAGAGGCGGCTGCCGAGGCGATGGATGTGGATGCGATCCGCCACCTCGAAGACATGCGGCATGTTGTGGCTGATCAGGATGATCGGGATGCCGCGCGAGCGCACGTCGCGGATCAGCTCCAGCACGCGGCGGCTTTCCTTGACGCCAAGGGCTGCCGTCGGCTCGTCGAGGATGACCACCTTGGAACCGAAGGCGGCGGCGCGCGCCACCGCCACGCCCTGGCGCTGGCCGCCAGACAGCGTTTCCACCGCCTGGTTGATGTTCTGGATGGTCATCAGGCCGAGTTCGGTCAGCTTTTCGCGGGCGAACTTTTCCATGGCCGGACGGTCGAGCTGGCGGAACAGGCTGCCCATGATGCCGGGCTTGCGCAGCTCCCGCCCCATGAACATGTTGTCGGCGATGGAGAGCGCCGGCGACATGGCGAGCGTCTGGTAGACGCATTCGATGCCGTAGCCGCGCGCATCCAGCGGATTGGCGAAGCGCACAGGATTGCCGTCCAGCATGATTTCGCCGTCATCGGGACGGATGGCGCCGGAGAGCGCCTTGATCAGCGAGGATTTTCCCGCGCCGTTGTCGCCGATGACCGCCAGGATTTCGCCGGGCATGAGGTCGAAGTCGCAATTGTTGAGCGCGGTCACCTTGCCGTAGCGTTTCATCAGGCCGCGCGCCTTGAGGATGGGTTCCTGGGTCATGCCGATGCCTTTCTGATCCACTGGTCGACGGCGACGGCGAGGATGATGAGCACGCCGATGAGGAAGAAGGTCCATTGCGGATCGGTGCCGACCATCTTCAGGCCCATTTCGAAGACGCCGACGATCAGCGCCCCGAAGAACATGCCGGCAATCGAGCCACGTCCGCCGAAGAGCGAGATGCCGCCGATCACGACAGCGGTGATCGATTGGATATTGCCGAGCTGGCCGGTCGAGGCCGAGGGCGATACCGAACCGAAGCGGCCGATCATCACCCAGCCGGCGATGGCGCAGAACAGGCCGGCGATGGCATAGACCTGCACCAGGATGCGCTTGGTCTGCACGCCCGCCAGTTCGGCGGCTTCAGGATCGTCGCCGACGGCATAAACATGGCGGCCCCAGGCAGTGTGGCGCAGCACATAGGCGAGCAGCATCACCAGCGCCACCATCAGGAACACGGCATACAACACTTTCACGCCGCCGGGCTGGATGGAATAGCCCCAGAACTGAAGGGCGGGCGCCACCGCCTCGATATCCGAGGAGCGGATCGTCTCGTTGGCCGAATAGATATAGTTGGCGGCAAGAATGATCTGCCAGGTGCCGAGCGTGACGATAAAGGGCGGCAGCTTGACGCGGGCAATCAGCCAGCCATTGGCGAAGCCCATCGCCGTGCCGAAGCCGAGGCCGAGCAGAATGGAGAACGGCGCCGGAATGCCGTAGCGGAAGGTGAACTGCCCCATCAGCACGGAGGAAAACACCGCGATGGCGCCGACCGAAAGATCGATGCCGGCGGTCAGCACCACCAGCGACTGGGCGCAGCCGAGAATGCCGACGATGGCGATCTGCTGCAGGATGGTCGACAGCGTGATCGCCTTGAAGAAATTGGGCGACAACAGCCCGAAGACGATGACGGAGACCACCAGCACGATCATCGGCACCGCCGAGGGCGTCTAATGCAGCCAATGCTGCAATTGCTTGAGCAGGCTTTTCTGCTCCTGGAATTCGGCAACCTTTTCGGAAGCGCCCTTGAGGCCTTCCTCGTAGCTGGTTACCGCCTTTGCATCGGATGACATGAGCGGTTTTCCTCCCCATGGCGGGTGCGTGCGCACCCGGCGTTCGCGTGTGCCGATGCAAGGGCGGAACCTGACGCTCCGCCCTTGCATTCACATCCTGTCAGCCTTCGCCTGCGCGGCGGGCGATCAGCCCCAGCACTTGTCCTTGCCGGCCTTGGTGTCGATCGAATCGACGCCGGAAGCGGGCTTGTCGGTGATCAGCGTGGTGCCGGTGTCGAAGAAGTCCTTGCCGGGGGTCGGGGCAGGCTTTTCGCCACTGTCGGCAAACTTCTTGATCGCCTCGATGCCGAGCGAAGCCATCAGCAGCGGATATTGCTGCGAGGTGGCGCCGATGACGCCGTCGGCGACGTTCTTCACACCGGGGCAACCGCCGTCGATGGAGACGATCAGCGTGTCCTTTTCCTTGCCCACGGCCTTCAGCGCCTCATAGGCGCCGGCGGCGGCCGGCTCGTTGATGGTGTAGACCAGATTGATGTCGCCATCCTTGGCGAGCAGGGTTTCCATGGCCTTCAGGCCGCCTTCCTCGTTGCCGGCGGTGACTTCATGGCCGACGATGCGCGGGTCGGTCTCATCGCCCCACTTGTTGGGATCGCCGAGCTCGATGCCAAAGCCCTTGAGGAAGCCCTGGTCGCGCAGCACGTCGACCGATGGCTGGGAGATGGAGAGATCGAGCATGGCGATCTTGGCGGCGGACGCCTTGTCGCCCATGGTCGCCTTGGCCCACTGACCGATCAGTTCGCCGGCCTTGAAATTGTCGGTGGCAAAGGTGGCGTCGGCGGCATTGGCCGGGTCGAGCGGCGTATCGAGGGCGATGACCAGGATACCGGCGTCACGGGCTGATTTGACCGAGTCGACGATCGCCTTGGTGTCGGAAGCGGTGATCAGGATACCCTTGGCGCCATCGGCGATGCAGGCCTCGATAGCCGCGACCTGGCTTTCATGGTCGCCATCGATCTTGCCGGCATAGGTCTTCAGGTTGATGCCCATTTCCTTGGCCTTGGCGGTCGCGCCTTCCTTCATCTTGACGAAGAAGGGATTGGTGTCCGTCTTGGTGATCAGGCAGGCGGAAACATCGGCGGCCTGAGCCGGCGCGGAAAAGACGACGCCCAGCGACAGGGCAGCAAAAGCGGCCGACAACAGCGATTTCTTCATGAACTCCTCCCGAGAGTTGCAGATGCGGAACGACATGTTCCGCCAAGGACATTTTGTGGGTGAGGCCTGTCTGGAGGGGCTTTGCGGGCCCTCCTCCAAAGGCCGTCGATGCACTTTACGGTGGATATTTAGACACGACGTCTCAGGCCTGTCAATAAATAAATCCAGTTGAATTAATAATTCGATCTGGCATTCTGGCGTCAGCGTGGCTAGGAAAGGAACCAGTCGCCGCAGGGGAGGAAACCCGCATGCCCATTCCGGAGGATGGAGGAGCCGTCTCCTCAGCGTTGCCGGCCGCCGAGCCGTCCGGAGGCGCAAACCAGACGCGCGTGCGCGCCTATAACGAACGTCTTGTGCTGTCGCTGGTGCGCCGCCACGGCAGCCAGTCGAAGGCCGAGATCACCAGGCGCACCGGGCTTTCGGCGCAGACCGTGTCGGTCATCATGCGCTCGCTCGAAAAGGACGGATTGCTCCGTCGCGGCGCACCGGTGCGCGGGCGGGTCGGCCAGCCCTCGACGCCGCTGCATCTCAATCCCGACGCCGTCTTCTCCTTCGGCCTGAAGATCGGCCGGCGCAGTGCCGATCTGGTGCTGATGGATTTCGTCGGCCATATCCGCAAGCACCGGCGGCGCACCTATCCCTTCCCGCTGCCGCGCG
>Ga0066256_1005812_pt1 | contig 9993 bp, 6 predicted proteins | sample ThiBio_1000_biof_FD_87107 | JGI IMG/M metagenome (GOLD analysis project Ga0066256, IMG submission 87107) | Wastewater bioreactor microbial communities from Cape Town, South Africa - Thiocy_expt_1000_biof (version 2) | ecosystem: Engineered > Bioreactor > Thiocyanate-remediating > Anaerobic-Aerobic... | reverse complement strand
TGAGTTTTCTATTTGAATCCTTGAAAAATCATAAGTTATTTCATTGATATTCCTAAGAGGGGGGTCTTCGCTTCCTTGAAAAAATCATAAGCTATTTCATTGATATTCCTAAGAGGGGGGTGGGTGCCTAACGCCTGCGCCAGAAAGGTCCATTTTCTATCTACTTGGCGACGCCGCCCTTGGCGGAACTGACGGCTTGGGTCGCAACGTTTCCGACGCCGACGCCGGCGAAGACGACGGGGAAGCAGCCATTTGGTACTGGTATCATGCCAGGTATTTCACAATCCACCGATTAATGGAAGCCCAGACGCTGCATTCCGTGGCCAAATCCATACTCCTTTCAGTAGCCCCTCATATTGGGTTATTTGCGCGTGTTGCACGGGTGCACATCCTGCGTGCAGTGAGCATGGCGGGTGTCGCTTGCGCGCCAGACTCGGAGGACACGTGACCGTGTACCGCCCAAGTTGGCCCAACGCGTTCGGGCGGCTTCGAGCCTTCGACACGCGCACGTGAACTCGCATCGCGGCGCTGGCTTGGCAGCAGCATACAGACGTGACGTGGGAACGCGGGCGGTGAACGTGGGGCCAGTTAACTGTGCCCAGCCGCCCTATCGGCCGGCCACAACAGCCTGACTACTGCGCGAGCGCCGTGACGCGTTTGCGATGCATGGCAGTCACGTGCGGCCGGGAAACGCACAGCACGCAGTCGCGGCACACAGCGTGTAGCGAGCCGCGCATAAGCAAACCCATTTCTGTGCTGATACGTGCGCCGACGCAGCGGGTCAGCGGCGGCAGGGAAGCCGCGTAGAGCTATGAATGCCGTGAGTAAGCAGATTCGCAAGACGATGGCGAGCGGCGGTACCACGGGTACGAGTAGAGGTGGCGGCGTCGGCCGGTCACCGCGGCAGCCTGGCAGCGGCAGCGGCAGCCGAAGTTGCGGTGGATGGTGGCGGCCTCGCGCTGCCGTCCTGTGGCTCCTCGCCTGCCTATGCGCCTACAGCGTGTACGCCGGTTTGTTTGTGCGCATCGTTGTGCTGTTTCGTGACGTCGGCGGCGAGGCAGCGGCAGCTGGAGCTGGAAGCAGCAACGGCGGTGGCAGCGGCGGTGGCGTCCTGCCGGGCGTGCGTCTGCGATACACGGCGGCGCAGGGTGAGCTGGTGTACCGTAGCGGCGACGGTGGCGACGGTGGCGATGGCGGGCAGGATAGTAGCGACGGCGACGACGAGGGCGCCGACGTCGAACTGGACAACGCTGTGGTGCAAATCCACATTGACCGCGTGCATGCCGCACTGACGGCCTCGGGCGCCACCACGGTGCGCGTTGGTACCGTCGGCATGGCTCTGCGGCGTGACGAGTTGGCACGCGAGCTGGCTGCGCTGCTGTGGGCGCTGGCGCAGGCGACCGGTCTGCCGGCAGAGTTGGTTGACATGCCAGGCAACAGGAGCGCCATCGTGTCCGCCACCGGTACTGGTAATGCCACAACCGGGGGGAGCCCCCGTCGTGATGGTGTAGATGTTGTGATTGTGGGCACGGCAAGCGATGGCGCGGCGGTGGCAGCATGGTGTGCTGCGGCGGCGGGGACCACCTTCCTGGTGTTTGCCGCCGCGACGCAACCGCCACCTGACCCCGCGCGCCACACCGCCGCGTACGACGGGCAGCTGGTGGGGACGGTGCACGCGTCATTTGGGTGGCACGAGGGGAAGCAGTTCCCGCACGCCCCCTACATGTACCTCCCGGCGTCCCTGCCGCTGGTGGTAGACCAGGCAGCCGCCTGCGTGCCGGCGGCGCGCTGGCTGGACTACGCCGGGCGCAGTGACGCGGCGGCAGTGGGTGACGCGTGGCGCGGCCGGCCCATGTTTGGCATTGCGATCGTTGCGGACGGTGCGGCAGCGGCGCAGCACCAGCCTGACATTGCATCCCTGCGCGGCGGCGCGGCGGTGACGATGGTCATTGCTACCGACCTGCTGGCGCAGCACGGCGCAGGTGCGTGGGGCGTACTGGCAGACCTGCTGACTACCGCCCGGTTTGTTGTCATCCCAGCAGACCCCAGTGTCAGCATACCGGCATCGGCAAGCGCATCGTCTGCTGCTGCTGCTCGCGGCGGTAGCGGTGGAGGCGACCCCACCTCCCTGCACGCCGCCCTACAACCGCACTGGCTCATCCCCGCCACCCTGCATGCCGGCGCGGTGCCCATCCTGGCAGTCAACCTTGCACAGGCGGTGCTGGGCGACGCCATCTTTAATGCGCGCCGGGTGCTTGTGTACCCGGCGCCGCCACCGACCGGCGCCGGCGTTGCATATGTGACGCCCGCGGTGCGACGGCTGGATGCCAGCAGCAATGCACGCGCCGACTGGTTTGCCCGCCCCCTGCTGGAGCCCTCCTTTGCGCCGTGGCTGTCCTTGTGGTGCGCCACCGCCCGCGCCTTCCTCGCCTCATCCTTCGCATCCTGGCTGGCGGCACCACCGCAGTTGCTGCCACCAGCGCCGACCCTGTCCTGAACGGCGCCGTTCGAGGCAGTGCACGACTGCCGCGATGGCAGCAGCCGCTCATGTTTTATTGTGTTGTCGCACGATAGTGTTTTCGGCAGCGTTTATTTGCAATGCTCGTTACGTCCAGCTGCTCCAGCACTGTGCAGGGTGCAGTTCAGGCGCGGGGCCGCGTCACTTGCGTGGGGCATGGTGGCCTACACGCGGCGGTGCCTCACGGCCCGCGGCCCGCACAGCGGTCGTTGTTGTCTGGCGGCCGTTGGACGCTCGCTGGCTCGCGAGTGGTATGCACATCCGCAATATTTGCGTACGCGCACCGCCTGCACTTACATACACATGGAACCAGACAGCCGGTCTCTGCGTCGGCACATTGGCATTGATTTCCATGTTGTGTAACGCGATAGACCATATTTCCCATTGCGGCCACCTTTGGATACGCTGGCGTAGAGACAACACGACAAGTTGACAACTCGCCTCCGGCACCAGCTGCCTCGCCGCTGCGCCTGTGCATCTGCGCCTGCATCCGGCATCCGGCATCTGGTGGAGGCGTAGCAGCATGGCTGCTGCGGCAGGCGACGCGGCGGAGGGGGACGTGCCGCTGCTGGTGCGTGTGCTGGCCGGCAAAAGCGTGACGAGTGCTACCGTCCTGGCCTGCCTCAACACGCCCGACGCACGCCAGCTGCGGCGGCTGCGCTCGGCTGTGGTGGGCGTGGTGGCGGGGGTTCCATGGCGCGACACGGACACGCCGGTGGTGGATGCCATACGGTGGCGCGCGGGCCTGCCGGGCGCGGTGGGTGCGAGACTGGCCGAGCAGGCTGTGGAGAGCCTGCTGGCAAGTGAGCCGGCAGTGGCGGCGTTGGGTGGCATCACGCACCTGGACCTGCAGAAGTGCGCATCTGTGACCAACGATGTACTTCTTCGCCTCCCCACCTCGCTGCGCGTGCTGAACGTACGTGATTGCAGCAACCTGACTGCCGCCGCCAGCTTCGCGCACCTGACGGCTCTGGCGTCGTTGGACTGCACCTGGACGACCGTTGTAAGCGAACGGACAGACGGTTTGCCGCCGTCGCTGACGGAGCTGGATATTAGCTTGGCGCGCGAATTGTACGACAGCATGTCCCTAGCGCACTTGAGGCAGCTGCGGGTGTTGTGCGTCGACGGTATCAAGCTCGATGATGCGACACTGGCGGCGCTGCCGCCGAGCCTTGAAGAGCTGCACGCAGCCGGCTGCTGGGATCTGCCATCTACAGCGTCGTTCGCGCATCTGACTGCGCTGCGTCAGCTGCACGTTGCGCACTCCTCAATGACTGACGCCTCGCTGGCAAGTGCACCGCCGAGCCTTGTGTTCCTCCATGCGCGTGGGTGCAAAGAACTCACCCGCGCCGCGGTGCTGCCGCACCTGCCGGCGTTGCAGCTGCTGGATGTAAGTGGCACTAACATTGGGGACGCGCTGGTGGCCAGCCTGCCGGCTTCGCTGACCGAGCTTCGGGTGTCAGGTTGCCGCGGCTTGACAGCCAGTGCCGGTCTGGACCATCTGCGCGTGCTGCGGCTCCTGCACTGCATTGACACTGCGCTGGCGCCCGCCACGATGGCAGCGTGCCGCGCGCGTGGGTGTGTCGTGTCAGCAGCCCGCCAGCTGCGTGGACATGGCTCTGGAGTTGGCTCCTTGGCGGTGCTGGGCGATGGCCGGCTTGCGAGCAGTGGTTATGGTGAGGTGCGGCTGTGGGACGTGGCCGCGGGGGGCGAGGCAACCGCGGTTCTGAGGGACGGCGCCAGGGTAAGTGCGCTGGCGGCGTTGCCAGGCGGCAGCCACTTGGCCATTGGCACCGCTTCATGGGAGCGCAATGAGGGCTGTATTGAGGTGTGGGACGCGGGTGGTGTGCCGCCCGTGCGCCGTGCGACCATCGACTTTCACTGTCGTGTGTGGGCTCTTGCAGCGCTGGCCGATGGCCGCCTCGCCGCTGGGTGTGGTGACAGCGAGGTGCGGGTTGTTGGTGTACCGGTAGACACCGGTGCAGTAGTGACGACGCTGACTGGCCACATGGATCAAGTGACGGCGCTGGCGGTGCTGCCCGACGGTGCGCTGGCCAGCGGTTCGCTGGACACCAGTGTGCGGGTGTGGGACGTGGCGTCGCGAGCGTGTGTGGCAACGCTGGCGGGGCACGCAGCCCCGGTGAACTGCCTGGTGGTGCTGGCAGACAGCCGGCTGGCAAGCAGTGACAATGCCGGTGCCGTACGGCTGTGGGACGTTGGCGCGCGTGCCTGTGTGGACGTACTACAGAGCGTGCACACGCGCATTGTGATAACGCTGGCAGCGCTGCCTGATGGCCGTCTTGCCACTGGGTCTCAGGATGGCGCCATCAGGCTGTGGGACACGCGGCCGGCAGCAGCTGCTGCCGCCAGCCGTGCCGCGACTGCCGTGCCGGTGGAGGTTGTAGGTCGATTGCGCAGTAGTGTCAGGGTGCTGCTGCCGCTGCCAGATGGCCGCCTTGTGTGTGGTAGCGAATCCTTTGGCCATGGCGACACCGGGGCAACCATGTACCTGTTGGAGCTGTCGCCGCCAGCCGCGTAGGAGTTGGGGGCGCGGCGCCCGCCGCCAGTGAGAAATTTTATGCGTACAAAACAAAACACGCATATTCCATGCCCACGCAGCGCGCGTCTCCATACTCTCTTCAGGCACTAGTTTTGTTTCAACGTCTACCTCTTCATTCCTATTTTTCACGAGTGTGTTTATGGGCGTGCCAGGCTGCCAGCGCAACGGTTTTGTGGATCCAGCAGCAGCAGCAGCAGCAACATGCGAACAGCGCAGGCAGCGGCGGAATGAATGGGCCGGGCAGCAACGTGGCAAGTGGGTTCACTTATACCCTTGCGCTGGCTACCCGTGTAAAAACACAGGTGGGACGCGCTACTACTGCGAGGTTTAATTGTTTCTTGTGCATAATCACGCCAGACACTGTGCCTGTCACTCGAAATTTTGTGCCCTTCACCTGGCTTCATTCGCAACTCCACCCACCTGGAAGCAACGCGGCAGGTGCCAGAACGCGTGCGCATTCGGTGCCGGCATTCGCAGGCGCTCGAGCATCAAGGCGCAACGCAGTGTGAAGGGTGCACACGCGTACAAGCACGGGAAGTAGGGTGCCTACGTTTCCTGTCCCTGCCGCAAACGCCACGATAGCAACATGGGCAAGCGGTCACCCGCCCCAGCAGCCGTCGCTGACGCGGCCACCACCACGGCCCGCCGCTCGCCGCAGCGCGCTAGCCGGTCAGCCAGCCCACGCCGGCGGCCTGGGGGTGGTGCGCAGGCACGTCAGCGCACGACGCCGGGTGGGTTTGCTTTCAACGCCCGCGCGGGTGCGGGTGGTGCCGGTGGTGATGCCACGGCAGCCTCGCCGCCGCCGCCGCCATCGCCGGCCGCTACCCCAGCAGAGGTACTGGAGGAGGTAGGGTTGTCGCGGGCCGGCGCGGCGCGGTGTTGCCGCAAGCTGAAGCACAACCTGACATTTGATGACATGGCGTCGACGCCTGGGTATGACTTCCTGGCGGGTGCGTACGACGCTGATGTGCGGCGGCTGTGACCCACAACCGCTTGCAACAACGACAAAGTAGTCCCACCATCACCCACCCAACCCACCCCGCCACTCACCCATCACACAGACAACGAGGCGATAGTGACGGGGTACCGGCGGGTGATGCCGTTCCGGGAGGCGCTGGCGTCGTTTTGCGCGCTGCACAATGAGACGATGAACGTGTGGACGCACGCGGTGGGCGCGGCCACGTTCCTGGCGCTGGCGGTGTACGTGGCGGCGGGCGGCGTGACGGTGACGGCGGCAGAGGCGGCAGACGTGATGGCAACGACGGTGGAGGCGGCAGAGGACTCGCCTGTGGTGCCCGTCATTGAGCACGCGGCGCACGCCATGCACGACCTCGTCATCGAGGCCATGCCGCGGCTGGCGCAGCTGCACATTGACGACGGCGCGTCGGTGATGGACCCCGTGGCGGCGGTGGCGGCCGCTGCCAAGGTGCCCACCTGGCCCATCCTGGTGTTCCTGGCCAGCGCCATCACCCTGCTGCTGGCGTCCGCCAGCTACCACTTGCCGCACATCGTGCGCCGCGCCTGGTTTGACCGCCTGTCCAAGCTGGACTACGCCGCCATCGCCGTCCTCATCGCTGGCTCCTCCGTGCCCGCCCTGTACTACGCCTTCTACTGCGCGCCCGGCGTCATGGCCTTCTACCTGGCGCTCAACTTTACCACCTGCGGCACCACGCTGGTGGTGGGCCTGCACCCGCGCTTTGCCGACCTCAAATACCGCCTCGTGCGCATGTCCACCTTCATCGCCACCGGCCTGCTGGCGGGGGTGCCGTTCGTGCACATGCTCATCGGCACCGACTTGCAGGTGGGCGAGGCGGTGTATGGCCTGCTGCTCATGGGCGCGCTGTACATCTCCGGCGCCCTCCTGTACGGCTTCCGCATCCCAGAGCGCTGGGCGCCCGGCCGCTTCGACCTCTTTGGCGCCTCCCATCAGCTGTTCCACATTGCTGTCGTCGCCGCCGCCGCCGTCCACTACCTCACCGTCGTGTCGCATTACCGCTGGCGCACGCACCACGCGCAGTGCGCTGCCGTCAGCAGCTAGTGTGGGGTGCGCAGCCGCCGCAGCGCGCCGCGTGTGTCTTGACTCTTGAGGCTTTGAGCAGTGACTAGTTTGCCACCTTGCATGCAGTTGCCAGTGGGTTAAATTGTGTCCACCCGTCACTGGTGGCCCGCGGGGCCATGCGCTGCCGCCCCGCACAGGCGTCGCGGCCGCAGCAGCCGACAGGTCACAGTTGCTGCTGCGCCCGCAGCCGCACTGGCAGACAATTGCCGCCAAAGATACGAACCCTAGCGAGGCAGCACAACTGCTGCACAAGTCGTTCCCAACATCCCATCACGACATTATGCGTGTGGGGCGGTGGCGCACGCAAATAACCTGGTACAGTGATAGCTGGGAGTGGCACACGCGGATTGTCCAAGATGGTGGCTGTCGTACAAGTGTGGCTGGGCTTCCTGTGCCGTGCGTATCCGAGGCCTCTCCCAAGGGGGTCATGCCATCAACAGTAGTAGTAGTACCAACGGCTGCCACACCCCAGCACGGCTGCCATCACCACTCCCGCCACCCTGTGCAGTGTTTGAGGCCGTGGCGGTGACGCGGTTCTGCCTGGGGGAGTCGGCGGCAGAGGTACGTTTGCTGGCGTGGCGGCGGCCTGTCTGAAACCATACCATGCTCCCTACGCAACACGCAACCCACACCCCAAGGTGCAGGTGCAACCCATGCACCGCGCCGGCTCCAGCACCACCGACCTGGACGCCTACTGGCTGCTGGTGGTGGCGTTCTTGGTAATCGTGCGTGCGGCACAGGCGGCGTCGCCCGCCAGCAAGCCGCTGTGGCGCGTGACGGCGGCCATCCACGTGACGGAGGCGGTGTTTTACACCTGGTGGGTGTTTGTGCACCACCAGACGCTGCCCACCGACCCGGAGGTGTTCAACATGCCAACGCACGGCGGCGCGTTGGTGGTGTACGGCGGCGTGGTGGTCAACGCCGTGTGGTTCACCCTGATGGCGGTCACCACGCCGGCCGTCAAGCCCAAGGCGGCGTAGTACCGGACCTTGGCGGGCCGTGTAGTTAACGACATTCAAATGGCCGCCTCGCCAAAATTAGCAGTGGCAGGGAATCGAAATGGTACCAGGGGGCGGGTACAGGAGCACACATGTGATAAGAATAATCTGAGTCGCACGTAGTATCATACCTACGGCGCAATGTAGGGCGGGTGGACGTACAGGACGCGCTGGTCGGTGATGGTGGCGGTGAAGGCGCCGTCGTAGGAGGTGAGGGAGGCATTGAAGGCGGTGCCGCCGGCGGACAGGGTGACGACGGGCGGCGGCGTGCAGGTGCCATTCAGCGCCCAGGGCGTGGGCGTGTACGGCAGGAGGGCGGGCAGGTGGGAGGTGAAGGCGCCGTGCGCGTCCGCGTATGCGTGCTGCGCGTAGTACAGCGCCATGGCGACGCTGCGCAGCGGCCACTGCGGGTTGGGCACCGGCACGGAGGTGTTGACGGGCGCGGTGGAGAACTGCAGGAAGCCCCACAGGTTGGGCTGGTGCATGGCAATCGCGCCCATGGGCGACCACACCCAGTTGTCCTCCGTGGGCGTGCCCGGCACGGGGCACGACTGGCACGACGGCTCCTTCCAGTACGCGCCCTTCACCACCGCGGTGGCCCACTCCACGCGGCTGAAGTTGATGCGCCAGTACGCGCCGTGCACCGGCGGCGCGCTGGCCGTCGTGTCCGCCGCCAGCTTCGCCAGCGGCAGCGCCAGCTCCACGCTCCAGTAGCTGTGCGGCACGCGCGGGTTGTTCAGCGCGCCGTCGCAGTAGGTGGCGGAGTAGGCGGGTGGCCACATGTCGAAGCCGGCGGGGCCAAACACGCGCGTCGAGTTCTCCTCGCCGCCGTCCGTGTACTTGCGGTTCAGCAGCAGGTCCCACGTCGCGTTGGCGGCGTTGATCTCCGTCTCCTTGTAGTACGCGTTGCTGCCGTCCGCGTCCACAAAGATCTCAAAGTCGTTGTCGGTGTAGATCACCTGGTTGGCGGGGCTGATGCAGTGGCACGCGTGCGTGATGTTGGCCCACGCTGCCGGGTCCTGCACCCACGCGCCAATGTACAGGTACGTGTCATCCCACCGCACCTTCACCGTGGTGTCGTACTCCGGCCGCGTGGCGGTGGAGATGTCCACAAACGGCTCGCTGGCGCCCACCTCGGGCCACGCGGGGCCGTCCGGCGGGCCGACAACCGGGGGGGGGGTGCGGGTGTACTCCGCCAAATCCTGCCGGGGGTACACACCCGAAAACGCACCCGGGGGGGGCGCCCCCTGCACCCCCCCCCCCCCCGCTGCCCCTGCCACCCCCACCGCCCCCGCCGCCGCCACTCCCACTCGCCGCGCCATCCCTGAGAGGAGAGAGGGGAGAGGAGAGGGGGGAGAGGCGGGAGTCGGATGATGGGGTGCAGTCAATATAACCACAATTGCATACCCAATGCCCAATCAATGGTGCACATAAGTAGGGTGGTGGGCGTGCGGCGCAAATAAAATGAGCGTGCGCCGCCACCGCGGTGGGGGTAAATGGCATTGCGTGCGGAGGGCCGGTGCGTGAGACGGGAGATTGCCTTTATATACAAAATAGGGCGGCCCTATGCACCAAGAGCTCTCGTAGCACAGTGGTAGTTGCGATCGCTTAGTAAGCGATAGGTCCCCAGTTCGATCCTGGGCGGGAGCATCCAAGCGGTAAAAAAAAAATTATTTTGCACTTTTTTTGCCCCCCGATGGCATGACAACAGGTACGCTCCATGTTGCTCCTGGGTGGGGGTTGCGCCGGTGCACCGCATTTTCTTTTTTGGCCAAATGTTTGCGTCACTTCAATGGTCGTGCTGGTTGCAACGGTGGTAGGGCGCTTGCGCTTCGGCAGCGCAAACAATCCGCGCCGA
>Ga0066256_1005810_pt1 | contig 9995 bp, 1 predicted proteins | sample ThiBio_1000_biof_FD_87107 | JGI IMG/M metagenome (GOLD analysis project Ga0066256, IMG submission 87107) | Wastewater bioreactor microbial communities from Cape Town, South Africa - Thiocy_expt_1000_biof (version 2) | ecosystem: Engineered > Bioreactor > Thiocyanate-remediating > Anaerobic-Aerobic... | reverse complement strand
TCCACCCAACCCAAACAAATGTGGTCCCCCTCGTCGGCGGCGAACCGCGAGGCGGTGCTGCCGGACGCGCCGCGCGCCGTGTCGCCGCTCATCAGCCTGCCGCCGCTGCACCTGCCGACGGCAGACGCCGGAGGGCGGCCCGCGCTGTCCCCCGCCGCCCACCCGCCCGCCTCGCCGCCGCCCCTCCTGCCGCCGTCACCCGACACCGCTGGCACGTCGGCGACCGGCTCGCCCACCTATGGCATCCTGACGGCCACCTCGGCGGCGTCGACAGCAGCCGAGGCGGCCGCGGCAGCAGAGGAGGCGGCAGTAGCAGTGGCAACCGCCGCGGCGTCTGAGCGTGAGCACGCGCTTGCCACCGCGCTGGGTGCCGTGCTCACACGCCTGGCCACCCCCGCCCTCCTCCTGCGCCATGGCCACCACGGTGGCGGCAGCAGTGAGGCACTCGCGCTGCCTGCCGCCAGCAGCGCCGATGGTGCAATGAGCGCGGTGCTGGCGCCGGTCACGACGCCAGACCAGGATGCGGCGGGTCTCAGCCGGCTGCTGAGCGAACTGGTGGACGCGCGGCTGCACGCCGTGCTGCCCACCGCGGTGGCCACCAGCCTGCGCGCTGCGCAGTCGTCTGTTATTGAGCCGGCCGTGCGCGCAAACGTCGCCGCCCTCGCCGCCACGCTGTCCTCCCTCGCGCTGCCCGCCGGCCTGCAGGCGCAGCTGTCTGACTACATTGACAACGCCGTCAGCAGCCGCGTGGCGGCGGTGGTGGTGGGCGGCGTGCCGCTGCGGCGCAACAGCATGGGCGGCAGCGGCGGAGGGGCGGCGGCAGGTGGTGGCGGCGCGCCAGGTTCGCCGCCGGCGTTCCCGACCGACCGCGAGGCGGCGCTGACGGCGCGCGTGGCGGAGCTGGAGACGCGGCTGACGGCGCTGGCGAGCGCGGTGGCGCGGGAGGACGCAAGTGCCGCATCCGCGGTGACGGTGGCGGTGGGGCACGCGGTGCGCAACGCGTCTGCCGCGACGGCGTCGCAGGTGGCCACCGTGTCTGAGACGCTGGCGTCGCGGCAGTACAACACGGACGCCGCGCTGCGCGCGCTGGCGCAGCAGGTAGTGGCGCTGGAGGACACGGTGGGCAGCCGGCACGCGGAGGCGCGCGCGGCGACGGACGCGGTGGCAGGCGCGACGGCGGGCGCGGTGGAGGAGCTGCGGTCGTCGGTGGCGGCCAGCGTGGCGTCTGTGCTGGGCACGCTGAAGCTGCACGTGGGCACGGTGCGTGAGAACCTGGACGCACAGGCGGCGCTGCTGAAGGCGGTGGTGGCACGGTCAGAGCGGGACCTGTCCGGCCGGCTGCACGAGCTGGAGGTGGCGCACGCAGAGGCGGTGAAGAAGGTGGCATTCCTGTCCTCCGCCGTCGATGCGCGCACCGGCACGGTGGCGTCGGACGCCGACTACAAGATGGCCATGCTGTCAGAGCGCATTGCGGCGTCGCAGTCAGACCTGGCGGGCCGCGTGACGGCCATGGAGGCGGCGGTGGACAGCCGCATGACCGCTGCTACCGGCGCCGCGGAGGCCGCCACCAGCCGCGCCCTTGCTGCCGCGTCTGCCGTCACGTCCGCGTCAGAGGAGCGTGCCGCCGCACTGGAGGCGGCGGCCGCCAGCCGCACGGCGGACATGGTGGCACGCATTGCTGACGCGCGCGCCGCCGCTGACGCACGCGCGGACGCCGTGGGGGCTGCCGCTGAGCTGCGTCTCACCGCCGCCGTCACCACGCTGCGTGGCGACATGCGCACCGCCGCCACCGCTGCGGCTGCGGAGCTTGCTGCCGCGGTGGCGGGCGTCACGTCGCGCATTGACGCGGCGGAGGCGCGCAGTGAGGCGGCAGCGGAGAGCGCAGCCGCTGCGGCGGTGGAGCGCGACCGCGCCATCTCGGACCGCTTTGCAGAGCTGACGTCCGCCGCTGCGGCGGCGATGGCGGTGGGCGTGGGTGGCACGACCGCTGCCACTGACGCCGCCAACGGCGTGTCGGCGCTGGCAGAGACGGTGACGTCGCTGACGGGGCGGCTGGATGACGTGGCGGGCCGCGTTGCGGCTGACCACTCGACCACATCCGCCGACGTAGCCGCGCTGACGGCGGCGGGTGGCGACGCGCGGGCGCGGGTGCAGGCACTGGAGGCGCAGGTGGCTGACCTGGCGTCGCGCCTGGCGGCGTCGCAATCTACGGCTGCCGCCACGGCGGCCACGCTGGGCGAGCTCCGTGCCGCCGCTGCAGACGCCTCCGCGGCCGCCGACCGCGTGGCAGCGCGCCAGGCGGCGCTGGATGAGGGCGTTGGCAGCCGGCTGCGCGCCTCCGAGGAGCGGTCAGAGGCCATCGTGGCGGCACACATCCGCACGCACGACGGCGCGGTGGCGGCGGCCGCCACCGCCGCGTCGGACGCCAAGGCAGCGGCGCGTGCCAACGCAGAGATGGTTGCGGAACTGCGCGCCGTGGTGGCATCCGCCGCTTCAGAGGCGGCGCGGCAGGGCGACGCCATTGACGCGCTGTCGGGTGCGCTGCGTGGCGTGACGCTGGAGGCGGTGGTTGCCGCGGTGGCGGCCGACACGCAGGCGGCGATTGCTGCTGAGGCGGCGCGCGTTGACGCCGCTGCTGCAGCAGCCGCAGCAGCCGCCGAAACACGTGCGGACGCGCTGGCTGCGAGTGCGCGTGATGCAGCGGCGGCGGCGGAGGCAGCGATGGCGCAGGTGGCGGCGTTGCGTGCCGAGGCGGCAGCTGCCACGGCGGCGGCGGCGCAGGCTGGTGCGGCTGCCCGCGCCGCTGCAGATGCCGCAGCAGCTGCGAATGCCGCCGCCGCCAGTCACGCGGCGGCAGCCGAGGCAGCACTGGTAGCGCACGGCGGCAGAGTGGCGGCGTCGGTGGCAGAGGCGACCACGGCAGCGCGGCGGGCGCGTGACGAGGCGGCGGGTGCAGCGGCAACGGCTGCCACCGCTGCTGTGGCGGCCGCAACCAGCTCGCTGGCCACGCGTGATGACCTGGCGGCGGCTGCCGCAGAGCTGCGCGCTCAACTGGCGGCGCACAAGACGGCGGTGGGTGAAGCCATCGCTGCCGCCGCGGCTGCCTCCACACCGCTGCCGCCGTCGCCGGTGCTGCCAGCACCCCCGACCCTGACGCCGGAGGATGTGGACGCCCGCGTTGCGGCAGCGGTGGCGCGCACGGAGGCGGTGCTGGCGGCGCGGGTGGCGTCCGCGGCGGAGGCGGCGGCCGCCGCGAACGAGCGTGCGGCACACAGTGTGGCGGCAGTGGAGACGCTGGCGGCGGGTGCCGCCGCCGAGGCGGCTGCGCGCACCGTGCTGGCAGCGCGTGTGGCGGAGGTGGCGGGCGCAGCGGCGGCAGCAGAGCGCGACAGCCGCGCGGCGGGTGCGGCCGATCGTGACGCACGGGCGGCGGTGGCGGAGGTACGCGCGGCTGTGGATGCCGCTGCTGCCAAGTCTGCCGCCGCGGTGGGTGAGCTGCGCGCGTGGGTGGAGACGGCGACCGCTGCGTCGGCGCGCGCGTCGGTGGAGAGCACCGCGGCGGTGGTGACGGCGCGGCTGCAGCCGACCGTGGTGGGCGCGGTGGAGTCCATGCTGCCGGCGCTGGTGCGCGCGCCCATTGCGGCGGGCGTGGAGGAGGCGCTGGCGTCGTCGACGTTGGCGTCCCGTATTGCTGCCACCATCAATGCGCAGCTGCCCACCATGGTGTCTGCCATGCTGCCGTCCACCCTGGAGCGGTTTGCCGCGCGCGCCGGCATTAGCAGCAGCCTGGCTCCGCCGCCTGCGCCGCTCACCACCGCCTCCAACTCCCCCATTTCCGCGTCGCGCCTGCGTGCTCTGTCGCCGCCCCGCACCGGGCTGCCTGACGTCACAGCGGCCGCCGCACCGACCTCAAGTACGGCCTCAACGCCCGGAACTGCGGCAGCCGCGGCTGTTGGCGGGGGCGGTGGTAGTGCCATCACCGCGCCGCCGCCGCCGCCCACGCCGTCCTCCCTGAGCCCGCAGATGAACGAGATTCGTGGGCTGCTGGAGCGCCACCAGACGTTGACGCGCTCCGCCTCGCGCCCCGCGCAGGCATTCTCCGCCGCCCTCACGGCGGCCGCGTTCCCACTCGGTGCACCTCCCAGCACGCCTAAGTCCGCCGCCGCCGCGCCTGCTCTGGCCTTCCCGCTGCCTTCAACGGGTAGCGACGGCAGCACCAGCGCCGGCAATGGCAGCGCCGGCAGCGCGGGTGTGTCGCCTGGCGGCGGTGGCATGCGGACGGCGCCCTCCATGTCAGCTGCCACGCTGTCCAAGCTGCTGCGCAGTCCCACTGCCACGCCGGCCATGCTGGGCGTGCCCACTGGTACCCCGGCTGGCGCGCCCCTGGTACCCCCGTCGCCTGCTCGCGCGCTGGGTGAGGCGGGCACGGGTATGGCGGCAACAACGGCGGCGTGGAACGGCGTCCTGTTGCACAGCCTGTCCATGCGCTCGCCGCCGCAGGCGGGTGCCGCCGCCGGTGCTGCCGTCTTGCGTGCTGCCTTGGACGCCGTCCCGCCGTCACACGCTGCCGCCGTCGGTGGTGGTGGCGGCGGCGGCAGTGCCGCCGCGGTGCGGCCCAAGCGCGCCAGCATTCAGAGCGGCACGGTGCTGGAGTCTGACGATGAGGCAGACATTGTGCACCTGTCCGCGGACGGCAGCAACCTGGATGAGGTGGTGCATCCGACGCCGCGCACGTAACGTAACGTAACAAAAACTATTGCATGTCGGTGCCGTGTGTTTATGATGATGTTTTCATATCCAGCACCTCCCACCACCCCATGTTATTTAGCATAATGTTGTGGAGGCCTGGCCTGCTGCTTGTCTGCTTGTGTGTACCCCGTTTCGCTATTGATCACCGTTCAATTGACATGTTTCCCCCGTGCCCTATCTTGTTGCTGCCGCCGGCGCCGCCGCCGCCAGGTGCGTGGTGCCACCACCACGTAGCATGCGAGCAGCGGCATCCAAGTCGGAACTTCCGCCGTCATCGTCGTCCAGGTAGCCAGCGGCAGTGCTGGGCGGCGCGGCCGTGTTTGACGCGGTGCCACTGCTAGCAATGGTATCCGCGGCGGTGGCGGCAGACGCAGGTGCGGCAGCACCAACTGGCGTTGCGGGTGCAGTGGGCGCGGCAGTGGCGGGGCTAAGAGCGGCAGCAGTGGCGGCGGCGGCGGCGCCGGCAGCGGAACGACGCGCCCAATCCACGCGCTTGAGCAGCAGGGTATAGCAGGCGGCGTTAGTTAGCACGGCGGCCAGCATGCCGCTCCAAATGCCCACCACGCCGCGGTCGTCGTACAGGCACAGGTAGGCGGCTAGGGGCAAACCGACGCCCCACCACGCCACCGTGGACAGCGTGCCCACCGCCAGGTCGTAGCGCTGCGAGATGCCGCGCAGAACGCAGCCCAGCGTGCCCTGGTAGCCGTCCAGCGTCTGGTACACGGCGGCCAACGCGGCGATGCGGATGACGCGCGTCGCGACAGCGGCGTCGTCAATGAACATGGTGCCAAACACGGTGGAGGTGGCAAGCGTAAGCATGGCGCAACCAAACATGTACAGCACGCTGGAGGCGCACGCGACGGCGGTGGTACGGTGCGCCGCGTCACCATTGCCGGCCGCCAGGTGCGCCTGCACGCGGGCGCGCCCCGCAACCGAGAACCCCAGCGGCACGCCCACAAACAGGAACGTGGTGGCGTACAGCATGACGGAGTGGGCAGCCAGGTCTGGCAGGGGGAGGACGGCAGCAAGGGCAGTGGTCGCCTCCAGCGGCCACGCCTCCAACGCAAACAGCAGGCAGTAGCGCGCCGTCTGCCACAGCATTCGGCCCAGCGCCGCCGTGTCCCCTACCGCTTGCGCTGCCGCATCGCGCAGCTCCGGGTTGCGACTGCAGCAGCACCCGCCACAGTTCACTCGTCTGTTTTGGCGCCGGCACGCACCTGACCACTTGACCCACCCGCCGCTGCTGGTGTTGACGCCGACGGCGTCGGTAGCCTCTCCACCCTCCACGTCACCGCCTCCGCCGCCTCCACCACCACCGGCGGCAGGCACCGCGGTGCCCGCCCCGCTGGCAATGCTGGTGTATGCGCCACCTGCGCCACCCGCCGCGCCGCACGCAGCCTGCGACCAATAAATGTGCGTCAGGATGGCAGCGCACTGCGCCAAGCGGCACAGGGAGGTGGCAAGCGGCGAGCCGAGGAAGCCGCCAATGTTGATGAGCAGCGCGTTGGCGCCCACGTCCAGGATGTTGGCCGCAATGGCAATGCCGATGGCAGGGTACACGCGGCCGCCAGCTGCCAGCCAACGCGTGGCGGCCTGCGTGACCGCCAGCGGCAGGAGACCAAGGATAAGGGAGTTGCAGTAGCCTGCGGCGGAGATGGCTTGCTCCGCCGCCGCGGGGTACGCCGCCAGCAACGCGTGACCGCTGAGTGACAGCGCCACCATGGCGGGCAGCGCCACCAGCAGCGCCACAAAGATGCCGCGCAGCAGCAGGGCGGGCGCCGCGCCGTCGCGCGACGTGGCCACCGCCACGTCCACCGCCTGCGCCGCGGCGGCCAGCAGCACATACACGGCATTAAAGTACGCGTTGGCCAGCGCAGCGGCGCCCAACTCCGCCAGTCCCAGCAGGTGCCCCACAAACGCCATGTCAACCATGGCCAGCAGCTGCGTCAGAGTAGACGACAGCATGACGTGCCCGCCCTCCCGCGTTAGCACCGCCGCCTCGGCGCAAAAAGACGCACACGTCAGGTGCAGCGGCGACCAGGGTACGTGTACTGTGGTGGCGGGCGTGGAGGGTGGCGTTGCTAGAGCGCCGGCGGCTTCATCACTACTTCCAATGTCCAGCATGCCGTCGTCGATTGGAGAGGGCGTGAGCGCTAGTCGCGCACGCGGCGAGGCAGAGTCACCGCGACTGCGCTGCGGCGTGGTAGCTGGGGGCGGTGCGCCGGCAGCGGTTCGCGGCGGTGATGCTGGGTCCCACCCCCCGCGACCCGGTGTGCCACCCGTATCCGCTGCTGCCGCCGCGGTGGCCACGGTGGAGGGTGGTGCATGGCCTCCCCGGTGCGGCGTGCTACGCGGCCGCCGACTGCTGCTGCTGCTGCTATTCCTATTGCTGCTGCTTGGCACGCTGGTGGTGTGCCCCACACCGGCGCCGCTGGACACGCTGCGTGTAGCTGCCGCCGCTGCGAGTGGGGGTTGTGCGGTCCCCTCAGCAGCGTCCCAGTATGAGGCCGCACGGCTGCGCTCGCCGCTGCCAGTCACCGCCACCGTTGCATTGCCATCGCTTGCCGCCGACAGATGTGGCGTGGGGGCCGGCGACCGCAGCGACGCCGACAGGCGCGCGGAGCTCATCATCTTGGCGGTGGAAGTGAATCTCAAGGGCGGCTACGTAGGAAGTTGCCGGTATAGAGCGGAGGGAGTCAAGCTCGCCGCCACTCACAGCAGCACTGGACAGCAAGGATAGTGGTGCGGAGGCGGTGCGGCAAGACCTGCCGTCTGAGAGCGGCGTTCGTGCGGGTATGTATACAGAGACCTTTCCGCACAATACGTGCGCACTGGCACAGCATATGTGTGCCAGCACGTCAACCAGCAGGACCACCTGCAGTAGTGCCAGTATGGTACCAGTACAGTACCGGTATACGATACGCGGAGGTGACAGTCAGTGGACACCGAGGAATGGGTCGCGGGAGTCGCCGCGGGAACACAAAATTCGCTAAAACAAACGGACTAGGTGATAAACTGCCACCGATTCCCGGCTCAAATGGTGCATACCCGCGCGAATCTGCTAATAATTTGTGATGGGCACGTGGCGTTTGTGTTTTGGGTGTCAAATACACACACCGAGGGGTCTAACGATTTGAAACCGTTTGCGCACACCTTGTTTGACCACAAAATTCACTAGCTTAACGCCACACTCCGCAGCTCTAAACCACGGAACCCAACACCTATATGTACATATCATCCGTGAGGTGCATGGTTCTGCACCAAGGTTACTGAAAAGTTGCTGACTTCCACTGCCAAAGTCGTCTCTTCTCTCCCATTGGGCCGCAAACCGCTCAACGCCACCTGGAAAGCACCTGTCGGCGCGGATATTGGGTGGCCGCCAGCGCCAAAAGTCGGTGCAGAGGCGCGCAACCGCTGGAGTGGGAGCGGTTCTGTGTAGAAACAAGGTGCGACGTGGCTGCATCCTGCTGCACTGCGGTATTTAATACGTCGAACACCACCACGCTGGTGGCCACCGAAGGCGTACCACAGACTGAGTACCACAGAGTGGTACCGTACCATACCTGGTGCCGGTATTGAGAGCCATCGCAAGGCGCAAGGCAGGCGGCTGAAGGCGTACCTGCTGCAGTGCTACGATCGCGCTGGGCACAGGATGGCGGGGTACAAGCTGGCAGCCGCCGTGGCGGCGCTGGCGGCGGCCACTTCAGCAGCCACCGCGACGGCGACACATCAGCAGCAGCAGCAGCAGCAGCAGCAGCACCGGCAGGCGTACCCGCACGCGGTACGCGGCGGCGGCGGCGGCGGTGCACGCGCACGTGCCACCGGCGAGTCGGCGTGGGGCAGCTGCGTGGTGAGCGGGCTGCAGCCGAACGGCACGGGGAGCTGGACGTTCAAGGCGGGCGTGAAGGATTCCACCGCGGTGGCGTGGGTGAACTTCATGGCGGTGGCGGACGGCGGCGTGCCGGGCACGACAGGCTTCTCCAGTCTGTCGGTGTCCACCAACGGCGACTACTCTGACACGGTGCAGATGTACGGCGCGGGATGGTGCGAGGGGTACGTGACGGCAGGGCAGATCGGCGACGCGTGGGACAACCTGGCGGAGGGCTTCTTCCCGTACATGTTCAACACCACCACGCTGCCGGAGCAGTACCAGACCTACTTTGCGACGCAGGACAGCTGGGCGCGCGCCAACGTGGCGTCCAACTCCAGCGCGCTGTGGACGGAGATGGGCGGCATCCTGGCGCAGGGCGACGGCATGGCGGCGGGCTACGCGGCCGCCGCGCCAGACCGCCCGGTGCCGTGGTACGGCTTTGCGCTCTTCTCTGCCACCTCCGACCTGTACGACGTCATGGCGGCGTACCCGCCCACTGAGCCGGCGGTGGCGGCGGCGGTGGCGCGCCGGTGGACGGCGTGGGAGGCGCTGGAGACGCCGGAGGCGTTCATGGCGCAGGTGCACCGCAGCACGCACTGCAGCGGGCTGGTGAAGGTGGCGCCCGACTTCAGCGACATCTACCTGGGGCACTCTACGTGGGCGGTGTACACCATGATGCTGCGCATCTACAAGCACTACAAGCTGGCGCTGCAGAACGGCGCGGCGGTGGGGCGCGAGGTGTCGTACTCGTCGTACCCGGGCACGATGTCGTCGGTGGATGACTGGCTGACGGTGTACTCGTCCGGCCTGGTGGTCATTGAGACCACCAACAACATCTTCAACACCTCGCTGTACGCCGCCGTGGTGCCGCAGAGCCTGTTGGCGTGGCAGCGCGTGCGGCTGGCCAGCATGCTGGCGCGCTCCCCGCCCGCCTGGCACGCCGTCTTCAGCCAGTACAACTCGGGCACGTACAACAACGCGTACATGGTGGTGAACGTGGGCGCCTTTGTGCCGGGCGCGCCGCTGGCGGCAGACTTCATGTGGGAGGTGGAGCAGATCCCCGGCCTGGTGGTAGGCGGCGATGTGACGCGCGAGCTGGAGTACGGCTACTTCCCGTCCTACAACGTGCCCTTCTGGCCCGTCATCTACGAGCTGTCCGGCTACCCCGCCGCCCTCGCGCGCTTCGGCTTCAACGCCTCCGACCCCGCCACCTACGCGCCCGGCTCGCCTGCCGCGCCCATGATGGGCATCCAGTACCAGCTGGCGCCGCGCGCCAAGATCTTCCGCCGCGACCAGTACCTCGGCAACAACATCTACAACTTCTTCTCCCTCATGCGCTACAACAACTACCTGAAGGACCCCTTCTCGGCGGGTG
>Ga0066256_1005809_pt1 | contig 9996 bp, 8 predicted proteins | sample ThiBio_1000_biof_FD_87107 | JGI IMG/M metagenome (GOLD analysis project Ga0066256, IMG submission 87107) | Wastewater bioreactor microbial communities from Cape Town, South Africa - Thiocy_expt_1000_biof (version 2) | ecosystem: Engineered > Bioreactor > Thiocyanate-remediating > Anaerobic-Aerobic... | reverse complement strand
CGCTGCTTGGCAAAGAAGCCGGAACAATAAAGGAAACAAAATAAACTGGCAGTTTACTACCGATAATGCAAGGATAAAACTTAAGAAATTATACCCGTCAATTTATGATTAACATAACACTAGTTTTTAGTAACGGGAACAAAAAAGATTCCAGCGTTTTCTTTTCAAATAAGATTTTTTAAACTGGTACGCAAGCAAGTAATAAAGGTTATTCTTAAAAGTCGGGGCGATGGCGCTTCTGCATCACAGCCTCTTCGTCCCGAACGAAGCGCGCTACCGGGCTGCACTACATTCCAAAAAATCGGTTTGCGAAAACTAAATTGTTGACTGGGAAACATTATGCCGGCACATCCTCTGTATCAAACCGTTCCACTTTCTCTACCCCCTCCAATTTTTTAAGTTCTTCAACCAACAGGTCCAATTGTTCCTTATCGTGCACAAACACTTTAATGCTTCCTTCAAACACACCTTCATGCGCCTCAATTGAAAGTGCCGACATATTTATTTTAAGTTCGGCGGAGATCAGGTTGGTGATCCGGCTCACCATGCCCACATCATCAAGCCCAATAATTCTTACGCCGGTAAGGAATGATATTTCCTTGTTCTTTGCCCATTTTGTTTTCACAATTCTGTGGCCGTAATTGCTCATCAGGCGGGCGGCATTTGGGCAATTGGTACGATGAATGGTAAGGCCTTTGCCCGTTGTTATAAAGCCAAATACATCGTCACCGGGAATCGGTTTACAACAATTGGCAAGGTTATATAAAATCTGGTCGCTGCTTTCTCCAAAAATGATTAGTTCAGCATCGTGATGTTTGGCGTGCGGTGCGTGGCCGTGGCTTTCGATCTTGTTTTCCGTAACAATTTTAATGGGTTTGGGAATTTCTATCCTGTCGCCCACAACCTTGAATTCTTTTAACTCTTTAAGATCAATTGCCTTCACCGCAATTTGATAGAACAAATCGAGGTTTGAAGTGAGTTTATAATACTGAACGAGTTCATCAATATTGTATTGCTGCATAGATGCGCCGATTCCTTCCAGCTTTCTTTGTAAAGTATATTTCCCTTCGTCAGCAACCTTCCTTTTTTCTTCCTTCAGCGCCTCTTTAACCTTGGCCTTGGCCTTTGCCGTTACAACAAATGACAGCCAGTCCTCAGATGGCGTTTGTTTATTGCTCGTAATAATCTCAACCTGGTCGCCACTTTTTAATTTGTGGCTGATGGGAACCAATTTGTGGTTCACTTTTGCGCCGATGGTTTTAGAACCCACCATGGTGTGTATGGAAAAGGCGAAGTCGAGAGCGGTGGCGCCAAGTGGTAACATTTTTACATCGCCGCGCGGCGTGTAAACAAAAATTTCTTCAGTAAGGAAACTGGTTTTAAAATCCTGCAAAAAGTTGATGCTGTCGGGATCATCATGATACAGCGCCTCGCGAATTTGCTGAAACCATTTATCAAACCTGTTTTCAATTTGTGTTCCTTCTTTATACTTCCAGTGCGCAGCAAGCCCTTTTTCGGCAATCTCGTTCATGCGCTTGCTGCGTATCTGAACTTCTACCCATTTGCCTCGGGGGCCCATTACGGTGGTGTGCAAAGCCTCGTAACCATTTGCTTTGGGGTTGCTCACCCAATCGCGCAGGCGCTCAATAGAAGGGGTGTACTCATCAGTAATCAGTGAATAGACCTTCCAGCAATCTTCTTTTTCTTTTTCAAGGGTTGAATCCAAAATGATCCTTATGGCAAAAAGGTCGTACACTTCTTCAAATGTTACGCCCTTTTTTTTCATCTTGTTCGAAATGGAATGAATGTTTTTAGAACGCCCCTGTATCTCAAATTTGAATTTGTTTTTTTCAAGTTTTTCTTTAATCGGCTTGATGAACTCGTTGATGTACCTGTTACGTTCCCTTTTCGTATCGGCCAGTTTACGGGCAATCTCCCGATAACTCTCGGGCTCGAGATACTTCATCGAAAGGTCTTCCAATTCGGTCTTAATCGTGTAAAGCCCAAGCCTGTGTGCCAACGGGGCGAATACATATACCGTTTCCGATGATATCTTCAGCTGGTTCTCCCGTTTCATGCTTTCAAGCGTACGCATATTGTTTAGCCTGTCAGCAAGTTTTATGAGAATCACCCGGGGATCATCCGTCAGCGTTAACAGTATCTTTTTAAAATTCTCGGCCTGTTTTGAAGCGTTTGCATCAATTACGTTTGAAATCTTGGTGAGGCCGTCAACAATCCTGGTGATTTCGGGCCCGAATTCTTTTTCAATATCCTGCAAAGAAATGTCAGTATCTTCTACCGTATCGTGCAGCAGGGCTGCCACCGCCGAGCGAACGCCCAACCCGATCTCTTCGGCACAAATTTTTGCCACGGCGATTGGGTGTAAAATATAGGGTTCACCGCTTTTGCGCCGCATGGTGCTGTGCGCTTCAGCGGCTATTTCAAACGCATGGCGTAAAATCTCCTTGTCTCCCGGCTTAATTTTATCTTTGAGTGAACGCAGGAGTGACCTGTACTCTCTTACAATCAGCTTTTTTTCCTGTTCCTCATCAAGATTGTATGTGGGCTTTTGCTCAATGGTCTTCATAAATATCTTCCTGCTCCTTTTCCTTTTAAGACGATCCTTGCTGCTTATTAGCAGTATCACTGAAATAGTTGTCTGTTTAAAAATACGATTTTTGTCGTTTTTAGTTCGTTTTATTCGCGAAATTGGCAGATTAGACGTCTGAAAAACTAATACAATTTTCATTAAAACCCCTACCTTTGCAGCCCTGATTTAGTTCTTAACCGGATGTGGTGGAATTGGTAGACACGTCAGACTTAGGATCTGATGCCGCAAGGTGTGGGGGTTCGAGTCCCTTCATCCGGACTTTAAAAAGGGTTTAGGGTTTAAAAGTTTAATTTGCCTGCCGGTTGGCAGACTGGTTTAAAGGTTGACGTTACAGGAAACACCTTTTCCGATTGTAAACCCAACTTTCAAACCTTAAACCTTTAAACCTTAATTTTTTTATGGCTACTATCACAAAAGAACCAATTGGTTAGTTGCACGAAAAAATCAGTGTAAAACTTGACAAGGCTGACTATCTTCCCGCGTTTGAAAAATCGTTAAAAGAATACAGCAAAAAAGCTAATATTCCGGGTTTCCGTCCGGGTAAAGTACCTGCGGGTATGATCAAAAGAATGTACGGCCCTTCTCTATTTATGGATGAGGTGCTGAAAACTGTTGACAAAGAATTGATTGGCTATCTTCAAAACGAAAATGTTGACATTTTTGCCCAGCCGCTTCCTATGGAAACCGATGACCTTGCGAAGTTGGATGTAAATAATCCGTCTGAATATACTTTTGATTTTGAAGTGGGACTGAAACCCCGGTTTGATATGGCGGATCTTGGTGAGGCAGACATCAAAGCTTATAATATTGACATCACCGATGAAATGGTGAATCAGGAAATTGAAAGGCTTCAAAACCGTTTCGGCAACATGACTGACAAAGAAACCGTTGACGGTGATGAGAACATCGTGAACATAACTTTTGAAGAATTAGATGCCGATGGCAACTTGGTTGAAGGTGGCAAAAAGGTGGAGGATTCGGTACTTTTAAAATATTTTTCTGAAGAAACAAGAAAAGATTTTATTGGTAAAACAACCGGCGACGAGGTTGTGATCACCTTGGGAAATGCTTTCAGCACAGGCGATGCCGAATACATTGGCAAAGACCTTGGCCTTGATGAAAATGATGCTACTTCAAAGGATAAAAAATTTAAAGTAACCATCACAAAAGTTGGACAACTTGATAAAAAAGAACTGAACGAAGAATTTTTTGAGCAACTGCATCCCGGTGGCGAAGTAAAAACCGAAGACGACCTGAAAGCAAAAACTAAAGACGAGATATTAAAATACTGGGCAACTCAAAGCCGCAACCAAATTCACGATCAAATTTTCCACAGCCTGGTTGATCATACAAAAATTGACTTTCCTGAAGCATTTTTAAAGAAATGGATGGTGACCCAAAACCAGCCACAGGAAGGCCAGCCGGGCAAAACCGAAGAGCAGATTGAAAAAGAAATGCCTTCATTCCTGAATCAGTTAAAATGGACTTTGATCTCCGATAAAATTGTAAACGATCATGCCATTTCGGTTTCTCCGGATGAGTTGAGAGATTTTACAAAACAGCAACTGTTCAATTATATGGGAGGTAATGCACCTTTGGTTGAAGAGCAGGATTGGGTAAACGATTATGTGAACAGGATGATGAAAGACCGCAAATATGTGGAGGAATCTTATAACCGCTTACAGTCGGAAAAAATTTTTGAGTGGGCCGAACAACAGATCAAACCCACATCTACGCCTATCAGCGCAGATGATTTCACCAAAATGGTAAGCGAGCATCAGCACCATCATCATTAAGCCCGGGTAGCAATATAATTTTTAGTTAAGCAGCTTTTATAGGCTGCTTTTTTTATAAATCTTTTCCAACAAAAACAACAAAGGGCAAAAAACCTGATATAGCCTCATTTCTTGGCTTCAACCGATATAAGGCGGTTGTAAATCACAGCGTAAAAACTTCTTCGTGCCGTTTGCACCCACTTCGCGCACTTTGTGGTAAATTTAGCCATCACAAAACAAAAACAAGTAATGAAATAGCCATAAGCAAAAAGTTGCTTACAAACTGTGATGATTATTTGGCGTATTCCATGTGACCATTAAAAACATAAAAATAAACACATGAAACATCTTAAAAAACTCCGCTTCGCAACAGTACTTTCACTTTGTAGTTTCGTGGCTTGCGATAACGCCACCGAAACAAAAAGCAACAATGAAGCCGACAGCGTTCAGGATCGCGCGGCAACAACATTTACTTTCAAAGAGGACAGCCTCACTTATTCCGGCGCAGGAAAAAATTTTAAAACAACCGTGGCTTACAATGATGCCGCAGCATCTCCGCTGCCGGTGGTTTTGGTGGTTCCTGAATGGTGGGGCGTGAACGACTACACCAAAAGCCGTGTAAAACAACTGGCTGAGCTTGGCTACCTCGCCATGGCCGTTGACATGTACACCGAAGGCAAAACCGCTGACAATCCCGAAGATGCACAAATACTTGCCATGCCTTTCTACAAAGATCCGTCGATGGCGAAAGCTAATTTTGACGCAGCCCTCGCGAAAGTAAAAACCCTGCCGCAGGCCGATACTTCAAAGATAGCCGCCATCGGCTATTGCTTTGGCGGTAGCATGGTGCTGAACATGGCAAGGATGGGCGAAAACTTAAAAGGCGTGGTTAGTTTTCACGGCGACCTGAATGGATACGGCCTTTCTGCCAAAAAAGATGAAGTGAAACCCAAAGTGCTGGTATTGCACGGTGAGGCAGACTCAATGGTGCCGGCTGATGTGGTGGCTGCTTTCAAAAAAGAAATGGATGGTGCTGCGGTTGATTATAAATTCATCGGATATCCCGGTGCAAAGCACGCTTTTACCAATCCCGGCGCCACAGCCGTTGGCGAAAAATATAAAATCGATATTGCTTACAACGAAGCCGCCGACAAATCTTCCTGGGAAGAAATGAAAACTTTTTTGGCCGGGATTTTTAAATAAGAAATTTTTATTAGGCCGGCTTTAGAATATTTGGCGGCTTCGTTGCGTAACCATATATTTTTTCTTGTATATTAATCCATTTAACAAAAATCCTCGAACTTGTCTTTGAAGTTGTTTATACTTTAAGAGCCTGTTTAAAAATATTTTATTAAAGCCTTATGGCGGATAATTTGACCATTTCTTCCGAGGATTCCATCAGCAAATCCAGGATCCGCATTCAAAAAAGCACCTCTGCAATCTATTCCGGCCGGCTCCAAAATGTTTGTCATATCTTCAAACAACCTGGAAATCTCATACAGGTCGTTATGCTCTCCGACTTGGCTTCCCCCACTATTATCGCTCAGATATAAACTGTTTGTGGTTTTGTCAGACTTCCTGCCTTGATAACCTACAGCTTCTCCTCCTCGTTTTTTCGACGTATGGCTTCCATCAAGTAGTACGCTGGCCATATCCAAATATTGCCTGTTGGCTGACAGCAGGTTGATCCAAACCTGTTTGAAAGAACCATCTTTACTCCATCTATTAAAGTATCAATAAATATTTTGCCAACTGACTTTTCCTTGTTCAAAGTATTCCTTTAAGACACAACACTCGCCATTGACAACCTGTTTTCATTCGCTTCAAAATCAACAATACAACTTTTGTTAAATCAATTTTAGGCTTAAAGCCTCTTTTACCTTTGCTTAAATGCGGTAGAAACCATTTTTCCACCTTACCTTCGTCTATGAGTCCCGGAATTATTCGTTTTTATTTCCAAAACAAAAATCCTTAATCTCTGGGGACTTTCTCTATTTAAAAAGTGTAAACAACTTCATTAACATAAGTGGCAAAGGAAAAAAACAGCAGAGGTTATTTAGCATCGGTATTAGGGTGTTATTGTCCCAGATGCCGCGAGGGAAAATTATTTGAAAAGTCGCTAAGCTTTAAGTTTAACGATATTCTGAAAATGCATAAAAACTGTCCGGTTTGCGGCCAGCCTACTGAAATTGAAGTGGGTTTTTATTATGGTACAAGCTATGTGAGCTATGCAATGGCGGTTGCCATCAGCGTTGCAAGTGCTGTGGCATGGTGGGTTATCATTGGTTTTTCTGTTCATGATAACAGAGTTTGGTACTGGCTCGTTTTCAATGCGATTTTGTTGATTGCTTTGCAGCCCTGGCTGATGCGCCTGGCGAGGAGTTTATGGATATCTTTTTTTGTAAGATTTGATCCCGACTGGAGGGAAAATGGGCCGGTTGATGTTTCAGAAAGGATCAATGACCAGGTGGGTAATGACTGGTGATGTACGCTTTACGCAGTTACCGGTTTCTGGTTTCAGATTTAAAGTTGGAAAAAATAGCAAAGATGATTTTAAAACGCAATATGCACAGGTGATAAAGAGTGCGACGCAACGATGCCGCCATAAGCACTTCAGCCGGCCCAATAAAAATAATCCCGACTGCGCTCAATCAAATCTGTAATCTGCAATTAAAGTCTGTAATCTGCAATTAAAGATAATACCAGGGGTTCCTCTTAGAAGACTGGATAAAATTTTTAATATTCTTAGTGAAAGCCAGCATCATGTAAATAATGATAGGAGAGCCCATGGTAACCACGGAAGTATAAATAAAATACTGCCTGATGCGGGAAGGCGCAATATTTAATTTGTCGCCAATGGAGGAACAAACACCAAAGGCATTCCATTCAACAAAACTTCTCAGTTTATTCATAAGAAATCTGTTTAGCGTTTCAAACAACAAAAATATAAAATACTTGTTTCATTTGTACGCAGATGGTTTTAAAAACCTTAAAATTTCTGTAAATTCGCCGCAATTGCTACATTATCAATACAAAATAAAAAATTTAATATGGTATTTGATCTCGATCTGATTAAGAAAGTTTACACCGAATTTGAGGGAAAAGTGAATGAAGCGAAGAAATTGCTGAACCGTCCTATGTCCTTCACCGAAAAAGTTTTGTACGCTCACCTGCACCAGCCTGTTAGCTCGGCCTACAAAAGGGGCAGCGATTATGTGGACTTTGCACCGGATCGTGTAGCAATGCAGGATGCAACCGCTCAAATGGCTCTGCTGCAATTTATGCAGGCTGGCCGTGATAAAGTTGCCGTGCCTTCCACCGTTCACTGCGATCACCTGATTATGGCCGAAGTTGGTGCTACATAGGATTTGGCCGTAGCCAATGCTGAAAGTAAAGAGGTGTATGATTTTCTGGCTTCTGTTTCAAACAAATACGGCATTGGCTTTTGGAAACCCGGCGCGGGCATCATTCACCAGGTAGTTTTGGAAAATTACGCTTTCCCCGGTGGGATGATGATTGGTACTGACAGCCACACGGTAAACGCCGGAGGCTTGGGTATGATCGCAATTGGAGTTGGTGGCGCTGATGCCTGCGACGTGATGGCAGGCCTGCCCTGGGAGCTGAAAATGCCGAAACTGATTGGTGTAAAGCTCACAGGAAAACTAAACGGTTGGGCGGCGCCGAAAGACGTGATTTTAAAAGTTGCCGGAATTTTAACCGTAAAAGGCGGAACCGGCTGTATTGTGGAATATTTTGGAGAAGGCGCTGAATCGCTGAGCTGTACAGGAATAGGCCCTATCTGTAATATGGGCGCTGAAATTGGAGCCACAACCTCCACTTTTGGTTATGATGAAAGCATGAGCCGCTACCTGAAAGCAACCGGCCGCGAAGAAGTGGCGGCGCTGGCTGACGGCATTAAAGAACATTTAACAGCCGATGCTGATGTGTATGATAATCCACACGAATATTTCGATCAGGTGATTGAAATTGACCTGAACGATCTTGAGCCGCATTTGAACGGGCCTTTCACACCCGACCTGGCTACGCCGGTTTCTAAAATGAAAGAAGAAGCGGCTAAAAACGAATGGCCAACCAAGGTTGAAGTGGGTTTGATTGGAAGCTGTACCAACTCTTCTTACGAAGATATTAGCCGCGCCGTATCGCTGGCAAAGCAGGTGGCCGAAAAGAACCTGAAAACCAAGGCCGAATTCACGATAACTCCCGGCTCCGAACAGGTTCGTTACACTATTGAAAGAGATGGGTTTTTAGAAACTTTCGATAAGATTGGCGCAACGGTTTTCGCGAACGCCTGCGGCCCCTGCATTGGTATGTGGAACCGGGTGGGAGCCGAAAAGAAAGAGAAGAACACAATTGTTCACTCTTTCAACAGGAACTTTGCAAAACGCGCGGATGGCAACCCCAACACTTTTGCTTTTGTGGCTTCGCCGGAACTCGTAACAGCCCTCGCAATCGCGGGAGATTTGACCTTTAATCCGCTGACGGATACTTTGGTCAATGAAAATGGCGAAACCGTAAGGCTTGACCCGCCAAGTGGTGACGAATTGCCTCCAAAAGGATTTGCAGTAGATGATCCGGGTTACCAGGCACCTGCAAAAGACGGTAGCAACGTTGAAGTGATCGTTGATGCCGAAAGCAAGCGCCTGCAACTATTGGAGCCGTTTGCGGCATGGGAAGGCAGCGATCTGAAAGGATTGAAACTGCTCATTAAAGCAAAGGGCAAATGTACCACGGATCATATTTCAATGGCAGGCCCCTGGTTAAAATTCCGCGGCCACCTCGATAATATTTCCAACAATTTATTAATTGGTGCGGTAAATAATTTCAACGATAAAACTGATAATGTTAAAAATCAATTAACCGGAGAATACGGCCCCGTGCCGGCCACGCAGCGCGCTTACAAGGCCGCGGGAGTCGGAACCATTGTTGTGGGTGATGAAAATTATGGGGAAGGTTCTTCGCGTGAGCACGCAGCCATGGAGCCGCGTCATTTAGGAGTTCGCGCGGTATTGGTGAAATCTTTCGCCCGTATTCACGAAACTAACCTGAAAAAACAGGGTATGCTGGCGCTCACTTTTGCCAACAAAGGAGATTACGATAAAATTCAGGAAGATGATACAATCGATATCATTGGCCTGCAGGATTTCGCTCCCGGAATTCCTTTGACAATTGTTTTACGTCATGCAGATGGTTCGATAGAAGAAATTCAGGTAAACCATACTTATAATATGCAGCAAATTCAATGGTTTCAGGAAGGCGCTGCTTTGAATATTATCAGAAGAGAGTTTGCGAATAAATAGCCCTGCCTTCCGTGATGTATGTTGATGCACGGAACTTTCAGACAAGGTAATTATTGATAAGATTCCGCATCGCGGGATCTTATTGTTTTTGACAGGTTGGTTTTTAGTTTAAGAATTTTTTTTTGGGATTTGGGCAGATGCCACGAATTATGCATCGCCGAATTCGCAACCAGGCTGAGGCCGCACAGAAGACTTCACTTCCATGCAAGAATATTAATAAAGTTGCTGTTCATCACCTATTGTATGATGCGCTGCATACTTGGCTTACTCATATCCCCATCTGTCTTACTTA
>Ga0066256_1005808_pt1 | contig 9996 bp, 6 predicted proteins | sample ThiBio_1000_biof_FD_87107 | JGI IMG/M metagenome (GOLD analysis project Ga0066256, IMG submission 87107) | Wastewater bioreactor microbial communities from Cape Town, South Africa - Thiocy_expt_1000_biof (version 2) | ecosystem: Engineered > Bioreactor > Thiocyanate-remediating > Anaerobic-Aerobic... | reverse complement strand
GGCCGGCCGCTGAATTCGCACGAGCTCGTCGAGCGCGCCCAGCCGCGGCATCGGTTGCTGCGCTTCCTCTCCGGCCACAAGGGCAACAGCGGCATCGTCTATTGCCTGTCGCGTGCCAAGGTCGAGGAGACTGCCGAATGGCTGAACGGGCAGGGCGTGCGGGCGCTCGCCTACCATGCCGGTATGGATCGGGCAGTGCGTGACGCCAACCAGGACGCCTTTCTCAAGGAGGAGGAACTGTGCCTGGTGGCGACGGTCGCCTTCGGCATGGGCATCGACAAGCCGAACGTGCGTTATGTCGCCCATCTCGACCTGCCGGGATCGGTCGAGGCCTATTACCAGGAGACTGGCCGCGCCGGCCGCGACGGCCTGCCGTCCGAAGTCTGGATGGCCTATGGCATGGCCGATGTCATCCAGCGGCGGCGGATGATCGACGAGGGCGGCGCGGCCGACGACATCAAGCGCATCGAGCGCGGCAAGCTCAACGCGTTGCTGGCCATCTGCGAAACCGCCTCGTGCCGGCGGCAGGCGATCCTGGCGCATTTCGGCGAGTCGCATGCCGGTCGCTGCGGCAATTGCGACACCTGCCTCAAGCCGGTCGAGACCTGGGACGGCACGGAAGAGGCGATCAAGGCGCTGGCGGCCATCTACCGCACCGGCGAACGCTTCGGTGCGGCCCATGTCGTCGATGTGCTGACAGGCAACGTCAACGAGAAGACCGAACGGTTCGGCCATGTCGGGATGCCGGTGTTCGGCGCCGGCAAGGATCTGCCGGCGCGCACCTGGCAATCGGTGTTCCGTCAGCTCCTGGCCATGGGCCTGATCCGCACCGACCACGCCGCTTTCGGTGCGCTGAAGCTGGAGCCGGAGGCGCGTGCGGTGTTCAAGCATGAGCGGCAGGTGCTGTTTCGCAAGGACCGGCCGGCCTCGGAGCGGCGCGGCAAGAAGGTGGAGCGATCGGAACGCCGCTCGGTGCTGTCAGGTGCCGACGGGATCGTTTTCGAGGCGTTGCGCAGCGAACGTGCTTCCATCGCCCGCGACCTCGGCGTGCCGCCCTATGTCGTCTTCCCGGACACGACGCTGATCGCGTTTGCCACCGAACGCCCGGAAACGCATCAGCAGATGCTGGCGATCCAGGGAGTCGGCCAGACGAAATTGCAGCGCTTCGGCGATGCCTTTCTGGCGGTGCTGCGGCAGCATCGTGGCTGAACGGACGTCGCAGCTGTCGGCGCGGATGGTTGTCGCCTGGCGGTGAAAAGGTCAGGCTCACACCAATTTCAGCAGGTAAACGGCCATATGATATACGGCTGTTTATAAGGTGCCCCATGACTTCTCGATCTGCACATTTCGAGGCCGCGCGCCTTGCGTTCGACGGTGGCGACTACACGGGTTCGCTCAATCATCTTCAACGGCTTCTTGCCGGCGGAAATGTCGATGAGCCTGCGGCGTCTTTGCTTGGCAGCACATTGCTGCACATCGGCTTGAAGCAGGATGCCGCCGAATTCTTCGAAATGGCTGCGGGTCTGGATGAGGCTGCGGCGTTTCGCAATCACAGGGATGCCGCACTTGCCTATTTTGAAGTCGGTGATTCCGACAAGGCCTTGCTGAATGCGATGAAGGGCTTCCGGTTGAAGGATGATGCCTATGATTTGATCTTCATCATCATCACCATCCTTCGGCCGTCCAGGGACGAGCTTGTCGACCGGCTGAAATTCAAGCTCGCGGAAAGCGACGAGGTCAAGCATCTCGACTTGGCCCTGGAGTTGATCGACATCGATCGCCATGATCCGCGTTCGCTTGCGCTGTTGCGCAAGGTTCGCAAGCACAGGCCGGACGATTTGGCCATTCGCAACTCCGTTCTGACGCTCGCCAGCGAATTCTGCGATTTCGAGGTTTTTGACGAGGAAGAAGAGCGCCTGCCGCTCCAGGAGTGGATGTCGGCCGACTTGCTTGCTCACGAGACGCCGCACGACAATCTTCGCTGGTGCGGCGATGAGAAAGCCAACATTCTCGCACGCAATTCGGACACCATCGTTCTGGGTGCCGCCAGATCGGCCGATGCAAGGCGGGCCCGGCCGCACACGTGGAGCAGGAAAATCCGGGTGGGCTACCTTTCGGGCGATCTGTTCCCGACGCACGCGACCATGCGCCTTTTTTCGGATGTTCTCCGTCAGCACGACAAGGAAAACTTCGACATCACCCTCTTTTGCCATACGCCCGCACGGCTGACCGCAACGCCGGGCATCCAGGAAGCCCGGGCGGGCTGGGGCGAGATTGTCGACTTGAACCGGTTGAACGACATCGAGTGCGCCAACGCCATTCGCAGCAGGGACATCGATATCATCGTCGATCTGAAAGGCCATACCGCGAATTCCCGCATCACGCTTCTCAACAGGGGGCTCGCGCCCGTCCAGGTGACGTGGCTTGGTTTTCCCGGAAGCGTGGCGCATGTCGATCTCGATTACGTCATCGGTGATGCCACGGTGTTGCCGGACAGTTCCAAGCCGTTTTACCACGAAAAGTTCTGCCGGCTGCCCGACAGTTACCAGCCGAACGATCCTCTGACGCGCGCTTTGCCGCCGGCTGCGAAAAGAGCCGATCTGGACCTGCCGGAAGAGGCATTCATCTTCGCATCGTTCAACTCTCCGGCAAAGATCAGCCGCAGGACGGCGGCCCTGTGGGCGCGCATCCTCAACGAGACGCCGGGTTCGGTCCTGTGGTTCATGTGCCATTCCGCTGCGACCGAAATGAACATCCGCCGGTATTTCGATGCAGCCGGCATCGGCCAGGATCGTCTGGTCACTGCTATCGCCGCACGCTACGAGGAACACATCGCGCGGCTTCAGGCTGCAGACGTTGGATTAGATACCTTTCCCTGCAACGGCCACACCACGACCTCGGACAAGCTGTGGGCGGGTCTTCCCGTCCTGACGATGAAGGGCAGCAATTTTGCCTCGCGGGTATCCGAGAGCCTGCTGCGAGCGATCGGATTGCCGGAACTCGTGGCCGATTCCGATGACCAGTACGTCGCCCTGGCGGTCGATCTCTGGCGCAACCGCGAGCGTGTCGACGGTTTCAGGCAAAAGCTGGTGGCCAATCGTTTCGTGGCGCCGCTGTTCGATTCCGAACGGTTTTGCCGCCATCTGGAGAACGCCTATCGCATGATGGCGGATCGGGCGCGGTCCGGGCTGGCGCCGGATCATTTCGATGTGCCGGCCATGCCCGGCCGCACGTCGCCGTTCCTGGCGAGGGGCTGATCTTATCCGGCCCGGATGCGGCATGTTCTGCCGCTCGGACTTGAAGACATTGGGCGGTGTGATGGTGTAGGCTTTCGGCGTGTTTCATTGCGAGCCGAAAGCGACCTCCTCATGACCACGACCTTCCTCGATCACCTGCGTTCCGAACTGGCCATCCTCAAGGAGACCGGCCTCTACAAGTCGGAACGCATCATAACCTCGAAGCAGGCGGGCGAGATTGCCATTGCCTCCGGCGAGCGGGTGCTGAATTTCTGCGCCAACAACTATCTCGGCCTCGCCGATAACGAGGAAATCGCCGCTGCCGCCAGTGAGGCGCTGGACCGATACGGTTACGGCATGGCGTCGGTGCGGTTCATCTGCGGCACGCAGGAGGAGCACAAACAGCTCGAGGCGAAGATTTCCTCGTTTCTCGGCCTGGAGGATACGATCCTCTATTCCTCCTGCTTCGATGCCAATGGCGGCCTGTTCGAAACCCTATTGGGTGAAGAAGATGCGATCATTTCCGATTCGCTCAATCACGCCTCGATCATCGACGGGGTGCGGTTGTGCAAGGCCAAACGCTTCCGCTACGCCAACAATGACATGGCGGCGCTGGAGGAAGAGCTGAAGAAGGCGGAGGGGGCGCGCTTCAAGCTGATCGCTACCGACGGTGTCTTCTCCATGGACGGTATCATCGCCAATCTCGGCGGCGTCTGCGACCTCGCCGAAAAATACGGCGCCATGGTCATGGTCGACGACAGCCATGCCGTCGGCTTTGTCGGCAAGCATGGCCGCGGCTCGGCCGAACATTGCGGCGTCGAGGGGCGGGTCGATATCATCACCGGCACGCTCGGCAAGGCGCTCGGCGGGGCATCCGGCGGTTACACCTCCGCAAAGGCGGAGGTTGTCGACTGGTTGCGGCAGCGCTCGCGTCCCTACCTGTTCTCCAACACGCTGGCGCCGGTCATCGCTGCGGCTTCGCTGAAGGTTTTCGATATCGTCGAGAACGGTGACGCTTTGCGCCGCCGGCTTTATGCCAACGCCGATCTCTTCCGCTCCGAGATGACCAAGCTCGGCTTCACCCTGGCGGGCGAAGGACATCCGATCATCCCCGTCATGCTGGGCGATGCCAAGCTGGCGCAGGAGATGGCGGCGCGAATGCTGGAGAAGGGCGTTTATGTCGTCGGTTTCTTCTTTCCCGTCGTGCCGAAAGGCCAGGCCCGCATCCGCACCCAGATGTCGGCGGCCCATAGCGAGGCCGAGGTCCGGCGGGCGATTGCGGCATTCGAGGAGGTCGGACGCGAACTGGGCGTGATCTAGATTTTCCAATCATCAGAATCACTTTGGGAGGTTTGCCGATGACGAACATGATGAAGGCGCTGGTTAAAGCAAAACCTGAGGTCGGCCTCTGGATGGAGCATGTGCCGGTGCCGGAGGTCGGGCCGAACGATGTTTTGATCAAGGTCAGGAAGTCGGCGATCTGCGGCACAGACGTGCATATCTGGAACTGGGACCAGTGGGCGCAAAAAACCATTCCGGTGCCGATGGTCGTCGGCCATGAGTTTTGCGGCGAGATTGCCGAAGTCGGCTCGGCGGTCACCAAGGTGCATGTCGGCGAGCGTGTTTCGGGTGAGGGACACATCGTTTGCGGCAAGTGCCGCAATTGCCGCGCCGGGCGCGGGCATCTGTGCCGCAACACGCTCGGCGTCGGCGTCCATCGTCCGGGTTCATTCGGCGAGTTCGTCTGCATTCCGGAATACAATGTCGTGCCGATCCCGGACGACGTGCCGGATGAAGTGGCCGCGATCTTCGATCCTTTCGGCAATGCCGTGCACACGGCACTGTCCTTCGACGTCGTCGGCGAGGACGTGCTGGTGACGGGGGCCGGGCCGATCGGCATCATGGGCGCCATGGTCGCCAAGCGTTCCGGCGCCCGCAAGGTGGTGATCACCGATATCAACCCCATCCGCCTCGATCTCGCCCGCAAGGTCGGTATCGAAACCGTGGTGGATGCCTCGAAGGAAAACCTGGCCGACGTGATGAAGACCATCGGCATGACGGAAGGTTTTGACGTCGGGCTGGAGATGTCGGGGGCGGCGCCGGCTTTTCGCGACATGATCGACAAGATGAACAATGGCGGTAAGATCGCCATCCTCGGCATCGCGCCGACGGGCTTCGAGATCGACTGGAACAAGGTGATCTTCAAGATGCTCAATCTAAAGGGCATCTACGGCCGCGAGATGTTCGAGACCTGGTACAAGATGATCGCCTTCGTGCAGGGTGGCCTTGACCTTGCGCCCGTCATCACCCACCGTATCGGCATCGACGATTTCCGCGAAGGTTTCGAGGCGATGCGCTCGGGCAATTCCGGCAAGGTGGTGATGGATTGGGCATGAGCGAAGCGACGCGACAGGAAGGCAGCTGCCATTGCGGCGGCATACGATTCGAGGTCGAGGGAGATTTTTCGGAGGCGCTGGAATGCAATTGCTCGATATGCCGCCGCCGCGGCACGCTGCTGGCGTTCGTGCCGCGTGGAAACCTCGTTCTCAAGACGCCGGAAGAGAACATGTCCCGTTATGAATTCAACAAGCATGTGATCCGGCATTATTTCTGTCCCACCTGCGGTGTCGCGCCGTTTGCGGAGGCCGCAGCCCCGGATGGAAAGAACATGGCGGCCATCAATGTGCGCTGTCTGCCGGACGTGGATCTTGACGCGCTGAAAATCAACCGCTTTAACGGTAAGGATATTTAGCTTGGATCGACATGTTTGCCGGATGGGCCGATTTTGACGGCGGTCTTTGCCGGTGGCCTTGTCTTCGCCGGGTTCATTCCTATTTTAAGCATCGAAAGAAGTTTCTCCCGGAAATTGCCGTATTTCTGGCTTTTCCCGACTTTTCCCCCGCTTTTCCGCCCGGAAAGCTTGACGGGAAGGAAAATTGTGGGAATCACCATTTTGGGCAGTGACGGTTGAGCGGATCGAAACGGATCGATAACCATGACCGGAAATGCGGACGCTCAGTTGCAGCGGATTGTAGCATCGGCAGGCGTGGTTAATCAGGAATTAAAGGTCATCCCATTAGGTATGGAGACCGATTCGCGGTGAACGCGAAGAGGCGCCCGAGCAGGACGGGCATTTACCGCGGGAAGATGGAAGCGCCAAGGAAAGCGACGAAATAGATGGCAACCAAGGTCAAAGAAAACGAAGAGGCTGAAGTCGAACGCGACGGTGCTCCGGACGGCCCCCTTCTGGATCTTTCCGACGATGCGGTCAAGAAAATGATCAAGGCCGCCAAGAAGCGCGGCTACGTGACGACGGATGAGTTGAACGAAGTGCTGCCTTCCGATCAGGTCGACCCCGACCGGATCGAGGACATCATGGCGATGCTCAACGAAATGGGCATCAACGTCGTCGAGGACGAAGAGGTCGAGGACGCCAATTCCGAAGAGGAAGAGGGCGATACCGATACCGAGAGCGAAGGCGGCGAACTGGCGCCGACGTCCGGCACGGCGCTGGCCGCCAGCAAGAAGAAAGAGCCGACCGACCGTACCGACGACCCGGTGCGCATGTATCTGCGCGAAATGGGGTCCGTCGAGCTTTTGTCGCGCGAAGGCGAAATCGCCATCGCCAAGCGTATCGAGGCCGGCCGCGAAACCATGATCGCCGGTCTCTGCGAGAGCCCGTTGACGTTCCAGGCGCTGATCATCTGGCGCGACGAACTCAACGAAGGCACGACGCTGCTGCGCGAGATCATCGACCTCGAAACGACCTATTCCGGCCCGGAAGCCAAGGCTGCGCCGCAGTTCCAGAGCCCGGAAAAGATCGAAGCCGACCGCAAGGCGGCCGAGGAGAAGGAACGCACCCGCAGACCGCGTGGGGCCAGCGGTGAAGACGATATCACCAATGTCGGCGGCGAAGGCCTGCCCATCGAGGAAGAAGAGGAGGACGAGGACGAATCCTCGCTCTCGCTCGCCGCGATGGAAGCCGAACTGCGCCCGCAGGTGATGGAGACGCTCGATGTCATCGCCGACACCTACAAGAAGCTGCGCAAGCTGCAGGACCAGCAGGTGGAAGCCCGCCTGGCTGCCGTCGGCACGCTGTCTTCCGGCCAGGAGCGCCGCTACAAGGAGCTCAAGGACCAGCTGATCACCGCCGTCAAGTCGCTGTCGCTAAACCAGAACCGCATCGACAGCCTCGTCGAGCAGCTCTACGACATCAACAAGCGTCTCGTGCAGAACGAAGGCCGGCTGCTGCGCCTTGCCGAATCCTACGGCGTCAAGCGTGACAGCTTCCTCGAGCAGTACAGCGGTGCGGAACTCGATCCGAACTGGATGAAGTCGATCGCCAACCTGGCCGCCCGCGGCTGGAAGGAATTCGCCAAGTCGGAAAACACCACGATCCGCGACATCCGCCAGGAGATCCAGAATCTCGCGACGGAAACCGGCATCTCGATCTCGGAATTCCGCCGCATCGTGCACATGGTGCAGAAGGGTGAGCGCGAAGCGCGCATCGCCAAGAAAGAAATGGTCGAAGCCAACCTGCGCCTCGTCATTTCCATCGCCAAGAAGTACACGAACCGCGGCCTGCAGTTCCTCGACCTCATCCAGGAAGGCAATATCGGCCTGATGAAGGCGGTCGACAAGTTCGAGTACCGCCGTGGTTACAAGTTCTCGACCTACGCCACATGGTGGATCCGGCAGGCGATCACCCGTTCGATTGCCGACCAGGCCCGCACGATCCGCATTCCGGTGCACATGATCGAGACGATCAACAAGATCGTCCGTACCTCGCGCCAGATGCTGCACGAGATCGGCCGCGAGCCGACGCCGGAAGAGCTGGCCGAAAAGCTGGCCATGCCGCTCGAAAAGGTGCGCAAGGTCCTGAAGATCGCCAAAGAGCCGATTTCGCTCGAAACCCCGGTGGGTGACGAAGAAGACAGCCATCTCGGCGATTTCATCGAGGACAAGAACGCGCTGCTGCCGATCGACGCCGCCATCCAGGCGAACCTGCGCGAGACGACGACCCGCGTCCTGGCCTCGCTGACGCCGCGTGAAGAGCGCGTGCTGCGCATGCGCTTCGGCATCGGCATGAACACCGACCACACGCTGGAAGAAGTCGGCCAACAGTTCTCGGTGACGCGCGAGCGTATCCGCCAGATCGAGGCGAAGGCGCTGCGCAAGCTCAAGCATCCGAGCCGCTCCAGGAAGCTGAGAAGCTTCCTCGACAGCTAGGCTGGCGAAGACGTCCAACATCCGAAACCCGGTCCGCGAAAGCAGGCCGGGTTTTTCATTTCGGACACAGTGCGGTTTTTTTCGCTTATGCAAGACATCGTGACTCGCTCGCGCCTTCGTTTGATCCTACATGGGCGTCGATGCAGGATGACGACGTGAAACAGGCGCGATGGTGGGGGCGGGGCATGGTTGCCTCATTTGCCGTTCATGCCGTTTTTGCCTTGCTTCTGATTTTCGGTTTTCCCGTGACGCTGCCCGAACCGCAGAAGGAGGATAGCGTCTCCGTCGATATCGTCGAACAACCGCCGGAGAAGGCGAAGGAAGAGGCAAAGCCGACCGAGAGGAAGGATGAGGCCGCCCAGCCTCCGGAAAAACAGGCGCGCATGACGCCGGCCGAAAAGCAGCCGGCGGAGGATGCCAAGGACGCGACATCGGGCGCGGCGCCGCCGACCGAGGAACAGCAGGCCTTCGAATCCGTGCCACAGGTTACCGACAAGGCAAAGGATACGTCGGAGCCGGAGGAGACGGCCGACAAGCAGACCGAAGACAAGCCGAAGACGGCGGATGCAAAGCCTGCCGAGATCTCCCAACGGCAGATGACCGAGGTCGACAAGGATGCGCTGAGAGAAGCGATGCGCCAGGCCGCCGAGCGTGAAAAGGCCGCCGAACAGCAACGGGCGGCAGAAGAGGCGAAGAAGGCAGCAGAGGAGAAGCTGGCGGCGGAAAAACAGGCTGCTGAGCAGAAGAAGGCGGAAGCCTTGGCGATCCTGGCGGCGCGGCAGGCGGCTGACGCAAAAGCCGCCGAGGCGAAAGCGGAACTGGCAAAGGATCTGGCACAAGCCGACCCTGCCGCAAAACCCGAGGAAAAACCGACGACGGCAGCAACCGTGACCGATGCACCATCGGATAGCGAAGCCGAAACGAAGGCCGAGGCGGAGAAGGCGGACGCAACCTCCGGCGATCAGCCTGCTGTGGCCGAGGTCATGCCTGACGATTCGGCATTCACCCAGGCGAAAAAACTGTTTTCGAAGACCTCGCTTTCCGATCCGCGCGTCAAAAAGGCGCTTGGCAAATTGCCGCCCAATCGCCGGATCGTGCAGATCTGCACGATCGAGGCGCTGGAGCAGGTCAGGCACAGCGCGCGGAATTCCGTTCCCGAAGGAATGGTGCCGTTTTCGGATGAGGGTGGGCTGATTGCCGGACCGAAGCTTTCGGCATCGGGTGGCGCGTTTTTCAGCGGCGGCAAGTGGTACGCGATCGATTTCAGCTGCGAGACCAATGCCGAGGTGACCGAAATCACCGCGTTCCGCTTCGACATCAAGGGCGCCATTCCCCGCAACGAATGGAAGAGCCGCAAGCTGCCGGAACCATGAAAAACGCCGGGGTTTCCCCCGGCGTCAGACTGCTGACAAAGGTATAAAACGCCTCCTTCGTCATCCTCGGCCTTGTGCCGAGGATCTAAGCACGTCAGATATAATCCTTTATCGTCAAGTGCTTAGTAGGCGCAGGCAGATCCTCGGCACAAGGCCGA
>Ga0066256_1002766_pt1 | contig 9997 bp, 9 predicted proteins | sample ThiBio_1000_biof_FD_87107 | JGI IMG/M metagenome (GOLD analysis project Ga0066256, IMG submission 87107) | Wastewater bioreactor microbial communities from Cape Town, South Africa - Thiocy_expt_1000_biof (version 2) | ecosystem: Engineered > Bioreactor > Thiocyanate-remediating > Anaerobic-Aerobic... | reverse complement strand
GATCTCGGTCGATATGGGCCAGCCGCGCTTTGGCTGGCAGGATATTCCGCTGTCCGAGCCCTTTCACGATACGCGCCGCATCGAGCTGCAGGTCGGGCCGGCCGACAAGCCGATCATCCATTCGCCAGCGGTCGTGAATGTCGGCAATCCGCACGCCGTATTCTGGGTCGATGATCCCGCGGTGATCGATCTCGGCCGGATTGGGCCTATGCTGGAGTACCACCCGCTCTTTCCCGAGCGCGCCAACATCTCCATTGCCCGCATCGACAGCCGCGAGGCCATCACGCTGCGCACATGGGAGCGGGGCGCCGGTCTGACGCGCGCCTGCGGTTCGGCGGCGTGCGCGGCGGCGGTTTCTGCGGCGCGCATCGGTCTCACGGATCGCAAGGTGACGGTGACGCTGCCCGGCGGCCCGCTCGTTATCGAGTGGCGCGCGGACAACCACATCATCATGACCGGTCCGGCCGAGCTCGAGCACGAGGGGACGCTCGATCAGATCCCGCTCATGGCAGCGGGCTGAGCCGAGCATGGAGGACACCACCGCCATCGCCGCGCCGATCGAGGATGCCGTGGAGGCATTCGACAGCGAGCCCGCGCACAGTTCGGTCGATGGTGTCGAGATCATCACGCTCGGCTGCCGGCTCAATGCCTATGAGTCCGAGGTCATGCGGGGCCATGCGGCTGCGGCGGGCCTCGGCGATGCCATTATCATCAACCCGTGCGCGGTGACGGCCGAGGCCGTGCGCCAGGCGCGTCAGGCCATCCGCAAGGCGCGGCGCACCAATCCCTCGGCACGTATTGTCGTCACGGGCTGCGCGGCGCAGATCGAGCCGCAAAATTTCGCCGCCATGCCCGAGGTCGATCATGTGATCGGCAATGGCGAGAAGGTTGCCGCGCAGACATGGACGGCGCTCGCGACCGGCGAGAGCCCGCGCGTCGCCGTCAACGACATCATGTCCGTGCGCGAGACAGCGGGACATCTGGAGACGGGCTTCGGCAGCCGCGCGCGCGCCTTCGTGCAGATCCAGAACGGCTGTGATCACCGCTGCACGTTCTGCATCATTCCCTATGGACGCGGGCCCTCACGCTCGGTGCCGGCGGGCGCTGTGGTCTCCGAGATCAGATCGCTGGTTGCGGCCGGCCATGCCGAGGTCGTGCTGACGGGCGTCGATCTCACGTCCTGGGGCTCGGATCTTCCGGCGACGCCACGGCTCGGCAGTCTCGTGCGGCGCATTCTGCGCCTCGTGCCCGAGCTCAAGCGCCTGCGTATTTCGTCGATCGACAGTATCGAAGCCGATCCCGAGCTGATCGAGGCCATCGCGAGCGAGCCGCGCCTCATGCCGCACCTGCATCTCTCGCTGCAGGCTGGCGACGACATGATCCTCAAGCGCATGAAGCGCCGCCACCTGCGCGCCGATGCCATCCGCTTCTGTGATGAGGTGCGGCGTTTGCGGCCCGACATCGCGATCACCGCCGACCTGATCGCCGGCTTCCCGACCGAGACGGAGACCATGTTCGCCAACACGCTCGATCTCGTCGAGCGCTGTGGTCTTGCGGGCATCCATGCCTTTCCGTTCTCGCCGCGCACGGGGACGCCGGCGGCGCGCATGCCGCAGGTGGATCGGGCGATGGTGAAGGCGCGCGCCGAGCGCCTGCGGGCTGCGGGACAATGCGCCACAGAGCGCCACCTCGGATCACAGATCGGCCGTGAATTATCGGTACTTATCGAAAAGCCGGGGCTCGGCCGCGCGGAGGATTTCACCGAGGTGCGCCTTGCCGATACGCACCCGGTTGGCCATATCGTTCAGGTACGCGCAGGCGGCCATGACGGTCGGCGGCTCTGGGCGAAAGGTGGATCGTGAGCGCACCGGAAGAGAAGAAGCGCGGCTTGTTCGGGCGCCTGTTCGGCGGCGCGCAAACGCCTGCGCCTCAGCCCGCTCCTGAAGTCGAGTCAAAGCCAGAGCTCAAACCTGAGGCCAAGCCCGAGCCTGCAGCCGCAGATGTGCGCGTAGAGCCCGCCGCGGCGGCTTCCGTGGTTGTCGTCGAAGCCCCCTCTCCCGACAGTGATGCGAAAGCGGAAACCGCGCCCGCGCAGAAGGGTGGATGGTTCTCGCGCCTCAAGGCCGGCCTCACCAAGACATCGTCGAAGCTCTCCGAGGGCATTACCGGCCTCTTCACGAAGAGCCGCCTCGATATCGATACGCTCGATGATCTCGAGGATGTGCTCATCCAGGCCGACCTCGGTGTCGAGACGGCGTCGCGTATTACGACGACGCTTTCCCAGGGCCGCTATGCCAAGGGCATCTCGCAGGAGGACGTGCGCACCGTTCTGGCCGAGGAGGTCGAGCGCGTTCTCGTGCCGGTGGCCAAGCCGCTCGTGCTCGATACGTCACACAAGCCGCACGTCATCCTCGTCGTCGGCGTCAACGGCGCCGGCAAGACGACGACGATCGGCAAGCTCGCGCAGCAGTTCAAGCGTGCGGGGCGCTCGGTGATGATGGCGGCAGGCGATACCTTTCGCGCGGCCGCGATCGACCAGCTCAAGATCTGGGGCGAGCGTACGGGCTCGCCCGTTGTCGCCCACAAGGTCGGCGCCGATGCCGCGGGTCTTGCCTTCGATGCGCTCAAGGCGGCGCAGGAGGCCAAGAGCGACGTCCTTCTCATCGATACGGCCGGGCGGCTGCAGAACAAGCAGGGGCTCATGGACGAGCTCGAGAAGGTCGTCCGTGTTCTGCGCAAGATCGACCCTACTGCACCGCACACGGTCCTCCTGGTGCTCGATGCGACAACGGGGCAGAATGCGCTCTCCCAAGTCGAGGTATTCAAGGACAGAGCAGGCGTGACCGGGCTCGTCATGACGAAGCTCGACGGCACGGCGCGGGGTGGCATCCTCGTCGCCATCTCGGCGCGTTTCGGCTTGCCCGTACACGCCGTCGGTGTCGGCGAAGCCGCGGACGATCTCCAACCCTTCGATCCCAAGGAATTTGCGCGGGCTATTGCGGTCGGTTAATCAGTCGCGGCGACAATGACAACGGTGGCTGCCATCTTCTGGGGCGCCATCTGAGCGAGGAAGCAAGGGCTAGGACGCGGTTCATGGAGTGGTTGACGAAGCATTATCCATTCAACCGAATCCAGACCGTCAACATCCTCGGTGAGATGGGACCGCTGGTGGCGATGTTTCTCGTCAACGGCATCTGGGGTATCGCGGCCGGAACCTGGGCGCTGATCGGCACGACGATCATCGCGCTCATTGCGACATTGGCCATCCTGGGCCGTCCGCCGGTCATGCCGTTCATCGCGGGCGCGGTGAGCATCACGTTCGGCGTGCTGACGCTGATCACGGGCGACCCCAAGTGGGTGCAGATTAAGGGCACGCTCTTCAATACGCTCGTCGCGGCGCTCCTCTGGTGGGGCCTCAAGACCGACCGCAACTTCTTCCGCTTCGTCTTCGGGACGACGTTCCACTACACCCAGGAAGGCTGGAACAAGCTGACGGCCAACCTCGCCTGGTTCTTCCTCGCGACGGCCGCCTGCAACGAGGCGGTGCGCATCGGGTTCGAGCACACCCAGTTCTGGGCTCTCAATCGGCTCTTTACCGGCGTCGATGTCTGGATCCTGTTCAAGCTGTTCGTCGTGATGCCCATGACGGCGATCTATCTCTGGTGGCAGGTGCGCGTGCTGCAGCGCTATCGCATCCCCGTGGAGAACAAACCCGGCAACCAGTAGCGCGCTGTGATGGCGCTGGCGTGCCGGGGCCATAGGGGCCGACTTATATGGCCCGCCCGTGCGCCGGCGACGCCTTCATGCGCCGCTGAACGGCTGAGGAGATACACGATGAGCGTCGATGCTCCCCGCGATGGCCATGGCGCTTCGCCCCCGGCAACCGACAGCAAGCAGTTCGCCAAGCTCCTTGTCGATCTGGCGCCGCTGCTCCTGTTTTTTGCCGCCTACATGGCCGCGGGGATCTACGTCGCGACGGCGGTGCTCATGGCGGCGACGGTCATCTCGATGATCGTCTCGCGGGTCTGGCTCGGCCATATCTCGGCGACGCTGGTGCTGACGACCGTTCTGGTCGTGGGTTTCGGCGCGCTGACGCTCTGGCTCAACGATGCCCGTTTCATCAAGATGAAGCCGACGATGGTCAATCTGCTGTTCGCCATCGCGCTGGGCGGCGGATTGCTCACGGGTCGGAACTTCCTTCAGCTCCTGCTCGGCCAGGCATTCCGGCTGACGGAGGACGGCTGGCGCAAGCTCACGTACCGCTGGATCGGCTTTTTCCTCGCCATGGCCGTGCTCAACGAGATCGTCTGGCGGAACTTCAGCGAGGGGACCTGGGCGAGCTTCAAGGTCTTCGGCATTCTGCCCATCACAGTCATCTTCGCCATGCTGCAGGTCGGCCTCATTCATCGCCACGGCCTCGACACGCAGGACGACGGGTCGCAGACCTAGTCCCTGTATGACAGCAGTTCGTATTTGATCTGATCGGATAGATCTGTTTCTATCCTGTGCGATGGATTCGACCATCGGGACCTCTCCGGCGCGCATTTGGCGTGGACGAGGCGCGAGTGCTTGTTCCGTAACAATAATCTACCAGCGGTGTCCGCTCACACCGATGGCTTCGGACAATGCAGCGAGTCCGTTCAAAGGGACCTTCACGATGACGGCGATCACTCAGATGAAACAAAAAACGCGTCAGAATGCTCCGATGGCCGAGCCAGCGGCTCTCGTGCGATCGCCCATCCATCTGCTGCACAGGGCCGGCCAGTGTGCCGGCGATATTTTTGCCAGCGAGATGGCCAATCTCGACCTGACGCCGCGCCAGTTCGCCGTCCTGCTGACGGTCGCCCAGAACGAGGGCCTGAGCCAGACGGACCTCGTCGAGCTGACGGGCATCGACCGTTCGACGCTCGCCGACATCGTGCGCCGGATGCTGAAGAAGGGCCTTCTGCAGCGCCGCCGGACGCGCGAGGACGCCCGTGCCTATGCCGTGAAGCTCACCGACGAGGGCACGCGCATTCTCGCGGCGGCACGCCCCAAGGTCGAGGCCGTCGACGCGCGCATCCTGGCCGTGCTCTCGGCGGGGCAGCAGGCGACGCTGGTCGAGGATCTCAAGTCGATCGTGAGTGCGCTCCTCACGCCGAGCAACAAAGAAGCGGACCGGCGCGAGTAGCTGAAGCGTCGGACCTCGAATGCGATCCCCGGTTTGGTGCGGGGTCAAAGTCGCATTCGAGATCCAAAGATGCTTCAGGCTCAGGCTGCTTTGGCGAGCAGTTTGCGGTTCACCAGCGTCTCGGCGATCTGCACGGTATTGAGTGCCGCGCCCTTGAGCAGGTTGTCCGACACGATCCACATGGCGAGACCATTCTCGACGGTCGCATCCTCGCGGATGCGCGAGACGTAGGTCGCGAACTCGCCTGCCGCCTCGACCGGCGTCACGTAGCCGCCCGGCTCGCGCTTGTCGACGACCATGATCCCCGGAGCCTCGCGCAGGATGGAGCGCGCCTCGGCGACCGTCATCTGCCGCTCGAACTCGAGGTTCACGGCCTCGGAGTGGCCGACGAAGACAGGCACGCGCACGCAGGTGGCCGTCACCTTGATCTTGGGATCGAGGATCTTCTTGGTCTCGGCCAGCATCTTCCATTCCTCTTTCGTGTAGCCGTCCTCCATGAAGACGTCGATCTGAGGAATGCAGTTGAAGGCAATCTGCTTCGGGAACTTCTTCGGCTCATATTCCTGGCCGGGGACGTACTTGCCCTTGGTCTGGGCCCAAAGCTCGTCCATGGCCTCCTTGCCGGCGCCGGAAACCGACTGATACGTCGAGACGACGACGCGCTTGATCCGCGCGGCATCGTGCAGCGGCTTGAGGGCCACCACCATCTGCGCCGTCGAGCAGTTCGGATTGGCGATGATGTTCTTGCGGTTCTTGCGGGCCATGTACTCGACGAGCACGTCGGCGTTGCACTCGGGCACGATCAACGGCACGTCGACGTCGTAGCGCCACGCCGAGGAATTATCGATGACGATGCAGCCCGTCGCGCCAATGCGCGGGCTCCACTCCTTGGAGACGGTACCGCCGGCCGACATCAGGGCGAAGTCGACCTTCGAGAAGTCGAACGTCTCCAGATCCTGGCATTTGAGCGTTTTCTCGCCGAACGTCACTTCGACGCCGACCGAGCGGCGCGAGGCGAGCGCGTAGACCTCGTCGACGGGGAATTCCCGTTCGGCGAGCACGTTCAGCATTTCCCGGCCTACATTGCCGGTGGCACCAATGATGGCGACCTTGTAGCCCATGTCAGTTCCCCTGGAGGGTCGGCGCGCTTATCCCGGCAACATGAATCGCCATGTCGGCCTGCGAAGCGCTGCCGTCAATTAGCGATTTGATGCCCGAGCGGCAAGGGGAAGCACGCAGATTGCGGCCATTTGAGGCCTGCGGACCCCATGCCGGGCGGTGTAATATGCTCTTATGGGATCGTAAACCACGCTCCCAGGAATTGATGCTTTGTTGGTCCACTCTTGACGGAAACTGGTGTTCTTCTATGACGTTCGTGCCGGTCGGCGCGCGTGCGGGTGCCAGCCTGCGCGGGGAGTTCAGTACGTAGCCGAGGGCGCGCGCCATTGGGTGCTGCGAGACCCGGCTCGAGAGGTGATGATGATCCGCTATCAACTCAATTGCGCCGAGGGACACACCTTCGAGGCCTGGTTCAGCTCCAGCAAGGGGTATGACGCCCAGGTGCGGCGCAAGCAGGTGACCTGCCCGTTCTGCGGTACGGCGGAGGTCAAGAAGGCCATCATGGCGCCGCGCGTCGCCCGCTCGCGGAGCCGCAAGGCTTCCGTCCCTGTCGAAGCACCTGCAGCGCCTGTGCCGGTGCCTGCGCGCGAGCCGCAGCACATGCTCAATGGCGAGCAGCGCAAGCTCCTCGCGCAGATGCGTCAGCTCCGTGACGAGATGCTGTCGAAATCCGACTATGTCGGACCGCGCTTTGCGGAGGAGGCACGGCGCATCCACAACGAGGAAGCGCCGGCGCGAGGCATCCACGGCGAGGCGACACCCGAAGAGGTGGCCGAGCTCAAGGAGGAGGGCGTCGAGGTTTATCCCGTGCCCGTTCTTCCCGAAGATCACAACTGAAGGCGGCTTGCGGCATCGCCAGGTTTTCCAGTGCGGTTTGGTGCTGGTGGCGGTTCGCGATTTCGCCTGTCGGGCGCTTCGACTAGAGTGCGCCCCGACGGATGGGTGGCCGAGTGGTTTAAGGCAGCGGTCTTGAAAACCGCCGTGGGTTCACGCCCACCGGGGGTTCGAATCCCTCCCCATCCGCCACCCTGCGCCCTTTGGGCTTCGGGCGGCAGGCCACAGACCGGAAATTACCGGAATGGGGGTTCGTCGAAGCTGCGGAGCTTGCGGGAGTGCAGCGTATTGAGCTGCCCGCGCAGGAGGTCGATGGCGGCAAGCCCGATCTTCAGATGCTCGCCGACCGCGCGCTGATAGAAGCTCGTCGCCGCGCCCGGCAACTTGATCTCGCCATGCAACGGCTTGTCCGAGACGCACAGCAGCGTGCCGTAGGGCACGCGCAACCGATAGCCCTGCGTCGCGAGGGCGGAGCTCTCCATGTCGACGGCAATGGCGCGGCCGAGATTGATGCGGCGGCGCTCCTGTGACCAGCGGAGCTCCCAATTGCGGTCGTCGTAGCTCACCACCGTGCCGGTGCGCAGGCGCCGCTTCAATTCTTCCCCGCGCTCGCCGGTGACGTGCGCCGCGGCCTCCTGCAAAGCCACCTGCACCTCGGCGAGCGCCGGCACCGGAACTTCGAGCGGCACCTGGTCGTCGAGAATGCGGTCACGCCGCAGATAGCCGTGGGCGAGCACATAGTCGCCGATGGTCTGCGACTGCCGCAGTCCGCCGCAGTGGCCGATCATGAGCCAGCAGTGGGGGCGCAGCACAGCGAGATGGTCGGTCGCGGTTTTGGCGTTCGAAGGACCGACGCCGATGTTGATCAGCGTGATGCCGCCCGCCGTGTCGGCGCGCAGCAGATTGTAGGCGGGCATCTGGTAGCGGTGCCAAGGTGTGGCCGCCGCGGCCGCGATGGATGACTGCGCGTCGGCGCCGCGGCGAATGCTGCTACCGCCCGGCAGCACCAGCTCGGCATAGGGACTGTCCGGCCGGCGAAGCTCGCTCAGGCTCCAGTCCACGAACTGGTCGACGTACCGCTGGTAGTTGGTGAAGAGGATCCAAGGCTGGATCGTGCGCCAATCGGTGCCGGTATAGTGCGTGAGGCGGCGCAGGGAGAAATCGACACGCACGGCATCGAACAAGGCGAGCGGGCGCGGGCGCCCCGTTTCGAACTGCCACAGTCCGTCCGCGATCTCGTCGCCGACGTTGGCCAGCAGCGGCGTCGGGAAATGGCGCGCGAGCTCGGCGACGGACAGCTTGCCATGAACGAACTCGTCGCCGGCCTCGGTCACGAAGGGATAGGGGATCTCCTGATCGCTCGATCGCACGTCGATATGCGCGCCGAATTCGGCGACGAGCGGCCGGAGCTGCTCGAGCAGGTAGCTTCGGAAAAAGCCTGGCTGCGTGACGGTGGTGGCGTAGATGCCGGGGACCTGGAACTTTGCCCATGCGCGCCGGGTAAAGGGAACGGCCTCGCTCGGCTGCCAATCGACGCGCAGCTCCGGATAGCGGAAGGAAGCGCGCTCATCGGAGGTCGGAACGACGCCGCTCGTGGCGTAGCGGGAGAGCGCATCGCGTAGTGCCCTGCACGCGGCAGCGTGATCGCGCTCCAGCCGATCGACGGCCTCCTCTGGAGTTAGTCCCGGACGACTACTCGTGAAACCCATGCCGCAATCACCAGCCGCTGAATGCCTTTCACACAGTGGTAGACCTCGGAACGTAGATGCGCAAATCGATGGGCCACCCTACGCCCTTCGGGCTTCGGGTGGCAGGCCATCCTGCTTCGCTCTCCGAGCTTCGCAGGATTGGGGCGTCTTCTGGGGCGAAGCAGGATGCCCTCCGAAGCTTCAGCGAAGGAGGGCCGCCTCCAAATTCGGCAGTGTCGGCCAGTTCCTTGCGCTTGCCTCTGGCCCTCCTGGCCCGCACACTGCCCTCAGCTACCGGAGGATCCGCAAGGCACTCGGGAAGTGCTGATCGAGGAGGTGCGTACTATGTCCGACCTGCAAACGGCATCGCAGAGTTGCTGCTCGACGTCCGCCCGCCCCACGGGGTCTGAAATCAGACACCCGCTCCAACCGCTGAGCCCCGACGAGATCCGCCGTGTCGCGGACATCGTCCGCCGAAATCCGCCCTACGAGGATGCGATTCGCTTCGAGACCATCGAGCTGCTCGAGCCGAGCAAGGAAGAGGTCCGCGCCTTCAAGCCGGGAAGCCCGATACGGCGCAAGGTCAGCGTGACCAAGATGACGGTCGATCTCGCGAGCGGCGAAGTGCTCTCGCGCAAGGTGCTGGACGGTCAGCGCCCCATGATCCAGCTCGAGCAGTTCCTGGTCATCGAAGGCCTCGTCCGCGCCGATCCCGGATTCATCGCGGCGTGTGCCAAGCGCGGCATCACCGACATGGAGCAGGTCTGCGTCGATCCCTGGTCGGCCGGCTCGTTCGGCATACCCGGCGAGGAGGGGCGCTTTCTGTGCCACGTCTTCTGCTGGCTGCGCTTGAGGAAGAACGAGGCCTTCTATGCGCACCCGATCGAGGGCCTCAATGCCGTCATCGATCTCAACAGCGGCAAGGTCATTCGCATCGACGACTACGGCGTCACGCCGACCCCGATGACCGAGTACAATTACGAGCGCGAGTTCCTGACCGAGTTCCAGCCGCCGGCGAAGCCGATCAACGTGGTGCAGCCCGAGGGCGTCAATTTCTCCTTCGACGGCCCGAGCCTGAAATGGCGCAACTGGTCGCTCGTCGTGGGCTTCAATGCGCGCGAGGCACTGACGTTGCATGATGTGCGGTTCGACGGCCGTCCGGGCGTTCATCGCGCTTCGATCGTCG
>Ga0066256_1005805_pt1 | contig 9999 bp, 3 predicted proteins | sample ThiBio_1000_biof_FD_87107 | JGI IMG/M metagenome (GOLD analysis project Ga0066256, IMG submission 87107) | Wastewater bioreactor microbial communities from Cape Town, South Africa - Thiocy_expt_1000_biof (version 2) | ecosystem: Engineered > Bioreactor > Thiocyanate-remediating > Anaerobic-Aerobic... | reverse complement strand
TGCTATGCGGCGCCCCCCCTCCCTGAAAGCCTACTGTCCCCGTCCGCGCGCCGTTTTGGGCTGGCGGCGGTCTCCATCCCCCGATTTTCGGGCGAACACCTAATTCTCTCTTGACGCCTACTGGGCGGTTCTCTCCGAGTCTACTTTTAGGGCGTTTTAGGGGTGTTTTAGGGCGATTTGGGGGCGATTTCGTGGCGGTAGTGGCTGTGCTGCTGGTGGTAGTGCTACTGCTGGTGGTAGTGCTGCTGGTGGTGGTGCTGGTGGTGCTGGTAGGAGTGCTGATGGTGCTGGTGCTGGACCGATCAGCTGCAAGTGCCACTTTTGCGGCGTTTTTGACGCTTCTGAAGCGATATTCGTTGCGATTTGGCAGTGGTACTGGTTGTGCTGTTGGTGCTGCTGCTGCTGGTGGTTGTGGTTGTGCCGGTGCTAGTGCTGCTGCTGGTGCTGATGGTGGTGCGGCTCGCTCGTCGCCTACTGGCCTTGAACGATAACCACTGTACCGCCGGTACTGGTACTGGTCTTGAACCACTGCTGCCACTGGTACTGGTCTTGTCCGTGCTCTTTGCCGCCTTGGTATATCCTTCGCCTCTGCTGCTTCTACTGCTGGAGCAGCACGGAGCGGTTGAGAGGGCCTGGACCCCACCACCGTTGCTGACGGCGGCCTTGAACCACCTCAACACCACTTGAACGACGACCACGCCTGGACCGCGTGCTGCTGCCGGCTGGAGTGGGCGACGACTTGAACGCCCTCCTCGGAGGACCGCCTCGGAGGAGCGCGTGCTGCTGCCGGCTGGAGTGGGCAAATACTTTGGTAGACTCCTCGGACGACGACTTGGACGCCGTCGGCACAACATGGGCTGCACCTGCAGCAACGCGGTGGCGGGCGCCGAGGCGCCCACTGCCGTGCCCAAGCCCACGTCACCCGGTGGCGGCGTGCCACTGGGCGGCCCCGACGCGCCGCGCGTCAACCTCACCGCGCTGCATGACACGCGCATCATACGCGGGCTGGCGAGTGACAACAACACCGCTGTCGACAATGAAGCTATGGCCCCCGCCGTCGTGAAGAACGGCGTGGTGACGGTGGCCGACTGCTCCGCCACCGGCGTGCTGCTGTTTGACGTGCTGGCGTCGGTGGTGGTGGAGCGGTGCACCGCCTGCACCTTCTTCTTTGGCGCCGTGGCGGGCAGCGTGGCCCTGCGTGACTGCTCCGCCTGCGTGGTGGTGGCGTCGGCGAACCGCGTGGAGCTGGCCGGCTGCACCAACGTGCACGCCTGGCTGCACACGCCGCACCGGCCGCTGCTGGCGCACTGCCACGGCGTGCGCCTCGGCTCCAACGTGTTTGCGTACGGCGCGCAGCCCGCCCACCTCGCCGCCGCCGGCCTGTCGCCCTGGTCCAACGCGTGGGCGCGCCCGCGCCTGCCCGCTGCCGCCGCCGACGGCAGCCGCGGCCGCGGCACCAGCACCGGCGACGTGCTGACGGACGACGTGTTCCAGCAGGCGGCGGCGGAGGCGGCGGCCAAGGCGCGCGGTACGGAGGAGTGGACGGTGCACGGCCTGGTGGCACGCGAGACGGTGAGCACGGACGCGTCGGTGCTGGGCAGCCCCACCGCCAGCAGCGGCGACCGTCCTGCCGCCTTTGCCGTGCGGCCCATGTCGGTGGAGGAGGAGCGCGGCACGGGGCTGGGCCCGCTGCGCCGCGTTATGTCGCCCGCCGCCATTGCCGCGCTGCGCCTAGTAGGGCCCGGCGACGTGACCTACCCATCACTTGCCACCATCCCGCTGGCGTACGGCCTCATGCGCCGCGTGCCGCCCGACAACGACACCGTGCTGCTGGTGCTGGCGCCCGGCCACACCGACGCCGCACGCCGCTTCCTCGCCTTCGTCCACGCCTGGCTGCCCAACACGTTACCCTACCCACCTCCGCCGGCTGCAAAGGCAGTGTTGCGCGCCGCCTCACCGCCGCTGTCCCTGCCGTCGCCACCCGTTGCGGTGCCCGTCGCGGCACCCGCCGCCGCGGCACCACCCGCTTCCGCGCCACCCGCCGCATCCGCTGCAGCGCTGCACCACGTGGCGTCGCGCCTCACACGCATTGCGGAGGACAACCCGGCGGGCGCCGACGCGTCGCCGGGCAACGTGCCGTCACCCACCTCGCCTGACACCACTCGCAGCGAGGAGGTGCCTGCTGCCGGCGACGCAGTGGCCCTGTCACCTCCTGCCTCGCCGCCGCCGCTTGCCGTGCCGCATGCAGCCGCACCGCCAGTGACGCACAGCGCGCCCGCGTCACCCTCTGGCGCACATGCGCCACACCCGGCGGGAGCGCCGCCACCGCCGCCACCTCCGCCATCGGCGTCTACGATGGCGGCGCCGCCTGCCCCGCCGCGCCGCGCACCGGAGCCGGGCGCGGTAGCTGCCGCGGCGCGCGCGCACCGTCCTGGCTGCACGTGCACGGCGTGTGCGCAAGACAGCGCCGCGCTCCGCGCTGCGTCACTCTTTGCAAACGCAACCGTCGCGAGTTCGCACCCTGCCGTGCCGTACCTGCGCATGCCTGCCGTGTGGCGCGCGCCCACCGCCGCCGCGTCTCCCGCTGCTCCCGTCACAGATGCCGCCACCACCACAGATGCCGCCACCACTGATGGCCCTGCTGCCGCCACTGATGGTGCTGCCGCTGCCGCCGCCACTGACGGTGCTGCCGCTGCCGCCGCGACTGATGGCTCTGCTACCACTGACGCTGGGGAGGGCGCCACGCCGACGGCAGTCGACAGCAAGCCGACGATGACGCGCACGGGCCGGCGCGAGGCGCGCACGTCGTTCCGCGTGAACGCGGCGGACGCCATGTTCCACAGCGCGGTGTTCAAGGGCGCCGCTGCCGCCGAGGGCGCTACAGCCGCTGCTAGCACCGACAGCAGCAGCGCCGGCGGCGATGGCAGCGCCAATGTGAGCGGCACGCACGGTAGCGAGGGCGGCAGCATTGGGGCGATGGCGACAGCCAGCCTGGGTGCCGCCGGTGGCGGCGGCTCCGGCGGCGCCGGCTCCGCGCCGCGCATGCCACCGCGCGCGACGGACGTGTTCCGCACGCGCGGCGACGCCTCGGCGCGCGGCACGCTGCAGCGCGACAGCACCATGCTGCGCGTGAATGAGCATGGCATGCCCGTGCTCGCTGCCGTGCCGACGCGCGGCGCCGGGGCTGATGTGGGGCCGACGGTGTCGCTGGTGGCAGCGGCGCAGGCGCACATCGCCAAGAGCGGCGACGCAGAGGGCGACGCGGCGCGTCAGCGTAAGGAGTGGAAGTCGGCGGTGCTGGCGAGCTTGGTGGTCGCGCAGCCGGTGCTGGTGACGGCGGTGGGTGCCGGCGGCGGTGTTGCTGGCAGCGGCGCTGGCAGCGGTGCTGACAGCAGCCGTCGCGGCGGCGACAGCAGCCGGCGCGAAGGCGGCGGCGAGGTGGGGCGCGCGGCGGCACACCAGTCGGCGTTTACGGTGCACACGGTGCGCCCTGCACGGCAGCACCGCGCCACGGCGTCCGTGTTCAACATGGAGGGCGCGCCGCGCGCCGGCGCGGCCGGTGGTAGCAGCGGCCCGCCAGGCAGCGCGCCGCTTGACCGCGCTGCTATAACCAGCAACCTGCGCGGCTTCTCGGCCGCGTTGGGTGCGCGCGGTTCAGGCGCGGCCACCGGCGCGACCGGTGGCGGAGTCATTAGCGCGGCCACTGGTGGCGCCACCGGCTCGCTGGCTGACTTGGCAGCGGCGGTCGCTGCGGCAGCTGCCGAAGACGCGGCAGCGGGCGGCGACCCGGCGTCTACGTCACCGTCCGGGCTCCCGGTACCGTCCCCCCTGGCGACGGACGCGACGCCAGCTGCACCGGGCGACACGCCTGCCGCGCCAGCGGCGGGCTCCCCTGCACTGACGACACCGTCGCCGTCCGGAGGCATGGACGTGGTGATCCACTGGAACTACAACGTGCGCGCGCCCAAGCTGGTGCGCGCCCGCGAGCACGTGCTGACGCCGGTGCAGGCGCACTCCCTGCTGCGTGGCGCCGCCGCCGCGCCCGTCCTCGCTGCCGTGGTGGCGGCGCCGGGCGCGCCGTCCCTTGCGCTGCACCTGGCGGGCACAGGCTGCGTGGCTGCCGCGCTGGCTGCTACCAGCGACGCGGGTGTCGCGCTGCCCAAGGGCGCCACCTACCTCATCACCGACCACGACCTGGCGGTCGCGGCGTCGTACCTGTGGTTCAGCACCTGGGCGCCGCCGGAGGGGGATGCGCCGTAATGCCGTGGCGGGTGTGCTTTTGTGTGTTTGTCCCCTTTTTTCTCGAATCATGTGCCCGCCCTCGCACCCGCGTGGCGCGTCTCGCAAGTGTTCCTGCCTCGGCATCGCGAGCAGGGGACGCAGCGCTGCGCCTGCCTGTGCCCGTGCGCCTCCTTGTCAACTGTAGGCTGTGTGTGTAGTGTGCACCCTCCCTGTTGTTGCCCCTTTCCATGTTATTGTTCCCGGCGGCGGGTGGTGCAACCCAGCCACACTTGGCTCCAACATTTGAACGCGGCGTGCATAAGTATCAATCACACCGAGCTGCCCACCGACCGCACCTCGCCCACCTCCACGTCGCCAGGCGCCGGCGCCGATGACTTGTCTCGTGCCGACGCTGCAGGCACGACATTGATGGGTGCCGGCGCGATGGCACGCGCCAGTGGGGCAGGTGAGGTAGTACTGGACACCATAAGGTCCTTATGCTGCTCGTACCGCGTCGATGCGTAGTTGCGCAGTCGGGAGGTGTCCACCGTTGCGTGGCGGCTGGCACCGGCGTCGTCGTCGGCGCGGTCGGGCAGGCCGCCCGCCGCCTTGCGCGCCTCCTCCACCGCCTGCGCAATGCCCGCCGCGTCCGGGTTGTCTTGCAGCTGGTACGACGCAAGGCCGGTGGCGGCAATGACCTCCCACGTGCGCAGCGGCACGGGCGCCACCTCGGTGGCACCGGGCGGCAAGAAGGTGAGGCAGAACTGGCGGTGGTGGTCATACACGATGCGCATGCCGGCGGCCAGCTGGTCGGGCGACAGGTTCACCGCGTGGCGCGGCGGCAGGGGGCGCATGAATGGGCCAGTGAAGCGCGAGTTGTTGATGGGCGGGCGCTGCGCGGGGCAGCAGGGACAGGGGCAGCGGCAGCGGCAGTTGAGGAAGAGGACGCGCAGGGGGTGGAGCAAGACGCCAAACGCCAGCCAGCCCAGCACGACGGCGGCAAGCAGGAGGAAGAGGGGCAACGTGTTCTCCAGCGCCAGCCGCTGCCGCACATTGGCGCCTGCCTCATCGCTCACCGCCGTCGCCACCGCGTAGCCGCCAAACACGTCCACCGCCGCCAGCGCGGCGCTGGACACGATGGTCGGCAGGCGGCCGCCCTGGTACGGCTCCGCGTACGCGCCCAGCGACGTGGGGTCGGACACCATCCAGGTGCCAAACAGCAGGTGCACGACGGTGGCGCCCAGCATGACGACGGTGGCAAGCTGCGGGATGGCGGCGTCAAATCGCAGCGGGCGGCGGTACAGGCGGAGCAGGGCGTAGCGGTCGAGCACGAGGGAAAGCGTCAGGTTGGCGGCGGCGACGGCGTACAGCAGCGGCTGGCCGGTGGCGTAGATGAAGCAGGTGAAGGCCGAGGTCAGAACGGAGGCGACGCGGACGGCAAAGGGGAAGGGCGGTGGTGCCAGCGTAGCATTCATCTCCACCTGTGTGGACTTGCCGTTGGCGCGGCACCCCAGGCAGGCGCGCGTCGCTGCCAGGCGCCGCACCACCACCATGGCGTGCGTCGTCACCGTGTTGATGATGAGCGTGAGCACGATGGAGGTGCCCACCACCGCCTGCCACCGCACGTCAAAACCGGCGTACTCGCCTGTGAACAGGTTGGTGCCCGCCACCTGCGCGTGCGCCACGGCGGGCGGCATGAGCGCGTTGATGATGAGCACCGTGCCGCCCGTGTTGATAAACAGCGCCAGGAAGGCGCGGAAGGCGAGCTGGCGGTTGAGCGAGTCCACATCGGGGTGGCCCTCAAACACCGTCAGCTTAGTGATGGTGGAGGCGATCATGACGTTGACGGCGACGACGGCGATGGAGGCGCACACGATGAGGCCGTTGTACAGCGAGAAGGCGTACGCAAAGGAGCTGCACACGCCGGCGTCGTGCTCCAGCAGGTCACGCAGCGCGCGGAACACGCTGGTGCCGCTGTTGGTCAGCACGTCGCGGAAGCGGCCGAGGCAGTAGCACGCGACGGGTTTGTCGCGCGGCACGGCGATGGTGTAGCCGGGTGTGGTGGTGGGCAGGCTGCAGTTGCCAGTCGCGCCAGTCACGAAGCAGTCATCCAGGCAGGGGTCGGTGCTGGTGGCGGAGGTGCGGAACTGCGGCGTGGTGGTGGAGTTGACAACTAGGCGCACGCCGCCCCGTGCCACGCACGCCGGGTCGCCGTCCACGCGACCCAGAACGGCGTCCGACGGGAAGGTGTTGCTGGCGTTGGCGGCCGCGCCCGCCTTCGTCAGCGGTGTGCCGTACGCGGCGGCGGGCAGGACGGTGGTGCAGTATGCGAGGTTGGGCACCTTGGCGCGGAAGCTGGCCTGGTAGCCCTGCGCCAGCATGATGAACAGCATGGCCACCGCCAGGAATATGAGGATGGCGGCGTTGACAACGGTGCGCCGCACGCACCGCCGTCCACACGTCATGTCCACGTTCTGCCAGATGAGCTGCGACGGGTCGGGCGCGCGCCGCACCGCCAGTGCGGCGCCACGCAGCCGCAGCGGCGGCGCCTGCGCCCACCGCGCCGCGCGCCACCATGATGCGCTGCCCTCGTAGTCCTCAATGCACCGCGCCGCCGACTCCTCGTTGTTAAACGTGACAAACGCGCCCACCACCTCGCTGCTGTACACACTGGCGGACTCTGCAATCACCTGCCGCAACTTCCGCTCCGCCGCCTCCAGCCGCACCAGCGCCTTGGCTGCCGCCGCAGCATTGGCCTGCGGGCTGGCTGCCGCATAGCGCTGCGCCCGCGCGCGCGCCGCCTGTAGGTCGCGGAACAGGGACAGCCGGCTCTCAAACCGCTTCATGAGCACGCCGTTGGCGCGCGCCAGCGCCACGTCCGCCACCCACCGACCCTCATACTTGTCACCTGCGCCTTCCACCGGCGCCACGTCGTCGTCGCCCGTCACACGCGTGTTGTCGGGCAGCGGCTTGCAGTCGGCGTCGGCGGTGGTGAGGTCGTCATTCAGGTACGTGAACACGCGCAGCGGGGCGGCGCCGCCGGCACTCGGCGGCTCCACGTAGCGGTACCGCTGGTACACCTTGCGGCCGCAGTAGCAGCGACAGCAGGTGGAGCGGTACACCCAGTCCAGCGCGCGCAGATTGTACAGGCGGTCGAAGTGGTCCAGCACCTCGCGCGCCGACACGTCGCGGGGCAGGCCGGTGACGTACACGGAGTAGTCGTTGGCAGTGAAGTTGGCCCGATCATGCTTCGCCCGGAACGCCACCGCCATGATGCGCATGCCCGCCAGCGCGACCAGCAGCAGCACCACGTTCACAAAGTCGCATGCCGTCCAGATCCCCGCCAACTGCCGGCCGGTGTACGTCAACCCCGTCACCGGCAGGCGCACGACGTACGACGTGTTGGCGCCGGGGTCCGACGACGTGGGGTGTGCGCCCACGTGGGCGTCAGACAGCGGGGCCGCGCGCGGGGGGTCGGGCTTTTCCGCGGCGGGCGGGCTGCCCGCCGCCGCGATGGCAAAGCAGGGACCTGCAGCCGCCACCGCCACCAGGAAGTACAGCAGCATGGCGCACAGCATGCGGAAGTGGAGCGCAATGCCGGCGCCCAGCTCGTCCACGTCGCAGCACCGCACCGTGCACACGCGCGCGCTGCCGCCTTTGAACACTGCTGCCTTCCGAACGCGTAGTGCCTGCGATGTGGGGTGGGTAGTGGGGGCGACATTAACGCAGCGTGTGCGCAGACAACAAACAAAGGGGACAGTGCCCGCACCGTACCTCATCCAGCGACGGCGGCCGCCATGGTGTGCGCAGGAACTCGCGGTCGCCGAGCTGCAGGTCAGCGGTGGAGGCGATCCGTGTCACGGCCGCGGCCTCCGCGCTGCCGGGCGGCAGCGGCGGCACCTCCGGCAGCTTCAGCTGCGGCGGCAGTACCGGTACCGGGGCCGACGAGCTGGTTGGCGTCACGCCAGCAGCGCTGGCATAAAGCGCGCCGCCGCCGCCGCCGCCGCCGGGTGAGGGGACATCAATCACGTGCACCACGCCATCGCCGTCGGTGGGATCAAGCGGCGCCACCTTGGCAGCCATTATGATGGTGTCCGGTCACGGCAGCAGCCCGGTGGTGGTTGGGTCACTGTTTGGCGGGCCACGGGCTGCGGGTGTAGGGCGCAGCGTCACCGCGCGCGGGCACGTTCGTCAGGCTGTAGCACAGCTGTCCGTCCACGGCAAACGACACACCCCAAGTATGGCCGCCCGTGGGGCACGGGGGCGAGTCAACGACAGGGAGGCGGGGGGGGAAGACAAGAGTCACACCGGTGGCAAGGCGGCGACAAGTCCGTTGTTTTCTCGCTGGACAGCGGCGACAGCAATTACCACCTACCGTACCAGATCAGACCAGATCCGTTACCGCTGTGTGTGCGCCACGTGCTACACCGCCACAACGCTGTTGAGCCACAATGGCAAGCTCTGGCCAACCACAACGTATGCCGTTGCGATGGTTGGCCTATCCGGATGTGGATTTGCCGCTGTGGGTGGCGTTGTGGGTGCCGATGTGTGTGTTGTCGAGGTGGCGTCACAGCCGTTACCGGTCGTGCCTCACGGCTCCTCCAGAGTGACTGTGATATAAGTTGGACGAAAGTTGGTAGTATAACTCGGAATCAAGTAATTCCACCTGGAATAGGCGTAATCCTTTGTATGCGTGCGGGTGCGGGTTGAAATTTACGTGTTGCCGCGGTGTGCCTGCCGCAATTGTTGGTGTATCTTGGGCTGGTGCTGGCGGCCGCGCCGCGGGAAACGGTCAGGCCAGACAGCAGCAGCAGGTGTGGTGGTGCCACCACAATGTGACCACATCAACAACGACGACGTCAAGGCGTTCTCACCATGCAGTAGTCCCTGCACCTCCGGTGGTCGCTTGATGGTCGCCACGGTGGGAAGGCAGTGACTTTGACACGAATCGTGGGCCGTGGGCCGTGGGCCGTGGGCCGCCGTGGCTTGGCAACAGTTGCCAATGGCGCGTGAGGTTCAATGTTCAACAATCAGAAGATGTGTCGACACCACAGTAGGGCGGCACTGGCAACGCAGCGGCAGCCAGACCACCAGACGGGGGCGCAGCTGCGCACGCCTAGTCCGACTTCTTGGAGCCCTTGCGGGAGCTGTTGCGGCTGGCGGGTGTGGTGGCGGCGTCAGCGGCGCCAGCAGCGCGCTTCCCAGCCGAGGCGGGCGTGCCAGCAGCGGGCGCGGCCACACCAGCGGCAGGTGCAGCGGCGGCAGGCGCGGCGGCGACGTCGGCGTCCACGAGGGAGACGGCGCTGCGCGCCGTCAAGATCTGCGCGCAGTAGTACGTCAGCATGACCCACAGGCGGCCGTACGGCAGCGGGGCGCGGAACTTGTCCCACGCCAGCGTGGTGTCGGACACCAGGAAGATGAGGGCGCCGGCGAGGGCGAGGGTGTAGTTGCGCGACGGCACGTCGGCGCGCACGGCGGCGGCGTAGCCCATGGCGCCGATGGTGGCGCCGTACACCAGCACAGGGATGCGCATGTCCGCCTTCAGGTAGTCGTACAGCAGGTACAGGATGCCGGCGGGCGCGGCGGCAAAGAGGGCGCCCAGCGGCACGCTGTGCGCCAGGCGCAGCTGGCCAAACGCCACGATGTACCACACGTGGCCCAGCAGGAACGCCACCAGGCCCACCAGGAACAGACTCTCGTTCAGGCGCGACAGGTCCAGGAAGATGTCGCCCATGCCGCCCAGCACGAGGCCGAACGCCATGAAGCGCGCCTGCGTCG
>Ga0066256_1005802_pt1 | contig 10003 bp, 2 predicted proteins | sample ThiBio_1000_biof_FD_87107 | JGI IMG/M metagenome (GOLD analysis project Ga0066256, IMG submission 87107) | Wastewater bioreactor microbial communities from Cape Town, South Africa - Thiocy_expt_1000_biof (version 2) | ecosystem: Engineered > Bioreactor > Thiocyanate-remediating >... | reverse complement strand
ACCCGCCGCGCCCGCGCTGCGCGTGCGTGCCCACCCGGCGTACGCGCGGCACATCAAGTCGCTGGCGGTGGGCGTGCCGGCGCCCGCGGTGCGGTTGAAGGCGATGCAGGAGGGCCTGAACGCGGACCTCGTGTTTGAGCCCGACGCGCCGCTGTCGCTGGTGGGCGACGCCGTCGCCGCCGAGATGCTGGCAGCCGCGGGCGCCTCCGCTGCACCCGCTGCTGCACCTGCACCGCCTGCGCCCGCTGCACCTGCGCCACCGGCGCCCGTCGCAGCACCGCCGCCGGTTGCCGCCGCGCCGCCAGCGCCCCGCCCCCCGCCGGTGCCTGTCGCCCCCGCACCCGCGCCAGCACCCGCGCCGGCACCCGCGCCCGCGCCTGCGCCAGCACCTGCGCCAGCCCCAGCTGCTGGCGGCGGCGGTGGCGGCGGTGCCATCAAGGACGACCCGCGCCCCGCGACCCTCTTCCGCATGATGCGCATGGGCGTGCCGGCGGGCGCCGCCAAGCTCAAGTGCGCGGCAGCGGGTCACAACCCCGACCTGCTGGACCTCGACCCCGAGTCGCCTGCCCCGCCGTAGCTTCACTTACCATACTTGTTTTTGCTGTTTGTGTTTGCTTTTTTTGCCCTGTGTGTGCCGCGGCGCGGCCACACGCCGCGCACTGCGCTGATTTTTGTGACACCTCTCCTCATTCAACGTCGGTAGCTTATTCTTGTGCACTGAGGTTGCCACCGTGGCAGCAGGGCGTGGCAGCGCAGGGCGCCGCTGACGGTCCGCGAACTGCGGGCGGCACTGCAGCAGCGGCGTCGCACCTTGGGTATTGCACGACACGCCGGCTTTGAAAAAGAACCTGCTGCGCCGGCGCCGCCGCACCCTGCCGCCGCGCACGGCAATTGTTGGCGGTCGCCAGTTGTGGCGCAGTCTGCACGGGTGTTGAACGTTGTACAAGGTATGCGTTTAGACCGGCGTTTTGTGAGGGCGTGCGCCGGATTTGCATTCACGGTCGCTGGCGCGGCCACCACCGTCATTCCCGTGTAAGTGTAGGGGCAACTTGCATCTTGGCACCTTGCACCTTGCACCGCGCGCGCCGCTGCTGACACTGCGCGGCGGCAACAGCGGCAGCAGTTGCATTGCACACAGTGGCAGCAGTCGCGGCAGTAGGGCGACGGTTGCGCGGGTCCGTGCGACGACGGCGTCGGCGCGACGCATCGCTGCGCTGCGGTGGGAAACGAGGGGGGCATCCAACGACAACGATTCAGCCACACACTGCGTGCATACAGCGCCGCAGTATTACGCTCACACACGCATACACACACACGCACGCGCCGCGGCGAGTATCCAACATACGCGCCCTTTGACAGACCGTGACCGCGCCTGCTGCAGCGCAGCTGCTGGTGTTGCTGCAGTTGTTGTGCTGAGCGGTGACAGCCTGATTTGGTGCGGCCTGGAGCCCGGAGCGGAACACTACGCCAACACCCACCACAAACAAACGCCACGCCCACCGCCGCCACCACCACCAGCAGCGGCATCAATAACTTTAGTACTTTGGTTGTTGGCCGTTGAGCAACAGCAGCAGCGGGTGCGCATACCGCAACAAGCGAGTGTGCAACGAGGCAACGATGATGGTAGGGGCAAAACGACGAGGTCCCCAAACTGCCAACGCCAGCCAGCAACAACCAGAGACAGCCTGATATCGGCGGCCGCCACCGCGGCGTTGTCAGCACAAGAAATCACGCCGCCGTGAATCACACACGCCCGCACGCCGTCGTGCGGCGGGCGGGGCAATTCCCGTTCCGTGTGGCCGACACGGGCGCCGCGTTACACGGCCTCACGCACCCCCTGTTCCAGCGCACCCACGCATCCATCACACACTTCATTTACACCTCTCTGCTCTCCCCTTCTCTCCTCTCTCTCCTCTCCCCTCCTCTCCTCGCCTCCTTCGCTCACCAGCTCAAACGCCAACACACACGCACCTCGTGTACCGTACGCACCCACCCGTCGACCCCGCCGCAGCAACCGCCGGCGCGCATACCAGATATACCGCCGCTGCTGCGGCGCCCACCTCGACAAGCAGCGGCAGCAGCAGCAGCAGCAGCACCGCGGCCGCCCCCAACTGTACCGCACGTGTACGCAGCAGCTAGCAGCAACTGTCCTCTCTCGGTTCCACCACCTGTCGTCGTCGTCTGTCCAACGTCGTCAGCTACCATGGCGGTGGCGGCGGCAGCGGTTAACCCACGGCTGCCGCCGCCGTACGCCGCGGTGTCGCCGCCGTCTGGCAGCTCGGCGGCGGTGGCGCTGACGGCGCCCCCCGCGGAGTCGTCGCTGTTCTCGGCGTCGGCGGGCGCCGCGGCCGTCGCTACAACAACTCTTGCCGCGAGCGGCAGTAATGGGGCAACGCGGGGGCGCAGCAGGGGGGCGGGGCTGGCGGAAGGTGCGGGTGTGCCACCGCCGCGACTGGTGCACAGCCATGTGGCGGCGGTGAGCGGGAGCAGCATGGGGTCGCCGGCGGCGGCGGTGTCAGCGGCGTACTCGCCGTTTGGCGGCGGCGGCGGCTTGATTGCCAACAGCACCGCGTCAAATGCCGCGCTGTTGGCATTGATGTCGCCCTGGGCGCTATCATCAGAGTCGTCGCCGCGGGCGCCGCAACCACATGACCGGCTGTCCCCAGATGTGGGGTATGAGGGTGGCAGTGGAGGGCGGGTGCCACACCCGCCGTCGGTGCCGGGACCGCCCGCCGGCGCTGCCGCGATGGGGCAGCGCGCCGCGGCGGTGCGGGCGGCGGTGGCGCGCATGCCAGGCGCCCCCACCGCTGGGGGTGCCACAGCGGGCGCATGGATTCGTGCTATCGGCGGTGGGCGGCCGGGCGGGCAGCGTCCAGCGCCACCAAGCAACACTACAGACGCCGAGGCCTCAAACACGTCGCGGGTGCCAACGTTTGACGCGACGGCAGTCAGCCCCGTGACCGACGCGGCGGCGGCGGGCGGACCGCCGCGCGCGCCGGTGGAGCGCGATATTGTGCTGGCGGAGGGCTCGTTCTCTGATGACGACGGCGACAGCGACGACGAGCACGCTGCCGCCGCCGTCACCGCCGCCGGCAGCGGCGGCCGCGGTGTCGCGTTGGACGTGGAGGTGTCGAGTGTTATGTCACTACCACCCGCTGCTGCCACGTCGCCGCGGCACACGCTGCCGCTTGCCATCCGCCTGGATGCGTCACGCAGTACTTCCGGCGGCGGCATGCCGTCGCTGATGTCGGGCGGCGCGCCGGCGGTGCAGCCGCTGCTGCGCGCGCACAATACAACGCCAACGTCGGCTTGGGCGGCGGAGGGGCGCGGGCTGCATGTAAATGTGCCGGCTCCCTCCGACGCCTCCTCCCGCAGCAGCATCAGCAACGCCAGCATGGCGGCAGCGGGTGTTGTGCAGGGCGCCATGTATGCCTCCCTCGCTGCCGCCACCTACGTGTCTGCCAGCTCGCCGGTGGCGTACTCCCGCCCGTCACCCGACGGCTCCCCGCTGCCGCATGTGCACCCCATCGGCACCCACGCTGAAACCGGCATCAGCACCGGACCAGCAGCGTCGAAGCCAAGCATGGTGCCGCCGCCAGGCGGTCACACCGACTACTCGGCCGGCTCCTCCCTGCCGCTGCTGTCCACCAGCCGGGAGGGCGACAGCAGCGTAGCGGTACGAGGCATCCTGGCACTGCACACCAACCTGGCGTCCTCTGCGCCGCTGGTGCTGTCTGAATCCTCGTCCTCGCGGTACGGCTCGGCGCCGGCGGCGGCGGCGCGAAGCGGCACCACGACCGGCACCGGCGCGGGCGCCGCCATCAACCGGTTTTATGCGTACAGCAGCGGCGGCGAGGACGTGACGACGGGGAGGGCGGCAGGCGGCGGCTCCGGCGACGGTGGCTCCCGGTGCGAGTCGGTGCTGGCGCCGGCGGCGGCGTCGCCAGAGAGGCTGGTGCACGTGGAGGTGGAGGGCGGTACCGGCGTCATGGGGCGCCAGCACTGCATGGTGGTGTCGGGTGGCGGCACGCCTGGTACGGCACGCAGCGCGGTGGTGCGCATGGCGGCGGCGGATCTGGGGCTGGATGGCGACGGCGCAACGCAGACGACGCTGAGCGCCAAGAGTGATGAACGGTACGGCCTGTCGCCAGGCGGCTGCTACCGTGGGGTGGCGCCGCAGCATTTGCTGCCACAGGGCGCCACGGACACGAGCGCGTCAGCCGCCGGCGCGCCACGTGTGTCGCCGTCCGCGTACGGCAGTCACGAGCACACCGCTACGACGCTGGGCACCATGTCCGCCGTCTTGCTGGCGTCGCCGCGGTCGGCGATCCAGCCGGCATTCCCGTCGCCCACCTCCACCCTGACATCCGAGCCAGCCAGCGGCGGCAGCGGCATCAGCGCGGGGGGCACCGGCAGCCACTACAGCGACAGCGAGCCGGCGCCGGTGCCGCCAACAGCTGATCATGGTGTCACCACAGCCGCTGGTGGCGCCTCCTCCTTGCTGGTGATGCAGGACGTCACGACGCTGGCCGCGTCGGACGGCGGCGGGTCGGCGACCGGCCTGCCGCTGGCGACCGGCAGCAGCGGCGGTGTCAGTGGCGGTGGCGGTCGGCGTGACAGCCGGCGTGACAGCCGGTTGGCGGGCTCGGTCAGCGGTGGCTCCAGTGCAAGCAGCAGCTGCGGCGGCGGATTGCCAGGCAGTGGGCCGGCGCGGCCCGTCCCCTCGCCCGCGCTGCTCAGCACCTTCATCTCCGAGCTGGCGTCAGACGCACCCAACAGCAGCGGGGAGGGTGAGGGCGGCAGCGGCAGCGCGGATTTCACGATGGGCGGCAACCCGGTGGCGTCACACCTTACAATTCTGACGGGCGGCGCTGGCGGCGGGCGCGCCTCCACCGACGGCAGCGTTATCTTCCCTGTCGCACCCCAGCACCCGCAGTCGCCGTCTGGCATAGCGTCGCTGAGCAGCGGCGGCGGTGCCTTCTTCCTCAACGGCATCTCGCCCTCGTCGCCCTCCGGCGGCCGCGCCCACCGCCTGCCGTCCTTCCCGTCACCCGCCCTGGAGGAGGGCGCCGACACTGTGCACGACGCGACGAGTGAGGTGCCGCCACCACCGCACGCCACCGCGGGCGCTACCGCCGGCGCTGCTGTCCCCGCTGGCATGATTGACGAAGTGGTGGATGCCACGGCGGGCGTGCCCATGACGCGCATGTGGCACAGCCTGGGCATGGGCAGCGTGGCGTCGCCGGCGGCGGGGAGCGGCAGCAGCAGCCACCACATCCTTAGCGGCGGGGTGCCGCTCACCAGCGGCCGGACGCCGTCTAGCCTGCCGCCGCCAGCCGCATTTGGGCCCGACGACCCTGACACCAGCAGCGGCATGCCCACCACCGTCACCATTATGGTGGCTGCCCCCATGGGCCTGGCGTCGCGCTTCATGCGGCTGGCCATGCTGGAGGACGACGAGTGCGGCGGCGGCGAGTATGACGACGACGGAGCGGCGTACGAGCGGGCGGGCAGCCGGGGTGCGTCGCGCGCCAGCCGTGGCGGCTCGCGTGCCGCCAGCCGCGCGACGGGCAGCCGCGGGATGAGCCAGCAGGGGCGTGATTCAGGGGGTGTTGAGGTGGATGCGACGGCAGGTGTTGGCGACGGCGGCGATGCCGCGCCTGCCAGCGACTACAACCAGTTTGACGCCGACGGCAGTGCCGACGGCGTGTCTGCCACCAGCAGCAGCTACTACACGGAGGCGGGGTCGCGCGCCATGAATATTGACCTCTCCACCATGTTCCCGTCGAACGGCATTGCGGTGGGCGACGGCCCCATGCTGCGCGCGAGTGGCGACGGGTTGCCGACCGACCCCGACGGCGTGCATTCACCCGTGTCGCGCGGCGGTGGCAGCGGCGACGGGGAGGCAACGGGCTGGCGGCGACCGTCGCGCGGTAGCGGCGGTAGCGGCCCATATGGCCGCGGGATGCCGCTGGCCATCCCGTCCATCATCCCGGAAGGGGACCGCACACCCGGGGCCGACCGGGGGGCGCGCGGCGACGCGGGGGGTCGGGGTGCCACCCCATTGCGGGGGCGGGCGTCTGCCCCGGGCAGGGGAGGCGGCGGCCCCGCCCCGGGCCCGCCGCCGCGGGCGTCATCCCCGCTTGACCCCGCCGCGTCCGACACGCCGCCCGCCGACCCCACGTCAACCTCAACGCCGCTCCATATTTCCACGCCACTGCCGCTGGGCGTGCGCAGCATTGCGTCCCGCACCCGCTTGACGGCAGGGGGGTCGCCACTGCCACCCCAGACGCCGGCGGCGGCGGCCGCTGCCGCCGGTGCTACCACCCCACTGCCACCCCTGCACTCCCCCGTCGCCACGCCGCCGCTGCTGTCACCGCAGGCGGGTACGTCGGTGGTGGGGCGCGTTGGCAGTGCCGCCAGCACTGTTGCCGGCACGCTCCGCGGCAGCAGCAGCAGCTTGCGCGCCGGCAGCAGTGGCCTGCGCCACAGCGGCAGCGGGGCGGCGTCAGCGGTGGCGCTGGACATTCTGGCGCTGGGCGGCACGTGGCAGGAAGGCATTGGGGATGCAATGGACCGGCGGGCGCGGCGCGCAGAGATGCGGCGCAGCGGCACGCTGGGCTCCACGCATGACGACAGCGCCAGTGGGGCGGCCAGCAGCCGGTCCAACATTCGCACCTCGCGCAGTGGCACACGTGGTTTTGTGCCGCAGCTGACGCGCAGTGGCGCCGACGGCGGCTCCAAGGCGCAGCCGTCGCTGCCAGGCGCGCCCGACTCCGATGACGGCGGCGTGGGCAAGCGTAGTCGTAGCGGCGGCGGGGGCGGCAGGTTGAGCCGCGGCGGCACTGGCACCGGCACGGTTGGGACTGGCGGCGGCGGCGGCGGCGGCGGCAGCGGCGGCGGAGGCGGCAGCGGCGGCGGGGGTGGCGGCAGTGGCGGGGCGTCACAGGGCGGCGTGTCGCCGCTGGCGAGCGACGACAGCGGCGGCGCGCGGGGCCCTGGCGCGGCGCTGCCGCTGCCGCACGTGTCACGCAACTCGCTGCCGGCGCTGGAGGCCGTTACGCGTGCGCCGGCGGGCAGCCGCAGTCGCAGCTCGGTGGGCGGCGCGGCGCTGTCGGTGGTGGCAGAGACGGAGGGCGACGGCGACTCGGTGATGGGGATGCCAGCGCCGCCGCTCGTCACGATGACTGAAGGCGTCGCCGTGCTGCCGGGCACGCCGCTGGGTGGCAGCGGGCGCGGTGCTGGCGGGCGGATGATGGGTAAGAGCAGCAGCGGGTTTGCGGGCAGCAGCGCGCCGTCGGTGCCTGGCGCGCTGTCGGTGCTGACCGGCGGCTACAGCAAGCCGTTGTACCAATCGCCGCTGGCCGTCATGCGCAGCGAGGGTGCTGCCCGCGGCCCGCGTGCCAGCGGCACCGCCGCGGGGATTGGTGCCGCCGGTTTGGGGCCATCCGCTGCCCGCTACGCGCCTGTTGCGGACCCGCCGTCGTCGGCGGCAACGTGGTCGTGCTGTGGCTGGCTGGCGGGGCGGCGTGCGCGGGGTGCGCGCGTGGCGCCCGCCACCATCCCCGGCGTGGCAACGACGCCCGGCGGCACCTCGGTGCCGTCCACGCAACGCTCACGCGGCGGCGGCGGTGGTGGCGGTCCCGACGGCACTGGCAGCATGAGCATGGGCAGCATGCCACCGCTGCCAACGGTGGTTGCACCACCGCCGGCGTCCCCCGTGGTGCCCGACAAGCGTGCCAGTGGGGCAGATGCGGCCGGTGGAGCCACCGTCAGTATCGGCGTCCCGGCGTCGCGGCTGGTGGCGTCTGGCACGACGGGGGGCACGGTGGGCACGGCCGAGACATTTGCGTGGGCAGCGTCGCCGCACCTGGCGTCATCCTCCAACCGCCGACTCGCGGGAGTGCCGTAGGACGTAATCTGTGTGGATGTTCCTGATGTCGTTGTTGCCGTGTGTCGACTATTGCTTTCAGGGTTGCATGTGCATGTGGCCTCCGCCAGTGCCCCATACCGGTATCCCCTTTGTGTGGCCTGACCACTTACCCTCGGTGTATGGCCACCCCTGTGTTTGACCCTGTGCCTTGCGTGTTCTTACCATCTGCAGACACCGCTTTGGGGGAGCGTCCCTACCTACGCGGCTTGCGCTGCAGATGTCAGTTGTAATTTAGGTGCCACCCGCCGTGGCTATTGTAATCACTTCAACGCAATAATGCAAATCACCGAAAGCCACCGTACACCCCACCACACCTTACTTGGCAGCAATGGGCGACGCCTCGCGCTGCGTCGGCGCGGGCGCCTCCACGGTGAACAGCTCGCGCGCGGTGGTGGCGGCGCCTGGCGCGGCGGCGCCCGCCAGGTTTGGCGGCGCTGGGAGCGGCGTGGTGGCAGCGCGGGCAGGGCGGGGCGGGGGGGCCGGCGGGAGGGGGGGGCTGGGGCCCATCATGCGGTCCAGCGCAGAAGGGACGGCGGCTGCCGTGGCGGCACGCGGGCGGCCGGTGGCAAGGCCACCGATGGCAGGGGAAGCCAACAGTGCGCCATCGCCCGCAGCACCATCGCCGGCAGCGCCACCCGCGGCGCCCGCCATCGCAGCAGAGGCGGCGGCGGGGTCATGGAACAGGCCCAGGAAGGCGCTGAAGTCGGTTTTGATGGCATCCAGCTGCTCACGCAGCACGCGGGTGGTGGCGTTGGCGCGCTCCACCTCCGCCGCCGCGGTGGCGCTGGCAGCCAGCGCCGCGTCGTGCCACCGGCGCGCGTCATCCCGTGCGGCAGCGGCGTCATAGGTGGCGGCGGTCAGCTGCGCCTGCAGCGCGGCGCAGCGGTCACGCGCGCCACGCTGCTCCGCACCCGCTGCCTCGATGTCTGCGCGCAGCGCCGCGGTGGATGCGGCCGCCGCGGCAGCTGCCGACCGCGCTGCTGCGGCATCCGTGTCACGCGCCGCCATCAGCCGCCGCACCTCCGCCGCCATGCGCGCCGCGCCGTTCTGCGCCAGCTCCACGTCCATGTGTGCCGCAGCCCGCGCCGCATCAGCGGCTGCAACGCTGGCAGCCAGCGCGTCGCGCAGCTCGCCCACGGTTGCCTCCGCGGCAGCGGCACGGGTCCGCTGTGTGGCGGCATCCTCTGCCGCGCCGGCAGCATCTTGCGCACGCCGTGTGGCCGCCGCCAGCGCGTTGCGCGTGGTGCCCAGCTCCGACTGCAGCGCAGCGTTAGTAGCAGCAGCTGCCGCAGCCGCTGCTGCCTCCTCATCCGCCCGCAGGCAGTCCGCCTCCGCCGCGTCAGCAGCGGCGTGCGCGGCAGCCAGCGCTGCCTGCCGTGCCGCCTCCAACGCACTCAGCTGCGCCTCCAGCTCAGCGATGCGAGCCCGACCGCTTGCCACCTCACCACGCAGCCGCTCAATCTCCCCAGCCGCAGCCGCAATCGCCGCGGCAGCTGCGCTTGTCTCGCTGCGTGCTGCCGCGCCGTCTGCCTCTGCCGCTGCCAGCCGCGCTGACAGCGCCGCCGCCACTTGCTCCGCGCTCGCGGCAGCGGTGGCTGCCGCCGAGTCGGCATGCGCCAACGCTGCGGCATGCACCTCCGCCGCCAGCGCCAGCTGCGCCTCGTAGTCAGTGCGCTGCCGTGCAAGCCGGCTATCCGCTGCCGCGCGCTCCGCCGCCGCCACCGTCGCGGCCGCCGTCGCCTCCTGCCGCGCCACCACCGCCGCGTTGCGTGCCGCCTCCGCCGCCTCAGCATGCAGCCGCGCCTCCGCTGCCGCATCCGCCGCCGCACGCAGCGCGCCCTCCAGCGACGCAGCGCGCTCCACTGCTGTGGTGCGCGCCTCCAGCGCCGCCACCGTGTCAGCACGCGCCGCCGCCAGCTGCCGCCGCAGTGTGGACGTCATTGCCTCCGCCGCCGACGCGGTGCCGTTCCCCGCCTCCAAGCTCGCCTTCAGCCGCTCCACCTCCGCGCGCGCCGTCCGCGCTGCCACGTCCAGCTTGCCGGCGCTCTCCAGCACCGCGGCGCGCTGCAG
>Ga0066256_1005801_pt1 | contig 10006 bp, 8 predicted proteins | sample ThiBio_1000_biof_FD_87107 | JGI IMG/M metagenome (GOLD analysis project Ga0066256, IMG submission 87107) | Wastewater bioreactor microbial communities from Cape Town, South Africa - Thiocy_expt_1000_biof (version 2) | ecosystem: Engineered > Bioreactor > Thiocyanate-remediating >... | reverse complement strand
ATGAAGTGGGGCGCGGGCGATGTCGCCGTCTCGGTGAAGTACCGCTTCTACCATGACGAGAAGGCGGGGTTCTCCGTCGCCGCCTTTCCCGGGCTGACCCTGCCCACCGGCAGCAACGGCATGGGCAGCGGCAGGGTCACGGCGCTCCTGCCGCTATGGTTCCAGAAGGATGCGGGACCCTGGTCGGTGTTCGGCGGTGGGGGCTATGCGATCAATCCGGGCGAGGGCAATCGCGACTACTGGACGGGCGGCATCGCCGTGACGCGCCAGGTCACGCCCAAGCTGCTGATCGGCGTGGAGGCCGACCGGCAGGGCGCGGATACGGTCGGCGGCAATGGCTCGACCAGCCTGGGAATCGGCGCGATCTATCAACTGAAGGTGCCGTTCCGCCTGCTGGCTTCAGGCGGCCCGACCTTCGAGGACGGCGGTGGAGCGGCCGGCTTCCATGCCTTCCTCGCGCTCGGCCTGGATTTCTAGGACCGTTCCGGCTCCGGCCTGGCCTGGACCGCCCCCGGCACCCGCTGCCGCGTCCGGAAATGGCTGGGGCTGATCCCCGTCGCGCGGCGGAAGGCGAAGGTGAAGCTGGAGGGCGAGGCGAAGCCCATGGCGAAGGCGATGCCCTTCACGCTCTCGCCGGCCATCAGCAGGCGCTTGGCGGTCTCCATCCGGCGCTGCTCGATGTAGTCGCCGATCGAGCAGCCTCGGCTCGCCCGGAAGCCGCGGGTGAGCTGGCGGACCGAGATGCTGCACAGGTCGGCCAGCTCCTTGAGGCCGGGCGCGGTCAGGTCGTCGCTCAGCCGCTCGTCGATCAGCCGCAGCCGCCACGAGGCGAGGCCGCCGGTGATCGAGCGCTCCACCACCTCCAGGCAGAAGCGGCCGAGCTCGATCGCCAGCTCGCCGCTGAGGAACTCGATCATCTGCGCGCCGGCGAAGCCGGGGTGGCGTACTTCCTCGGTCAGGCGGAACAGCAGGTTGCGGATACGGGCGCTGCTGATGTCGAGCGCGGCGGACAGGCGCTTGTCGGTCCACTCCAGCGTCTCGCCGAGGATCGAATGGAGCGCGTCGGCCTTGAGCAGGCAGGTCAGCGAGGCCTGCGCGCCGGCCCCACCGCGGATGTGCAGCGCCTCGCCGGGCGGGACCAGGAAGATCTCGCCCAGCGGCTCGTAGCGGTGCGGGCCCCAATGCGCGTGATAGGACGCGCGGGAATAGAGCGGGCGAGGGGTGAGGCAGAGGTTGATCTGGTAGGATTCGTCGTCGCGCAGCACGCTTTCGGTCGGCGTCGGGATGTGGAAGCCGACGAGCTGGGCGGTCAGCACCCGGCCACGCACCTCGGCCTCGACCGTCATCGTCGCCTGTTCGGTGCGGATGGGCGGGGCGGCGGCCACGGTAATTCTGTCCTCGATTGAATACTGTGTCTCGATTTCTACGGCATGGCCCATTGCGCCGCAAGCCCCCGCCGGACGACAAGATGCCTGCACGCACCCCGGCAAGGACGGTGCTCCGGCTTTTTCGCGTTCATGGGAGAATTTGATGGCTAAGGGCCTGTTCGACTGCACCGGCAAGGTCACGCTGGTCACGGGTGGCAACGGCGGGATCGGCCTCGGCTTCGCCATGGGCGTGGCCAAGCAGGGCGGCGACGTGGCGATCTGGGCCCGCAACGCCGAGAAGAACGCGGCGGCCAAGGCGGCCCTGCTCGAAGCCGGCGCGGGCCGGGTCGAGGCCTACCAGGTCGACGTGTCCTCCGAGGAGGCGATCCTCGCCGGCTACGACAGGTTCATGGCCGACTTCGGCCGGATCGACTGCGTCTTCGCCAATTCCGGCGCGAGCCCGCGCTACAACTCGGTCTTCGACATGCCGACCGAGCACTGGCTGGACTTCCAGAAGACCGCGCTGCACGGCGCCTTCTTCACCCTGCGCGAGGCGGCGCGGCACATGAAGGCCCGCGCCGAGGCGGGCGAGCCGGGCGGCAGCCTGGTCGCCTGCGGCTCGGGCTCGCTCTACCAGGGCCTGCCGGGCAAGATGGAATATGCTGGCTCCAAGTGCGCCGTGGCCGGCGTGATCCGCTGCCTCGCGGTCGAGCTGGGCGAGTTCGGCATCCGCGCCAACGTGGTCGCGCCCGGGCTCATCATCACGCCGATGATGGGCGATCCCAACGGTCCGGCCGCGCAGTACCTCGAAAAGACCTTCGCCCCCCAGACGCCGGTCAAGCGCGTCGGCTACCCCGAGGACTTCGAGGGCATCGGCGCTTATCTGTGCTCGGATTCCTCGGCTTTCCTCACCGGGCAGACCATCTACATCGACGGCGGCTACATGATTCGTCCGTAAGCGGCGCGCAGAATTGGGAGAGATACGATGAAGCTGCTCAACATCCACGGCGTCGGCGACGTCCGCCTCGACGACTACACCCGGCCCGAGGCCGGTCCCAAGGACGTGGTCGTCAAGATCAAGGCCGCGGGCATTTGCGGCAGCGACCTCAGCTACATCAAGATCGGCGGGATGCCGAGCGAGCCCGGCGGCACGACTGCGCTGGGCCACGAGGCGGCGGGCGAGGTGATCGAGGTCGGCTCGGAAGTTTCCGGCATCCTGGTTGGCCAGCAGGTCGTCATCAACGGCATGACCACGCCCAGCAACGTCGGCAGCGGCGGGCCGGAAGGCGCCTTCACCGAGGAGCTGCTGGTCCGCGAGGCGCGGCTCGGCGATTCCATCCTGCCGATCCCCGAGGGCATTCCCTACGACATCGCCGCGATGTGCGAGCCGCTCGCCGTCGCCATGCACGGCGTCAACCGCGCCGACGTGAAGCCCGGCGACAAGGTCGTGGTCTTCGGTTGCGGCCCGATCGGGCTCGGCATGATCCTCTGGCTGGTCGATCGCGGGATCAACGACGTCGTCGCGCTCGACCTCGCGGCCGAGCGGCGCGAGCGGGCCATGGCGCTGGGCGCGCGGGCGGCGCTGAACCCGCTCGAGGTGGACCTGCGGGCCGAGCTCGCCAGGCTCCACGGCGAGGTGCCCTCGTTCAACCGCGTCGGCGTCGGCACCGACGCCTTCATCGATGCGGCCGGCGCGCCGAACATCCTGACCGACGTCATCATGATGGCCAAGTGGCACGCCAAGCTGGTCATCACCGCGGCCTACATGAAGCCGATCGAGTTCCCGGTCGGCCGGATGCTGACCAGCGAGATGACGATCACCACGGCGGTCGGCTATCCCACCGAGTTCCCCGACGTGCTCGCCGCCATGCCGCGCCTCCGCGACAAGATCGCCTCGCTGATCAGCCACCACCTGCCGTTCGAGCAGATCCTCGACGGGCTCAAGGTCGCCGCCACGCCGGAATCGGCCAAGGTGATGATCGAGTTCGAGGGAGCCTGAGCCGTGGCCGAGGACAACGGACCCAAGCTCGCCAATCTCGTCCGCTCGGGCGACGCGCAAACCGAGGCGGTCGAGATCACGCCGTTCGTCTTCATGGCGAACGACATCTCCAACGCCTACCTGGTGACGACCTCGGACGGCGACGTGGTCATCAACACCGGGATGCCCGAAGGTGCCGAGCGCAGCCACAAGCTGTTCGCCCCGCACCGCACTGGCCCCTTGCGCTATATCATCCTGACCCAGAGCCACGCCGATCACTTCGGCGGGGTCCCGGTGTTCCGCGAGCCGGGCACGAAGATCGTCGGCGGGCCGAACTTCAACGAAGCCCTGGCCGACATGATGGGCCTGCAATCGTTCTTCGGCCAGCGCACCTACAAGCTCTGGGGCTCGACCCTGAAGCGCGACAACTCGCCCAAGCCGATCCCGACGCCCGAGGAGGTCGCGCCCGACATCCTCGTCGACCGCGAGTTGACGTTGGAAGTCGGCAACCGCAAGTTCGTGCTGATCTCCGCGCCCGAGGGCGAGACGATCGACAACATCGCGGTGTGGTTGCCGAACGAGAAGATCGTCTTCACCGGCAACACCTTCGGCCCGGTCTGGCTGTCGATGCCCTTCCTCAACACCCTGCGCGGCGACAAGCCGCGGCTGGTGCGCAACTACCTCAAGTCGCTGGAGGCGATCCGCGACCTCGACGCCGAGATCGTCGTCACTGGCCACGGCGAGCCGATCCGCGGCAGGCAGCGCATCCGCGAGGATCTCGACCGGATGTACGCCGCGGTCAGCCATGTCCGCGACTACACGCTCGACGGGATGAAGGCGGGCAAGACCGTCCACCAGCTCATGCGCGAGTTCGTCTGGCCGGATAACCTCCAGATCGGCGAGTTCCACGGCAAGGCGAGCTGGGCGGTCAAGTCGATCTGGCGCGAGTACGCGGGCTGGCTGCACTATGAGGACGGGACGACCGAGCTTTACGGCGTGCCGCGCTCCAGCGTTTACGCTGACATCGCCGAGCTGGCGGGCGGGGCGGCCAGGCTGGCCGAGCGCGCCCGGCAAAAGCTCGACGCCGGCCAGCCGCTGGAAGCGCTGCACCTCACCGACATCGCGCTGGGTGCGGAGCCGGACGACGCGGCCGCGCTCGGCGTGAAGCTCGCCGCGAGCAAGCTGCTGCTGGAGCAATCCGGGCAGAGCAACCTCAGCGAAACCATGTGGCTGCGTTCGGAGATCGCGGACCTCGAAACGAAGCTCGCGGGAGCAGGATAGCCCTCGCGGGATGGCGAATAGATAGTCGTTACTATCTTAAAGAATGTCTTGTTTGTGACGCATCCGGCCATCTGACAAGACAGTCTCGATAACACATACTCGGAAGAGATCATGACGAAGACCCTGACCCATCTGGAGCGGCTAGAGGCCGAGGCGATCCATATCATGCGCGAGGTTGTGGCCGAGGCGGAGCGGCCCGTGCTGCTCTATTCGGTCGGCAAGGGTTCGGCGGCGATGCTGCACCTGGCGCGCAAGGCGTTCTATCCCCCGCCGCCGCCGTTCCCGCTGCTGCACGTCGGCACGACCTGGAAGTTCCAGGACATGTACGCCCTGCGCGACCGGATGGCGAAGGAGTCCGGCATGGAGCTCCTCGTCTATCACAACCCCGAGGCGGAGGAGCGCGGGATCAACCCGTTCGACCACGGTCCGCTCCACACCGACATGTGGAAGACCGAGGGGCTCAAGCAGGCGCTCGACAAGTGGGGCTTCGACGCGGCCTTCGGCGGCGCGCGGCGCGACGAGGAGAAGAGCCGCGCCAAGGAGCGCATCTTCTCGTTCCGCACCGCCAGCCACGGCTGGGACCCCAAGAACCAGCGGCCGGAGCTGTGGAACCTCTACAACGCCCGCAAGAACAAGGGCGAATCGATCCGCGTCTTCCCGATCTCGAACTGGACCGAGCTCGACATCTGGCAGTACATCCACCTCAACGACATCCCGATCGTGCCCCTCTACTTCGCGGCCAAGCGCCCGACCTTCGAGTGGGAAGGGCAGCTCCTGATGGCCGACGACATCGACCGGCTGGAGAAGGTCCTGGGCTACAAGCCCGAGATCAAGGAGCGCTCGATCCGCTTCCGCACCCTCGGCTGCTTCCCGCTGACGGGCGCGGTCGAGAGCGAGGCCAAGACCCTGCCCGAGGTGATCCAGGAGACGCTCCTGACCACGACCTCGGAACGCCAGGGCCGCGTGATCGACAAGGACGCCGGCGGCGCCGGCATGGAAGTGAAGAAGCAGCAGGGGTATTTCTGACGCGCCACGGAATGCCCCGCAGGGGCGTTCCGCAGCGTCAGCCCCGGACTTGATCCGGGGCCTCTTGCCCCAAGCGAAACCAAAGGAAGCGGGAACCCCGCTTTCGCGGGGATGACGGAACCAAGCAGATGACCGACAGCACCAAAGAAACGGGCACCGATCCCGTCTATGTCACCGAGGCCCTGATCGCCGAGGACATCGACGCCTATCTCGACCAGCACCAGCACAAGACCATGCTGCGCTTCATCACCTGCGGGTCGGTGGACGACGGCAAGTCGACCCTGATCGGCCGCCTGCTCTACGATTCGAAGATGATCTTTGAGGACCAGCTCGACGCGCTGCAAAGCGACTCCAAGAAGGTCGGCACCCAGGGGCAGGAGATCGACTTCGCGCTGCTGGTCGACGGCCTCGCCGCCGAGCGCGAGCAGGGCATCACGATCGACGTCGCCTATCGCTTCTTCAACACCGAGAAGCGCAAGTTCATCGTTGCTGACTGCCCGGGCCACGAGCAGTATACCCGCAACATGATCACCGGCGCGTCGACCGCCGACCTTGCCTGCATTCTGATCGACGCGCGCAAGGGCGTGCTCGTCCAGACGCGGCGGCACTCGTACCTGTGCCACCTGATCGGCATCAAGAACCTGGTGCTGGCGGTCAACAAGATGGACCTGGTCGACTACAGCCAGGAGGTCTTCGACAACATCGTCGCCGACTATGCCGAGTTCGCCCAGTCGATCGGCATCGAGAGCTTCACCGCCATGCCGATCTCCGGCTTCAAGGGGGACAACATCACCGGCCCTTCGGCCAATACGCCGTGGTACAAGGGCCCGAACCTGGTCGAGCACTTGGAGACCGTCGAGGTCAATTCCGCCCGCGACGCGGAGCGGCCGTTCCGGATGCCGGTGCAGTGGGTGAACCGCCCGAACCTCTATTTCCGCGGCTTCTCCGGCCTCGTCGCCACGGGCAGCGTCAAGGTCGGCGATACGGTGCGCGTCCTGCCTTCGGGCAAGACCTCGACCGTCTCGAAGATCGCCTCGATGGGCCAGTCGATCTCCCTGCCGAGCGAGAAGGACCTGACGACCGAGGAATACCTCAAGCACATCACCGGCCAGGACGAGGCGGTGGCCGGCGAGTCCGTCACCATCTGCTTTGCTGACGAGATCGACTGCTCGCGCGGCGACGTGATCGCGCTGGCCGACAATCCGCCGCAGGCCGCCGACCAGTTCGAGAGCACCATCGTCTGGCTGAACGACGAGCCGCTGCACGTCGGCCGCGCCTATTGGCTGAAGCTCGGCACCCAGATGGTCTCGGCCACGGTCCACGCGCCGAAGTACACGGTCAACGTCAACACGATGGAGCACGTCGCGGCCAAGACGCTCGAGCTGAACGCCATCGGCGTGGCCGAGCTGACCACCGATAAGCCGATCGTCTTCGAACCCTACGAGAACAACCGTACACTCGGCGGCTATATCCTGATCGACAAGATCACCAACGCCACGGTCGCCGCGGGGATGCTCAACTTCAGCCTGCGCCGCGCCCAGAACGTCCATTGGCAGGCGCTCGACATCAGCCGCGACGCGCATTCGAACCTCAAGAACCAGAAGCCGGCCGTGCTGTGGTTCACCGGGCTCTCGGGCTCGGGCAAGTCGACTATCGCCAACCTGGTCGAGAAGAAGCTGCACCGGATGAACCGGCACACCTTCCTGCTCGATGGCGACAATGTCCGTCATGGCCTCAACAAGGATCTGGGCTTCACCGAGACGGACCGGATCGAGAATATCCGCCGCGTCGGCGAAGTGTCTAAGCTGATGACCGATGCCGGCCTGATCGTGATCACCGCCTTCATCTCGCCCTTCCGTGCAGAGCGAGACATGGTGCGGGCGCTGCTCCCCGAGGGGGAGTTCCTGGAGGTCTTCATCGACACGCCACTGGCCGAGGCCGAAAAGCGGGACGTGAAGGGGCTCTACAAGAAGGCCCGCGAAGGCACGCCCAAGAACTTCACGGGAATCGACAGCCCCTATGAAGCGCCGGAAACGCCCGAAGTGCATATCGATACCACGAAGATGACGGCCGAAGAGGCTGCCGATCTCGTGATCGAAAGGCTGCTTGGGTGGCGCTAAACGAGCGCCGGTTGAGCGATGGGGAACTGGCCGCGCATCTCGCCGAGACGGCGGGCAAGCTGCTGTGCGAAGTGCGCGAGTCCGATTTGTTCAATGGCAAGGTGCTAGGGATTGCTGGCGATCAGACCGCCAACACCTTCCTGCGTTATGCGGTGCATGCGCAGCGGCCGGATGATGGACTGCTTTCAGAAGAACGCAAAGATACGCCGGAACGTCTTGAAAAGTCGCGTGTCTGGATCATCGATCCGGTCGATGGGACACGTGAATTTGGCGAGGCGCGAACCGATTGGGCCGTGCATGTCGCCATGGCGGTTGATGGTGTTCCAACGGTTGGGGCCGTGGCCTTGCCGGGGCTTGATCTGGTGATCCGATCGGACAAGCCGATGCCCGTTCCTCCGGCGCCTGAGCGGCTGCGTATGGTGGTGAGCCGCACGCGGCCTGCTGCGGAAGCGGTGGCGGTTGCGGAAGCGCTCGATGCCGAACTCGTGCCGATGGGATCTGCCGGGGCCAAGGCCATGGCAATCATCCGCGGCGAGGCGGATATCTATCTCCATTCCGGCGGGCAATATGAGTGGGATAGTTGTGCGCCGGTGGCCGTGGCATTGGCGCATGGGCTGCATTGTTCGCGGATCGACGGCACGCCGCTCGTCTATAATCAGGCCGATGTTTATATGCCGGACCTGCTGATCTGTCGTGCCGAGCATGCCGCGCAGATCCTTGCCCTGGTCAAAGCCCTGAAAGCCTGACCATTCGACCGATTTCGCATGGCGAAATTTGCGGCACGGTGCAGCGTCCCTTTACCTTCATTTAACCCTGTTCCGTCATTCTTATGAACGGCCGGGGTAGGGCCAAACACGCAAATCGGGGGCGGGCGGTGCACACCAATTCATCCAGGACGGCCCTTGGGCCGTCGGGGCCAGAGATGCTGGTCCTTGGCAGACGACATGATCGCGGAAGACGGGCTTGCCGGTGTGGCGTCCGTTCTGGCGCTGCTTGGCCGTGATCCGGACCTTGCCGCGAGCGAGTGGGGGCAGATCATCCTCATCGAAGCCATGAGCCGCGTGATCGATGCTCTGGCGAATGATGACGGGCATGATGCGATGCTTGCCTTGTCCAACTGCACCAAGCGCGTTGCCACGCTGGCACAGGAGATGCTCTTCGGCGTGATGTTCCCGGACGGCGCGATCAACATGATGTCGCTCGATGAACCGGCGCTGCTTTGCCTGGCGCTGCTGATCGCCGCATCAGGGGATACCGCTGGCGCGCTCATCCTGCTCGATCAGATGACGCGGCGGAACAATATGTTGGGCCTGGTGCCAACCGCCGGCGCGATCCATGCCCATGTGGCGCGTTCCTCCGCTTATGGCAGCGGCGAGAGATGGCGCCCATTAATCATACAATAAGCCATCTCTGATCCGATTCATGTGCCAAAATGACAAAATGAATCTCGCCCAGATTGCGGCTTCAATCTCTAATTCCATGAATAATAACATAAAGTTGTCGATAGTCAGGAATGGCTGATCGCAAATTTTGTCGTTGTTCACGGATTGATCAGACAAGTGGTGCGATATACAAGGCGAATGGTTCATCTGACACTCGGCGGGGGCTGTGGGGTCAATGGGAATAGGGCGCAATCGATGACGACATTTATTGGGCAGGTCTATGCTTCGCCTCTTGGTAACACGTTGAAAATCATAGACCGGTCGCACGATGCTGTGGGTTTGCTGCTCGAAACTGTCGACGGCGATCGCTTTTGGGACGAAAGTGGATGTTTCGACTCTGAAGGAAAATTTTCAGATTATGCTTTGCTGACGGAGCAGCAATGTGCGCTGTCCAGCGCTTTGAGTATGCCGAGAGAAACCTATGAGCCTGCTGTTTCTTCGGATCTGGGCCATGTCGTCTCAACCGCGCGCGCCAGCATAGGTTTATCGGTGTCAAAGGGCTACCATCTGTCCACCCCAGCCTGAAATGCGGACGGGGTAGAATAGGCGGCCAATCTCCCTATGTTTGCCCATGTTCCCATCGCGATCGGTCTGCTTCTGTTTGGCTGGTTGATCGGCACGCGTCTTGGCGCGCCGCGACTGGCCTCACTCTGGCTGGGCTGGTTCGCCGGTGCATGCGCCTGCGTCATGCGTGAAATCACCCAGCATGAATATCGCTGGATCGAAGCCTATGGCGGCGGAAAGCGCGCTGCCATGCCGCCCCTGGAAGGGCTGAAAGTCTGGGACTGGAAC
>Ga0066256_1005800_pt1 | contig 10008 bp, 5 predicted proteins | sample ThiBio_1000_biof_FD_87107 | JGI IMG/M metagenome (GOLD analysis project Ga0066256, IMG submission 87107) | Wastewater bioreactor microbial communities from Cape Town, South Africa - Thiocy_expt_1000_biof (version 2) | ecosystem: Engineered > Bioreactor > Thiocyanate-remediating >... | reverse complement strand
CCTTGCATCCGCCTGCCGCCTCCCCACTTATTATTACGTTGCTACCATTTTCGACCTATCATATCTGATACTGATACTCCATTACCCCCTCTGCTCTCCTCCCCACTCCCACTATCATCGCACCCCCCTCCCCTCCTCCTCCTCCTCTCCTCCTCTCCTCCTCTCCTCCTCTCCTCCTCTCTTCCTCTCCCTCATCGCACCCCCTCACTCTCCTCTCCTGGGGTGCTGGTGCTCTCTCGCACCCTCACCCCCTCCTCTTTCTATCGCACCCTCTCTCGCCACCACTCTCGCTCCTCTCCTCCTCAGTCCCTCTCTTCCCTCCACACCCCCTGCCCCTAAAGGATGGCGGCGGCCGGCAGGAGCGGGGCGACCCTTGCCCCTGCCCCGACCGCCCCAACCGCCCCCACCACCCCCGCCTCAACCACCCCAGCCGCCCCCGCCGCCGCCCTCAAGTTCTCGGCCAGCGTGGTGAGCAGCGCCGCGTACTCCACCGCCGCCATCCTGCCGGCGCGGCACTCATCGAGCCATGGCGCCGTGCCGCCTCCGGCGCGTGGCACCGCGGCACGGCTGCCGTCGTCGTCGCGCGCTGAAGTTGCAGCTGCCCTGCAGGCAGCAGTCGCACGAACGACGCGGAAGGGGCACAAGTCGGCAGCAGCAGCGGCGGCGGCGGCAGCGGCAGCAGCAGCAGCGGCGGCGGCGGCCACAGCAGCAGCGGCAGCAGCGGCGCCAGGTGGCGGGGCGGCGCCGACGGCGGGTGCCGTCAATGTGCTAATGCCCGCCTCCGCCTTCAGCCGCCTGCTAGCGGCGGCTGACGTGGCGGCGGCGGCACCTAGTGAGCGGGACGCAGCGGTGGGGGCGGTGTTGGCAGCCGCGCGGTGGGGCGACACGGTGCTGGCACGCGCGGCGCGGCCTGGAGCTGGCGGCGACCAGGGGACGGCAGTGCCGCCGTCGCTACCCCTGCCACCCAGTAGCAGCAGTAGTTGTAGTAGTGGTAGTGGTGGCGCAGCCGCCACGGCAGACGCTAGGTTTGCCGCGGTGGCGCTTGTGGCGCCGCTCATTGACGTCGCCACCACGCGCAAACTGCGCGTCAAGTCCAGTGGCGGCGGCAGCAGCAAGGCGGGCGGCGCAGCTACTCCCTCCACTCCCGCCGGCGGCGAGCCGCGCTTCAAGCTGCGGCTGACGTCGTCCGGGCTGGGTGGCGGCGGCGGCAGCAGTAGTGCGGCCACGCCGGGCGGGTTTGCGGCAGCAGCAAGCGATGCCTTCTCCGCTGCAGCAGCGGCGGCAGCTGGAATAGGCGGTGGCGGCGCGGCGGCGGCGGCACCTTCTGCAGCAGCTGCGGCGGCGGCTGCTACCGCTGTGTTTGGCGGCGACGATGATGATGACGAGGCATACGGGGCGGGTGACGGCACCGGCGACGTTGTGATGAGCGGCGCGAACGGTGGCTACGCGGAGGAGACGGCGTGGGGCGCGCCCCGCCGTGGTGGCGTCGAAGAGGGGCCGGCCTTTGTGTCGTCCTTTGAGCGCGACGGCCGCGCCCCGGTGGTGCAGCACCCCCTGCCGCCCGTTGGTGCGCCGTTGGGTGAGCTGCCAGGTGCGACAGCGCCGGCGGCAGCTTCCCAACAACCAGCTGCCGCCGCGCCGGCAGCAGCACCGCACCTGTGGGGTGGCGGGTTGACGGCGCCGCCGCAGCCGCCTTCCCTCCCAACCACGGCACCGCCGCCGCTCCTCCGCGTGGTGTCGTTTGCATCGGAGGACGGCACCGGGTCTGGCACCGGCATCCTGGCGCGCGCGTCGTCAACTGGCAGCATTGCACCAGCAGCAGGCGGCGACCGCAAGGCTGCGAAACGCGGCGCGGCGCTGCCACCAGCCCTGCCGCCCGCGTTGCTGGATCTGTTTTCAGGGGGGTCCAGCGGCAGCAGCAGCAGCGGGGGTAGTGGCGGGGATGGGTACGGCGCCATTGTGGCGGGTGGCGCGAGTGGGCGGCCGCCTGCGTGGGCTGCCCGCGTGGTCACGTCGCTTGTGGACTGGGTGGCAGCGCAGGTGGTAGAGGCACCCAGCACGTCTGCGTCGCGTGCTGGCATCCCGTTTGCTGGCAGCCGCGGCGAGGCGCTCGCCGCGCTGGAGCGCTGGCGTGACAGCAAAGCCAGTGGCAGCAGCAGCAGTGGGAGTGGCGGCGGCGTGACGGATGATGTGGGGGCGCAGGGGCTGCATGCCGCGCCCGCCGTGTCGGTTGCCGACATCTTGCGCGGCGCGTTTGCGCGCGACGTGGAGCTGCGGACGCGCGCCACCACGCGTGCCACTGCCGCCGTTGTCAGCGACGCGGCTGACGCCGCAGGCGCGGCGGCGGCCGCCAACCTGGGGCTTGCCATTGACTACGTCATGAACGGCCTGGCGCGCCACGACTACGACTGGCTGCGCATGTACCTGCCCGGCATCCTGGCGCGCGCCGGCATGGACTGCATGCTGCGAGACGCCGTGGCGCGGCGTACCACCCTGCCGCTGCGCCTGATGCCGCGCGTCGCCCCCGCGCCACTGCAGCCACACACGGTAGCAGCGCCCACCCTGGCGGCTGCAATGGCGGCTGCCATTGGCGGCGGGCCGGCGCACAGCAGCGCCAGCGGTGCGATGGATGCCGCCGCGGGCGGTGCGGGCGCCGGTGTGCGCATGGCTGCCATCCTGCAGCCGCGCAAGCGCGAAGACCTGTCGTGCAAGGACGGCAACTTTGTGCTGCTGGAGTACATTGAGCAGGTGCCGCCCATGCTGTCGGCGTGGGGCATGGCGTCCACCATTGGCACGTACGAGCGGCTGGAGGCGGCAGGCGACGATGACGGCATGGTGGGCGCGGGGCGTGGGGCAGCGGCGCGCGCTACGAGCTCCAGTAGCAGCAGCGGCGGCGGTGGTGGTGGAGGAGGAGGTGGGAGTAGTGGTGGCGGCGGTGGCGGTGGCAGCGGCGCCGGCGATGGCAGCGGGGATGCGACATGGCTGGCGGCGCTGGATACTGGCACGCACCGTGTGCTGGCGCCCAGCGACAAGTTCCCCATGCTGGGCAAGCTGGACCCAGGCGCAACCGTTACCACGGTGTCCAATGCGCTGTACGAGGCGCCCATCTTCCGCCACGCCGTGCGCGCCACCGACTTCCTGTTGGTCCTGCGCAGCGAGCGCGACGCCAGCGTGCCAGCACTGCCCGCCGTTGGTGGTGCCGTGACGTTGTTGCCGCGCGGCGCGCCCGGCGCCAAGGGCGCTGCACCTGGCGGCGGCGGCGGGGGCAACGGGAAGGCGGGCGTGGCGTACCTGCGCACCATCCCGCGCGTGTACACGGTGGGCCAGATGGAGCCGCGCACGCAGGTGTTCCGGCCCGGCGCGGGTATGACCATGAAAGGCATGGCGCGCGACCCTGCAACAGAGGAGTTCACCTCCCGCTTCTACTGCTACCAGCTGCTGCTCATGTTTGCGGCGGTGGACGCCGAGGCGCAGGCGCGCATGTTTGGTGGCGCAGGTGGTGGAAGTAGCGGCGGCGGCAGTAGTGGTGGTGGGGGGGGCAGCGGCCGCGCCGGGCGTGGGGTGGGTCTCAGGGGGGGCGGGGGTGGGAGGGGGCTGGGGGGGCAGCTGCGGCGGTGGGGGGTGGAGCGGCGGCTGGCGCCGTCCCTGGCGGGCCGGCGTAACGCCCTGCGTGCGGCGCTGCGGCTGGAGGTGGCGGAGGTGGACGCGCCCAACACGCCGGAGGAGGCGCGCACGGACGTCATCCGGCGCAAGCCGCTGGCGCCCAAGCCGGACGAGTACCGCGAGATGCACGGCCTGAGCCTGGAGGCGGTGTGCAAGTTTGAGAGCCTGCGCATGGGGGAGGAGGTGCTGCACCGCGCCGGCCTGTCGTCGCTGCGCATGGAGGACAAGTCGGTGATCGCGGCGTTCAAGGGCCTGTACAAGATGCACCGCAACCTCATTTCGCGGCTGCAGGCGGCGGGCATGGTGGACTTTGACCGCGACGGCGCGTACCGCCGCTTCCAGCGCACCGTCAACATCGCCGAGTCGGTGTTGCTGCTGCTGCAGTCCACGCCGTGGGCCATCTGCGAGAACTACGCGCGGTTCATGAAGGGCGAGGAGTCAGACGCGCTGGCGCTGCAGCACGCAAGCGGCGTGGGCGACCCGTCGGGCATCGGGGAGGCGTTCTCGCTGGTGCGCGAGACGTCCATGCGCAAGCTGCAGGTGGAGAACGAGATCCACTCCACGCACGCGGGCCAGCTGGAGGGCACGGACCACGACGCGCGCGCGCTCACCAACGTGGCGGCGCGCGAGATGCTGCTGTCGTTTGGCGTGAAGCCAGAGACGATCCGCCGCCTCACGCGCTGGCAGCTGGTCGCCATGGTGCGCCAGTTCCAGAACGACCGGGTGCAGAGCCTGCGGCGGCAGGGCGGCGGCGCGCTGGACGCCGCGGGGCTCGTGTTCACCGGCGACGTGCACATGTCCAAGGAGGAGCGCCTGAAGACGAAGCAGGAGCAGGCGTGCTCCATCCAGGCCAAGATGGCGGCGGTGCTGAGCGACCCGGAGCCGCCGCCGCCGCCCGCCGCCGCCGCCAGCGAGGAGGAGGAGGCGTCAACGGTGGCGGCGGTGGACGAGGAGGAGCAGGCGGCGGAGGACCGGTGGAACGCGGACGACACCGCGGTGATGAACCCGGTGCAGGCCAAATACAACGCCGCGGCAGCAGAGCGCGCTAACTACACAGAGGCTCACGAGTGGATTAAGAGCGTGGCGGCCGGCGGGAAAGCTGGCGGCGGTGGTGGTGGCGGCGGCGCGGCGGGTGGCAGCGGTAGTGGCGGTGCGGCGGGTGGTGGCGGCGGCGGCGGTAGCAGCGGCGGCGGCCGCGCCTTCCCTGTGCCGCCGGCACTGCGCCGCCCCCCGCACTCGTCGTTGATGGCACGTGCAGACGGCAGTGGGGGCGGCGGCGGGCGGCTGGGCGGGCGCAACGCCATTTCGGTGGGCTCCCTGCCACTGCCGCCCTCCGCGCCGCGCTTTGAGCCGGCGGTGGGTGACAAGCCGGCGGTGGCGCGCGGGCGCGTGCTGCGCGTGGTGCGCACGGTGGTGAACCCGGACGGCAAGCAGGTGGTGCACTGCACGTACAGCCGCAACGTGTTTGCGCTGCACGGCGCGTGGCTGAAGCAGCGGCACGGCATCGACCTGGGCGCGCTGTACTACTACAAGTCCAACACGGGGCACAAGGTGAAGCCGCCGGCGTGGGACCCCACCTTCACGGGCGTGGTGGGCACCGGCGTGCTGCCGCACCCGCGCGTGGCCAAGGCGGCGGAGGAGGACGTGGGCGGCCAGGTGGCAAAGGCACGCGACATGATGCAGGACCTGTGGCTGCTGGGGTTTGTGCTGGACGGCCGCACCGACGCGCGGCGCGCGTACGAGGCGGCGGTACCCGCCAGCGCGCGGTACGTCGTCATCCACGGCGCCGCCATCCCCATCTGCTCCGAGTGCCGCCTGTGGGGCCACTCGTACAACCCCAGCCGGCGCAACTGCCCCGGCGCCGGCGCTAGTGGCGGCGCCGGCGGCGGCGCCAGTAGCGCAGCGGCGCTAGGCGGCTCGCTGGGGCCGGGCAGCGCCAGCCTGTCCAGCAGCACGATTGCGGGCGTGCGGCGGGGCGCGGATGGTGGCGGCGCTGGCGGCGTCGGGCCGTCTGCAAAGCGGCTGCGGGGCGACGACGAGGATGGCGGTGGCGAGGATGGCGGCGGGGAGGAGGGCGGGGAGGATGGGGCTGGCGCGGCCGCGGCGGCCAGCGCGAGTACGGTGCGTGCCAGCGCAGTGGGCACCGACCTGGTGCGCATGCGGCAGGGCGCGCGCATCCGTGAGTTCAGCATGCTGCTGGAGCGCGCGGTGGTGGGCCCGCTGAACGACGACGCGTACCGGTGGTTCTGGCAGCCGGTGAGCGCGCGCGAGGCGCCGGGGTACGACACCATCGTCACCACGCCCATGGACCTCTCCACGCTGCGCGCCAACATCCTGCGCCGCCGCTACGTCACCCTGGCCGCCTTCCGCGCCGACGTGGAGCTCATCCAGTCCAACTCGCTGCTGTACAACAAGGAGAAGAGCGAGATCACGAAGCGCGCGCGGCGGCTGGTGCGCGAGATTACGACCACGCTGACAAGCAGCAAGCGCGCGCTGGAGAACGCCGCCCACAGCTTCTCCTCTGAGTACCACACGATTGCCGCCCGCCTCAGCCTGCCGTCACTGGATGGCAGTGGCGGCGGCGGCGGCGGGGGGGGCCGGGGTGGTTCTCCCCGCGGGGGGGCTGGGGCCAGCGGCGGCGGCAGTGTCATTGACGTGGACGGTGACGAGGTCATGGGGCGTGACGAGGCAGGGTCAGTTTTTGATGGTGCTGGCGGCGAACCAACCCCCGCGCCGACCGCATCGCCGCCACCGCCACCGCCGTCGACGGCACCATCTACCGCACCGGCGCTTAATGGCAGCCTGTTGGGTGGGGACGTCAACGTCAGCGGCCTGGTGGCGGCGTCAGAGCTAGACGTCGGCGCGGTGGGCGGGGGGGGGGGCGGGGGGGGGGGTTTGGACTTGGCTTGGGGGTGGGGCCGGGGGGTGGATGCCGGCGCGAGGGGGGGCGCAGGGGGCGCCGGGGGGGGGGAGGGCTTGGGGGATGCGGGCGGGAGCGCCGCGGCCGCCATGTCTGACGAGCCGCCACCACCACCAGCACCGCCAGCAGACGGCGGCTTTGAGTTGGGGCTGGGACTGGGGCTGGACGACTAGGCTACTGACTGACCGTGTTGAGTTGAAACTACGATATGATATAATGGCCTGGCATGTGATGCGAGGCTACAAACGGCATATACCGACAGCGCTCGAGCGCGGGGCGCAAACTTCATATGGTGCCCACACAAACGCGCAGGTGATAGCGCCGTACCAACTACTGAAGCGCGCCGGCGGCGGCGCGCTTGAACTGCTCCAGCGCCACAAACATGATGACGTTCCAGCCGGTGATGCGGAAGAACTGCGGCACAACGCCCTGGTAGAAGGCGGCGGGGCCCTCGTGGCGCATCGTCTTGATGATGCAGTCAAGCGGGCCGGTGTAGGACGGCCCCGTCCCTGCGCCCGCCGCCATGACGCGCGTCTTGACGACGTCGATGGGGTTGCCAACGATGGTGGCCATGAGGCCGGCGGCGGCGCCGCACAGGATGTGTGTGCCCAGGTTGTCGGGCAGGCCAGCGTGCAGTGCCGCCTCCTTGGCGGTGTCGTACGTCGCCAGCTCGCTGGCGTTGATGATGGAGTTGCGCAGCACGGCAGGCACGAGCCCCGTCCACAGGCCGCGCACGCCCTCCGTGCGCACGATGGTGGAGTACGCATTCATGACGCCGCTGTAGCGCGGCTTCTGCCCCGGCGCCAACCGGCCCTCGCTTTGGAACCGCACCTTCACCAGGTCGGTAGGGTTGGCCACCGTGATGCCGATGGCGCCCGTCAGCATGCCCACCAGCACCTTCGTGCCAAGCGACAGCGGGCCATCGCTCCCCTGCTTCACCGCCGCCGTGATCTCGCCATACAGGCCCACGCGCAGCGTCGCATTCACCAGCTGCCGGTGGATGGCGGGCCAGAACCCCTTGTACAGCGCCACAAAGCCCTCCTCCGCCGCAATCTTGCGCGCCATGCCCAGCATGCCCAACCCGCCGCCCGGCGCCGCCGCCGCGGCCGCTGCCGCCGCACCGCCGCCCGCCTTCTCTGCCGCCCGCCGCAGCAGCTGCAGCCGCACCTTTGCCGTGTCAATCGGCAGCGTCGCAATCTGTTGCGTGTGGGTTGGTTGTGGGGTGGGTGGGTGGTGGACGTGAACTTGTGTGGTGTGGTGCCACGGTCTGCTGCTGCACACCCCTCCTTCGTCCGTACCTCTGCCACACATGCTGCCAGCCCCGCTGCGCCAAAGGCTGCCCACCACGGCAGGGGCCGTGGGGCAATAGGTGCTGGTGCCGGTGCCGCCGCCATGGTGCTTGTCTGCCGGTGCCACTGGTGACCTGAGTAGTGGTAGTAGAATGGGACGCTGCCAACGGCCGCGTGTGGTGTCAGTGGTGGTGGGTGCTGGGATGCAAAAATAAAAAAAGTGGCAGCGAATTGGAAGGACAGCAGCAAGGAGCGCCCGTCTTTACCCGCCTACCGCACAGCTCCACCTTTATTTTTGTGTGGCACGACCCGCCGCGCATTTTGTTGCTTCCGGCGCGACGTCTGGCTCAGACTGGCTGCTGCCCGAAGCGGCCACATCACATCACGTGGTCGCGGTTCGCGGGAGGCTGCTGATTGAATCTTGTTGTGATGTTTTTCCGCCGCGCTCCGCATCTTTCCACCAGTCAAATCCGACGGCGGCGGGTGCAGGCAAGCTGCACGTCATAATGTTGATGGCGGCTGGCACCGTAGTCACGCAGGAATCGCTTGCGTGGTGGAAATAATCGCCAAGATATGGCTGGTGCGTTGAGGCGACAAGATACGGTCTCCACCCCTCTCTCCCCTCGCTGCCCGCCTCCCAATCTGGGCCCATGATCCCAGTTCATAAATGAGCAAACGCCAACAATGAATGGGTATCACAAAGCCGCAATTACGCGCCACATCTACGTGGCTGACTGGCTGTGCGCCTGACTCACGTCGATTGGCGACGGGCGGCCAAGATGGAGGCCGCCGATCGGTGGTCGGCGCTGCGCGACATCGAGGCGCACCTACGCTGCCCGCGCTGGTGCGTTGCTCTTGCCGTGCTGCTATGTAGTGTCGGGGCGTTGCTGTGTCATGGTGTGACGGGTCGGGTTGGGTAGGGTCGGGTTGAGTTGTACCGTGCCGGGTCGGTGGCACGTAGCGGCTAGTCACACGGCAGCATGGCATAGCGACTGTGGCAGTTGGCGATCATGGTGGCTGCCAAACGGCAGCGAGCATGGCAGCAATACGAGCACCCACATTCCCCCCACCCACCTACCCCCACCCACCTACCCACCCCGCAACCAACCCCCACACGCAGCATGCAACTGATTAGCACGCCAAAGACGGCGGACTGCGGGCACAGCTACTGCGAGGAGTGCGCGTACGACGTGGTGTCGGCGCGGCGCGGCTGCATGACGTGCAAGGTGCCGCTCGATGCGGCCGGCTTGCGGCGGAATGTGACGCTGGAAAATGCCGTTGTGAAGGTGCGCGTCATGGTGGCGATGGCGGCCCAGATGCAGCGGGACGCCGAGGCGGCAGCGGTGGCACGTCGCGCCGCACGCGCCGCAGCTGTAGCAGCAGCAGCAGCAGGCGCTGCAGCTGCTGCACCAGTGGAACCACCGTCGCCACCGACGCCACCGACGCCGTCGCGGTCGCCGCCGTGGGCGCACGTGGTGCCGTCGCACGAGCTGCCGATTGCCGCTGCCGTCAGTCCTGGTGGTACCCTTGTACCTGCTGACGAGCCCATGGAGGACGGCGTGCCGCTGCTGCTGCCCGCCGCACCAGCTGTCGCCACTTCCACCGCCGCTGCCGGCGCGGCTGCCTATTCGGTTTACAGTGACGGGGCTGGAGAGCGAGGTGGACCGCGCGCTGATTGACAAGGCGGCGGCAGTGCTGCGTGCCACTAAGGTGGACGCCGTCGATGGCACCGTAACACACGTGGTGGCGGCGCTGTCGTCGCCTGACGGCGTGCAGCCGCGCACCTGCAAGCGCACCCTCAAGTACCTGGAAGGCGTGCTGGTGGGCGCGTGGGTGGTGTCCCTTGGCTGGCTGCGCGCTTGTGTTGCCGCGGGGTGCGTTTATTTGGCTGCGCGTTCCACGTGCCTGACTTTGCTGCGCCGTTTGACACCACACCCACCACCCACCGCCATCGTGCAGGCACCGCGTGGAAGAGGCGCCATTTGAGGTGCAGGGTGACGCGGTTGCAATGGGTGCGCCGGCGGCTGGCCGCGCGCGCGTTGCTGCACATGTACGTGCCTGCTTGCATGCGGGATGCTGGATTGACCACCGGGGTGGTTGTCACACCCCTCCCGCCCCCCCTCCCTGCCCCACGCC
>Ga0066256_1005799_pt1 | contig 10009 bp, 11 predicted proteins | sample ThiBio_1000_biof_FD_87107 | JGI IMG/M metagenome (GOLD analysis project Ga0066256, IMG submission 87107) | Wastewater bioreactor microbial communities from Cape Town, South Africa - Thiocy_expt_1000_biof (version 2) | ecosystem: Engineered > Bioreactor > Thiocyanate-remediating >... | reverse complement strand
GCGGGGGGCGGGGCGCCGCGTGTGTGGTCGCGCAAGGCCGGGGGGCGGGGGGGAGCGGGGGCGGGGGGGCGCGGGGGGGGCCGGTGCCGCCCCCGCCCGCCGCTCGGGGCCGGGGTCCGCCGCCCCCGGGCACGACGATCGGGCGACCGCCCGCCGGCTTGTCCGCCAGAGCTCTGAAACGCCGGATGCGGGTTTGCACGCGGGACGGTAGTGTGGAGCGACGGTGGTGCGGTTCTCGTCGCGGTGCGGACTCGGGGCGCTCGTCCACGGGCTGCTCTTCGTTTGGTCGCCCGCGGTTCGTGCCCAAGACCACCACGAAGGCATCGATCTAAGGTACGAACCTCCGGAGGGCTGCCCGGGGCGCGAGGAGCTCACGCGCGCCATCCACGATCGCGCCCCGCACGGCTTCCCGTCTGCCGACGATCGCTCGTTTCGCGTGCGCATCGAGCGGGCGAACAGCGACTACCAAGGCCGGCTCGAGATCGAGCGCAAAGGACGCACGGTGAGCGTCCGCGAGATCCGCGGCTCGACGTGCGACGTCGTGAGCACAGCCATCGCCGTCTTCGTCGCGATCGCGCTCGATCCGGCAGAGCTCTCTGCCGACGCCGAGCCGCCGGCTCCGGCTCCACCTCGACCTCCGGAGCGGGAGATGCAGCGGGTGACGCAGCGGGAGAAGGAGGCCGAGCCTCCGCGCGTTCGGGCGGCCGCTTCGGCCGAACCGCCGCAACCTCGATGGCATCTCGGCACCGGGATGAACGTCGGCGCCGTCATCCAGTCTTCCGCCGCGTGGGGCGGTCGCGTGCATGCTGCCATCGCGCGGTTCGCGGCCGGAGCCCGCCTGGCGCCCGAGCTGCGCCTCTCTTGGGGATGGTCGGAGTTCGCCGAGGCGCCGCCGCGCGGCGGAGAGGCCTCGTTCCGCTTCCAGACGGCGCGCGCCGAGGCGTGCGCGCTCCTCGAGCGAGCCCCGCTCGTGGCCTCGGCGTGCGGAGGCTTCGAGGCCGGCCGGCTGAGCGCGACGACGCGCAATCTCCCGCGCGCGGGCGGGACGAAGGAAGCCTGGTATGCGCCGACGGCGATCGTGCGGCCGGGGGGGCTCCTCGTCGTCGGGCTGGCGCGAGAGGGAGCGTTGGGGCTCTTGTCCGCGCTGCCGGGGGCGAGCGCGGTCCCGGCGGGGCCGGGGCGCACCGGCTGCCGCACCCCGCAGGCCGGGTCCCCCGCCACGGCGGGGTTCGGGATCGGGGCTGACCTGCCATAATTCCCGGCTGGTCTCGGGGGCTTACGAGAAACACGCCTTCGCTGTGATCAGTTTCCTTCGAGCCGGGCTTCTAACCGGCGATGCGGTCTCTGGAGCAAGTCGTCAGCCCCCTCGGCTTGGGACAGGCTGAGAAGAGCACCGCGATCATGAGCAGGAGCGTGAACGACGGAGCGAGCGCGCGCCTCGAGCGCCTCATCCAGGAGCACTACGAGTTCGTCTGGCGAAGCGCCCGGCGGCTCGGCGTGCGCTCGGCCGACCTCGACGACGTGGTGCAGGAGGTCTTCGTCGTCGCCGCTCGGCGGGTCGACGAGATCACGCACGAGCTCGGCTTCCTGTTCCGCGCGTGCATGCACGCGGCCTCGCATTCACGTCGCAGCGTCAAGCGCCGGCGCGAGGTCGTCGACGACCAAAGGCTGGAGCACGAGATCGATCGCCGGGCGAACCCGGAGCAAGACGCCGAGACGGCGGAGGCGCGGGCGCAGCTCCAGGCAATCCTGGAGGAGATGCCTGAAGAGATGCGGGTCGTCTTCGTCCTCTTCGAGCTCGAGCAATTCACGATGTCCGAGATCGCCGAGACGCTGTCCGTACCGGCGGGAACCGTGGCTTCGCGCCTGCGAAGGGCGCGCGAGGCGTTCTTCGCGCGCGCAGCGGATCGGGAATGAGCAAGGGAACCAGGTGAGCGCGATGAAACGTCTCCTCGAAGGCTCGATCCCCCCTCGGGCGGCGGCTCTCCTTCGCTCTGCGGCGGCGGATGTCCCGCCGAGGGCTGCGGAGGAAAAGGTGCGGCTCGCGTCGGTCGTCTCCGGCGCGCGGGCGGCGAGCGATGCTCGCAGCCGACTCACGTCCGCCAAGTGGCTGGGAGCGCTCTCGCTCGTCGTGGCCGCGTCGGCGGGAGTCGTCGGCACCGGGTACTTCCAGTCACCGTCACCGCCGGCCGTGACGACGGCGACCGAAGAGCCGATCGAGGCGAAGTCCGCGACCTTCACCGAGAGCACGGCGCGGGCAGCCGCCACGAGCGCGCCAAGCCCGGCAGCACAGGAGACCATCGACGTGATGGATCTGCCGACCGCGACGGCCGCCGCTGCTCCGGTGCGCGTCAGGCCGCCTGCTGCCGCCTCCGCCGAGCCTGCAGCTGCGGCGAGGGCGCGTGCAAGCTCCGGGACACCGAGCCTGGAGGACGAGCTCGCGGCCGTCGACCAGGCGCGCGCAGCGTTCGTCGGACGAAATCCGGCGCTCGCGCTAGCGCGTGTCGACTCGTACCGGCGCGACTTCCCGGCGGGCCGCTTCATGGACGAAGCGAACGCGCTCGAGATCCAGGCGCTGGTCGCCCTGGAGCGCAGGGACGAAGCTCGGAACAAGGCCGCACGCTTCCTGGCTGAGCATCCTGATTCTCCGTACGCGCAGAGGGTCCGCTCGGCCGTCGGCTTCGAGAAGTGAGCCCCCGCGGCGCGATCTTCACCTACGCCGGGCTCACGACTCGGCCTGAAATGGAGTGAACGGCGATGGCCAATCGCTTGAACAGAATCGATCTGCCGCCCGTGCTCTCGGGTCGCGCCTTGTTCGTCGCGTTCGTCACGCTCTCCGTCGTCACCGTGGCCTGCTCGAGCGACGAGCGACGCATCGCGATCGGCGCAGGTGAGACCGTCGAAGACGCGGGGGCGCCGACGCCCCCGAGCTTCGACACGCCCGAGGACGCGGGCGACGCGAGCACCGCGACGAGCGATGCCGCGCGACCTGGGATTGCGATGTGCATCGCGACCGAGTGCCCGTATCCGTTCGGCACCTGCGGAGGCACTGCCGGCACCAACACCGCCTTCGCGTGCGGGACCAACCTCCTCGCCGACAAGAACAATTGTGGCACTTGCGGAAACGTCTGCCCGCAGTCCAGTGCCTTCCCCGAGCTCAACATGGACACCCAGTGCGTCGACGGCGCGTGCCGGCGCCAGTGTGTTCCGAGGAGCGGCGTCCAGTACGGCGACTGCAATGGCCTCGTCGACGACGGCTGCGAGACGAACCTCAACAGCAACCCCGATCACTGCGGGCTCTGCGGGAATTCGTGCCCGTCTGGCCCCGACGGCGAGCGGCGCTGCATCAATGGCCAATGCGGGTGCCCGTTCGGTCAGACGTGGTGCGATCCCGTCGGCTGCACCGACACATCGATCGACGACACGAACTGCGGCGCCTGCGGGAACGTGTGCCAGGGGACCGACGCGGGGCCGCCGCCGCCGAACATGGAGTACCGCTGCCAGCAAGGCAAGTGCGCCCAGCTCAGATGCTCGTCGGGGTTCGCCGACTGCAACGGGAAGCTCCAGGAGGACGGCTGCGAGGTTCACATCGTCTCCGACAGCAAGAACTGCGGCGCGTGCGGGAACGTGTGCCTCGCCGGCCAGAGGTGTCTCCCGAAGGGCAACACCGTCGCTTGCGGATGCGAGCCTCTCGAGACGTTGTGCAAGAGCGGCAACCAGGAGTTCTGCGCCGATCTCCTCAACGACACGCGCAACGGCCAACGCGGGAGCCCGTTCGGTCAGACGGGGTGCGGCCCCGGCGGCGGCACCGACACAACGATCGACGACACGAACTGCGGGGCCTGCGGGAACCAGTGCGACACCGCCGCGGGACAGCCATGCATCTCCGGCAGCTGCCTCATGGTCGAGTGTGACGGAGGGGTGGTGACCAAATGAGCGATCGATCCAAGAGGGGCTCGTTCGGTCGCCGGCTCTCCGGTCTGGGCGCGCTCCTCGGGTTCTTTGCCGTCGCCGTCGCCGTCGCGAGCTGCGCGAGCAGCGAAGACGAGCCGACTCCAGGCGACGACATCGACAGCTCGTCACCGATCCCCGCCGTCGACGCGGCGATCGAGCGCGACACGCAAGTCAAACGAACGGCTAGCCCGCCCCGGCCTCGCTGCCGGCAAGGCGGGCTTCTGTTTGGGCTGACTTGTGTGAGGGCCGTAGGCCTGGTCGGGCGCGCCGCGTCAGGCTCACGACAGACTGCCCTTCAGGGTGAGGTGCCGCAGAAAGAGCAAACAGCCGGCGCCGATCGAAGATGAACACCAAGAAAAAGCGATCGCCGCTGCTGTGGCCGATCGGAATCCGGCTAGGCGTCCATGTGAAGACAAGCATCAACAGGGAATGTCGCCGGCAGTTCGGCGCGCACTTTGGGACGGCGATCGAGGCATATAGCCCCGTCATTCTTATAGCCTGCGGCGTGTCTCCAGCTCTGCCATCCTCAGGCGCAGCTCCCCTCGTCGCTGACCCACGGCGATGGCCTGCTGCTGCGACAGCCGGAAGGCGTTGCCCGTCTCGCGGCCTGCGCGACCCCGCGCCACAAGATTGACGGCGTCATTAAGCCATTCCCACTCGCGGGCGACTTCCTCTTCCCGGGCCCGCAGCTCCGCAATCGTGTCTGGCATCGGCTTGTCCTCGGCCACCCCATGTTCTATTTATGTTCTCATTCATAGCAGCGGCCAAACGAACTGGCAACGTGGGAAGGGCGTCACCGTTGGGGCGCGGCGTCGGGGCGAGTTCAGCAGTTCAGCTATCGATCGTGGATGGCCCTATCAAGTCGCGCTGTCGGAGCCGGCTTACATCGGCCGCAACTTCCCCGTCGTGCATGGGTTCATCATGGCAGAACGCCTATCGCTCTGCGCTCGTGGGCACGGATTCTTTCAGGGCGGTATCCATCATCATGTGTTTTGCTTTGCCGAGGAGGCGCACGCCGAGCGCTTCCACGACCGGTTTGGCGGTGTGATGATGTCACCCGATACGCGGCCCAGGTGGCCCAGCAAGCCATCTCCATCGGAGCGTCGCAGCAAGAAGCAGAAGGAACGGTGAGCCGAGTATGTGCGGTCGTGTGTTCGTCAAATCGAGCTTTTCTGAGTTGATGGGCGCCTTCGCGAGCGTCCGTCGCGAGAGCAACATGCCAGGTCTCGATGCAGGGCCACGCTTCAATGGTGCGCCGTCGCTGACCTATCCGATCATCGTGCATGATAAAGACGCTACGGACGGTGCTTTCACGGAAGCCCGCTGGGGCTTGATCCCCTCGTGGGTTAAAGAGGCAAAGCCCAAGGTGCAGCCTGCGAATGCGCGATGCGAAACGCTGAAGACCAACGGTATGTTCCGCGGCGCATTCAAGTCACGCCGCTGCCTGGTGCCCGTGGACGGCTACTTCGAGTGGAAAGCCAATAAGGGCGCCAAGATCAAGCAGCCATATGCTCTCGCCATGAAGAGCGGGCGGCCCTTCTGCATTGCTGGCATCTGGGAACCACGGCGCATCCCCGATCTGGCCGTCGAGCAGAAGACTTTCGCGTTGATCACCTGCGAGCCGAACGACCTCGTGGCGGCCATCCATGACCGGATGCCGGTGATCTTGCATGAGAAGGACTATGCGCGCTGGCTGAGTCCGGCTGAGACGGACCCGAGCGATCTCCTCGTGCCGTTCCCGAGCGAACTGATGAAGATCTGGCCCGTGAGCACGCGTGTCAACAAGGCGGGGACCGAGGGAGCAGACCTGCTTGATCCGGTGGACATAGAAGAGGGCCGGGAGCCACCTGGGACGTTGCTCTAGTGGAAGTGTACGCGTCTCAGCCGATGCATGGGGATTGGAATTGGGGCATCGTCATCAAGAATTGCGGCATCTGAGCGGCTCTGAAGCATAGTGCGGCGAGACGATGCAGCGCCCAGAAGGTGTACCCCTACTCAACTCAGCCCAGGGAAATTATATGCAGTCTGCTGAGCCCGTGTTGGCACTCCAGTTGGCAGGGAACAGCTTGCCAGTATGCCGTGTATTTCGTGGAAACGACGGGGGCTGTACGAATAGGCTAATAGCTCGCGGCGGAGGGCAGCGAGCCAACACCAGCGATGAGCGAACACAAGCGGTCGTTGGCCGAAGTCCACAAGAAGGCTGCGCGAATGATAAAGAAGCACTTTCGCAGCGGGGAGACTGGTCCGCCAGAGACGGCGCCGGACGGTGGCGGGACGCCTATTGTCCCGGCGACGCGATCAACCCTTGCCGACCAGCTGACCAATCTGCTGCAGCTTCTCGATAACGAGGGGATAGAGCCCAAGGATTTCGAGCAGCTTGATCGGCTGCTCCAGGAGGGACTGCAGCGTCCCGATGACCGACGACATCCATTGGAGGCGCAGGCTGAACTCGCCCGATTGACGGGGAAGTACGGATATATTGCCGGGCAGTTTCCTACAGCCGAACCGGTTCACCTTGCAACGTTTCGACGAGGGAGAAGAGTTGGGTTGTTTCCTGGATTTGGCGAGAACTCGACCCCTCTATCGCGCGAGGATTGGGCAGCGCTCATTGAGCAGCTTGCTGCGCTGAGGCCAAGAAATGTTTCCGATGAAGCCTCATCTTTCGACCAGAAGCTGGATGCTGCCGGCCGGCTCATGCAATTTGAAGATGTCCCCTACGAAGGCATAAGACGCCTGAGGGCAGCCATGAGAGCCTCTACGCCAAGCAAGCAATATCCACTTGAAATCGCGATTTTTGAGGTGGCGACATACTGCGGTTATCTCGTGGACTACGGCCCGTGCCATTACGGCCGGCCAGCGGCTATTTCAAAAATTAAATATCATCGCCAAGTGCCTGTTTCTGCATGGGGGAGCAGAATTGATAATGAAGGTGCTCCAGTGATAGAATATCCACTGGGGCACGATGTGAAGTTTGACTTAAAGGCCGCGATACTAAAGGCATTTCCAAATCTTAGCGAACAAGAAGTGGGCGATTACCTTGCCGAAGGTCGTCGTCGCAACGACGCGGCCGGAAGGGCGCTGTCCTATCCGCAACTGACCGCAACCAAGCCTGACGAGCCCATTCAGTATCGCGACCGTCCCCCTGGCATGAAGCTCATTGAGTTCCTGCGCACAGAGTACTTGGCGAAGGGTGTGCTGGCGCGTCCGGGCTTCAATCGTCTCTCCATCAAGGCTATCGACGAGCCGCTATACGACGCAATCGTTGACTTCACGCAAAAAAAAGATCTGCCCGCAGATGTTGATATTCCTAAAGCAAGGCAACGCGTTAACAAGAGGGAGGCAGCGCTTCATCCTCGACGGCGTGCCCCTAAAATTGGTAAAAATTAACCTGTTTAGTTGACAGCGTGCTGACCTTCTACCACTTACGGATCATCGAGAGATTCACGCCTCGATGAGTCTGGTGCGCACCGACTCCGAATCTTGGCAAGCCGATGCCCTGCCGGGCACGGCGGGGATGGAGTACGCGTGTGACCAAGCATCTCTTTCCGCCCCCTCATGGGGCGACGCCTTCCGGTAATGCTGGTGATCCGGCTGAGAGTTCCTTTTCCACGCACATTTTTCTCCTGAAGCTGCTCGCCCCATTATTCCTGTGCTTGTTGGGATTTGGCACAGCTGCGGTCATTCTCGGCGAAAGTGCGGGAGCGGCGGCACGATTTCACTGGATCGTCGCCACGCTCAGCATTTTTGCCGTGTTCTTTCTCGGCAACAAATTTGCCATCCAGAGCCTGGCGTCCGGCTGCGCGGCGGGAGAAACGCTCAGCATCCTCACGGCATGTCTTTGGTTTCCATTTTCAGCGCTCGTCTTCATCACATTCGCATTCGTTGCCATTGCGCATCCTCATGTGGAGCGGCTTCAGCAAACGGCTCTTGCAACGGAGCTGCGTGTTTTCCAGGAGAATGCTGTTCGTCAGGAGAGCGGACGCGGGAAAGCCGGTGGTAAGTTCGCGGCCTGCGCCGCCCAACTTTCGGAACTCAGTCGCTGCGAACGCAGAGGCTGCGTCTCTGGGCAAGCCAACAGAAGCGTCGGCGCTATTTCGCCGGTTGCAGATTTCCTCAAGGCATCCGCTGCCATCTGCCAGAAGGCGTCCGAGGATTTTGCCCGCGCTGAGCGCGAGCGCGCATCGAGAGCGCGCGAAGCGCGGGATGCCATTGCAGCCTTCGAGACAGCGCGTCACGAGGCGCTGCCGAAGGGCACGCTTCGGCGCACACATCTCTTTCAGAAATACCTTCTGGTCACAGCCTCACTCGAGCAGATGAAGGCGGCCTCACCGGTTGCCGCCGGCACGGCCGTCGCCGATCAGCTCAAGAACGCGCGCCCGGGCGTGACGTCCGACACGTTGCGCGATGGCGCCGATGTCGCGCGCCGCGTCGTTGCGGACGAGGGTGAGCGCATTGCAACGTTCTTCGCTACGATCGATGATCAGCCGCGCAATTTCCCGCGCTGGCCCGACGCATCGCCGTTGGTCGCCGTCTTCGATCATCTCGATCAAACATGGCTGCACTTGCTGGCCGCGATTGGTGCGGAGGCTCTGCCGCTCCTGCTCTTCATCTTTGCCGTCGGCGCTGAGCGCCGTCGGCGGACGTTGCCGGCGTCATCACTTCCGCTCGCGCGAGGCAGGGAGGGCTGGCATTGAACGTGCGTAGCTTTCATGTGCGATGGCTGCGTGCAGCGGTTGCCCGAACGGTCAAGGTCATTGAGGGCGTTTCAATTGGCGTCCTCAGCATTGGTGTGCCCTTCGTCATCAGCGCGCTCCTCTTTCACCCTGAGGAGCATCGATCGGCGCGCGAGCGTATTGCTGAAGTCTGGACGATCTGGTGGGGCTCACCGTCCGCCCCTGGCAGTAATGCCTGGTCGCCGGGAACACGTTTCGAAGAGCGCACTGTCGATGGCGTGCACCTGATCACGGGCATCACCGAGCTTCCGGGATTTCGAAAGCGGTGGTGCTACGTGCGCCAGAGCGGTGGTCGTGGCACCGCCGATAGTCTCGTCGAGTTGGCCTCTGCGAGCGCTGCGGACGACGGCCCCTTGGTAACGCGCTGGATCGAGCCGAGCGCCGACCAATCACGACCTTTCGGCAAGACCCCATCTGAACTCGCCGCCGCGGCGCGCAGTGGCTGCCTGATGTCCTGAAGGAAGCGTGACCATGAAGTTCGGATCTCAGAAGCTTATGGCCGTCGTCCGTCAGGTTGGACGCGCGGCTGTGAAGTTCGTCATGTGGGTGGCGATGGCGCACGCCATTGCCCTCCTGTTCGTGATGCTCGTCCCGCCCCTGGTGATTGCGCACATCGATCTGAATGCCGCCCGCACTCAGGTCCTCGCACTTCGCGGCACACTCAAAGGCATTCCTTCGATCGAGGCGTCGGGTCCGCGACCAGCCTTGGCATCGGACCAGGTGATCGAGCGCACGACCCATGGGCTGAGCATCCGCACGGTTGCGAATGAATGGCCTCACCTCATCGGCGCGCGGCGGTGCACGGTGCGCCGCCAGGGTACGGCGGCAGCGGCCGCGAGCCTCGAGGTTGCGACGAGCGTGTATCTGGCGGGTCTCGGCGCAGGCCGCCGGTGGCTGGACGTACCGGATCATTCAGCGCGCGCGCTGGGAATGACGAAGCCGCAGTTGATGGCTGCGGCGGTCGAGCATTGCGCCTTGCATGGGGGGAACGATTGATGTTCTCGCCACAAATCTCACTACCGACCGCCGCCGTCGCATCGTTCTCCGTCATTGGCATCTTGGCTTACTTGGCCGCGCCCGAGATCGGAAAGCGTCTCGTGCACAACTCCGGCGCGCTCGCGGCCTGCGAGCGCGCGATTGCCGACCCCCTGACGCACCCGGCCTTATCAGGTCGGCCTGATCTGCGCGCGCCCAAGAATTTCTTGGGCGTGCTTGGAGAGATCGCGGGCGCCATGGTCCGCAGCCATGGCCCGGCGGGAGATGCCTTCATGGATGTGCACGGCGAACGCGTCGGTGAAGCAGTGCGCAAGATCGCTGATCCG
>Ga0066256_1002903_pt1 | contig 10010 bp, 10 predicted proteins | sample ThiBio_1000_biof_FD_87107 | JGI IMG/M metagenome (GOLD analysis project Ga0066256, IMG submission 87107) | Wastewater bioreactor microbial communities from Cape Town, South Africa - Thiocy_expt_1000_biof (version 2) | ecosystem: Engineered > Bioreactor > Thiocyanate-remediating >... | reverse complement strand
GGAAGCCGATCATCCTGCGGCAGGTGTTTCAATGCGCCAAGGCCGTCGACATTCCGGTGATCGGCTGCGGCGGCATTTCCAATTGCGATGATGCGGTTGAATATCTGATCGCCGGCGCCAGCGCCGTGCAGGTGGGAACGGCGACCTTCCTGCAACCCAAGACGATGACGACGATCATCGATGATCTCGAACGTTTCTGCGCCCATCGCGATATCGGCCGCGTCAGCGATCTCATTGGCGGTGTCGTGATCGAGGAAGCTGACGAACCCGACCTCGCTTGGCTGGATCCGATCTCGTGACCGCGCAGATTGCCCCCTCGGCCTATGTGGAAGACACGGCCGATCGCGATTTCGCCGCCGCCATTTTTGACGCGCTGCGGGCGCTGACCAGCGATGGCGAGGGCATCACGCGGCTCGCTTACAGCGAGCTGGAATCTGCGGCGCTCGATCTCGTCGAGGCGGAAGCGCGCCAATTGGGTTTCGCCACCGAGCCCGATGCTGGCGCCAATCTGATCATCACGCTTGAAGGGGGCGATCCGAGCCTGCCGTTCCTCGCCTGCGGTTCCCATCTCGATTCGGTGCCGCAGGGCGGCAATTTCGATGGCGCCGCCGGCGTCATCGCGGGTCTCACGGTTCTGGCGCATTTCAAGCGCGAGGGGTTTCGGCCGCAGCGCACGATCAAGATCTATGCGCTGCGCGGCGAGGAAAGCGCCCGGTTTGGGCGCGCCTATATGGGCTCGAGCGCGCTGTTTGGAAAACTCTCCGCCGCCGATCTCGCCTCCGTCGATGCCAATGGTGAAACCCTGGCGCAAGCCATGGCCTCGGTCGGCATCGCCATGGCGCCGATCGAAAAGGGCGAACGGCTGCTCGATCCCGCTCAGGTCTTTGCCTGGCTGGAGCTGCATATCGAACAGGGGCCAGTGCTGGTCGCCCGCAAGCTGCCGGTTGGCATCGTCACTGGCATTCGCGGCAATATCCGCCACGCCAAGGTCGAATGCCTGGGCGAGGCCGGCCATTCCGGCGCGGTGCCGCGCTGGCTGCGGCGCGACGCTCTGTTTGCGGTCGCCGAACTGATCACCCATCTGGATCGTCACTGGCGCACCATGCTGGAGCGCGGCCGCGATCTGGTCATCACCTGTGGCGTCATCGGCACCGATCCCAAGACCCATGCCCTCGCCCGTATTCCGGAGAAGGTGCAGTTTTCTTTCGAGGTTCGCAGCCAGAGCCAGGAGACGCTGGAGGCGTTCTACGACCTGTTCCTGTCGGAATGCGCCTTGATCAGCGAGGAGCGCGACGTCGAATTCAAGCTCGATCGGCGCATCGATTCCGCCCCCGCCGTCCTCGACCAGGGCTGGATCAAGCGGCTCGAAAAGGCGGCCGGCGACCTGGAGCTGCCATGTGAAGATATTCCCAGCGGCGCTGGGCATGATGCCGCCGTCTTTGCTAATGTCGGAATCCCCGCCGCCATGCTGTTCGTGCGTAACGAGCATGGTTCGCACAATCCGAAGGAAGCGATGACGATCGATGACTTTATTGCCGGTGTCAGCGTTCTCCGCACAGCGATCAAGGACGCGCTAGAATGAGCATTTCCGAGCTCTTTCCCGATCCGCCGGCCAGCACCGTGCCGTCGATCACCATCAAAAGACCGGACGACTGGCATATCCATCTGCGTGACGGCGACGTGTTGAAGGCCGTCATCCCGTTCACGACGTCGCAATTCGCCCGTGGCATCATCATGCCCAATCTGGTGCCGCCGGTGACGACGGTGGAAAGCGCGCAGGCCTATCGCGAGCGCATTCTCAAGGCCCGACCGGAGGGCAGCGATTTCACGCCGCTGATGACCTGCTATCTCACCGAGGCGACCACGGCCGATGAGATCGAGCGCGGGTTCAAGGAGAACGTCTGGGCGGCCGCCAAACTCTACCCGGCCGGTGCGACGACGAATTCGCACGCGGGTGTGCGCGACATTCAGGTGCTGGCGCCGGTGTTCGAGCGCATGGAAAAGATCGGCATGCCGGTCTTGATCCACGGCGAAGTCACCGATTGGAGCGTCGATATTGCCGCTGCTCAAGCGCCATCAGGGTCTCAAAGTCGTGGTCGAACATGTCACCACCGCCGAGACGGTGGAGATCGTGCGCGCCCACGCGGGCCGGGTCGCCGGCACGATCACGCCGCATCATCTGATCTTGAACCGCTCGTCGCTGTTCAACGGCGGCCTGCAGCCGCATTTCTATTGCCTGCCCGTCGCCAAACACGAGCGCCATCGTCTTGCCTTGCGCCAGGCGGCAACCTCGGGCGACGGCAATTTCTTTATCGGCACGGATTCGGCGCCGCATCTGCGCAGCGCCAAACAGGCCGAATGCTGCGCCGCCGGCATTTTCTGCGGTGCCACCGCGTTGCAGACTTATGTCCAGGTCTTTGACGAGGAAGGCGCACTGCCGCATTTCGAAGCCTTTGCCTCGCTCAACGGTCCGCGCTTCTACGGTCTGCCGGTCAATACCGGCACGATCACCTTGGAGCGGCGGCCGGATCGCCAGATGGCGGCCATAGAGGTGGCCGGCGAAGACATCGTCATGTTCCGGGGTGGTGAGCAATTGCCTTGGTCGTTGGGCGAGACGCGCAGATGACGTCAATCGCGGCCAAGGAGCGGGGACAAAAGATCGCCGAGATCATGTTCAAGGCTGGCGCCATTCACGTCAGCCGACAACAGCCCTATATCTTGGCCGCCGGCTGGGCGAGCCCGGTCTATGTCGACATCCGTCTGTTGATCGGCGAGCCGGAGTTGCGCCAGCAAGCCGTCGCCCTGGCCACCGACTGGATGAAGGAAGCTTTGCAGACCAGCGCCTTCGATGCGCTGGTCGGCGCCGAGACGGCGGGCATTCCTTTCGCCGCCTGGATTGCCGAACGCACCGGCCTTAAATTTCGCTACATTCGCAAACGCCCGCTCGGCATCGGCCGCAATGCTCAGGTGGAGGGCGGTGCGATTGATGGGCTCAACGCTCTCCTGGTCGACGATCTCACCACCGATGGGCGCAGCAAATTGAATTTCGTGCGTGGCCTGCGCGCTGCCGGTGCCCATGTCGAACATATTCTGACGATCTTTTATCACGATGCCTTTCCCGATGCCGGCGTCCGGCTGGGGCAGGCGGGATTGACCCTTCACGCCTTGGCCACCTGGTCCGACGTTTTGGCGGCGCAGGATGATGGACAGCTCTCGACGCAGGATCGCCAGGAGATCGAGCGCTTTCTCAGCGATCCGGTGGCGTGGTCGGCCCGCCACGGTGGCCGATCGGCTTGACTGACAGCACAACGGATGAAGGAGCGATGGCTATCAAGGCCGCATTCACTATTCGATTCATTGATGAATGGAGAAGCACATGCGTGAACTTCTGGAATGGCTGAAATCGCAGAAAGGTGGCGTGTCCACCTATTGGGAATTTCAACTGCGCGCGTTGAAGCTGCGCGCCACGGAGCCTGAACAGGCCGCCTGCCTCAGCCTGCTCGCCGATATCGCCGGCCGCTTCGCCGACAAATATTACGAAGAACCATTGCCGGTCGATGCGGCGGCGGGCGCGTTGGATCGCCTGGGCAAGCTGCTCGGCAAGGCAGTCGAGAATATCGAGGCCGATGCCGCGACGCGCCTGCGCGTGCTCAACGAAATCAGCGTTTCCGAACTCGAACCGGGCTGACGGCAGCCCAGATCCTTCGTTCTCTTCGGCAGTCTTGACGCGTTATCTTAAAAAGGAGATTATGTCTCATAATTGAGACATAATCGGGCGATGCCCGCTCCACGCGTCAAGGGAATGCTGCCGATGCAAACGCGAACGCCGATCTTTTGCGCTTTGTGTCGGTCACGATGCGGCTCCACGGCCGTGGTGGAAGACGGTCGCCTCATCGCGCAGGAGCCCAATCCCGATCATCCGACAGGCAAGGCGCTTTGCATCAAGGGCCGCGCCGCGCCGGAGATCGTTCACAACGCGCAGCGCCTGCTGCGCCCGCTCATCCGCACATCGCCAAAGACGCAAGCGCCGCAATGGCGCGAGGCAAGCTGGGACGAAGCGCTCGATCTGATCGCGCGCCGCATCGGCGCAACGCGCGATCGTCATGGCGCCGAGGCAGTGGCCTTCGGCGTCACCTCGCCTTCGGGATCGCCGGTGTCCGACGGCATCAAATGGATCGAACGTCTGGTCCATGCCTTCGGCAGTCCGAATCTCTTGCGAGGTACAGAGATCTGCAACTGGCACAAGGATTTCTCGCACGCCTATACGTTCGGCCACGGCATAGCGACGCCGGAATTCTCCAACAGCCGTGCCATCGTTCTGTGGGGCCATAATCCAGGTGCCACCTGGCTCGATCATGCGACCAGCGTCGCCGAAGCCAATGCGCGCGGTGCCGCTCTCGTCGTCATCGATCCCCGCCAGGCGGGCTTTGCAGGGCGCGCGCGCGAATGGCTGCAGGTCAAACCCGGCTCCGACGGCGCTCTGGCCCTCGGCCTTGCCGGCGCGATGATCGAAAACGGTTGGTTTGACGATCGCTTCGTGCGTGACTGGACCAACGGGCCGCTGTTGGTGCGTGACGATACGAAACGTTTCCTGCGCGCCGGCGACATTGGACTTGCGCCAGAGGCATATCTTGTCGCTTGGGATAGCAAGAACCATGCTCCGCTTCTGTTCGATCCGACAAGCGGCGTTTACAAAGCGCCGCAGCATGAGCGCGCTTTACGCGCCGACGTAAGCTTGGAGATCGCGGGCCAGACCGTGCGCTGCCAAACGGCTTTTTCGCTTTATGCGGACGTCTGTGCGCAATTGGGCCCGGAAGAACTCGAAAGCGAAACCGGCATCCCACATGAGCAGATCGTGCGCACGGCCCGGCTGATCTACGAGAATCTTCCGGTCAGCTACTATTGTTGGTCCGGCATCAGCCAGCACGCCAATGCCACGCAGACCGATCGCGCCATCGCCATGCTCTTCGCCTTGACCGGCAGCGTCGATGCGCCCGGCGGCAATGTGCAGCTCACCCATCATGCCATCTTCGATGTCTCGGGTTCTGAACTGATGAGCGCCGAGCAGCGGCGCAAATGCATTGAATTCGACCGCCGTCCGCTCGGCCCCGCGTCGCGCGGCTGGATCGGCTCGGACTCGCTTTATCGCGCCATCCTCGAAGAAGATCCTTATCCGATCAAGGCCGTCCTCTGCTTCGGCGCCAATGTCATTCTATCCCATGCCGATCCGTTGCGCGCGCGGCAAGCCCTGCAAAAGCTCGATTTCTTCGTCCACGCCGATGTGGTGATGACGCCGACGGCGGCTTTCGCCGATGTCGTTTTGCCAGTGAATACGCCTTGGGAGCGCGAAGCCTTGCGCCCCGGCTTGGAAGTAAACCACGCAGCGGAAGAATTGATCCAGCTCCGCCACAAGGTCGTCGCATCAGCCGGTGAAAGCCGCTCGGATGCCTGGATCGTGTTCGAACTGGCGAAACGTCTTGGCCTCGCCGATCGGTTCTGGGGCGGCGATCTCGAAGCGGGCCTTGCCGCGATCGTCGCGCCGCTCGGCCTCAACCTCGATGATCTCAGGGCATCGCCCGGCGGTCTGCGCCAGCCGCTGACCATGCGCTACAGGAAATATGCGGAAGGCGGTGCGACGCCCAAAGGCTTCAAGACGCCGACGCGCAAGGTCGAACTCTATTCCGAAACCTTCCTCGATCACGGTTACGCGCCGCTGCCTGTCTACACACCACAGCCGCAGCTCAAACGTCAGCCGTGTTATCCGCTGGTGCTGACCTCGGCGAAACTGGCGCAGTATTGTCACAGCCAACACCGGCATGTGCCTTCATTGCGTCGTCGCATGCGCGAACCGCTGATCGAAATGCATCCGTCGACGGCCAGCGCCCGTGGCATTGCCGATGGCGATCTCGTCCGCGTCAAAACCCGCGCTGGCGAAATCCAGATGCGCGCCAAGCTCGAAACCCGCCTGAAGCCGGATGTCGTCGTTGGCCAATATGGCTGGTGGCAATCCAACAGCGAGTTGAACATTGCCGGCTATTCGCCCTTCGACGGCGACGGGTCCAACTACAACCTGCTGATCGACGAGCACGATCTTGATGCCATCGCCGGCTCGGCGCCGCATCGTGCTTTCCGGTGCGAGATCGAGTTGATGGCTTGAGCCTGTTAAAGCTCGGCCTTTACCAATGTTCATGAAATGTTCTTGCGCTTCCCCAGGTTGCCCGCTACCTTGAGGTGAGTGAACTGCGGGGGCCGGGATGGTGGTGCGCGTCGCGACGGTGGCATTTGAAGGCGTCGAGGCCCGGCCCATCGACGTGCAGGTGCAATTGTCCGGTGGCTCCACGGGTTTTGTGCTCGTCGGCCTCGCCGACAAGGCGGTGGCGGAATCGCGCGAGCGGGTGCGCGCTGCGCTCAATGCCTCGGGGCTGGCTTTGCCGGCCAAGAAGATCACCATCAATCTGGCGCCCGCCGACATGCCGAAAGAGGGCAGCCACTACGATCTGCCGATCGCGCTCGCGGTCATGGCCGCCATCGGCGCCATCCCGTCCGATGCTTTGTCTGGCTATACGGTATTGGGCGAGCTGGCACTCGATGGCGCAATCAGTCCGGTCGCCGGTGTCCTGCCCGCCGCCGTCGCCGCCAATGCGCGCGGACATGGCCTGATCTGCCCGTTCGAAACCGGGCCCGAGGCGGCCTGGGCCTCGGCCGATCTCGACATCCTGGCGCCACGTTCGCTCATCCAGCTCGCCAATCATTTTCGCGGCACCCAGGTGATGGCGCGCCCGCATCCGGCGGTGCGCGCCAAGGGGCCGCCGCTGCCCGATCTCAGGGACATCAAGGGCCAGGAGAGCGCCAAGCGGGCGCTCGAAATCGCCGCCGCCGGCGGCCACAACCTCTTGATGAACGGGCCACCGGGCTCGGGCAAATCCATGCTGGCGGCACGGCTACCGTCGATTCTGCCACCGCTCGGGCCCGCCGAACTCTTGGAAGTGTCGATGGTGCATTCGCTCGCCGGCATTTTGGCGGGCGGTGAGCTGACCGACCGGCGGCCGTTTCGCGCGCCGCATCATTCCGCTTCCATGGCGGCTTTGGTCGGCGGCGGCGTCAATGCGCGGCCGGGCGAAGCCTCGCTCGCCCATCACGGCGTGCTGTTTCTCGACGAACTACCGGAATTTCCCGCCGCCGCGCTCGATGGCCTGCGCCAGCCGCTGGAGACCGGCGCGATCGCGCTCGCCCGCGCCAATCATCGCGTCGTTTATCCGGCGCGATTCCAACTGGTCGCGGCGATGAATCCCTGTCGCTGCGGCCACGCCACCGACCCAGGTTACGCCTGCCGGCGCATGCCCAACGAGCGCTGCATGGCGGCCTATCAAGCGCGTATATCCGGCCCCTTGCTCGATCGTTTCGATCTGGCGATCGAAGTGCCGGCCGTGAGCGCCGCCGATCTCATCCTGCCGCCGCCGACGGAAGGCTCCGCCGAAGTCGCGGCCCGTGTCGCGACGGCCCGCACCATTCAGGTCGAACGTTACGCGGCGCTCGGACTGCCGCATGTCACGACCAATGCGGCCGCACCGGCCAATATCGTCGAACAGGTGGCGCAGCTCGGTGGATCAGGCACGGCGCTGCTGCGCGACGCCACCGAACGCCTGCGGCTGACAGCGCGCGGCTTCCACCGCGTGCTGAAACTGGCGCGCACTCTGGCCGATCTCGACGGCCGCGACACGGTCTCGCGCCTGCATCTTGCCGAAGCGCTCAGCCATCGCGGTCAGTCGTCGATGCAGACGCAGGCGGCTTAACTGAACTGCAACACCGCGCGGCCTTCGCCACCCGTGCCTTGCTTCAACGCGTTCAAGGCTTCGGTAGCGCGCTCATAAGGCATGGCGATGGTGGCAACGGGCGGCAGTTTGCCGGTCTGCGCCAAAGCGACCAGGTCTTTCAAATCCTGCAGCGTGCCCACATAGGAGCCTTCGATACGCAGCAGTTTGGTGGTGATCGCCAGCGGCGCCAGCGTGGTCGAACCGCCGAACAGGCCGACGATGACGATCTGGCCGCCGCGCCGCGCCGTATCCACCGCCAAGGCAAAAGTTTCGCCCGAGCCGACGAAATCGATGGTTGCGTGCGGGCCGCCGCCGGTCTGCGCCTGAATCTGGCTAACGATATCGGCTTTCGTGCTGTTCAACACCGCATCGGCGCCGGCCGCCTTCGCCAGATCGAGCCTGGCATCGCTGACATCGACGGCGAGAATGCGCGCCGGCGAAATCGCCTTGGCGATGCGGATCGCGCCGATGCCGAGCCCGCCGCAGCCGATGATGCAAAGCCAGTCGCTTTCCTTGCGCGTGCCGATTTTCTTCAAGGCGCTATAAGCGGTAATGCCCGAACAGGCATAGGTGCAGGCGACATCGCGCGACAGGCCATCGTAAGGCACCAGGTATTTCGCGTCGGGCACCAGCACGTGGTCGGCATAGCCGCCATCGCAGCGCAGCCCCAGAGACCTGGCCTGAAGGCACATCAATTCATCGCCACTGGCGCAGGCGGCGCAGGTGCCGCAACCGATCCACGGATAGACGATATAGCTCTGGCCGACGGCAACGCCGGAGGCTTCCGGTCCCAAGGCTGCAACAGTCGCGACGATTTCGTGGCCTAGCGTGAACGGCAGTTTCATGCCGCGATCGGCCATGCGCATTTTGCCTTTGCTGCCGAGATCGAAATAGCCCTCCCAAACATGCACGTCGCTATGACAGACGCCACACGCCTGCGTTTTCATCAGCACCTCGCGCCCCTGGGGCGCCGGCGTTTCGGCATCGAGCAATTGCAGCGGCTCACCCCATTGCGTGATGGCGAGTTTTTTCATCCAAGTCCTCCTCGGCTCCCGGCCAATAATCGGCGAGCCAGCTGATCGTGTTCGTCATGGTAAGCGGCTGGCTTCACTCGTCAATTCAGGTCGATCGAAAATCGCATGTGGGCAGCGATGGGACGTTGCGGAGGCCGCTCATCTGGAGCATTGTAGGACGTGGCGAGCGCGCGTTAAGCAATCCCTTGGATCACGGGTGATTTCCGCGGCGATGCCACTATGAGTGTGAGACAGAGTTGCGTAGTGGGGAAATGTCATGAGAGCCAAGGCGCTGGCCTTCGCCGTCTCGCTTACGGTGGGTTTTGCTTTTGTTTGTGCCGATGTCGCGCAGGCGAAAGGACGACGTAAATCCGCGCCACCTCAATATTCCTATCAGACGTCCCAGTCTCGTCTCCCGGGCCTGCACTTTTGGGGCGAGCCCTATTCATGGCAGACGCCGGGCGCGCGCGTGCGCGAACCCGCCGAGGTCTATCGGTCGCAACGCTATCGCGAAGCGGTGAGCATCTATCGCCCAAGCGAACCGTCAGGCGAAAGCGCACGGCGCGCCACGCGCATCAATCGCGTGCGCATGAACGAGCTGCCGCAAGAGCCGGAAGTGCGCGAAATCAGACGGCCGTCCGGCGTGGCGGAGCCGAAGGCCACCCGCGTCATACCGCTGTTCAACGTGCCGCAGGATCAGCAAGGCGACTGACCGCTGTTCAGCGCTTCCCTTGTCGCGCGCCGTTCTTGCGCGTGCCGCCGCGTGCCAACTTGGCGGATTCCTGTCGCACGAGATCCAAGAAGCGCTGCACCGCCGCCGTCGGATGACGGTCGATCCACAAGAGCCCGAGCGGTCCCAGCCTCGCATGGGGGATCGTCAACGGCAGGACTGCCAGCGACTTGGTTTCCGTGTGGTAGAGGGAGAGCTGTAGCGACACCAGACTGATCATGTCCGTTTCCTGCAGCAGCCGCTCCGTCGCCAGGAAGGATGACGATTCGATTGTTGTCGGCGGCAGCGCCAGTCCCATGGCGCCCAATTCGGTCTCCAAAAGCTGCCGCATCGGCGTGTCGGGCAGGGGCACGATCCAGGGACAGGGCAGCACCTCGCGCCCGGGTGGAGTTTTCGTCGGAGTTTTCCTGGCGTGCAGCCGATGGTTCACGCGGGCCATGATTCAGACCGGCC
>Ga0066256_1005427_pt2 | contig 10012 bp, 7 predicted proteins | sample ThiBio_1000_biof_FD_87107 | JGI IMG/M metagenome (GOLD analysis project Ga0066256, IMG submission 87107) | Wastewater bioreactor microbial communities from Cape Town, South Africa - Thiocy_expt_1000_biof (version 2) | ecosystem: Engineered > Bioreactor > Thiocyanate-remediating >... | reverse complement strand
GGCCGGCGCGCTGGCGCGCGATTTCGCCCGGCTTGGCGGGCGCACGCTGATTGCCGGCAAGCCGCATGCGCCCATCTACGAGGCGGCGCTCAGGGCCGCCGCGGCCGTCCTCGGCAAGGACGTGGAGCGCGCCGGCGTGCTTTGCATCGGCGACGGCGTGATGACCGATATCAAGGGCGCCGCCGACAACGGCTTCGACTCGCTCTATATTTCCGGCGGCATCCATGCGCGCGAGCACGGCGGGCCGCTGGAGCCGGATGAAAACCTGCTGGCGGCGTTCCTCGGCCGGCATGGCTACAAGCCCGTCGCGACGATGCCGAGATTGCGATAAGGCCTGCCGATGGCGAAGCCCTGCGAGCGCGTTTCGGGTTCCACGCCGCTGCCGGCGCCCTTGCGCGGCGGCGTGGTGGCGATCGGCAATTTCGACGGCGTGCACAAGGGGCACCGGGCGCTGGTGGCCCAGGCGCGCGACCTGGCCCAGGCGCGGGGTGTGCCGCTGGGCATCGTCGCCTTCGAGCCGCATCCCCAGGAGTATTTCCGGGCGCTTCGGGGTGACGCTGGAGAAGAGTGTTTCCGCCTGACGCCGCTCAGGACCAAGGCGCGGCTGCTGTCGGAACTGGGCGTGGATGTGCTGTTCGCGCTGCCCTTCGACGCGGAGATGGCGCGTCTGAGCCCGCAGGCGTTCGTGCAGCAGGTGCTGCTGGACGGGCTGGGGATCAGCGGCGTGGTGGTGGGCCGCGACTTCGAGTTCGGCAAGGGCCGCGCCGGAAACCTGACCGTGCTGTCCTATATGGGTGAGATGGAGGGGTTCACCGTCACCCCCTTCGAGACGGTGATGGGCGGGGAGGTGGAGAAAGTCTCCTCCACCCGCATCCGCGCCCTGCTCAAGGCGGCCAAGCCGGGCGAGGCGGCGCGGCTGCTGGGCCATTACTGGCCGATCGAGGCGCGGGTGGAGCATGGCGACGCCCGGGGACGGCAGATGGGCTTTCCCACCGCCAACATGCATCTGGGCCACTGCCTGGCCCCGGCCTTCGGGGTCTATGCCGTGCGGGTGAACATCCTGGACAATGACCGCATCGTGTCGCGCCATGACGGGGTGGCCAATTTCGGCATCCGGCCCATGTACCGGACCGAGGTGCCCCTGCTGGAGACGCACCTGTTCGACTTCGACGGCGACCTGTACGGCAAGTATCTGTCGGTGGAACTGGTCGCCTATATCCGGCCCGAGGCCAAATTCGCCAGCCTGGACCTGCTGATCGCGCAGATCGCCCAGGATGCCGCCAAGGCGCGGGAAATCCTGGCCAATACCCCCTGACGGGGCGGTTTGGGGGCTGGGCATGGACCGGTCCCCCCTGTTAGAAGCCTGCATCATGTCCGACAAAGCCAGCGATTCCGCCGATTACCGGGCGACCCTGTTCCTGCCCGCCACCGATTTCCCCATGAAGGCGGGCCTGCCCGAGGCCGAGCCGCGCTGGCTGGCGCGCTGGGCGGAGATGGACCTGTATGGGCAGCTGCGCCGCAAGGCCCAGGCCGCGGAGGCGGCAGGGAAGCGCCGGCCGCTGTTCGTGCTGCATGACGGCCCGATCTATGCCAATGGCGACATCCATTCCGGCCATGCCGTCAACCACATCCTGAAGGACTTTGTCGTCCGCTCGCAGGGGATGATGGGCAAGGACGCGCCCTATGTGCCCGGCTGGGACTGTCACGGCCTGCCCATCGAATGGAAGGTCGAGGAGAAATTCCGCGCCGAGGGCAAGGCCAAGGAGGATATCGCCAAGGACGAACTGCGGCGCGAATGCCGCGCCTTCGCCAGCCACTGGCTGGGGGTGCAGAGCGCGCAGATCCAGCGGCTGGGCCAGATCGGCGATTTCGCGCATCCGTACAATACGATGGCCTACAAGGCCGAGGCGCGCATCGCCCGCGAGGCGATGAAGTTCGTCGAGAACGGGCTTTTGTATCGCGGCTTCCGGCCGGTGATGTGGTCGCCGGTGGAGCGCACCGCGCTGGCCGATGCCGAGGTCGAGTATCACGAGAAGACCAGCCCCACCATCTATGTGAAATTCCCGCTGGTGAAGGCGTCGCCAGAATTGGCGCATACCTTCATCGTGATCTGGACCACCACGCCCTGGACCATTCCGGGCAATCGCGCCATCGCCTTCTCGCCGGAGATTTCCTACGGCCTGTATCAGGTGGCCGATGCCACCGACGGCTCGCTGGCGCGGGTCAGCGAGCATCTGCTGCTGGCCGACACCCTGGCCGAGCAGGTGGCCAAGCACGCCAAGATGATGCTGTCGCGCATCCGCACCGTGCCCGCCGACGAGCTGGCGGGGCTGGTGGCGGCGCATCCCTTGCGCTCGCTGGGCTATGATTTCGATGTGCCGGTGCTGCCCGCCGGGTTCGTCACCGCCGATACCGGCACCGGCTTTGTCCACAATGCGCCGGGCCATGGCGAGGACGATTTCGAACTGCTGGTGGGCCGGGACCGCGACTATCCGCGCAACAATCCCGACGCCTTCAGCCTGATCCAGCCCGACGGTTCCTATGCCCCGCATGTGCCGGTCTTCGCGGGCAAGCGCATCCTGACCGACGAGGGCAAGGACGGCGACGCCAATGGGGCGGTGATCAAGGAACTGATCGCCCGCGGCAAGCTGCTGGCCAAGGGCACGCTGCGCCATTCCTATCCGCACAGCTGGCGTTCCAAGGCGCCGGTGATCTTCCGCGCCACGCCGCAATGGTTCGTGGCCATTGATAAGCCCTATATGGAGGGCAGGACGCTGCGCGAACTGGCGCTGGCCGCCATCGGCGAGACGAAATGGTATCCGCCGCGCGGCGAGAACCGCATCCGCGCCATGGTGGAAGGGCGGCCCGACTGGGTGCTGTCGCGCCAGCGCGCCTGGGGCGTGCCGCTGGCGATCTTCGTCGAGAAGAAGACCGGCGCGGTGCTGAACGACAGGGGCGTGTTCGACCGGATCGAGCAGGCGTTCGAGGCCGAGGGGGCGGACGCCTGGTTCACCGCGCCGCCGCAACGCTTCCTGGGCGCGGGGCGCGACGCGGACGATTACGAGCAGGTGACCGACATTCTCGATGTCTGGTTCGATTCCGGCTCCACCCATGTCTTTGTGGTGGAGGACCCGATCCAGGCAAGCTGGCCCAAGGCGGACCGCGCCGATCTTTATCTGGAAGGCTCGGACCAGCATCGCGGCTGGTTCCAGTCCTCGCTGCTGGAATGCGTGGGCACGCGGGGCCATGCGCCTTATCGCGGCGTGCTCACCCACGGCTTCGTGCTGGACGAGCAGGGCCGCAAGATGTCCAAGTCGCTGGGCAACACCCTGGCGCCGCAGGTGATCGCCGAAAAGAACGGCGCGGAAATCCTGCGCCTGTGGGCGGCGTCCAGCGATTTCACCGAAGACCTGCGGATCGGCCAGGACATCATCAAGGCCAATGTCGAGGCTTATCGCCGTCTGCGCAACACCATCCGTTTCATGCTGGCCAACCTGGCCGGGTTCGACGAGCGCGAGCGCGTCACCGATGTGGCGCGGATGCCGGAACTGGAACGCTACATGCTGGCGCGGCTGGCGGAACTGGATGCGGCCGTGCGCAAGGCCTATGCGGCCTATGACTTCGGGCTGGTGCATTCCACGCTGTTCAATTTCTGCACCAACGACCTGTCGGCCTTCTATTTCGACATCCGCAAGGACGCGCTCTATTGCGATCCGGCGGACGCCATCCGTCGCCGCAGCGTGCGCACCGTGACCGATGAGATTTTCCGCCGCATCGTCACCTGGTATGCGCCGATCCTCTGTTTCACCATGGAGGAAGCCTGGACCACGCGCTTCGGCGCGGACCAGAGCGTGCATTTGCAGGATTTCGTCCCGGTGCCGGACGGCTGGGCCGATGCGGCGCTGGTCGAGAAATGGGCGCGCATCCGCCAGCTGCGCCGCGTCGTGACCGGCGTGCTGGAACGGGCGCGCGCCGACAAGTCCATCGGCGCCTCGCTGGAAGCCGCGCCGGTGCTGGTGGTCAACGATGCCGCCGACAAGGCGCTGTTCGATGGCATGGCGTTGTCGGAAATCGCCATCACCTCCGGTGCGCGCATCGAGGTCGCCGCCGAACTGGATGGCCTGTTCACCGTGGCGGATATCAAGGGCGCGGGCGCACGCTTCGAGCCCGCGCCGGGCGAGAAGTGCGCCCGCTGCTGGATGGTGCTGGAAGAGGTGAGGGCCCATCCCGACACCCATCTGTGCAACCGCTGCACCGATGCGGTGAAGACCCTTGCGGTGAAAACGGGGGCGGTGACGGCATGAACCGGCTTCAGCCCCGCGAGTTCGGCCTGATCGTGGCGGCGCTGGCGCTGGCGCTGGACCAGGGCAGCAAGCTGTTCATGCTCTATGGCCTGGGCTTCCGCCACATGCTGCCGGGCGACCATATTCCCGTCTTGCCGTTTTTTAACCTGGCGATGGTGTGGAACCCGGGTTCCTCCTATGGCCTGTTTCCGGGCTCCGGGCCCCTGGGCACCGGCATCCTGGTGGCAGTGTCCCTGGCCGCCGTGGCGGGCCTGACCTGGTGGCTGTGGGGCTCCACCAGCCGGGCCCTGACCACGGGTTTCGGCCTGGTCATCGGCGGGGCGCTGGGAAACCTGATCGACCGGCTGCTCTACGGCAAGGTCGCCGATTTTTTCCACTTTCACGGCTTCGGCTATGACTGGTATGTCTTCAATATCGCCGATGTGGCGGTGACCCTGGGCGCGGTGGCCATCATCTATGATGTGCTCAAGCCCGAGCATCCTCCGGCCGCCATGCCGGACACACATTCAGACCGTGAGGCCAGTTGATGGTTCAGTTGATGGGTTCTGACATGCGCGTGCTGAAGGCGGTTGCCGCCCTGCTGCTCTGTGCCGGATCGGCCGCCGGATGCGGCAGCCTGCGCGAGGCCGCCGGCCTGGCCAAGAAGTCGCCGGACGAGTTCGCGGTCAGCACCAAGGCGCCGCTGATCATTCCGCCCGACTTCAACCTGCGTCCGCCGTCGCCCGGCGCGCCGCCCGCCAACACCCTGGACCCGGCCAGCAACGCCCAGGCCGCGCTGTTCAACACCGCCGATCCGCAGACCGTGGCCAACGGCATGACCGGCAATTTCACCGGCGGCGAGCAGATGCTGCTGGCCAATGCCGGGGTGCAGAATGCCGATCCGGGCGTCCGCACCAAGCTGAATTTCGACCGCCGCTCGCTGCAGCAGGCGGACCGCAGCTTCACCGACCGCGTGCTGGGCACCGGCGCCACCGCCGATACCGGCCGTCCGGTCAACGCCGATGCCGAGGTCAACCGTAATAGCGCCAGTGGGCGCGCCGGCGGCCGCGCCGCCGCCACGCCCAAGAAAGAAAAGAGCGGCGGCTGGTTTGACTGGTTCTGATTTTCCCAATCGGGGCCGCGTCTTCGCCGCCGCCCTGCTGACCGGCCTGGCGCTGTGCGCCTCGGCGCCGTTGTCGGCGCAAATCCCGGCGCGCGGCGATTCCGCGCCCGCGCCGCGCCAGAGCACCACCTTCCAGTTCGCGCTGGCCAACGGGATGCAGGTGGTGGTGATCCCCGATCACCGCGCCCCCGTCGCCACCCAGATGCTGTGGTTCCGCGTCGGCGCGGTGGACGATCCGCCCGGCCTGTCGGGCATCGCCCATTTCTTCGAGCATATGATGTTCCGCGGCACCAAGGCGGTGCCGGGCGACGGTTTCGCCCAGACGGTGTCGCGCAACGGCGGCGAGAGCAACGCCTTCACCAGCCATGACTACACCGCCTATTACGAGCAGATCGCCAAGGACCGGCTGCCGCTGGCGATGCGGCTGGAAGCGGACCGGCTGATGAACCTGACCCTCACCGAGGCCACGGTGGGGCCGGAGCGCGACGTGGTGCTGGAGGAGCGCCGGATGCGGGTGGAGAACGATCCGCAGAGCCTGATGAACGAGCAGATGATGGCGGCGCTGCACCTGTCGCATCCCTATGGCCGCCCGGTGATCGGCTGGGCCGAGGAAATCCGCCACATCGACCGCGTCAACGCCCAGGATTTCTATCGCCGCCATTACGCCCCCAACAACGCCATCCTGGTGGTGGCGGGCGATGTGACGCCCGACGAGGTCCGCAAGCTGGCCACCGAGCATTACGGCAAGCTGCCGCGCCGCCCGCTGGAGCCGCGCAGCGAATCCGCCGAGCCGCCGCGCCTGGCCGAGACCCGCATGACCGTGCGCCGCGCCGATGCGCGGGTGCCGGTGTTCAGCCGCTTCTATCGCGTGCCGTCCTATACCCAGGGCAGGCCCGGCCAGGCCGAAGGGCTGGAGATGTATGCCCAATTGCTGGGCGGCGGCGCCACCTCGCTGCTCTATCGCACGCTGGTGGAGGACCGCAAACTGGCCAGCGAGGCGGGCGCCGACTATGACGGCTACAACCGCGATGCCGGGGCCTTCGCGGTGTATGCCGTGCCGCGTCCGGGCGTGACGCTGGAGGCGCTGGAACGGGCGGTGGATCAGGTGATGGCGGGCGCGGTGCGCGCCGCGCCGCAGGCCCAGGACCTGGCGCGGGCCAAGACCAGGCTGGTCGCCTCCACCATCTATCGCCGCGACAGCCAGTTCGCGCTGGCCAACACCTATGGCCAGGCCCTGGCCATCGGGCTGACCGCCAATGACGTCGATACCTGGCCCACCCGGATGCGCGCCGTCACCGGCGATCAGGTCCGCCAGGCCGCCGCCGGCCTGTCGCGCCGCAACGCCGTCACCGGCTATCTGCTGCCCAGCGGAGGAAAGAAGTGATTTTGTTGGGTCGCACGGCCGGAATGGCATTGGCAATCGCGCTTCTGGTGGGGATCGCGCCCGCGCGCGCCGCCAATCTGCAGAATGTCGATCTGGGCAAGAGCGCCACGGTCTGGCTGGCCGAGGACCACACCCTGCCGATGGTGTCGTTCAACATCTCGCTGCCGGCGGGGTCCGCTTATGACCCGGCGGGCAAGGCGGGACTGGCGGCCTTTGCCGGGGCCATGCTGGACGAGGGCGCGGGCAAGCTGGATTCCAAGGCGTTCAAGGAAGCGCTGGCGGGCCGCGCCATCAACCTGTCGGCCCGCGCCGAGCGCGATCATCTGGTCATCTCCGTCTCCAGCCTGAAGGAGCATGTGCCCGAGGCGATGCGCCTGCTGCAGATGGCGCTGCTGCATCCGCGTTTCGACGCCGAGGCGATGACGCGGGTCCGCACCCAGATCGTCCAGTCGCTGGAGCAGGACCAGGCCGAGCCGCCGCGCGTCGCCGCCCGCGCCTTTGCCGGAGTCTTTTTCGGGGCGCATCCTTATGCCCATCCCACCACCGGCAGCATCGCCAGCATCAAGGCGATCACCGCCGCCGACCTGCGCGCCTTCGCCAAGTCGCATTGGGTGACGCACGGTCTGAAGGCGGCGGTGGCGGGCGACATCACCCTCAAGGAGGCGCAGGCGCTGCTGGGCAAGACCTTCCTGCCGGTGCCCAACAAGGCGGTGCCGCCGGTGCCCAATATCGGGCGGCTGGGCAAGCCGGGCGTGCAGATTGTGGCGATGGATGTGCCGCAGCCCACCGCCACCTTCGGCCTGCCGGGCATCATGCGCGCCGATCCCGATTTCATTCCCGGCTATGTCGCCAACTATATCCTGGGCGGCGGCGGATTTTCCTCGCGCCTGACCAACGAGGTGCGGGCCAAGCGCGGCCTGACCTATGGCATCTCCACCCAGCTCACCGCCTATGACAAGGCGGCCGTGATGGAGGGCAATGTCGCCACCCGCGCCAATGCCGTGCGCCAGACGGTGCAGGGGGTGAAGGACACCATGGCGGCCTTCGCCAAGGACGGTCCCACCCAGGCCGAACTGGACGACGCCAAGACCTATCTCACCGGCTCCTTCCCGCTGGCTTTCGCCTCCAACAACGGCACGGCGGCGCAGCTGGGGGTCTTCCAGCGGCAGAATCTGGATATCGGCTATGTCACGCGGCGCAACGCGCTGATCCAGGCGGTGACGCTGGAGGATGTGCGCCGGGTGGCGCGGCGGCTCTACGATCCGGCGCGGTTGACGGTGGTCATCGCCGGAACCCCGTCCGACGGCAAGCCCGCGCCGCAGCGGCCCCGCCCGCCCGCGCCGCCGGAACCCAATCCGCCGCCGTCGCCCACCCGGCCCCCGGCGACCCAGCCGGCGCAAAAGCCGGTGGACAAGCCGCTGACCACCACGCCGGGGCAGATGCAGCGTCCCAATCCCTGAGTCAGGCGCAATTCCGTCGGTTGCTGGAGGTCCGGCTTTGGGGTGGTATCGTATATCCCCCTGCGAGCCCCTTGCGAGAGTGAGTCCCCATGACGACCGCCCCTTTCACCGTTTCCCTCGATCTGGCGCTGTCCGGCACGGGCGCGCCGCCCAAAGCCGCCTATGACCGTTCGCTGGCGGCGGCCGCCGCCGCGCTGGACTGGCTGCGGGACCAGAAGCGCACGGGCGGGCTGGAACTGCTGGGCGTGCCGTCGCGCGCCGACGACCTGCGCGCCGCCGCCCGGCAGGCCGCCGCGCTCAAGGGCTTCGCCACCGTGGCGGTGCTGGGCATCGGCGGCTCGTCGCTGGGCGGCCAGGCGCTGACGGCGCTGCGCAAGGCGGGCAAGCCCGTGGTGGAATTCCACGACAATCCCGATCCCTTTTCCTGGGCGGCGGCGCTCAAGCGTTTCGACCTGAAGAAAACCCACTTCATCGCCATCTCCAAGTCGGGCGGTACGGCGGAAACCCTGATGCAGGTGCTGACGGCGGCCGACGCGCTGGAAAAGGCGGGCGTCAAGACGCTGAAAAAGCATTTCACCATCATCACCGAGCCCCATGCCAGCCCGCTGGCCGGCTTCGCCGACAGCATCGGCGCGGCGCGGCTGGATCATCCGCTGGGCGTGGGCGGGCGCTATTCGGTGCTGACCATGGTGGGGGCGCTGCCGGGCCTGCTGATGGGGCTGAATGTCAAACAGTTGCGCGCGGGCGCGCAGGCGGCGCTGGAGCAGGTGCTGAACGCCAGGACACCCGCCGATGCGCCCGCCGCGTCGGGCGCGGCGCTGCATCACGCGCTGGCGGGCGAGGGCCGGCTGGCCAGCACGGTGTTGTGGCCCTATGCCGATGCGCTGGCGGTGTTCGGCGGTTGGTGGAAGCAGCTCTGGGCCGAGAGCCTGGGCAAGGACGGGCAGGGCTCCACGCCGGTGTCGGTGCTGGGGCCGGTGGACCAGCACAGCCAGCTGCAGATGTTCCGCGACGGGCCGGGCACCGCGCTCTATACGCTGGTGTCGGTGGACACCAAGGGCAAGGGACCGGCCGTGCCGCGCGCCCGCGCCAACAGACTGGGCCTGCAATATCTGGCCGGTAAGAAGCTGGGCGATCTGGTGGATGCGGAGTGCCGCGCCACTGCCCAGACCCTGTTCAAGAACGGCCGCCCGGTGCGGCGCATTCATCTGGGCAAGGTGGATGAATTCCATCTGGGGGCGCTGATGATGCACTTCATGCTGGAGACGATCCTCATGGGTCGCCTGATGGGTGTGAATCCGTTCGACCAGCCCGGTGTCGAAGAAGGAAAAGTCCTGGCCCGGCAATATCTGGCTGAGGGCTGAACCTCGTTGGTAAAAATACGCCGCTTATCCGAAGGCACTGTCAACCGCATCGCCGCGGGCGAGGTGGTGGAGCGCCCGGCCGCCGCCGTCAAGGAACTGGTGGAGAATGCGATGGATGCGGGCGCCACCCGCATCGCCGTCACCGCCACCAATGGCGGGGCGGACCTGCTGCTGGTCGAGGATGACGGCGCGGGCATGACCGCCGATGAGTTGCGGCTGGCGATCGAGCGCCATGCCACCTCCAAGCTGCCGGTTTCGGGCGGCGAGGACGATCTTTCGCATATCGTGACGATGGGGGTTCGCGGCGAGGCGCTGCCCTCCATCGGGGCGGTGGCGCGGCTGTCGCTGGCCCGCCGCACCCGCGACAGCGGAGCGGCGGGAATCCCGGTCCAAGGCCG
>Ga0066256_1005795_pt1 | contig 10013 bp, 4 predicted proteins | sample ThiBio_1000_biof_FD_87107 | JGI IMG/M metagenome (GOLD analysis project Ga0066256, IMG submission 87107) | Wastewater bioreactor microbial communities from Cape Town, South Africa - Thiocy_expt_1000_biof (version 2) | ecosystem: Engineered > Bioreactor > Thiocyanate-remediating >... | reverse complement strand
GGGGGCGGGGGGCGCTGCGTGGGCGGTGAAAAGGGGGTGGGGGGGGGGGGGGGGGGGGGGGGTTGGGGGGGTGTGGACGGTCAACAGCAACAGTGACGGCGGCAGCAACGCCAACAGCCGAAGCGGCAGCACCAACTGGCACTAGCCACAACGACACCACCAACAGCTGTGTCACTGGCAACCCGCAGCACCACCCGTGTCACTGGCAACCCGCAGAAGCACAAGTGACAACCGCAGCAGCGCCAGTAGGAGAGGAGAGGAGAGGAGAGGAGGCGAGTAGAGAGAGAGAGGGAGGGATGAGAGGCCAATGAATATAAAACATACCCATTTTTTATTGGCGGCAAACCACAAAAAAGCGGGGACCAGGAACAGAAGCGGTAAGTCAGACAACAACCCCGCGGTATTTACAGCCGTCGGCCGCGTCACTGCGCGGTGCGTTGCCGTTGGAAAAAATCGCGGCAGTAGGAGGCAAGAGAACACTTTGACGGCGTGGAAGACATGAATGCAGGTGCCTTTGGTGTGCCCGTCGCTGCCGACCGCATGTACTAGGTAATTAGGCGTGTGGTGGTGGTGGTTTGGGTGTACGAGTGTGTGTGGAGGGTGTAGCACACCGCGGTAAAGGTTTTCTCTTGCCGCCTACTGGGGCAGAAATGAAACCGTCGGAGGGGCTACCCACAGCGCATGGTGGCCACATAGCAACCACGTCGGGACGCCGTGTCATTTATTTTAGTGCGCCAATCGTCGTACAGTGCGTGTGTGGAGCGGATGGCAGGTTTATTTTGATGCGATGGTGGTGATTGTTACCGCCTATTTTTGGGGTGTTCACCCTCTCTAGTCCCCCTCTCCCCCTCTCTCTACGCCCCTACTGACCACGTTCTCGCGCTCTCCCACGTCTACTATTGCGATTCCCACACCCACACCCACACCACTACACGGGGTTGGTGGTACGGTATGGCTGGTGTGGGCCAGGCGGGTTGTAGGCCGCTGACGCGGCCATGTGGGGAGCTCACTCCACCCAGTCTCGCTGTTTCCGACTCCACCTCCGCTTCCGTACCCTACCTCTCTATCGCCTGCTATTCACCATCGACTGCCTCCATCCAACGCCTAGCATCCACCCATCCCACTCCCCTGCAGCTACCACTGCTACTGTCCGGTCAACGAGACGCGTCGCGGTCTGCTGCGCCTGACTGACCACCCCTACCCACCGCACTGCACCGGCGCGGCAGAATCGTTTCGCCGCCACGCCACCTCGCACACACCAGCACACTGCAGCTGCACCTGCGCCATTGCCGCCGTGCCACCGTGCCACGTCGCGCCGTGGTTGTAAGTGCAGTCGCGGCGAAATTAACGGCATCGCCGACTCTAACCTCATCATCTCACACGCCATCATCATGGCGGCGGCGGCTCGGCTGGCGCGCAGCAGCCTGGCGTGCGCGACCCGCATGACGGGCGGCTGGCGGGCAGCTGCGGCGTGCAGCACCACCTCGGCGGCAGCGGCGGCGGTTGCTGCCTCGCAAGCAGCAGAGGCGGCGGCGGCAGCGGCAGCGGCAGCGGGGCTGACGGTGCGGCGGATCATGCATGGCGGGCCGGCGGCGCGCGTGGCGACGGCGGTGGCGGTGCGCGGGGTGGGCGCGGAGGAGGTGAAGGTGACGCTGACGGCGGAGGGCGGCGCGCGGCCGGTGGCCACGTCGTTTGACACGCTGTGGCTGTGGTACAACAGCCCGCAGTTCATTGAGCCGGACAGCGGGCAGCGCACGCTGGAGGCGCACGACATCAGCCGCGCGCTGCCGCTGCGATCCGCGGCCGCCAGCGGCGACGGGCGGGAGCTGGTGGTGACGTGGGCCGACGGCAACGTGAGCCGGTACGACGGCACGTGGCTGGCGGCGCAGGACTACTCGACGGAGGCGCTGACGGCGGCGGCGGTGGCGTCGCGGCCGCCCACGCTGGGCGACGTGGCGAAGGCGCGCGTGCAGCCCACCAATGGGCGGCGCGCCATCGGCAAGGAGGGCGTGCCGCGGTTTGCATTCAGTGACGTGATGGCGTCGGATGCGGGCGTGCATGCCTGGCTGGCGGCGCTGAACGAGTACGGCCTGACAGTGATTACCGGCGCGCCCACCGACGCCGGCACGGTGCTGCGCGTGGCGGGGCGCATCTCCGCGCCCATGCGCACCATCTACGGCGAGTCGTTTGAGGTGGCGGTACAGCCCAAGCCCATCAACATCGCGTACGCGCCCATCATGCTGGGCGTGCACGTCGACCTGGCGTACTACGAGAGCCCGCCGGGCGTGCAGCTGCTGCACTGCCGCCGGTTTGATGCCGACATCACGGGCGGCGAGTCCACCTTCATGGACGGCCTGTACGCGGCGGAGGAGCTGCGGCGCACCGACCCCGCCGCCTTTGCCGTGCTGGCACGCGTGCCCGCCACCTTCCAGAAGGTGCACTACGCGCGCGAGGTGCCCGCCCACATTGTCACGCAGCGGCCGCACATCACGCTGGACCGCAGCCTCGTCACCGGCGCGCCGCCGGCGGGCGGGGGGCCGGACGTGCGCGGTGAGATCACCAGCGTGTTCTGGGCGCCCGCGTTTGAGGGCCCGCTGCGCGTGAAGCCGGAGGACGTGCGCCCTTACTACGCCGCCTACCGCACCTTTGCCGACGTCATGCGGCGCATGGAGACGGAGGGCACACACATGGTGGAGTACCGCATGGAGCCGGGCGACATCTCCGTGTTTAACAACCGCCGCATGCTGCACGGCCGCCGCGAGTTCCACGCCGCGCCCGGCGCGCGCGAGACGCACCGCGTGCTGCAGGGCGCGTACGTCAACATTGACGAGTTCAACAGCCGCCTGCACGCGCTCGCCACGCTGCACGGCGGCGCGGACCGCATCCGCCGCGTGTGCAACGGCAACCTGCTGTGAGCGCCCATGCGTCGCCCGCGCGTGTGTGCCTGTCCCACCCACCACGCGGTTGTGTCCCGTCGCCCCATTCGGCGCGTTGCCCTCCCATTTGTCCCTCGGCTGGACACCCACCGCTCCCTACATGTATAATCCCACACACACCATTACGGTGGTCGTAACATAATAATAGCTGCAGTGTGCGCAACATTTCAAGTAATCACGGGTGCAGTGCTTACAATGGCACGCCATCCAGGTCCTCGTCCTCATCCTCCACAGGTGCGGCCGCTGCAGCTGGTACGACGGCAGGCGGCGGCAGCAGTGGCACGCCGTCAATGTCGCCGTCGCTGTCACCGCCTCCACCACCGGCATCATCCGCGGCGCCAGGTGCCGCAGCATCGTGCCACCCGCTGTCGGCGGCGGCAGGGGGCAGCTCGACGGCTGGCAGCGGCGGCGGCGGCGGCGGCGCAGCCGGTTGCGGTGGCAAGGTTGACACGGGCGGCGGTGCGGTGGCAACAACACGGGCGGGCGCCGCGGCCGTGTGTCGCTGCACGTACTGCGCCTGCCACGCAAGGCGGAGCAGCATGTCGCGCAGGGTGCCGGTCACTGACAGGCCGGCGGCGGCGCACTGGCGGCGCACGTCGTCAAGCGCCAGGTGTGACACATCGAGGGCGTCGACGGCGGAGGTGTCCTCCTCTGCGGGTCGGCGCATGAAAGTGGCCTCCAGGCCGGACAGGAAGGTGGGCGGGAACACGGAGATGCGCTCCCAGAACGCCACCACCGCCAGCGCGCGATCACGCATGGCGCCAGCTGTGATGCGCCCCGAGATGCTGCGCAGGCCGGCGCCCAGCGCCTCAAACACGTCTGGCAGGCGCGCCTGCAGCAGGGAGCGGTACTGCCACGCGTTCTTCACGCTGGCGGATGAGTTGTGCAGGATGTCAGACACCAGGTACAGGCGCGCAACTAGAGCGGGCGCGGGGACGGCGGGTGCCACAAGCGCCGCCACCAGTGCCTCCACCACGTCAGCCGCGCCCGCCGCGTGGTCCAGCGCAAATGCCATGCCCTCAGCAATGGAGCCGCGCTGGAGCGTCAGGTTGTCAAGCAGCGCCTGCCACGCCGCCGCCGCACGCGCTCGCAGCCGTCCACGGCTGCACCCGCCTGGCGAGCTGCTGCTCCGGCTTCGTGCATGGCGGCGCCCACGGCTATAACTGCGACTGCGGCTACGACTCCGACTCCGTCTTTGGCCGCGGCCACGCGTACCACTGCGGTCGCCACTGCGGCTGCGGCCACGCGTGACAACATGATCGCGGCTGCGGCTGCGGCTACGACTGTCACGCCGTGCTGCCGCCCGCTCGCTGCCACGCCCGTCACGATCATGGTCACGGCCACGGTCACGGCTGCGGCTACTACTGCGACGCCGCCGGTCGCCAGACCACTGGCGGCTGAGACTACGGCTGCGGCTGCGCGCTGGCAGTGCTGGCAACGGCGGCGGCACCCACCAGTCGCCGCCCACCTGCAGCTGGAATGGCGCCGTCCGCCACCGCGTGGCGGTGTCGCCCGCCGCAAACGCCACAGCGCGCCATCGGTAGTATTGTGCATCCGACGAGGTGACGTCATGCAGCCATGGCAGCGCCGCGCTGCTGCTGGCGGCCGCAATCGCCGCCTCCAGCGACGCGCCATCCTTGGCCACGTACTCGGCACACAAGTCAATCTCCGCGCGGGTGCGTGCGTCGGCCGGCGGCACCACACGAATGCAGGGCGCGCCGTGCGGAACGGTGCCCGACTCCCACACCTGCTGCTGCCGCGACGGCGGCGGTGAGGGGCTGTGCGGCCCCGCTGTCGCAGGCGGTGGCGGCAACGGCGGTGCCGTTGGCCGCGTGACGGCGCGTGCCCACCCCACCCGCAACCGCACACCGCCACCGACATCCACGGTGGGCAGACCGTCCATCGCCGCCTCGGCGTCGCGCCGGCGCAGGAAGTTCACAAACGCATTGTTGTACCCGCGCGCCCGCTCCTCCTCGGTGCGCGGCCACATTACTTTCACGCTGTCTACCCGCCCATAGCCCGCCACCAGCGCATGCAGCGCCTCCTCTGTCATGGCGGGCGGCAGGTACGTCAGGAATATGTTGCAGGTTGTCGCATCCTCGCTGCTGCCGCCGGCGTCTCCACCGGCGCCGCCGCCACCACCATCACCACCAAACTTGGAGCGGAACGCCGCCGCTGCCGCAGTAATCGCCTGCCGCGCCTTGATCTCTTCTAGGAAGGCATCCATCTCGCGGCCCGCGCGTCGCCCGCCCGCCGCTACTGCTGTTGCTGTTGAGGGGGGCGCCGATTGTTGGTGCAACTGCTGCTGAGGCGGCGGCGGCGGCAGCAGCGGTAGAGGCGTCACCATGTGCGCACCAGCATCGTGCGGCGGCGGCGCGGATCCCGGGTCGCCGCCACCCAGCGTGCCGCCACGCACAAACTGCCGCCCGCGGGGCAGCCGGCCGCCACCGGAGCGACTTCCAGCGTCGTCGTCCTCGGGGCCAAATGCACTCAGGTAGCCCCGTAGCGCAGCCGCCGCCTGCGCCTCTTCGGCCTTCTCGCGTGCCTCCCGCGCCTCCTTCTCACGCAGGAACTTGTTTGGTCGCGCGCTCGCGGTGGCTGCGGCTGCAGGGCCAGCGGCTGCAGCAGCGGCGGCAGCAGCAGCGGCGGCAGCAGCGGCGGCTGCAGCGGCGACGGCCGCGGTGAGTGGTGGCGCTGGCCCACCACCGTATGCCGCCCCATACATGCCGTAGCTGCCGCTGCCATAGGGCGCACCCCACCCGCCACCTCCGCTGCCGCTGCCATCACCGCCGCTGCCACCACTGCTGCTCCAGCCGCCCTCCATCCTGCCCCACAGCTGGATCCGACCAGCAAGGATGCGATGGCGGTGGTTGCAACAGCTAATCAACACAATGACCAACAGCAACCACTCTAATCACTTTCACCTCCAACAACGAACTGCGACAGCAGTAGCAACAGCTGCTGGATTGCTGCTGCTGCAGAATTGCAGCACCACCAGCAGCAGCAGCCGCCGCAGGCCAGCAACAGCACCACCAGCAGCAGCAGAAAGCGTCGGTTTTGAGTAGGAGCGAAGAGAGGGTGAGGCGCCCAACGGCTAAAAGGTGGCAGGCAAGGTCAACTTTGGCAAATACGATATTAACAACGCGACGTGGGAATGACCTAAAAATTGGCTGTAACGGGTTAGATGTTGTAGGTGAGTGGTATGTGTGGCTTATCTTCTTCGCCCATCGGCGCCATTGCAATATGAATGTTGCAACTTTGGGTCACTAATACCGGTATTGCCCTCGCTCTCACTCACCCACTCACCTGCTCTCTCTTATACTCCACACTCGCTGTGTAACGCTGTCGCTTTGCCACCTGGCACCTGGATCCCGTGCTTATTGTACGACCCCATTATCCCCTTGCGCTGCTGTCGCTGCTGCTGTTGCTGCTGCTGTCGCTGCGGCTCCCGTCGCCTCTGCTGCTGTGCCGATGGTGGATGGGGCTGCCAATCAGCTTCATTGACCCGCCTGCTGCTGACAACTTTGTACGCTGCTCTGCAACAGGACAGCAAGCGCAAGGAGCTATCCACACCTGCGGCATGGTGGCGCGCTTGACACCAAACGTTGTTGGCGTGGTTTGTGGCTCGCTAGTGTATCGTCGGGGTTGGCTGCTGGGTAGCCGTTGGCGGCCGTCCTCAAGTGTTACATTCTTTGACGCGGCATCGGCGTTGTCCCTCACGCCGCGCAGCGTTGCCTGACTCCTAATCGATGTGTCCCATTTGTAATGTGGTGTGCGCACACGTTCGCGACCTGCTACACACTCATTCTCTGCCCCATTCCTCGCCCCCCTCATGCAGAACGGCGGCTCAGAACGAGAACGGCGGTAGGGCGACGTAACGGCGTCCCACACCGTCACCACACGACTGACACACACACGCCTGCAAAAAAAAGGTGGCAACGTGGCACCATGGCGGCAGCAGCAGCAGCGGCGGCGGCAGCCGCAGGGGGCGGCGCCGGGGTGGAGCGCATGGCCGCAGGACTTGCTGCAAAAGCTGGGTACGTAACGCAGCCAACGGTTCAGGCACGTCGCACCGCCCCCCAACACCCCCACCCCCCACCCCACCCCCCACCCTGCAGAGAGTGCGTGCGCGTGGTGGTGCGCATCCGGCCCATCAGCGGGAAGGAGGTGGCGGACGGGCACGAGGTGGTGGTGAGCGCCAACCCGGCGCGCGGCGAGGTGACGATCCGGAACCCGGAGGGCGGCGACGCGGAGGCGCCCAAGGTGTTTACGTTTGACCACAGCTTCAAGCCGGAGATGTCGCAGCGCGAGGTGTACGAGGCGACGGCGGCGCCAATTATTGAGTCGGTGCTGTCGGGGTTTAACGGCACCATCTTTGCGTACGGGCAGACGGGCGCGGGGAAGAGCCACACCATGGAGGGTTACCCCGACCCGCCGGAGGCGCGCGGCATCATCCCGCAGTCGTTCAACCACATCTTCACCGCCATCGCCAGCAACGCGGACGCGGGGAAGCAGTTCCTGGTGCGCGCCTCCTACCTGGAGATCTACCAGGAGGACATCCGCGACCTGCTGTCCAAGGACCCCGACGCCAACCTGGAGCTGAAGGAGCACCCCGAGACGGGCGTGTACGTGAAGGACCTGACCAACGTGGTGGTGAAGAGCGCGTCGGAGATTGACACGGTGCTGCAGGCGGGCAAGAAGCACCGCGTGACGGGCAAGACGAAGATGAACGAGCGCAGCTCGCGCAGCCACGCCATCTTCACCGTCACGGTGGAGACATCGGAGGTGGGCGCGGACGGCAAGGCGCACATCCACGTGGGCAAGCTGAACATGGTGGACCTGGCGGGCAGCGAGCGGCAGAGCAAGACGGAGGCGGAGGGCCTGCGGCTGAAGGAGGCCACCAAGATCAACCTGTCGCTGTCGGCGCTGGGCAACGTCATCTCGGCGCTGGTGGACGGCAAGTCGACGCACGTGCCGTACCGCGACTCCAAGCTCACGCGCCTGCTGCAGGACAGCCTGGGCGGCAACACCAAGACGGTCATGATCGCCAACTGCGGCCCCGCCGACTACAACTACGTGGAGACGCTGTCCACCCTGCGCTACGCGTCGCGCGCCAAGAACATCAAGAACAAGCCCAAGATCAACGAGGACCCCAAGGACGCCATGCTGCGCGAGTTCCAGGAGGAGATTATGCGCCTGCGCGCGCGGCTGGCGGAGGAGGAGGCGCGCGCGCGCAGCACCGCCACCACCACCGTCATGGTGGACGGCCGGGAGGTCGTCATCCCTGCCGCCGGCGCCGGCGTGCCGCCCGTGAAGGAGATCGTGGAGCGCATCGTGGAGGTGGAGAAGGTGAAGCTGGTGGGCGTGTCGGAGGCGGAGGTGGCGGCGCTGCGGGAGAAGGCGGAGAAGGAGCGCGCCGACCTGCTGGCGGCGGCGGCGGCGGAGCAGGCGGACCTGGTGGCGCGCGCGGCGGTGACGGAGGAGGAGCGGCGGAAGCTGGCGGCGGAGGTGGAGAGCCGGGCGGCGGCGCACGAGCACGCGGTGGGCGAGAAGGAGGCGCTGGCGCGGCAGCTGGCTGCGATGCAGGAGAAGCTGCTCATCGGCGGCATGGTGATGGACAAGGCGGCGAAGCAGGGGGAGGAGCTGCGGCACGCGCAGGTGGAGCTGGAGGAGCGGAAGCGGCAGGAGGCGAGCCTGGCGCGCGAGCTGGAGGAGGCAAACCTCATGATCGAGGAGCAGTACGCCACCATGGCGGAGGAGGTGGAGGCCAAGACGCGGAAGCTGCGGAAGGCGGTGAACAAGCTGTCGGCGGCGCAGGCAGAGATCCGCGACCTCACCAACGAGTTCCAGAAGGAGCGCGAGGACATGCTGGACAGCATCCGCGACCTGAACAAGCAGCTGAAGCTGAAGCAGCTGCTGCTGGAGTCGTTCGTGCCACCGCACGAGGTGGAGCGCCTCGAGGCGCGCGCGGTGTGGGACGAGGAGGCGGACGAGTGGGCGCTGGAGGGGCTGGAGCTGGCGGGCAACCGCCTGCGCGTCCGCCGCCCGCCTGCCACCACGTCACCCGCCATGCGCTCCCTCCTCCTGCTTTCACCCCTCCCTGCCGCACGTGCCACCACACGCTACGCCGCCACCCGCCACACCTACGAACCCGACAACCCGCGCTTCGCCGCCGACAACACCGCCGTCCTGGACCTGGAGATGCCCACCCGCACCACAGAAGACTACACCACCGCCGCCGCCGCCGGCCCCAAGTCGCGCATCTCGGCGCAGGTGCGCACCGTCCTGCGCGGCGTCGGCGCCGTGTCCTAGTATGATAGTTGTTGTGTTTGCGTGCGTGCATGTGTGACTGCGTGCGTTTGTGCCGATTATTCCTGTACCCCACTGACCCATTGTTCAACTTACAATATCGTAGTATGCGACATTACAAAATATTACGGTGGTGGGGCTAGGTGACGCCGAACATGGTAAAGTAGATGAGCAGGAGGGCGATAAAAGCGGCGCAGCCAACCCACGCGTACCCCTGCACGTCTGTCCACACCAGGGTGCGGCGCAGCGTAGTGGAGGTGCGCTTGAACTGTTTGGAGGCGGTGGTCAGGGTGGCGGTGCGGTCCACCAGCACGTCAATCTTCTCACCGCGCTCCAGCAGCAGGCCCACGTTCTCTACCGCTGCGTCGCGCAGCTTGTCCAGGTCGGCCCGCAGCCGCTGAAACTTGGCTTCGCCGGCCGCAACCATGGCGGCGTCCCTGTACTTGGCCAGTAGCTCGGCCGTGCGTGCTGTGAGTGCCGCAGCCGGCTCACCCGCTGTTGTGGCAAGCGCTGCAACCAGGTCCGCCAGTGCGTGCGGTGCCAGCGTCTCGTCACCGCTGCTGTCGCCAATGCACACGGCGACCATGCGCGGTGCGCCGGCGCCGCCGCGTGTGAATGCTTTGACGGTGCCGATTCGATACGCGCGTGTGCCGCCACCCTCGTCGGTGCCTGTTGGTGGCGTCGCCGCAGGCTTGGTTTGCATCTCTCGTGCTGCCACGCTCGCGACGCGGGCGTCGGATGCCGCCCCGGCGACCACCCGTTGCGCGG
>Ga0066256_1005794_pt1 | contig 10014 bp, 3 predicted proteins | sample ThiBio_1000_biof_FD_87107 | JGI IMG/M metagenome (GOLD analysis project Ga0066256, IMG submission 87107) | Wastewater bioreactor microbial communities from Cape Town, South Africa - Thiocy_expt_1000_biof (version 2) | ecosystem: Engineered > Bioreactor > Thiocyanate-remediating >... | reverse complement strand
CGGGCTAGACAGCCGCGCTTCACCCGCGCTGCCTGCACCACCCCCCGCACTCCCCCCTACTCCCCGCGGCAGTCTGCGCGGCGATGTTGCCGTGTCGCCGTCGCCGCCACCGCTACTGCAGGTGGCCGGCGGCCTGCCGCCGCACCACTACCACTACCTGCCGTCGCACCACCTGCACCCCGGCGGACCACCGTCCGCCGCTGGCACCACGGCTGCTGCTGGCACGTCGGTGGCCAGTAGCGGCGTGTCGCGCGGCGTGAGCATGCTGTCATACGCAGCGGGAGGCAGCACTGCACCCACACCCCTGCCACTGCCCTATGTGTCTCCCCTGATTGCCGCGCCCTCCGTACTGCTGCCAGGTGGCGGCGGTGGCGGCGGCGGCGGCGATGGCGTCATGCAACGGCGGCCTGCGACAGCCGACCTCAACCCGCTGTCGGCGCTGAACACGCCCGCGTGGACCAGCGTCCCGATGCCGTACATGGTGGCATCCAGCGCCATGATGCAGCACTTGATGGCGGGCGGGGACGTGCCAGCAGCGATGAGCAGCGTCGCCGCGGCTGGCTATGGCGGCATGCCCCGCGGCATGCCCATGTCCGCTGTTACCTCCGCCGCCCTACCGCTTCACTACGCATCGCCACACATGCTGCCATGGATGGTGGGCGGCACGCCACCGGACGCCCACGGCGGCGTCTCCGCCGGCCTGCCGGCATACCGCGTACTCCCCTCCCCCGCATCCGGCGGCGCCGGCGGCGGTGGTGGAGGCGGTGGCAGTGGCGCCATGCACATACTTGGCATGCCGATGCCAGGCATGCTGCCGCGGCACCACGGCGGTGGCGTGCATCCGACTCCAGATGCGTACGCCGCGGCAGTGGCAGCTGCTTTTACCTCTGGCGGCGGCCTCCCATACGGCCTCCCGCCTGGCTACTACGGCATGCTGGCTGAGGCGCGCGGCGGCGGCGCACCACCAGGCGCGCAGGGTGTGAACGCCACTGCAACCACGGCGGCCGCTGCCGCGGCAGCGGCTGCTGCGTATGCGCCGCTCATGGGCCATGCACCGCTGCCTGTCGGCTCCTTGCTGCCACCACTGCCGCCCATCGCTGCCAATGGGGGCATCGCGCCGCCGCCGCCGCCGGCTGCGTACGGCGGCAACGGCCTGTCCCCCATGGCAGCGCTCGCGCACGCGGGCGGTGGCGGCGGCTCGAGCGCGGGTGGCCTGTCCTCGTTGGTGGCGGCGGCGCGCCACTTCCGCAGCATGGGCGGCGCCGGCATGGGCGCCACACCCACCGGCTCGGCAGCGTGCAGCCCCACCGCCGCCGCCAGCGCGCTGGGGAAGCGCGGCCGCGCGTCAGCCGGCATGTCGGTCTGCGTGCCCGACGAGGCCGGCGGTGACGCGGCAGGGGACGGCGGCGAGGCGGCGCCTGTGCACAGCACGCCACAGTACGCTGCGATGGTGGCGGCGTGTGCCAACTCGGCGGTAGCGGCTGCGCAAGCAGCGGCGGCGGCGGCAGCAGCGGCAGCAGTGCGACCGCGTCGTGTGCGCCCGCCGAGCACCATGCCCACCGCTGCGGCGCGCAAGCGGGCGGCAGCCGAGGCGGCCGTGGGTGCGGCGCTGGATGTGACCGACCCAGCGTCGGCGGCCACCGCTGCGGCGGCGGTGTCGGCGGTGGCAAACGGGCCGCGGCCGGGGCGCACGCAGGGCCGCTTTGGTGCCACGCCGTGGCTACCCGGCCGCTCCAAGTACTCCCCCATCTACCACAACGACCACGCGTGGGCGGTGGTCATCCGCAACTCCAAGGTGCGGTTCAAGGCGCTGGCGGAGGCGGAGGCGTACTACGAGCAGTACTGCATCTCGCGCGGCATCCGGGTGGCGGACCGCGTGCGCCCCGGCTTCTCACCCGAGCTGCACGCCGCCGCGCTGCACCGCCTCGCCACCGCGCGGCAGGCAGCCATGCACAACCAGCTGTTTGGCCACTCGCGCTTCGCCCAGACGCCCGGCTTCAACGAGGGCGTGGCTGCCGCCGCCATCACCGCCGACTACCTTGCCAGCACCACAAAGGGCGGCGACGACGACGCCGCCGACGCCGTCGCCGCCGGCGGGGCGGGCAGCACCGCGCCCACTAGTGACGCCGATGACAGCGGAAGCGAGCCCGAGCGCGATGCCGATGACGACCGCGACCGTGATGGCGACGGTGGCGACGGCGGCGAGGGTGGTCGTGCGGCATGCGCGGGCAGCGCGAGCCGCGCGACATGTGCGGGCAGCGCGAGCGGCGCCGGCAGCGCGAGCAACACAGGGGGTGCGAGCGGTGTGCCTGCCTCCGACACCCACGCGCTGCCCACCGGCGGTAGTGATGCCGACAGTGTGGCATTGTAATGCGCCTCTGAACATTCATCCTTGTGCCCGTGTCCCGATACCCCGCGCCCCACTTCTTTGATTCTTGGCAGCGCGGGCGGTGGCTGCTGGGTGTTCATACTTGCAGCAGCGCAGGTGGCGCGGCGTTGGGTTTTTTACATCTTCCTCTGCCCCAACGCCCGCCTGTGTGTCCAAGCGCCAGCCCCCGTCTCGGCGGCTGGGCGGCTCGCAAGCGTTGCCCACGGGCGGCCGTCGCGAGTTAGCCATTGTGTGTGTGTGTGCGTGTGTGTGTGTGCGTGTGTGCCACGTCACGTGTCCGACAGTCGCACGCTGACTATTGCCCCCCCATGCCCATGTTCCTCCCTGTTGCCTGCCACCCCTGTGCACCCCCCACACATTGCGTGCGCTCCCATCCTCCAGCGGCAGTTCCAGTACCCACATTTGTGCCGAACCCGTCTCCCCGCCTCCCTTCCTTCTTCCCGATGATACACGGCGAGTGCGCACCGCCTGGTGTGCCGGCACAAGGCGCCGGCCATACGGCGCTTGCGCATAGCTGCTGCTGTACAGCCGACTTGCGCGCCTACCCGCGCCTGGCACACCCTCGTATTTCTCAATTCTACCTTTGGCCCGCGTCGCATGTTCATGTCAGTGCATTCAACATGTGCTATTGATCATAATACTTCGTATACCATCGCCACACAACAGGCTACGGCTGCGCAGCCGCGTCGGCGACAGTGGCAACTGCGGCGGCGTCGCCGTCAACGCGGCTTGGGCGCAGCGGCGCCAGCTCGGCGGCGTCAAAGGAGGCCACGCGCTCGCGGGGTATGAAAGGGAGCGCGCTGACTGCCGGCGCGGTGGGTGTGGGTGCCACACTACTGACACCCGGCGCTGCCGGCAGCGTCGGCACCAGGGCATCAATCAGAGCCTCCCACTCCAGGCCGCCCGCCGCTACTGCCCCCGCCGCCAACGGCAGCGGCAGCGGCAAACTGTCAACAACAGACGCGCCAGCAGCAGCCACGTCCACACTGCCGTCGCTGTCGCCGTCCAGCTCCGCCAGCACCGCGGGCGTCACAAACGGCAGCGCCGCCGCCGCGGCCGCCGCGGCATCAGCAGCCGCCCGCGCGGCAGGTGGCAACGGCAGGCCGACCAGGCTGCCGCCATGTTCTCGCACATAGTTCGCCATGTCAGCTGCCAGCTCGGCATTCGTCCGCACCTGCCCACCCCGCCCTGCTGCCTTGCTACCCAGCCGTGCCGCCCCGCTGCCGCGTCCCGCGCCGCTGCTGCTGCCACCTCCGCCACCCCCACCCTGCCGCTTGTGACGAGCCCGGCTGGCGGCAGCGGTACCCACGCCGGCGCCGGTGCGACTACTCACCCGCCCCAGCGGCGGCGCCCGCGGTGCCACCAGCGTCGCTGGCGCTGCGCCCGCCACCACCAACAGCTTGCGCAACGGGTCTACCACGGTGGGCAGCCGCATGACAGCGGCACGCGACGATGCCGCCTGCGCGGCATCAGCAGCAGCGGCGACGGCGGGCGGCAGCGGCGCCGCCGCGGCAGGCACCTGCGCTGCCGCCGCCGACGCGTCGTCGTCGCCACTACCAGGCGCATCCGGCGCGGAGGTACCGGCGGCGGCGAGTGCGGCGCCCGCACCAGCGGCGGCAGCCAGTGACGCGCGGGGTACCAAACCCAGCGGCGCGCGCAGCGTGGATTCAAAGCTGCCCACCACCAGCGCCAGCGCGGTGCGCTGGTCCATGGACAGGTCACCCACCGCCGCGCTGCGCACCGCCGCGGCGCCAGCGTCGGCGTCGGCAGCGCTGTGGCTACCGCGCGGCACCCGCAGCGCCATGTCTGCCAGCCGCGCGCATGCATCGCCGTCGGGTGCCGACAGCATGGACGGCGCGCGGGATGTGAGTGGCGGTGCCTGCGCCAGCCCCGAGTTTGGCGCCGCCAGCAAGCGCAGGAAGGCGCCGTCAGGCACCGTGGCCACATGCCCCATGCTGCTCACCGGCACCGCCACCGCACGGCGGCCCGCCATCGCACTGCCGCGCACCACCAGCTGCGCTGGCAAGATGGAGTGCAGCTTGGCGGCGCCACCTGTCAGCGGCTCCGCATCTGCTACGCCCACCGCCAGCGACACAGGCGCGCCCAGCTGCGACGCGTTCAACCCGCGGTCGCGCGCCTGCATGGCGCTGCGCACGCGCTGCGGCAGCGCGCCCGCCAGACACCGCATGGCCGCCTTGGTGACCACGCTGCGCCGTCGCGCGTCCACCTCATCCACCGCGCCGGCGGCGTCCTTCATGCCAAGCCCCGACATGGCACCGCCGCCGCCGCCGCCGCCGGTGCTGTCGGCACGTGCTAACGGCACGGCGACAAGTGGGAGACCAGGAGGCACGCCATCACCGCTGCCTGCTCCCACTAGCACGTTCGCCGCCGTCGTCGTCGGAGGCAGTGGCGGGGCAGCACCGCTGCTGCTGCTGGTGGAAGCACTGGCGCGCAGTGCTAGCGCAGGCGGGCGGCTTGCCGCGCTGCCTGCTGCCGACGGCGCAGTGGGGAGGCAGGCAGACCAGGCAGCTGCGCGCTCCGACCGCAGGTTGGCCAAGCCTGCCGCGCGCGCGGCAAGGATGCGCGCCAGCTTGTCACGAAGCATGCCGGGTGCGGCAGTCAGCAGCGTGGCCGCACGCTCCCCACCGCCAACCCCACCGCCGCCGCCGCCATCGTCTGACATGGTGCGCTCCAGGGACAGCGATGGGGAGGGGCTCCAGCGTGGTGACGCTGGTGGCGGCGGCGGCGGTGTGGAGGTGGGTGACGCAAGCGGCGAGGCGACGCCGCCGCTACCTGGGCTGCTGGCGCTCCGCAGTCCACGCGGCTTCCCGCCCCCGCCGCCCTTCCCCTCGCCGCCCCGGCATCCCCCCCCCACGAGGTGAACCCTGCCCCACTTCCGCTACCCACTGGACTGCTGACCACTGCTGACCCGCTGTCCTCCCCCCACAACCCGCCGCCAGCATCACGGTGCACAGCGGCGTCATACAGCGCTGGCGCACCCATCGCTGCCAGCGCTGCCAGGCGGTGCGCCACATGCACCAGGCTGGGGGCGGTAGGCGTCGCCCCGGGCGCCATGCTCACGCCTGTGCCGGCGGCATGCACGCACATCGCATGCCACGCCGATGCCGCGCCGTCGCGGTGCTCCCGGCCGCGGGCGCCATCCCGCTCCAGCGCAGCCGTCAGGTAACGCAGGCCTGTGGGAGGCACGCCAGGCAGCCGCAGCGTGTGACCAATACTGGCTGTCACGAGCGAGGGTGCCGCACCCGCCAGTGTGCCAGCACCGCTCACCAACAGCGCCGCCACCGCGTGGTACCGCTGCGCCAGTGCCGTCGCCGCCTCTGCCGCAGCCTCCCGGCACGCGTCTCCATCATCAAGCCCTGGCGGCGGGCTGCTGTGCAGGAGCGCATGCAGCAACAGGGAGGTGAGCGTGGTGATGGCGCCAGGCGTGGGCGTGGCGGGTGCCGCAATAGTGGCGGGCGGCGGAGGCGCGGTGCCATTGAGCACGGCAGCGGCGCGCCACACCGTGTCGCACACGGCCGGCAAGGCAGCATTAATCGCAGCAGCAGTCGGAGCAGCAACCTGCGGCGGCGCCGCCGGGCAGTGCGGGCAGTGCCAAGGCGGCAGTGGCGCAAGTAGGGAAGGGGGGCCACCACCAGCCACCGGCATGCAGCGCGCGTGCCACGCTGCGCTGCACACACTGCAGGTGGCGGCTCCCGGCGTGTGCAGCCGCCGGCTGCCGTCGGCCGCGGGCGGTAGCAGCTCGGGTGGCAGGGCGACAGCGTGGTGCGTGATGGGGAGGCGACAGGCGGTGCAGGATGGCAGGGCGGTGTTGGGTGGCAGGTGCGCGGTTTGAAGGCGCGGCACGACGCTGGCGGCACCCACCGTCACGGCGTCGGCCGCCAGCAGCAGCAGGAGCACACAGGCGCGCTGCACCGCAATGACGCCACCAGGGACGCCTGCCGCCCACGTGCACAACGCCGCAGTGGAGGCGGGGTGTGCATCCACCGCCGTGCTGCTGCCGGCAACACTGGTGGGTACGTCGGCAGGAGGGAACAGGGTGGCCCACAGGTCACCGCCGCCGGGCGGTGACGTTGCACCAACAATCGGAAACCATTCTGGCACCACGGCGTCGCTCGGCAAGCCGCCAGCGGTGCTGCACCCACCACCACCGCCGCCGCCGCCGCCAGGTGACAGGACAAGAACGCGGGGCAGTGCGGTTGCCGCGCCGGTGCTGCTGCCGCTTGCAAGACGCGCCCCTGCCCCCGCAGGCAGAGGTAGTGGGGAGGGCATCCGCTCACTGCCAGGCGTTGCCGGCACGCCGCTTGCCATCTTCAGCCGCTTGCCCACGCCACCTCCACCTCCGCCCCCACCGCCGCCGGCAGCGTCATCAGATGCGCCAACCGGTGTTCCAGGAGCGGCGCCTCCAGGACGTGGCCGCTTGCTGCCTGCGCCACCACCGCTGCTGGTGGTGGGAGACGCCGCCGCCGCACTGCCCCGTGACGCCTTAGCTGCCAACATGTCTAGAATGCGCTCTGCCTGCGCAATCGTGTCTGCGTCTGCGCTGGTGTCATACCGGTTGCCGCTACTTGGTGGTGCCGCAGACGCGGTCGCATGGCTACCGCTACCGCCACCACTGCCGCCGGCGGCGCTGTCGCACTTACTACTACCGCCCTCCTTCCCGCCGCTGCCACCGCCACCACCGCCGCCGCTGCTGCCGGTGCTGCCGCCGCTGGCTCGCCGCAACTGGCGGCACTTTTGCGCAAAGTGGAGGCGCATGTCAGCGGCGTCGGTGATGTCGCCGGCACCGCAAAATGGGCACGCTTGCGACCGGCTCTTACCCAGCGCCAGGCTGCACAGCGCGCAGTACCAGGAGGCGCGCGGCACCGCCGCCAGCGGGGGCTCCAGGCACGACAGGTGGAAGACGCGGCTGCAATTGTCACAGCACAGCAGCTCGCCGCCGTTCTCGCACACCTCGCACTCCTCGCCGTGGTCGCTGTCAGACAGCTGCGCATCCGCAAAGTTAAGGTCGGTGCGCGCCTTGCGCGCCTTTAGAATGGCGCGGTCGTGCCCGCGCGCCGCCGCCTCGGCGGTGGGGTACAACCCCAGGTCCACCAGGCTGCCGCGCAGGAACATGACAGCACGCCACTCGTCGCCCGCCTTTTGCACGCCGCGGTACTGCGTGCGCCGCCCGCGCCCCGCCACGCCAGCGGCGGGCGAGGTTGCTGGCGGGGACGACGCTGGGGAAGCGGCGGCGGCGGCGGCGGCGGCGGCAGCGGCGGCTGGGGCCACAGGTGGGGACGTCGCGGGTGTGGCGGCGGCAGCAGCGACGACGGGCGGTCCTCCTCCCGACGCCACGCCACGCGGCAGGCTGGGTGGCGCTGCCATGGCGCCGTCGTAGCGCTGGCAGCGGCGATGAATGAGGCAAGCACCACCACCACCACTACCACCACCACAGTGGCACCACTGCCACCACCACCACCACCACTGGAGTGTGTGACTGTGCCACTGTGGGGGTGGATGGCGGCGACCGATCGCCAAAGTTGTCAAAGCAACCAAAATGCGTGGGGTGGATGAACAGCCAAAATAGCGGCACAAAACACACTGACGTAACACTTTAAAGCAATGACACCGATCGTGGGGTGTGAATAAATTGTGTCTCGCACACTCCCCTGCTTCAATCACGCCTCTCTACTGACGCCCACACGCAGGCTGCTGCCGGAACAGAAGGGCGACGAGGGGAAAGCAAGGGGGAGAAGAGAGAAGTTCAAGTTCAGTGGCCGCTATCTACCATCTGCTATTGAGTGGTGCGGGGCTGCCGGCACGCCGCACGGCGTGTGGGGCAAGGGGCGGCGCAATTTAGGCGGGTGGTACACAAGCTAACATCCTCACCCGTGTGCTCCCACGCCGCTCTCTTTCCCCTGCCACCCACACGAATTACCCCGTCGCCATTGTCTCCTCTCCTCCTCTCTCCTCTCGCCTCCTCTCACACGCCACTCCACTCACCACTCCCCCACCCCGCTCCACCATCCTCGCCACTGACTTCCCGCTCCACACAAAGCACGCCCGGCACACAGGCGGCAGTAGTAGCAGGTGCAGGTGTTGCTGAGGCGGTTGCCGCTGCAATTGTAGCAGGGGGCAGGGCAACTCGGTTGCCCCCCACCACACACACAGTACCACAGACCACCCACCTACAAACCACCACCACCGCACCAGCCAGGATGTCGGCGGCAGAGGAGGGGTGGGTGACGGTGGGCGCGGACGGCAGCGGGGAGAAGGAGCGGCGGCACCACCCGCACCACCACCACCACCGCGGCGGTGCCCGCAAGCCGGTAGGCGAGCGGCGTGACAAGGCAGCAGCGGCGGCGGGCACAGGCGGCGGCGCGGGCAGCCCGCCCACCGGCTCAGCAGGCGCACGGCGGCCAGCCAGCGCGGCTGCAGCGCCAGCTGCCGCGACCTCTGCAGCACCCGCTACTGCTGCCGCTGCTGCTGCTGCCCCTGCGGCCGCGCCTGCGGCGGGGCCGGCGCCGGCCCCGGCCCCGGCCCCGGTAGCCTCGCCAGTGTCGTCAGGCCCCGCCTCGTCGCCGTCCGGCACCGGTGCTGGCCGCAACTTCCGTGCGGCGCTCATGGCCGCCAAGCCAGGTATGTGCTAGCAGCGTGGTGCGGCAGCTATTACCCACCTTTGCACGCACCCATGCACATCACTGATTCCTCACCCATCAACCCCTGCAGCAGTGGAGCACAAGCCAGTGCCGGCGGCGGCGCCTGCGCCCGCACCCGTGCCCAGCCCAGCGCCAGCGCCAGCGCCCGCAGCGCCAGCGACACCTGCAGTAGCTGCTGCCGCACCGGCTGCGCCTGCGCCTGCGCCGGCTCCCGCACCGGTTGCACGCGCCGCGTCGACGGGTGTGGCGGCTGCCACGCCCTCTGCACCAGCCGCCACCGCTGTCGCTGTTGCGCCCGTAGCGGCACCGGCGGCCGCGCCGCCCGCTGCAGCCCCGGCGCCCGCGTCTGCGCCTGCACCTGCAGCCGCTGGTGGTGGCGCACTGAAGGGATGGGCTGCCAAGGCCTCCGCGGCGCCCAAGCCGGTGGTACGCGCACCTGCGCCCGCACCCGCGCCTGCCCCCGTGGCAGCGGCTACAGAGGCGGCGCCGGCAGCAGCAGCAGTGGCAGTGGTTGCGCCTACCCCCGCCCCTGCGCCGGCACCTGCGCCTGCACCGGCGCCTGCGCCTGCCGTGGCGGCACCTGCGCCTGCGCCTGCACCCGTTTCTGCACCTGCGCCCGCCCCGGCGTCTGCCCCGGCGCCTGCGCCCGGCGGCGGCCGGTACCTGGCGGCAGTGAAGAAGGTGGGCGGCGTGGCCACGCCCGTGAAGGTGGTGCTGAACCCCAAGGCGGCAGCGGCAGCGGAGGCGGCTGCTGCGCCTGCGCCGGTGGCGGTGGCAGCGGCGGCCACCTCGCCGGCTGGCGCGGCGGCACCTGCAGCAGCTGCTGCGCCGGCGGCGGCGGCGGCGGGGGGGGGTGGCGGGTCTGGCGCTGACATCCTGCCTGCCCGCACCGGTGGCCCGCCCGGGGGCCCCGCGGGTGGCGACGACGGCCCGTGGGGGGCGCCGGGGCCCACCCTTGCACCCCGC
>Ga0066256_1005793_pt1 | contig 10014 bp, 10 predicted proteins | sample ThiBio_1000_biof_FD_87107 | JGI IMG/M metagenome (GOLD analysis project Ga0066256, IMG submission 87107) | Wastewater bioreactor microbial communities from Cape Town, South Africa - Thiocy_expt_1000_biof (version 2) | ecosystem: Engineered > Bioreactor > Thiocyanate-remediating >... | reverse complement strand
GCCGCAGCCAGCAGGGTCAGGAGCGTGTCCATGTCGTCCTGGTCCGCCTAGGCGTGATTGGTGTAACAGACGTCGACCCCGAGCGGCGCGCCAAGGAGCTTGCCGCAGAAATGGTCCTCGAGGCCGGCACGGATTATCTGCTTCCCGTCGTACAGATACTCCGGCCCAATGAAGCCCACGACCGTGTTCACGAGCAGAGGCGCAAAGGCGCGAGCGACGCCATAGGCCCGCGCTTCGAGGGTCTGCTGATCGACGCCGTGGTGAGCGACGTCAGGATCAGACCGAGCAAGAGGAAGCACCAGCCCCGCATCGGCGGGTCCTTAGGCGATCTCGCGCCCGCTGTCACCGCAAAGTCGCCAGCGCGCGGCGCGAGGGACGGCGTCTAACGGTCATGGATTGGGAAGAAGTCTGGATGCCCCGCGAGGAGAGGAAGGCCGGGTTCAAGCAAAACCGTAAGTGGTTGAGGTATATGGTCATACTGTAAAAGGTGGATGCCTCGTGTGCCACCATTTTGTGTCACTCGACGTGACACAACACGTGACACGCTGTTTCCGACAAGTTTGGGCATCACGACCTTAGGCGGTGGCAATCGCCAGAGGTGTTCATCAGGGCTCGCGACCGAGCGTGGGAAACTGCCCAAAAACGTTGAACGTTGAGCCCAGGCTTATCTGCGGCAGAATGATCGATTTGGGAGCTAACGCCTTAAGGGCCTCCTTCTCAATCTCACGGATCGCGGATGATCGTATAGCATACCCCAAGTGCATCATCGTGTTGATCTCCACCCGCCCTTTCTTCTTCAATTCCACAGTCGCTTCATGCGTGAACTCCGGTCCGGTGCACAACACTCCGACCAAGAGCGCCCTGCGTTCGCCAATCCTGTACGTGTTAGCTTTCACATCGAAATAGCCATGCTGGTTATAGATAAAAATTGGTGAGCCCGATGACCCATAGAAGCACGCCATATCAATCATGAATTCATCACGCCCTTCATACTGCTTGTTAATAGGCGTCGCGGTGATGCCCCTGCGGGCAATTGGTAGGTTATTCTCTTCGTCAAAGATGCCGTTGGGACATCCTACCATGACGACCTCTTCCATGGCGTCGAAAAACTCCCAATCATCGTCAGCAGGAACAGATTCCATCGTGATTGCTGCGAAAAACAAGGGCTCGCCATCGCTTTTGGCCTTAGCCAGAATATCGCCAACCAGAATTGCGCAAAGATCCACGTCAGCATCGGGATGATTTATGACCCGCCCTTTCAGGAGGATCTCAAATTCTTCTGACTCTCCCGACGGCGCACCATCGCCCAGATGAAGGAGAGCGATGACCTGATCACAATTTTTTATGACGTGCTTGTTTGTCACAATCGCCGGAATGCAGGTGCCTTCTCGATTGGCTAGCTCCACGAAAAACCCTGTGCCGCAGCCATCCTCGGTGCCATCGCAATATGATGTCAGCTTGATCGTGCTGTAATGTAGCGTATCTGCAACGGTGCGCACCGCCATGATGGGATTTCTCCTTAAAGGCGTCCGAAATCACAATGTCGGAGACATTGGGGTTCAGCTCGGACAGGCAACATTTCGTGTTGAAGGCCAATCGGCGCAAGAGCAACTTGCTGCAACATGCCGCGGCGACGACAGAACATCCGCCGCCAGCGTGACGGGTGGCGAAACCGCAGCTATCCTACTGGAATGCTCCACTCGCCCCCAACGGTTTATCTCGATACCCAGGACTACTCTCGCTTCGGCACCGTGATCGAGGGTCGGGGCTCGGCGGAAACTGAGGGCCTATACAAACAGCTCGTCGCGCTAGCTGACGCGGGCGATGCAACGTTCGCTTGCTCAATGCCCATCATGAGCGAGCTGCTCAGCTACAATGACAATCTGCCCGGGATTTCCGATGCAAAAGCCCAAGCGGTAGAAGCGCTTTGCCAAGGACATGCATTGAAGCACCCATCTCGCGTTGTCGCGATTGAAATGGCGCGCGTAGCCTACGACCAAGAGCTGGTGAGTGTTGCTCCTGAAGAGCGCCCTCATTCGAACGATTACGCCTGGTATCCTGACATAGAGGACGTCTTCGCAAACCTCCATGACCGCATCCGAGCTATGAAGGACGAGCACATCAATCGCGCCAGCCGATTGAACCGGGCTGCTCGTCGCATGGCACAGAAGCAAATGCGCTCTTTCGATCCTATGACCATCGTAAATGAGGCCGCCCCAGAGGTCGCCGCGCGGTTTGGCTTTTCCGAAGCCGATGCACACGCATCGCTGGGCGAATTTCTTCAAGGCCGCATTTCTTCAAGAGAAGGCTCCCGGCGAATGTTCGCCACTATCGCTCGACCCACCACATTCGTGCAGGCATATTTTCTAGCCAACGACGGAGACAAATCCCTTCCCGCGTGGATAAGCGGCTTCGGCGAGCAGATTGCGGGGGCGTTGGCTAAATTCCAGAACATGTTCGCGGCCCTGCCCCCACTAGACGACGCTTCTCGCTCTTCGATCAAATCTCTCATTGCCCGGCAAGCCTCGGGGTTTAGCACGACTTTCCTTAATCTGGCTAAGGACGAGCTGCCAAAATTAACAATGCCCACCGATCTATTCGAAAAGATGAGCAGAGATACAGCTCTGGTCAATAAGGTTCCGTCAGCCTCAAATGCAGGAAAATTGCTTTCTTCCTACATCGCGCAGACTGTCGGATTGGTTGGCTCTGCGTCCAAGGTGGAGCGAAGCTTCGGCGGTGATCTGATGCATGCTGTGTATCTGCCGCATGTCGATCTTTGGCGAGCGGACCGGCGCTTCGCGCACCTTGCCAAATTGGCCGTTCCTGGTTTCAAAAATAAGGTAGTGACTCGATGTACCGAGCTGCCAGGCGCTATTGAACATTTGCTACGAGCGGACAAAGAGAGACATCAATAATGTGGTCGGTGGAAAAATTGATGCCTGTGGGAACAGGGTTCAAAACAAGGGCCAGTCGAGTGGCGATTGGGGTGCCGAGCCTTCAGCCAGAGCTTTAGCGATCTGTGCGCAACGCTGGCTCGCACAGTTTACACGAGTAGCAAGGACGCTACGCCTTTCCGTATGGCTGGAGCAGAAAAGCGTGAAGCGGCTGCGCGCGATAGCGAAGGCTCGCGCTTCGCATACATACCCCGCACCTTATCTTATTTTGACGCGAACCTTAAAGTTCAGCAGATTACCGAAGCGAGCGTTTTGCAAACCTTCGCCGATCCCATAGCTATTCTCGCTCCACCGGGAATGGGAAAAACCCGCCTGATGGAGAAATATGGTACGGCTCCAGGCCACAAGTTTGTCCGAGCAACCTCATTTCTTCGACAGCCCGTTACATCACTCCCAGCAGATATCCGACTTGTTATTGACGGCTTGGATGAAGTCGCAGCGGTGTCTGACGATGATCCGCTCCATCAAGTACTCGGCAAGCTGCTGGCCTGTGGCAAACCGCCGTTCGTCATCTCCTGCCGCGAAGCCGAATGGCGTGGCGCTACGGCCAGCCTTCATGACGTGCCCGGGGAGAGGTACGTCGCGCATGACAGAGGATCGCTTGATCGTGCCATAGCAGTTCGGAATATCGGTCGTGATCACTGCAGCACCGTTCGGGAGATGCTCCTCTAGCCAAGCATGGAGGTGCGCGGGGCCGCGGGTGAGGAACTGGTTCGGGTGGAGTTCGACCAGAACCTTCGCCACGTCGTACGCAATCATGTCCCGCGCCTTCTCACGCAATTGCAGGACCGGGAAATAGCGCTTGAGGTTGTTGAGGCGCTCCTTGGCACGGAGGAACACGGGTTCATCGCTCGCGCTCCACATGTCGAGTGTCAGAGCCGCCTGAATTATCTCCACGTAAGGAATGGGCTGATCGTTTGCTGCCTCGGGAGTGAGCCGCCGCCAAGCGTCATAGGTCCCCGCGATCATGACCTCGCTGCTGTGCATGTAGCGGCGGGCGAACTGCTTGGCCTTGCGTTTGTCGGCCTTGGCGAGCGACTGGAGCCTCGACAACATGCGCTGACGCGTCTTTCGGCAGCGGTCGATATGTTGGCCCAATTGGACGCTGTAGTCATCATTGAAGCTGCAAACAGATGCGTAGCTGATATTCGACTTCGACATAAAATCCTCCGTGATCGCGCGGGCAAGGCCGCAGCCTTGCAATCAATTGCAAATGGTCAGGTTGCTGGATCGACCACGGACGCTTCAAGGAAATCGTCCAGGTCTTTGCGCCGATAACGGACTGTTCCCAAAGCTCCTCCGAGCCGAACGAAGCGAGGACCCTGGCCCTTGGTGCGCCATTTGCGAATGGTCCAAGGACTGACCCCGACAATCGCGGCTGCCTGTTCAACAGTGAGGAGAATTGCTTCCGGGTTCATGATCGGCGTCCAACATCGACACCGATTTCTCGCAGGAAGATCGCGACCGGACAGTGACGTTGCCGGGCTTTCTCTCGGCGTCCGATTGCTCGAAACACCTGCGATCTTCCTTGATCCTCAAAAGCAACCCCAGAATATACTCTGATATTCCGAAGTCAATACCGACACAAAAATATGTTCTGCCTGGAGATTTCGCAATTAATTGCACTGGCGGTCGTCACTTACCTCATAGATTTCATGGCGGTATCGGGCGCTCAGGTTCAAAGCATGAGCTTACTTAACCTGGGAAGCGGTCCGCGTTCTGTTCACCACCAGCCTGGGCGATCCCTGAGACAAATGCCTTCGCGAGCCGAGATGACCATTCGCTTTCCCGCGACAGTTCGTATTTCGACCCAGAGATAGTTGCGCACCCAGCGATGCAGAAACCGGTTTAATGGCCCGGCTGACTCAATAAGCTTTAGCATCTGCTCTTGCGACATCATGAATGTCCCATGGCTCGCCGCAGCAACGACCTTGGGCCAACTGTCGTCCTCGATCTCATAATAAGTGATTGCCTCGGCCTGCGCCAAGCGACGACGAATAAAATGGCCACGCAGGTATCGAGCGCTCGTCAAATATGCGGGGATGTTCCCGAGGTTCTGGACAACGAGAAAAGGCAATTCATCTTCGCCATAGTGAGGCGATCCCCATGCCCATGAAATCGCCGCTGCAATCCGTTCTTGAGCTTGCCGGGTATATACCCACAGCCCGAGGAAAGCCCCGAGGAGCGATGAAACGACCGCTCCGACAACGTTACTTTCTAGCAACGGTTGAACCGTTGTGACGAATGCCTTCAAGTCCATGATGTGCCTCCGACAACGACAATACGCGCTTACTGAGGATGCCTGTTCTTGGAAAGCGGGACAGGACCAGTCCAACCCTTAGAAGCGATGCTTCTTCGGATCGTACTTTCCGCCCAGCGCCCCAACCACATCGAACCCATGATCGAGTTTTTCCAACGTGGCGAGCTTGCGCTCCAGCCCCTGATCGCCGCCGTAGTCCTCTGTCTGAGAACCATCTGAGTGGCCTAGCACAGCCCCAATATCTTCGTTGAATACACCAGCGGCCCGGAGGCGAGCAGCCAGAGTGTGCCGATGAACATGGGTCGCCCGTCCCGGCTTGAACAAGCCGAAGGCATGGAGATACTTCGACCAGAACTTGGTCATGCCGTCGCTCATACGGTTTTTGCCGAGGCTGATTTCGAATAGCAGCCGCTTGCCGGGATGGCGCTTGGCTCGCCCTTGGACGAACTCCCGGATGCCCAATTCGAGCAACGCAGCATGGAGTGGTATTTTATGGGTCCGGGGGCCAAACTTGCTCCGTTTGGGCACTCCTTCCGGCAACCTGCCCGGCTGGATGACAAAGTGGGGCACCGCCTCGTCGAACCGAAAGTCACCGGGAAGTAACTGGGCAATGTCACCAGCCCGTGCCCCGGAAAACAGCATGATGGCTGCTGACCACCAGAAGCCGTTACGGATCAGGCAGTCACCCTCGGCCAGCATCCGGTTCTGTGATCGATACCCCAGGAACAACGGCGTGCGTAAAAAGCCCTTCAGTTCACCAGTCGAAAACGGTTCGGGAGACTGGCGGAGTTCGTTCCGCCCGCCTTCAAACAGCAGGTCCTTCGACGGATTGGCAATCCGGTATTCGGCTTGCAGCCAGCCAAAGAACTTCGCCGTGAACCTCCAATATCTCTGCCTCGTCACGAACCGCAAAAGGTCCTGCCCCGGTAACGCGAGGCGTTGCCTGAATGGCAGCTTCTTTCCCTGCGCCCCCGCGCCAAGGCCCAGCAGGCAGTCCCGGAAATCTCGCATCTGGTCATGCGTGATCGCCGACACGGGAGTATTGGGATCGATCTCCTCCTGAAGCCAGCGCAACACCCGCGCCGTTTCATCCCGCGTCGATCCCTGCCGTTCCGTCCGAAGCAGATACGCATTGTATGCGCTGGCTGTGCTTTCCAATGTCAGATCGGGACGGACCAACCTGGCGGGGGACATTGGTGCTGCCGATACATCTCCAGCTTGGGAAGCCAAGAACAGATCGTCGTCGGGCACGAACCGGCTGGCCGGAGACCGAAGACTGTGGAGCAGGAACATCATTTGCTGTCGGGCGGCCAGAACGGCATGACTTAAAGCCGCAACCTCGGCATCGGGATCAAGTTTGTCGAAATCCACCCCAACCGGCTTGAGCATCGTTCGCGCTGCGATGCGATCCCCCGATGAGTAGTCGTGGCTCTTTAGCCGAGCTTCCTGAAACCCTAGCTCAAGCTGGGTCTGCTCGATTTGAAAGGCCAATTCGACTTCGAAGTTTTCGGCGGGCAGTTCACGGGGCTGATCGGCCTCGCGAAGCAGCTTGGCGAAGTACGCGTTCGCGGCCTCTTCCAGAGTGTTTCGATCCAGCGAGGCCATCCGTTCCAACTGCTCCGTCATTCGCTCAAACCAAGCTGTAGCAGCGTTGCAGCGGCGACAAGCCAGGACATATTCGGTCGTCCCAAGAGATCGCCGAAAGTCCGTGTTCCCGAGCGCCGTCCTCAGGCGGCTCGGGATGCGAAATCGAAGATAGTATGTCGCGCCCCGCCTTTCGAGATGCAGGGGCCTCCTCAAGGCTGGACTCCGGGGCCAGCCAAGAATTGTGTCACACCTGGGGGTGTGGGCGCCAGAACCGCTCCGCTAAGCGGATGATATGGTTTTCGAAAAAGGGAAAACTGGATGCCCCGCGAGGATTCTTTTCGAGCTTCCAACATACTAAATTCCCGTCATAATGTTTGATTTCTACGATCCCGATACCCCCAGATGTGCCCCCAATTCGATCAAGTGGGGGCATAATCCTCGGGATGCGCCTTCCAGGTCTCGATGTCCGATTCCGACCAAGCGACGCGGCCACCGCCGATCGGCTTGGGCGCGGGGAACTCGCCGCGGGCGACGCGGCGGTAGATCGTGGCGCGGTGGAGGGAGGTTTCGCGGGCCACGTCACTGATCTTGAGGAAGCGGCCGGGGGACGGCGGTTGCGTGGCAGTACTCATGTTCATGTTTTGTCCTCCGGCTAGACGGGTGAAAGTTCGGGTGCCGGCGTGGTGGCCGGCAGGAAGGAAGGCTGATCGCGCGCGGCCTTCTCGGTCTGGAACGCGCGCAGGATGGCCCATTGGTCCTCGTAGGCGGGGTAGTCCCCGGGGCGTTCGAGCTGGAGCCGGCACTTCGGAATCCAGCGGTGGCGCGTGTCGTGCGGGCCCGGGAGCCAGAGGACCAGGGCGTAAGAGGTAGCCGACGGGGCCATGCGCGGCGCCAGCGTGACGGGATCGAAGTTGAAGGGATCGGGCGAGCCGGCGCGGATGACGCGGCCCTTGAGCAGCACGACGCGCTCGCAATAGGTGACGACGTAGGACGGCCGGCAATGCGGCGCGAACAGGGCGTGATAGCGCTCATCGCCTTCGGTGAAGGAACCGCGCACGAACATGACCACGCCGCGCCGGGCCTGCTCGCGGGCGCGGGTGATGAACTGCGAGGCGAGCTTGAACGGTGGGTTGGTGAAAATCCAATCCGGCCGGGCATAGGTAGCGCCCTCGATCAGGAAGTCGCAGATCCCGTGCCGATCACTGTAGCGGTGGACGTCGGTGGCGATGACCTTCTCGAAATACTCGCCGAGCGGATCGGCCATGAACATTTCGCCGCAAGCGGGCTCCCAGCAGGTCTGATCGGCGAGGTCCTCGCCCAGCTCGTCGCACAAAAATTCGCAGGCGGCGCGGGTCGCCCAGGCCGGGGTGGGGAAATAGTCGAGGCTGTCCGCCGGCTCGGCGCGGCGCTGCATGACGGCGGTGGAGGTGTTGGCGGTCATGATGGCGCACCTCGTGCCGCCTTCCACGCTCGGAAGGCCTTCGAATGCTTTGGGCACAAATCCTTTCCGGGCGCGGGCGATGTCGAGCAGCTACGGTTCTCGATCACGACGCCGCGCAAGCGCGCCACGGCCAGCTCGAGGCTGTCCGGCAGGTTGGTCCAGTCGACCGCCGGGGTCGATCCCGAGCGGTTCGAGTTGGCGCGGAAGCCGGTGCGGTACTGGCCGGAGGCCCCATCGCTGCCGTGGCCCATGAAGCTACGGACGATCAGGCGGCGGGCGCGCTCTGCCGGATCCGCGCAGCGCTCGTAGGCGGCGTTGAATTCGTCCCGGGCGAAGGGCGTCAGGCGAAGGGCGGCGACCAGGCTCGAGCTGGCCTGCGGGTCGCGCAGGACGGTGAACAGGTTGACCAGTTCGGCGTCGAGGTCGTTCCAGACCTCGGCCGCGGCGCGGGGCTTGCGGAAGCCGACCGACCAGGCGCCGCCGAAGGGCTCGACATAGACGCGGTGCGGGGGGAACTGGGCGATGATCCAGGGCGCGAGGAGCCACTTGCCGCCGTGCCAGCGGAGGATGGGGCGGGGCGGGGTCATTCGCACAGCCCGTATGCGCTCTCGCACATCGGCCCTCGCTCTTCGTCCTCGGCGCGGGTGATCGCGTCGAGCAGGCTGAACTGCTTGCCGCCACGCGAGGTCAGCGCCCACTCGACCATGCGGCGAATGTCGCCCGTCAGGGGATCGTCGGCCGTGCCCTTGAAGTAGGTGGCCGATTGCCGCCGCGATACCGAAGCGACGATCGCCTGCCACTTGGCGATCCGCTCGATGATCTCCGGGAAGCGGCGGTCGACCTGGGCGATCTCGCCCTTCGTCGCGTTGATGCAGAAACACCCGACGCGCCCCATGCCCATCTGATAGAGCGGGTTCGGCTTCACTCCGTGACGCTTGGCGAGCGCAAAGCATTCCGGCTTGGTCCACTTGTGGATCGGCCGCCACAGGATCAGGTTTCCGCCGCCCTCCCAGCGGTGGCGCTCCAGCGTCGGCTTGGCCGCGCGTTCCGTGCTCTCATCGGCTCGTTCACCGATCCATGAAACGACCGTGTGGCCGGCCTCCAGCAGCGGGTGCGTGACGGCGTTGATCGGTTCGAGCTTGAGCCGCTCCGTGCAGAACTGCGCCTTGCGCGAGGGGAAGCGGCCCTTGAGCATGCACAGGTCGAGGAACGGTTCGCGGGTCGGAGCCAGCAGTTCCTTGGCCCGGTCGATGATCTCTTGCGGCACGGGCGGGCTGATCCGCTCGGGGCAATCGCAAGCCGCGATCCAGGCCTTGAGGGCGTCGGCACGCTCCCGCGAGGGGCGGCAGTTGCTGACCGGCGGCGGGATCAGCGAGCGGCGGGCCTTACATTCGGCCGTGTGCTCCTTGCGCCGCTTCTCGCGGCTCCAGTGGTGTTGGATGGCCTCGCGGCGCACGGCGAACTCGGCGGTGAAGTCGGCCCGCACCCGCTGGATCGGCAGGCCGAGCGCCTGTTCCAGGTAGCCGATGTAATCGTGGGTGATCGGGTTTTCGTTCTCGCCCAGGTCCGCGTTGATGAGCCGGAGGTCCAGGCCGCGTTGTTCGGCGCGTTCCTTGGCTAGGATCGCGGTCGCGAGGCTGTCCGCGCCGCCGCTGATCGAGGCGTAGTGGATGGTGGTCATCATCCCTCCCACTCCATGCGAAACGCGACCTGGTCGTTGTCGATCGACATGGCGAGGGCGCCGGGGTTCACCCAGATTTCGCGGGTGTCGG
>Ga0066256_1005792_pt1 | contig 10019 bp, 6 predicted proteins | sample ThiBio_1000_biof_FD_87107 | JGI IMG/M metagenome (GOLD analysis project Ga0066256, IMG submission 87107) | Wastewater bioreactor microbial communities from Cape Town, South Africa - Thiocy_expt_1000_biof (version 2) | ecosystem: Engineered > Bioreactor > Thiocyanate-remediating >... | reverse complement strand
GACTATTTCGCCGAAAAGCAGGCCGCGACCGGCGTCAAGCTGCTCTGGGGCACGGCGAACCTCTTCTCCAACCGCCGCTACATGGGCGGCGCCGCGACCAATCCGGACCCGGATGTCTTCGCCTTCGCCGCCGCGACGGTGAAGACCTGCATGGATGCCACCCAGCGCCTCGGCGGCGACAACTACGTGCTGTGGGGCGGACGCGAAGGCTACGAGACCCTGCTCAACACCAATATCGGCCAGGAGCTCGACCAGCTCGGCCGCTTCGTCAACATGGTGGTGGAGTACAAGCACAAGATCGGTTTCAAGGGCGCGATCCTCATCGAACCGAAGCCGCAGGAGCCGACCAAGCACCAGTACGACTACGACGTCGCGACGGTCTATGGCTTCCTCAGGAAGTACGGCCTGGAAAACGAGGTGAAGGTGAATATCGAGCAGGGCCACGCGATCCTTGCCGGCCATTCCTTCGAGCACGAGCTGGCGCTCGCCAACGCGCTCGGCATCTTCGGCTCCATCGACATGAACCGAAACGACTACCAGTCCGGCTGGGATACCGACCAGTTCCCCAACAACGTGCCGGAAATGGCGCTTGCCTATTACCAGGTGCTCGCCGGCGGCGGTTTCACCAAGGGCGGCACCAATTTCGACGCCAAGCTGCGCCGCCAGTCGATCGACCCGGCGGACCTTCTCATCGGCCATATCGGCGGCATGGATTGCTGCGCGCGCGGCCTGAAGGCGGCGGCGAGGATGATCGAGGACAAGGCGCTTTCCGGCCCGCTCGCCGAGCGCTATGCCGGCTGGCAGGAGCCCGACGCGCAGAAGATTCTTTCCGGCAGTTCCTCGCTGGAGGCGCTGGAGGCCTATGTGCGCAACGGCAACGTCAACCCGCAGCCGCGTTCCGGCCGGCAGGAATTCCTGGAAAACGTCGTCAACCGCTACGTCTGACGCCGCCGGGCACGCATCATCCGGGTTATCGCGGGGCGCCTTCGGGCGCCCCTTTTCATCCGCGTGGCGTCATGCCTCACGTTACGTGAGATATACTTTTCAATGTACTTGATTGTACTTTCGATCTTGGCGTATTTGTGTGATTTTTATCGTTGATAAGTGAGGCTTACGATTTAAATCCGAGCAAAAATTACAATGCATCAATTTTGTGACTGGCATTGTCCTCGATCCTACAGCTTTTGTTTACTGTCTCCTGCAAAAAATCACTACAGACCGAAAGCTTTGGTCCCGATTCGGGACTTGGCGTCAGTCGCCATTTCCAACGCAGGAGGATCTGCCCGATGTCAGCGCAGGATGCCAAGACGCAGCAGTTGAATGAACGCCTCCGGTTCGTCGATCTCGACACCGGCCAGCGCGAGGCGTTGCTGAGGGCGCTGCCGACAATCTCCGCCTCGCTCGACGGCGCGCTCGACACCTTCTACCGCAAGGCGCGTGCCACGCCCGAGACGGCACGGTTCTTTTCCAGCGAGGCGCATGTCCAGAGCGCCAAGGGGCGCCAGGTCAAGCATTGGGAGCTGATCGCCTCTGCGAAGTTCGACGCGAATTATGTCGATGCCGTCACGACGATCGGCCGCACGCATGCCCGCCTCGGCCTCGAGCCGCGCTGGTATATCGGCGGCTATGCGCTGATCCTGGAGGCCATCGTCGAGAGCGTCATCGCAAAGCATCTCGAAGGCTTCCTCTACCGCAAGAAGGCGGCGGCGCTCGGCGCGGAGATTTCCTCCATCGTCAAGGCCGCGCTGGTCGACATGGACTATGCCATCTCGGTCTATCTGGAAGCCCTGCAGGAGGAGCGCGAGAAGGTGGAGGCCGAACGGCAGGTGCTGAATGCCGAGCAGGAGGAGGCACTCGGCGCCCTCGATACCTCGCTCAACCGCCTTGCCGGCGGCGATCTCACCGCCGCCATCGACAATCCGCTCGCCCCGCAGTTCGAGCGGCTGCGCTCCAATTTCAACGCGGCGATCGAGAAGCTCGACGACACGCTCGGCGCCATCGTGACGGCGGCGGACGATGCGGCCGGCAATTCCGGCGAGCTCGCCCATGCGACGGATGACATGGCCCGGCGCACGGAGCAGCAGGCCGCCTCGCTCGAAGAGACCGCGGCGGCCGTCGAGGAGATCACCACCATTTCCCGCGAGGCGGCGCAGCGCGCCGAAGAGGCCCGTCGTGTCGTCGCCAGCGCGACGGACGAGGCCAAGCGCTCCGGCGACGTCGTCGAGCAGGCGGTATCGGCCATGAGCGCGATCCAGGAATCGTCCGGCAGGATCACGCAGATCATCGGCGTCATCGACCAGATCTCCTTCCAGACCAACCTCCTGGCGCTGAATGCGGGCGTCGAGGCGGCGCGGGCCGGCGAGGCCGGCAAGGGCTTTGCGGTCGTTGCGCAGGAGGTGCGCGAGCTCGCACAGAAATCCGCGGAGGCCGCCAAGGAGATCAAGGCGCTGATCGACAAGTCCTTCGAAGACGTGCAGCGCGGCGTGTCGCTGGTCAACCGGACGGGCGAGGCGCTGCACCATATCGGCGAGCAGGTCGTGCACATCAATGCGCATATCGACGCCATCGCCAGCTCCGCCCGCGAGCAGTCGGCCGGTATTTCGGAGATCAACACCGCCGTCGGCAGCATGGACCAGATGACCCAGCAGAACGCCGCGATGGTCGAGCAGACCAACGCTGCCACGCACAACCTCATGAAGATCAGCGCGACGCTGAAGGACCTCGTCGACCGCTTCACCGTCACGGCCGGCCGCAGCCAGCCTTCGGCCAAGCCGGCGCAGCGGCGGTACGGGTAAGGGCTGGCACCCCCCTCTGCCCGGCGGGCATAAGGGGTAACCCCAAACTCTACCGTTTCAAAAACCGCCGGGCCGGGGCCGAGACCGAGTTGCGCACGATGAGGTCCGGCGTCAGCAGGATTTCCGCGTCCGGCGGCTCGCTGCCGGAGAGGAGCTCCAGCAGCAGCGCCATGGAGCTCTTGCCGATGGCGGTGCGCGGCTGGCGGATCGTGGTGAGCGAGGGCGTCATGAAGGTCGCCTGCGGCACGTCGTCGAAGCCGGTCACGGAAAAATCTGTCGGAATGTCGTAGCCGCGCGCACCGAGGCCGATCATCACGCCGATGGCCGTCTGGTCGTTGACGCACATGAAGGCGCTCGGCAGCGTGTCGCGCATGAAGAGTTGTTCGAGCGCGAGGCGCCCGCTCTCGATCGTGCCGTCTCCCTCCAGCACGATGCGTTCGCCCGGCGGCACGCCGGCCGCGTCCAGCCCCTCGTCATAGCCCTGCCGGCGGCGGCTGTAGGCAAGGCGGGTGCGCGAATCGCCGATGAAGGCGATCTTGCGGTGGCCCTCGGCGATCAAAAGGTCCACGGCCTTGCGCGCGCCCTCGGTGTCGTCGACGCCGACATAGGGGATGCCGCCCTTGTAGACCGGCTCGAAGACGCCGACGCACGGCGGCAGGCGCGCCGTCATCGACTGGTGGCCGAAGGGCAGGATGCCGGTGAAGAGGATCAGCCCGGCCGCCTGGTTGGAATTCAGGAACTTCAGGTATTCCAGCCCGCGCTGCGGATCGTTCTGCGTATGGCCGATCAGGATGCCGTAGCCATGCGCGCGCGCCTCGTTCTCAAGGCCGACGAGGATATTGGAGAAGTTCGGGTCGCCGATGTCGGGCGCCACGACCAGGATCATGTTCGACCGGCCGAGGCGCAGACTGCGCGCCATCGCATTGGTCGTGTAGCCGGTGATGGCGATCGCCTGGTTGACCTTAAGCCGCGTCGAATTCGCGACCTTCTCCGGGGTGTGGATCGCCCGCGAGACGGTCGCGATCGAGACCTGCGCGATGCGCGCGACATCCTCGATCGTTGCGGGACTGGACGACGACAAACTGTTTCTCACTTGGCGGTCGCAGGTCCGGAAAGGCGAAAAACCGCGTCCGGAACGGCGATGATCAAAAGACTTGCGGGGACACTACACAGACTGGCCCGAGGGTCAAACGACGCTTGGTGAAAATTCTCGATATCCAGTGATGTAAACCTTTACATGATCTGTGTAAAGGTTTACATCATCGTCAAGCGGTCGAGGAGCCGCAGGGAGGAAATCGATGAATCCGGACGCTGCCGACGGGGCTCCCGTCGTTCTTGCCGCGCGTCGCATCAGCAAGTCTTTCAGTGGCGTGCAGGTGCTGTTCAGCGTCAATTTCGAGCTTCGTGCCGGTGAGATCCATGCGCTCATGGGCGAGAACGGCGCCGGCAAGTCGACGCTGGTCAAGATCCTCTCCGGTTTCGAGCAGCCGACCTCCGGCGAGATCCTGCTGGACGGGCAGCCGGTGAAGCTGCCGCCGAACGGGCAGGCCGAGGCGCTCGGCATCGTCATCATCCATCAGGAATTCAACCTCGCTGAACATCTCACCGTCACCGAGAGCCTGTTCCTCGGGCGCGAGGTCACGCGCTACGGCGTGCTCGACCGCAAGTTCATGCGCGCCGAGACGCGACGCGTGCTCGACCAGCTCGGCTCCCATGTCGACGAGAACGCGCAGATCAGCTCGCTCTCGATCGCCGACAAGCAGATGGTGGAGATCGCGAAAGCCATCAGCCGCGATGCGCGCATCATCTTCATGGACGAGCCGACGGCCGTCCTCTCCCGCGAGGAGACCAACTACCTCTTCCGCCAGGTGCGCAAATTGCGCGAAAAGGGCACGTCCTTCGTCTTCGTTTCGCACAAGCTGGACGAGGTGATGGAACTCACCGACCGCGTCACGGTGCTGCGCGACGGGCAATGGGTGAAGACGGCGCCGACCAGCATTCTCGACGGCGAATCCATCGCCCAGCTCATGGTCGGCCGCGAGCTCTCCAGCCTCTATCCCGCCAAGCAGGAGCCGAGCGTCGACGAAGAGGTGACGCTGTCAGTCGAGGGGCTTTCCACGTATTATGTCAAGGATGCGAGCTTCGAGGTGCGCAAGGGCGAGATTCTCGGTTTTTCCGGCCTGATCGGCTCGGGCCGTACGGGGCTGATGGAGGCGGTCGCGGGGCTGCGGTCGCGTCCGGCCGGCGAGGTCAGGGTGCGCGGCGAGAGCGTGCCGGGCGGCGACGTCCATGCCGCCAACCGGGTCGGCATCGCCTATATGACCAAGGACCGCAAGCACAAGGGCCTGCTGCTGAACTCGCGCATGACGGCGAACCTTACGCTGCAATCGCTGGAGCAGCATGGCAAGTATGGCTATCTGAGCCCGAAGAGCGAGGCCGCCGCGCTGGAGCGCGCCCGCCGGCGCTTCGATATCCGCGTGCGCGACGGGCGCGTCGTCGCCGGGCGCATGTCGGGCGGCAACCAGCAGAAGCTGCTGCTTGCCAAGGTCATGGAAACCGAGCCCGACGTCATCATCATCGACGAGCCGACGCGCGGCATCGATGTCGGCACCAAGCAGCAGATCTACCATTTCATCTCGGCGCTCGCCCGCGACGGCAAGTCGATCGTCGTCGTCTCCTCGGAGATGCCGGAGATCATCGGCCTGTGCACGCGCGTCGCCGTCATGCGGGAAGGGCGGATCGTCGGCATTCTCGAAGGCGAGGAGATCTCCGAGCAGGAGATCATGCGCTATTCGGCGGGCCTGAAGAAAAAGACCGCGGCCTGATCGCCGCCAGCACAACAAATTCACGTCGGGGACGAACATGACGGAAGACGCAGTCGAAACCAAGCCGCGGGGCCGAAGCTGGCGGGATGTGGACCTGAGGGCCGTCGCGCCCTTCGCTGCGCTCGCGCTGCTGCTCATCGTCGGCGCGCTGGTGAACCCCAATTTCATCGGGCTCAACAACCTCGCCAATGTCGCGACGCGCAGCGCCTTCATCGCGATCATCGCGGTCGGCGCGACCTTCGTCATCTCCTCCGGCGACCTCGATCTCTCCGTCGGCTCGATGGTGGCCTTCGTCGCCTCGATCATGATCCTCTTCATGAATTCCGGCGTGATCGCCGATCCCGGCCTGATGCTCGCCGCCGCCATGGCGCTGACGATCGTCATCGGCGCGGCCTGCGGACTTGCCAACGGCCTCATTACCACGGTCGGCAGGATCGAGCCTTTCATCGCAACGCTCGGCACGATGGGCATCTATCGCGGCCTCACCACCTGGCTGTCGCAGGGCGGCGCCATCACGCTGCGCGAGCCGGAATTGCAGGCGCTCTACCGCCCCGCCTATTTCGGCTACATCTTCGGCGTGCCGGTGCCGATCGTCATCATCCTCGTCGTCACCGCCATCGCCGCCTTCATCCTCTATCGCACGCGCTATGGTCGCCATGTCGTGGCGGTCGGCTCGAACAGCGATGTCGCGCGCTATTCCGGCATCCCGGTCAACCGCGTGCGCACCATCGCCTTCGTCATCCAGGGCCTGTGCGTCGCCATCGCCGTGCTGCTCTACGTGCCGCGCCTCGGCTCCACCCCGGCGACCACCGGCATCCTTTGGGAATTGCAGGCCATCACCGCCGTCGTCGTCGGCGGCACGGCGCTGAAGGGCGGGGCGGGGCGCGTCTGGGGCACGATCTGCGGCGCCTTCATTCTCGAACTGGTCGGCAACATCATGCTGCTGTCCAACTTCATCAGCGAATACCTGATCGGGGCCATCCAGGGCGCGATCATCATCATTGCGATGCTCGTCCAGCGTTCGCTGGTGCGGAAATCGTAGAACCAACCGGGTTTCTGGTCGCCCGGCATTCATGTCAGACCTGCTTTTGGGAGGAAAATCATGCGCAAGAAACTACTCGGCCTGACGGTCGCGGCCATGGCGCTCATCGCCTGTGCCGTCCATGCGGAAGACAAGAAGGTGACGATCGGCGTGTCGATCCCAGCCGCCGACCACGGCTGGACGGCGGGCGTCGTCTACCACGCCGAGCGCGTCGCCAAGCTCCTGATGGAGCGCAATCCGGGCCTCAACGTCATCGTCAAGACCTCGCCGGATCCGGCAAGCCAGGCGAATGCCGTACAGGACCTCGAAACGCAGGGCATCGACGCGCTCGTCATCCTGCCGACCGACCCGGATCCGCTGGTCAACGCCATCAAGGAAGTCAAGGGCAAGGGCACCTTCGTCGCGCTCGTCGACCGTGCGCCGAGCGCCAACGACAATTCCGTGCGTGACCTCTACGTCGCCGGCAACAACTTCGCCCTCGGCCAGACGGCCGGTGAATATATCAAGACCACGACGCCGGATGCCGAAGTCGTCGTTATCAGGGGCATGGCGATCCCGATCGACCAGCAGCGCCAGGATGGTTTCGACAAGGGCATCGAGGGCTCGAACGTCAAGGTCCTCGACCGCCAGTACGGCAACTGGAACCGCGACGATGCCTTCAAGGTCATGCAGGACTACCTGACGAAGTACCAGAAGATCGACGTCGTATGGTGCCAGGACGACGACATGGCCGTCGGCGTCCTGCAGGCCATCGAGCAGGCCGGCCGCACGGACATCCAGTATGTCATCGCCGGCGCCGGCTCGAAGGACATGATCAAGAAGGTCATGGACGGCGACAAGATGATCCCGGTCGACGTGCTCTATCCGCCGGCAATGGTCGGCACCGCGCTCGAAATGACCGCCGCCAACTTCTACGGCCAGGTCCCGGTCCGCGGCGTCTACACCATCGACGCCACGCTGGTGACGAAGGACAACGCGAAGGACTTCTACTTCCCCGATTCCCCGTTCTGATCTGACGACGAGGCGAGCCGCCCGGGTTTTTGCCCGGGCGGCTTGTCCATGACAGCGCCGCACTCTCTGTCGTTATCCTTGGGTCAAGCCCGACCATGACGAAGGAGAGGGGAGAGGGCGGAGCGAGGTACTGGCACTGGCTTGGCGGACGCCCTTGGTGCCGCGTCACCACCGCCCCTCACATTCCATCAACTCTTATAATTCCGCATTGCCCGCCCGGCCAAAGGCCGATAGCTTTCCACGCGCTGCGGTACGTACCGCAAAAATATCATCGACTGGCCGTGACCATGGCCAGCTCCATGGGAGGAAGCCGAAATGAAGACGATCAAGGGCCCCGGTCTGTTTCTCGCACAGTTCGCGGGCGATGCCGCGCCGTTCAACTCCTGGGACTCGATCACAAAATGGGCGGCCGACATCGGCTACAGGGGCGTGCAGGTCCCGACCTGGGACGCGCGCCTCATCGACCTGAAGAAGGCGGCGGAATCCAGGGCCTATTGCGACGAATTCGCCGGCAAGGCGCGGGAGAACGGCGTCGAGATCACCGAGCTTTCCACCCATCTGCAGGGCCAGCTCGTCGCCGTGCATCCGGCCTATGACGAGGCCTTCGACGGCTTTGCCGTGCCGGAAGTGCGCGGCAATCCGAAGGCGCGGCAGGCCTGGGCGGTGGAGCAGGTGAAGCTGGCGCTGACGGCCTCGAAGAATCTCGGTCTCGATGCGATGGCCAGCTTCTCCGGCGCGCTCGCCTGGCCCTTCGTCTATCCCTGGCCGCAGCGTCCCGCCGGCCTCGTCGAAACGGCCTTCGACGAACTGGCGAAGCGCTGGACGCCGATCCTCGACCATGCGGAAGAGAACGGCGTCGACATCTGCTACGAGATCCATCCGGGCGAGGACCTGCACGACGGCATCACCTACGAGATGTTCCTGGAGCGCACCGGCAACCATGCCCGCGCCTGCATGCTCTATGACCCCTCGCACTATGTCCTTCAGTGCCTCGACTATCTCGACAATATCGACATCTACAAGGACCGCATCCGCATGTTCCATGTGAAGGATGCCGAGTTCAACCCGACGGGCCGGCAGGGCGTCTATGGCGGCTACCAGAGCTGGGTGAACCGCGCCGGCCGTTTCCGCTCGCTTGGGGACGGGCAGGTGGATTTCGGCGCCGTCTTCTCCAAGATGGCTGCGAACGATTTCGCCGGCTGGGCCGTGGTCGAGTGGGAATGCGCGCTGAAGCATCCCGAAGACGGTGCCCGCGAAGGCTCCGAATTCGTCAAGGCGCATATCATCCGCGTCACGGAAAAGGCGTTCGACGATTTTGCCGGCAGCGGCACGGACCAGGCGGCGAACCGCCGTATGCTGGGGCTGTAATCCAAACCCTTCTCCCCGCAATTGCGGGGAGAAGGTGGACTCAAACGATGGAGCGGAGCGAAATCGCTTGAGGACGGATGAGGGGCTTTCTCGATATTTCCACCAATTCAGAGCCTGCAGAAGGCTCGGCCCCTCACCCTGACCCTCTCCCCGCAGGCGGGGAGAGGGGACGATTGCGACACGCGATCGTGTTCAAACAATTCAATTCATTCAGGAGGACAAAATGGTAATCGAAGGATCATCGGAACAGACGCGGGAGCCGCGCATTCGGCTTGGCATGGTGGGCGGCGGCGCCGGCGCATTCATCGGAGCGGTGCATCGCATTGCGGCACGCATTGACGATCAGTTCGATCTCGTTGCCGGTGCGCTCTCGTCTTCGCCGGACAAGGCCGTCGCTTCCGGCCGCGATCTCGGCCTCGATCCCTCGCGCACCTATTCGAGCTATCGCGACATGGCGATCCGCGAAGCCAAGCTGAAGAACGGCATCGAAGCCGTTTCGATCGTCACGCCGAACCATGTGCATTACGACGCTGCCAAGGAGTTCCTGAGGCGCGGCATCCACGTCATCTGCGACAAGCCGTTGACCTCCAACCTTGCCGACGCGAAGAAGCTGAAGAAGGTGGCCGACGAGAGTGGCGCGCTCTTCATCCTTACCCACAATTACACCGGCTACCCGATGATCCGTCAGGCGCGCGAAATGATCGCCAATGGCGAACTCGGCGATATCCGCGTCGTGCAGGCGGAATATCCGCAGGATTGGCTGACCGAGAATATCGAACAGTCGGGTCAGAAGCAGGCGGCATGGCGTACCGATCCGGCCCAGTCCGGCGCTGGCGGTTCCACCGGCGATATCGGCACGCATGCCTATAACCTCGCCTCCTTCGTCACCGGTCTAGAGCTCGACAGCCTTGCCGCCGATCTCGACAGCTTCGTCGAGGGCCGTCGTCTGGACGATAACGGCCATATGCTGCTGCGCTT
>Ga0066256_1005791_pt1 | contig 10021 bp, 5 predicted proteins | sample ThiBio_1000_biof_FD_87107 | JGI IMG/M metagenome (GOLD analysis project Ga0066256, IMG submission 87107) | Wastewater bioreactor microbial communities from Cape Town, South Africa - Thiocy_expt_1000_biof (version 2) | ecosystem: Engineered > Bioreactor > Thiocyanate-remediating >... | reverse complement strand
GGGGGCGAGCGGCGCGTCGGGCGGGGGGGGGCGGCGGGGGGGGGGGGGGGGGGGGGGGGGGGGGGGGGGGTGTACGAATTGGTGTGTCGATGGAGGTGCACGCAACGGCGCTAATTACGTACACCGTGCCGCGCGCCGCCATAGAGCGACAGCATGGGCGCGTCGGCGGTAGACGCAGCTCCCGCGCCATCCGCGGCGCGCGCGCGCTCCTCCATCTCGGCTGCCATGCGCTCCGTGCTGTCGGCAAACTGTGCCATGGCAGCGTCCACGAGGCGGTCGCGGAAGGAGGCAGTGGTGGCCTCCTCCTGGCACATGTACTTCATGTCCTGCAGCGTGCGCATGAGGTCGCCCTCCGTGTCCGCCAGCGTGAAGTCAATGAGCTTGGACTCCAGCGCGTCGCACACGCGGCCGGCGGCGGGCGTGGCGGCGGCGCGGCGCAGCATGTCGGCAGCGTGCTCCAGGTCGGCCTCGTTGGTGGACACGAGCCAGGCGCGGATGCACGCCACCTCGCGGCTGCACAGCTGGCCGCTGCGCTGCAGCTCCGCCGCCGACTGCATCAGCTGCGCCACCTGCGACGGCGCAAACATGGCCTTCTGGATCGCCTCCATCCACGCCTTGCGCTCCGAGTCCGACGACGCCACCACCAGGTACTCGCGCGCCGGCGAGCCGCCGGCGGACGCGCCGGAGCCCAGCGAGATCTGGAACGCACCGCGCGACCGCAGCGGCGCCACCGCGCGCACGTCCGCCAGCATGATGACGCCTCGCGGGCGCGCCATGGCGGCCGCCGGCAGCGTCGTCACGCCGCTCAGCGCCGCTGATGTGGATGATGATGCGGGTGTGGGCGTTGTGACGGTTGGTGAAGCGGCGCCGGCGGCAGCTGCTGTTGGGGAGGTGGCAGCAGCAGCGGCGGCGGAGCCGGAACCGACGCCGGGTGTCGGCTCAAAGTACATGAGGCGGTCCCGGAACAGCACCCAGAACCGCTCCTTCCATGACTTGACCACGCCGCCTTGCTTCAGCATGAGCCCCCACTTCAGGATGCCGGACACCAGCAGCTCGGGTGGCACCGCTGCGGCGGCGGCATCGGCACTGGAGCCGGTGGTGGCAGAACCGGAACCGGCGCCGGCGCCAGACGCGCCCGCGCCGCGGGCGGCCATAGTGGCGGGGACGGGCGGGCGGCGGAGGGCACAGAGGACAACGAGCACCGCGATGGTGAAAGGGGTGAATCAGTAGTACCAGATTAGGGGACGAGAGGGTAGCAGTAGCAGCAGCAGCAGCAGTACCAACAGCAGCACTGCCAGCTACCAGCCGATGATCAGTAGGAGGGCCGCAGGAGACCACTATCAGTGCCAATACGCAGACCAGGGTGCGTAGGCGATGAGCGAGAAGGAGGGGAGGAGGCGGCAGCCGGGTACCGGAGAGCAGCGCCAAGTGCCGGCAGGACTCCACAAACCGCAACCACAGAAAACAGCAGCAGCAGCAGCAGCACCAGCTACCGTGTACTGTTGGAGGGCAGCGGGAGACCCAATATCAGGTGCAGATTGTGGGTACAAATGCGTAGGCGGCTAGGCGACGAGGGAAAAGTGGCCGACTCAGTACAGAGTAGGGGCAGCAGTAGCAATAGAGGCGGAGCAAGAAGCAGACACACATGGAGTAGCAGCAGCAGTAGTAGCAGTACCAGTTGCCCGCAGATGAGCACTTGGAAGTCAGTAGACGGTCAATATCAGTGCCAAATAGCACACCAGTAGGCGGCGACTAGGCGACTAGAGAAACGTGACCGCCTCAGTACGACACCGGAGAAGCCGCTGCAGTAGCAGCAGTAGCAGCAGTCGCAACAGCAGCACCAGCAGTACCAGCACAACCAGCTACCGGCAGATCAGCACCAAACGACCACTTTCAGTACCAAATCGGCGTCCGACAGTGCGTAGGCGGCTAGGGAGGCAGAGAAAAGGTGGAGATACGGCGGGTGGGCGCGTCACCAACCGGGTGCCACAGGAGAAACACGGCAGAATGTCAATCGGGCACACCGCAGGTGTGCACCTACAACATAATTGGCTCCCCCGGGCGCGGGGATACCACCTTGCCACCCCGATTTTCACGCCCCGCTGCGGAGCGGCGGAGCCCAGTAGGCGGCGAGAGGGGGGGAAACGACGACCGCAGTGTCTCTAACCCACACTTTCCGACGCCCCGCCACCACACACAACGTAGTATCGGCATGGTGTAACAGTGTGGTTGGGGTGGGGCATGCGTCTAGACGGTGGTGTGTGAGAAATCCACGCAGAAGAAATGCAGCTTTGAGCCGACGGTTTCATTTCTGATCAGTATGCGGCGAGAGAGCGGGAAACGGAGGCTTGAACCTTACTATCTCACGCTCTCTGACACTGCACCACCGCACGCAACACAGCCCCCTACTAGCGCGATAGTGTGGCGCAATTGCGGCATGCTGCGAAACGGTAGTGCGTGAGAAATCCGCCCGGCAAAATACCCGACGGTTTCATTTCTGTCTACGTGGCAATAGACCGTGTGCGCGGCCGAAAATGGGTGTTATTATCGCCGCGGCATGAGCAATTTTGCACCAGCTAATGATAGTTGTGTGGTGAATTAGCGGGTATACGCGGCGAGTTCTGTTCGAGAGAGAGTGGGTGAGCTTTTATGGAGTGAAATAGGCGATTTTCTCTGCGCTCCTACTGCTTTTGCCCCCTGCTACCCCCTCATTTGACCGCTTTTCCGGTAATTACCGTCACTATTCGCTGCTACCCGGTCGCTGCTACATACACCAGCGCTGTACCTGTTGCTGCTGGTGGCGTCTCGCCTCTTTATACGCCTCAGCTCTATCCGCTTGCCCCTGTACCCTGCCGCCTCTCGCTGCCTTCCCCACTTGCCGCCGTGCTCCTACACCTATCATCGACCCACGCGTACCACCGTTCTACAGTGCCTCTGCCCTTCCGTCTCCTTCCCACGCTAGTCTCGCTTGCCCCTGCTGCGCCTTTCTCTTGACTCTCCCGCGCTCTGGGCTCTCCTCGCTGCTGCCGCTGCTGCTCAACTGCTGCCTCCAACAGTGCGGCCGCTGGTCAAACCGCCGGAACGCTGCCGCCGCTGCCGGAACGACGGCTGTGTTGGCACCGACCGCGCCCCTAACTTAGTTGCAGGCGTTGCTAGTAGCCACCCCACGGGTGACCGTGCCAGCGACGATCAAGATGGCGGGGATTCCCGTGTCCACCCTGCCGGCGCGGGTACGTACACCTACGTTGCCGTTCGTTCGTGGCGCTCGTCGTCTCGCCGCACCCACACACCGTTCCCCGACCCGCCCACACACATGTGCGCAGGTGGCCGTGCTGTATGCCTCCATGACGTCCGAGGCGCGGTACCGTGTGGACACCGAGAGCCTCCAACAGCTGCTCGGCGGTGCGTTGCGTTCCATTGTTGTGGTTGTCAGCCCCATCATCATCACCTCTATCACCCACCCACCACATCGTGTCGCCCCCAAAATACAGGCAAGAGGGTGCCGTACGTGCTGGTGGACGGCGCCAGCCCCGAGAACCGCGACCTGCGCAACCGCATGTGGGACATGGCCGGGCAGCGGCTGGTGTACCCGCTGGCGTTTCGGGAGACGGCGCCGACGGCGGCGGGCGGCGAGGTGGACTACAAGTTCCTGGGCGACTGGTCCACGATGCACATGCTGAACGAGCGCAACGCGGTGGACGGCGGGTGGGACGCCGCGATGGCGGGCATCCCTGCCGTGGAACCGGACCGGGCGCTGCAGGGCATCGCGGGCATGGGCTCCGTGGCGCCCATTCTGGCGCCGTGCGCCGGCGGTGCTCGTGCTGGTGGCGGTGGCGGCGGCGGTTCCAGTGGTGCTATGGCCATCGCCCCGATTGCAATTGCGGCGCCCGTGGCATCTCCCGCAGCAGGAGAAGTCACGCCGTGGCGGGAGTTGCGGGACGGCGACGAGCCGTACTGGTGGAATGACGAGACGGGGGACACGGCGTGGGTGGACCCGCGCGCCGCCGTGGCGCTGGCGGGCAGCGCCGACAAGGTATGGTGCCCGCAGACGGACGACAAGCGGCGGAAGTACTACTATAACTACCGCACCGGCGAGACGCGGTGGAGTTAGGTTATGGTGGTGGTGGCCGCGGCTGGCTGCCATACGACTGTGTGCCGGTTCTGGGACTGCCTGTAACTGTATCCCTCATTATTCCTTGTACGTGTGTTGTTGCCGCTGCTGCCCCTCCACGCCGTCCGCCTGCGTGTGCGCGGTCCTCGCGTGCGTGCCATGGGGTGTGAGGAGGGGGCACGCCGCCGCATTGTCCGCGGCGCCGCATTTCATTTGTTGTCGTTTGCCGTTCATTCGTGCGCGCTCCGATGTTGTTGCCAGGCTGACAGGAAACTAGGGCAATGGCAACCAGGAATGCAAGGCACACAGGCAGCACGCTCTCGTGTAGGCGTAGGGTACACCACGTGTGCGCAGGACCTCAGGTGCGGCGTGCACTGGCAGCAGCACGTCGACATCGCCGATTGCGTCAGTTGATGACGGCACATCGCCCTCGACATGTCTGGTAACAGGGCCACCACCAAGCAATTACATAAATGCATTCCTCGCCGTACTGCTGTAAATTTGCTGCATAACCTGAACCCTGTGACCCTGTTGTTGTGAATGGTGTTGGTAGGTGCTTGATTAATTGAGTTTTGATACAACAATTTTGATACCAACCACTCGACCTACAGCCAGCCACCAAATACGGCGGATACGCGCCCGCCACTCACTGCTGGCGCACAGGTGCTCGCGTTGTCGGCTGCAAAACGCGCCACTCTATATGCATGGTACCGTGCCATCTGCTGCCTCTGACTGTCGCAAGCACTGCCCGCGTGGCATTGGGGAGGTTCTTTGCCACCATACGCCGGATACGTGCCCGCCAATCGCGCCACACACGCGTGCTGTGGCGGCGTCTGCACAAACAGCCTGCCACGCGCAGCCACCCTGTTCGTCCCCTGCGCCCATCGTTGTGTGTCCCTCGTTGCTGCCTTGCGTGCCTCGCCAACTGTGTGCGCCTTGTCTGACACCTGCTGACCCACACCGTGCCTCCCGTCTCCACCGCTGTCACTGACGCTCCCGCCTCGACACCCAATCCATCATAACAAATGGCGTGGGCCGCCCTGGTGCCACTGCTGGCGGCAGCCAGCGACCCGCTGCCGCCGCCAACCGGCGGGTCGCAGAGCTACGTCCTGACCGCGCCACCTACCGCCGCTAGCACGGCCGCTACCTCCCGTCATTTTACCCCAACATCGACGACGACGACGACGGCGGCGGCCGTGGAGGCAACACTCGGGCGCGCCGACTTGGGTCTGGTAGATAAGTGCGTGTCCCGTGCCCACGTGCACCTGGCACTCGCGCACGATGACGCGGACAGCGGCGCCGCGCTGGCAGTCGGCTCGCGTGGCATGAACATTTGCTGGTACAGTCGCGCCTGCACTTGCGGCGTCAACGCGTGCGGGGCACGCAGCGCCGCGACTGCGCGATGCGACGCGCCAACCGCGCTACCACGCGCAACCACGCGTGCCTGTCCTGCGCCGCCCGCGTGGCAGCGTATCCCCGTAGGCACCACCGTCGTGCTGCGTGCCGGCGACTGCCTGCAACTGACGCGCGACCGCTTCCCGTATGCCGTAGTCCTGCCGCCGCCGCCGCCGCCACCGCCGCCGTCGTCGCCGTCCATAGATATCGACAGCGGGAGTGACAGTGACGACGTGGCAGTAGCAGCACTTGCGGCCACCGTCCCGCTGCCGCAGACTGCCGTCGGCAGTAATAGTACGACCACGCAGGTGCGCACCGTCGCTGCCGTGCGCAGCGATGTTGCTGCAGTGCCTCCAACCCCGTCGCAACCATACCAACAGCCGCAGCGGGCCGTGCTGGCAAGCCCTTACTTTGCGGCGGGGGCACGCGATGTGGATGGCGACGACGACCTAGCGGTGGCGCACCGTGCGCGTGTTTTGCGTTCCCTGCGCGCCTCACTGGCTGGCCCTGGTGCTGGCGCTGGCAGCGGTGGCGGTGGCGGGGACAACCCACCAGCCAGCCCGCCAGCACGACTGCGCGGCGGTGGCGATAGCGCTGCTGTGGCACCGCCATCGCCGTCGTGCGCGTCACTCACGCAAGTGGGAGGCGGCGGCCGCGTGTTCGATCGCCTGCTGCATGGCGTGCGGGACGTGGTACGCGGGGGCCGCAGCTCGCTGGGTGTCGCGCCGCCTGTCACTTCCCTCCAACTGCCGCTGCCGCCTACTCAGGCGCCGCCGCAGCCGCCGCTGCTGCGCATCGTGTCACAAACGTTTGACACGCCTCCTGACGCGCCTGTTGCAGCGCCACCCGCCACTGCCGCGCCGCCCACCGTTCCCGTCACCGCTCCTGCTGCCGCTGCACTACCCTCCCACCACCGTAGCGATAGCAGTGACGACGACGTGCCGCTGGCAGCTGAGAGACACCGGCCACCGGCCGCGGCACCAGCGCCGAGACCCCTTCCTGCCAGCATCATTGACCTTGCATCACCGGAGCCGGTGGTGCGAGCCGCGACCGTATGGGACGATGCCCCCGCCGATGACGACGACGTCGAGTTTTGGGCGGGTGTGGCGGCGCAGGTGGAGGGTGAGGTGAACGCGGCATGTGTGCCTCCCGCCGCACCCGCACCCGCTGTCGCTCCCCCGCCACCTCTTGCGGCGGGCGGCCACCCGCGACGCAGCATCGGTGGCGGTCATGACGCGCCTGCCGTGTCAGCCACGGTGGACGACGAGGAAGTGTGTACCGTGTGCCAAGAGGCGCTGGGGATGGGCACGGAGGTGGTGACGGCGGCGTGGGACGCGGCGGAGGCGGGAGGGGCGACGCGTGCTGCCCTGGAGGCGCCCCGCGACCTGGGCCGCCTGGCGTGCGGCCACACCTTTTGTTTTGAGTGCATCAACACGTGGGCCACCGTGACGACGCACTGCTGCGTGTGCAAGGCGGGCTTCAACCACATTGAGCGGCTAGTGTGGCGGTGGGCATGGCATGAGCCTGGCGCGTCTGGCATGCCGCCGCGGCCGGTTGCCGTAGTTAATGACGCCACCGTGGCTGCTGCGCGCGCGCTGCTGGGCCGCTGGTTGCGTGTAGGTGCCACCGCGCGTGAAACGGTGCACCAGCGTATCTCAGGCTACGAGGAGGACGACCGCGCGCTGGCGCTGCAGCTGGCGCATGAAGATGGCGGCAGCTACGGCGTGCCGTCCGACGACGACGGCGACGACGACGATGACGACGGCGGCGGCGGCGCGCGGCGGCGGGCCGACGATGATGATGACGAGGAGCGGTGGCAGTGCCGGCGGTGCGGCGTCAGTGATAATGACCACCTGCTCATGCTGTGTGACGGCTGCGACGCCGCGTGGCACACCTTCTGCCTGCGCCCGCCTCTAGATGCAGTGCCAGAGGGCCACTGGTGCTGCGCTGGCTGTGAGGAGGTGCGCCGCACCACGCCCGCGTACGCCGCCATGTCGCGCGGCGCCTTTGTGGCAGCGCGGCAGCTGGACATGGCGGCACGCCGACGTGCGCTGGCTGCTGTTGCTGCCGATTCCGCCGCCGCTGCGGCTGAGGAGCTGCCACGTCGCGACCGCCGCGGCGGTGGGCCACCAACTACATCGGCCGCGGCTTCTGGGTGGCGAACGGGCGGACGGCACCACGGCGGCGGTGGGGTTGCAGATGCCGTGCTGGCACGGGAGGCCGCGCGCGCCGAGCGGCGCGCCGCCCGGCAGGCAGCGCGGCGTGCCGAGCTGGCAGCGGCTGGGTTTGACAGCGGTGGGGAGGGCGGGGAGAGCAGGGAGGGAGTTCGGCACCCACAACATGACCACCGTGGCGGCGGGCGCAGTCGGGAGGACGAGCGCCGTCGGCGGCGGCATGATGGCGAGCCGGGTGGAAGTAGGCGGCGTCACGGCAGCGGCGCAGCAGCAGCCGCCGCGGTTGACCTGGACGCCTACCGCCGCCGCGTGCTGCAGCCAATGACTCTCAACCCGGCCGCCGCCACCGCTGCGGAGCTGGCGCGCCCGCGCCGGCCATCCAGCAGCACGTCAGACCACTGGGTACCTGGTGCCAGTCGCCGCGCAGGTTCGGTGCGGGGCGGCGCGTTATATGTGTTTGACGACGAGGATGAGGACGACGACTACGCCCACGGCGGCGCTGGTCGCGGCGGCAGCAGTAGCGCTGCTGGGCGTGATCGTGGGGGCGGGGGCAGCAGTGGTGCTCGGGCAGCAGGCACGCGGGTAGCCACCATGGAGACGCCCTACACGGTGGTCGTAAACGACGGCGCTGCCGCGTCGCTGGCAACCGCGCCCATGTCGCTGCTGACTGACGCGGAGGCTGGCGCGCATGGCGGCACCTCTGCCATGGCGGCACGACTGGCAGCGTCTGGCGCGTTGTCCGCTGCAGACTCGGCGGCCATCCAGCGTTCGCTGTCGGCGGCGGCGGCACCCGGTGGTGGGTTTCGTTCGGCACGCGGCCTGGCTGCCATGCGTGCGATGGCAGCCGACGCAGTCAACGCCCCGCCACTCCCGCCGCCGGTGCTGCCACCGCCGCCGCCGCCGTCCACCCGGTTGGCTGGTAGCAAGCGGAGCAGTTCAACGCGGGATGGGGGAGCAGTCCGCCGCACTGTGTCGGATGGGGGTGGTGGTGGTACCCGGGGACTTCCGCCACCCACCTTTGCCTCCTCTGCATCCTCTGGGTCGTCGCGCGGCGGCGGTGGCCGTGGCGTGCCTGCGCCAGCTGACGATGATGACCCCGTGCAGTTCACTGCCTTCACTGCCGCCGCTGCGCCGCCGGCAGCAGCCATGCCGCCACCCGGCTCGCGCAACCTGTTCTCCTACGTGTACAATGGCGGCGCGCCGGGCACTGCTGCAAATCGACGCGTTGCGCGCGGTGGCATTGCCAGCCGCCTGGTGATGGCGGGTGGCGCCGGCAGTCGACGCGTTGCTGGGACTGCAGCTGGAGCTGGTGGCGGAGCGGTGCGTACTGCTGCGCCTAGCAGCGCGGTGCCACCACACTTGGCATCGCTGATGGATGAAGACGTGGGCTTGGTGATGGGTTTGTGGGATGACGGCAGCGGCGGCGGCGCTGGCATGCCGCCGCCGCCGCTCATGTAGCGCACAGCGTAGGTGCGCGACGCTGACAACTTTGAGGCCATCACTGGCATGCACGTGTCACTGCCGCCATCGCCAGCAGGAAGGTCAGCGGGGGCGGACGCTGCAACGGCGGCCGCCAAGGCTGCCGCGGCGGTAGTGTCACCCGCGCCGTCGGTGGCAGCGACGGCGGCAAAGGGCCGCGGGGCAGGGCGCGCGGTGGGTGCTGCCAAGGGTGACGGCGGCGGTGCGGCAGGTGCCAAGAAGGCAGGCGGCGCAGCACCGGCTGCTGCGGCACCTGCAGGCGCGGCGGCAGCGCCCGTCGCCTCCACACCAGCAGTGGCGGCGGCGGTGCCTGCAGCAGCGCGAAGGCGGCGGCAAAGGCGGGCGGTGGCGGTGGTGGCAAGGCATGATGATGCGCGTGCCGTCGTTGAATTGTCGTTGTGAGTCTGCAGTACAAATAATCCGCGCTTCAAACAGCGTCTCTCGCTAATTGCCACCTCTGCCGCACTCCTTGCAACGCCGGCGCACTTGGCCGTGCTCACAGATACCAGCCCCACCACAATCCTTACAGGAATAGCGCTCGCGGCCATGCTCACAGAGGCCGGCCCCGCCACACTCCCCACAAACAGCACGCCGGCGCCCATGCTCACATATTGCGCTCCCTCCACACACTTTGCATTGGCTGCGCCGACGACTGTGCTCGCAGATCCCGGCCCCGCCACACTCTTTGCACTGGCTGCGCTTCCGGCCATGCTCGCATATGCTGGACCCACCACACTCCTTGCAGCGGCTGCGCATCCGCCCATGCTCGCAGATGCCACCCCCACCGCACTCCTTGCAGTAACTTCGCTCGCGCCCATGCTCGCAGCTGCCACGCCCCCCGCACTCCTCGCAACCGCGCGGC
>Ga0066256_1005790_pt1 | contig 10022 bp, 10 predicted proteins | sample ThiBio_1000_biof_FD_87107 | JGI IMG/M metagenome (GOLD analysis project Ga0066256, IMG submission 87107) | Wastewater bioreactor microbial communities from Cape Town, South Africa - Thiocy_expt_1000_biof (version 2) | ecosystem: Engineered > Bioreactor > Thiocyanate-remediating >... | reverse complement strand
CAGAGGTGGTGAGTGGCCACAGCAACAGCGGCAAGGCGAGACAGGAGCAGGCCGGCAGCTGGTCTCGGAGGGTGACCAGCAAGGGGAGGAAGGAGTGAAGCAGCGAGTGGTAACAAAAACAAATAAATAGGGAGTCTAAACAACAAATTGGAGCTGCAAGGTTGCACACTGTAGTCCAATAATCACAAGTATGTTCGTTGTAATTGTGCACGTCGCCGGAATAACTATTGTCATTTTACTGTTGTTGTCGCTGTAGAAGTAGTGGTGGGCGCCCTGCCAGCGCCCTGCCAGCGCCCTGCCAGCTTGCTCCTTGCAGCCGCCACCACCACTGCACACTACGGTAGTCGGTGCCCTGCCAGCAGCTTGCTGCCACGTGCGCGGCAGGAGGGCCGGGCAGCATCAGGCAGTGCCAGCACTTTCGTGCCAGCCTGTCAGTACCAGGGCCACGGTCTGGCGGGGCAGTGCGGCGCAGTGTCAGCTCACACCCACGTACGCAGCTACGTGACGCACACGCTGACCATCATTATCACTATGACAAGTTAAATACTTACCACGCCACGCGACGGCAGTAGTCCTGTACTATGGCGTCGGCAGGGTAGCGGTCACGCACAACCTGTAGGAACTTGTTCGCAACGTCACGAAGCAGGTCAGCACGATCCGCCGCCGCCGCTGTGCGCGACAGATTCAGCAGCGCGCCGCATGCTGTCCGTGCCATCACCACGTCGCCAATGTGGGCCCGCACTGCTTCCATCAATGCAACGTGCGCACGGTCGCGCACCAGCGCTTCGGCGTTGTCAATGCAATCGGACAAGCTCAGCAGCGTGCCACAGGCCGCACGTCCCACCTCCACGTCGCCGGCGTGGGCCCGCGCCGCAGCCATCACCACGGTATGAGCGCCGCCGCGCACCAACGGCACCGCATTCACGGGTGCAAGCGATAGATTACGCAGCGCACTGCATGCTGCTCGTATAACCTTCACGTCGCCGCTGTGGGCGCGCGCTGCCGCCACCACTGCGGTGTGCGCACCGTCGCGCACCAGCGGCGCAGTGGTGTCGTAGTAACCCGACAAGAGCCGCAACGCGTCACACACATGCCATGCCGCGACTTCATCAGCACTGTGGGCCCGCGCCGCCGTCATCAACGCGAGATGCACGCCGTCACGGACCAGCGGCACAGCGCTGTCAGCTGCCACTGCCAGTCGCTGCAGCGTGCAGCATGCAGATTTGACCACCAGCGCGTTGCCGATGTGATTCCGCACGACTGCCACCACCGCAACATGCGCGCCGTCGCGTACCAGAAGCGCTGCGTTGTCATAATGAACCAACAGGTTGCGCAACGTTTCGCATACTATCAACATCGTGACTTCGTCGCCACTGTGAGCCCGCGCCGCCGCCATCAACGCGGCGTGCGCGCCGTCGCGCACCAGTTGCACAGCGTTGTCAACACAGGCGGACAGGTTCCGCAAAGTAATGCACGCACACTGCACCAACACCACGTCGCCAATGGGAGCCCGAGCTGCTGCCATCAACGTGAGATGCGCACCGTCGCGCACCAGCGGCGCAGCGTTATCAGCAGCACGGGTCAGGAGGAACAATGTTTTGCATGCAGCCTGTGCCACCCTTGCATCGCCACTGTGGGCCCGAACCGCCGCCATCACCACAACATGTGCACCGTCGCGCACAAGCGGCACAAGGCTGTCCTCCGCACCTGCCAGGTTGCTTAGTGCACCACATGCTTCCCGCACCACCCCCACGTTGTCGATATGGCGACGCGCCGCTGCCATCACTGCGGTATGCGCACCATCGCGGAACAGTGGCACAGCGGCGTCAGCCGCCAGGTTGGACAGCGCGCCGCATGCTGCCTGCGCCACCATCGCGTCACCGCCGTGAGCCCGCATCACTGCAATCAACTCGCCATGCGCGCCGTCGCGCATCAGCAGCATGCAACTTTCGGCTGTAGCCGTCAGATAGTGCATCGCAGCACAAGCTGGCTGCGCCGCGTCGGAATGGCGCCGCGCCGCTCTCATCACGACGGCGTGCGCACCGTCGCGCACCAGTGGCACACAGTTTTCAGCTGCAGCAGACAGATTCTGCAACGTGACGCATGCCGTCAGCGCCACCTCCGCATCACCGGTGTGGGCTCGCACCGCTGCCATCACCGCGCCGTGCGCACCGCCGCGCAACAACGGCACAGCGTTGTCGGCTGCACCCGACATATTATTCAGGGCTGCGCATACCGCCCGCGCCACCCTCAAATCACTGCCATGTGCTCGTGCCGCTGCCACCACCGTGAGATGCGCACCCTCGCGCACCAGAAGCAGATTGTTGTTGCCTGAGCTTGCCAGGTTGGCCAGCGCGGCGCATGCGACCCAGGCCAGCTCCACATCGCTGCTGTGGTCCCGCGCCGCCGTCATCACCGCGGTGTGCGCGCCGGCACACGTCAGCGCACTCTTGTTGTCGGGTGCCTGTGCAAGGTTTCCCAGCACACGGCATCCGGCTCGCGCCACCTCCACGTCGCCCGCGAACTGAGTCAGTGCGCTCTGCACTGCTACACCACACCCCCGCTGTATGCACTGCACCCGCTGCGCATCTATCTTCAAGCTTGCGACCGCCTCCAGCGCTGTTATAAGCCGCGCCTTGCTGCGGTCAGCAAGTGCGGACGTCAGCGCGGACACCAGATCGGCAGCAGACGCAGTGGGAGGTGGGCGCGTCACCGACGCCATGCTGATGGCCGATTTGGAAGAGTTGTGGACGCAGCAGCGAGTGGCCACAGCCACAGCGGCGAGACAGCGACACAAACGCAACGAGTCCGAGCTGCGGTGAGTAGCCCCAGCAGCCACAGCGGCGGGGCGAGACAGCGGCCGCGGGGCAGAGGCAGCGAGTGGTCACTCCTCAGGGTGTAGCAGCGAGTGATAACAAAAACAAATTAATAGGTGGTCTGCACAACAAATTAGAGCCGCGAGATTGCATAATGTAGTGCAATAATTGCAACTGTGGCTGTTGTAATTGCGCTCGTTGCCGCTATTGTATAATTATTGTTTACCGTAGTCACGGCGTAGTGCCACTGCTGCATGAGTCAGTGCGCAGCCTGCACATGGCCACGGTCCACCAACTGCCGCAAACACAGTGGGGGAGTACAAACTGGTGACATGCCATACCGGTACCAGTACCAGCTGCAAAGCCAGCAGTTTGCCAGCCAGCGGCAGTAGTAGTGCCAGCCAGCATCAAGCAGTACCCACCTGGCAGCTCCAGGCGGCCAGACAGGCCGCCACACAGCGGCCGCGGCCACACCCGCGCAGCGGGCCGCGGCGCCGCGCACGCTGCAACGACACACACGCTGACATTTCAATGATGACTCAATAAATAGCCTACCACACCACACGGCGGCAGTAGTCTTGTACTATGACGTCGGCAGGGTAGCGGCCGCACACAAGCCGCATGAAATCGTCCGCGCCGTCTCGAACTAAGACAGCCCGACCCGCCGCCGCCGCTGTGCGCGACAGGTTCAGCAACGCGCCACACGCAGCCCGCGCCATCACCACGTCGTGAATGTGGGCCCGCGCCATCGTTATTAACGCGACGTGCGCGCGGTCGCGCACCAGCGGCTCGGCGTTGTCAATGCAATCGGACAAGCTCAGTAGCGTGCCGCATGCCGCTCGCACCACCTCCACGGTGATGCTAAAGTCCCGCGCTGCTGCCATCACCGCAGTGTGTGCACCGCCTCGCACCAGCGGCACCGCATTGACAGGTGCAAGCGCCAGGTTACGCAGCGCGCCACATGCTACTTGCATCACCGCCACGTCGCCGCGGTGATTCCGCGCTGCCGCCATCACCGCGGTGTGCGCGCCGTCGCGCACTAGCGGTGCAGCGTTGTCGTAATAAACCGACAAGTGCCGAAGCGCGTCGCACACCGCCCATGCCACCGTTTTATCGCCGCTGTGGGCCCGCCCTGCTGCCATCACTGCAGTGTGCGCGCCGTCACGGACCAGCGGCACCGCGTTGACAGCTGCGCGCGACAGCAGGGCTACCGTGCCGCATGTAGCGTGCGCCACCTCCAAATCGCTGGCATGAGACCGCGCCGCCGCCATCACCGCGACGTGCACGCCGTCGCGCACCAGCGGAGCGGCGTTGTCGGCTGCAATCGCCAGGCTCTGCAACGTATGACATACAGCAAAAACCAAGGCTGCGCTGCCACCGTGGTTCCGCACTGCCGAAATCAACGCAACGTGCGCGCCGTCGCGCACCAGCGGCACGGCGTTTTCAGCCCTATCCACCAACTTCTGCAGCAAAACGCACACATACTGCACCAACACCAGGTCGCCACCGTGGGCCCGCACCGCCGCCACCAGCGTGACATGCGCGCCGTCACGCACCAGCGGTAGGCTGTTGTCGGCCACTAAACCCAGGCGCAACAACATGGAGCATGCAGACCGCGCCACCTGAAGGTCGCCGGCGTGGGCCCGCGCCGCCGCCATCACCGCCGTATGCGCACCGTCGCGCACCAGCGGCACACAGTAGTCGGGTACAGCCGCCAGGTTGGTCAGCGCACCGCACGCCACCTGCGCCACCTCCACGTTGTCGCTATGGCGTCGCATCGCTGCCATCACCGCGGCAGGCGCACCATCGCGGAACAGTGGCACGATGGTCTCTAATATAGCTGCCAAGTTCTGCAGCGTGGCGCATGCTGCCCGCGCCACCTCCACGTTACCGCTGTGGGCCCGCGCGGCTGCGATCACTACAGCGTGTGCGCCGTCGCGCACCAGCGGCGCAGCGTTGTCGGTTGCTGCAGCTGACAGGTTCTGCAGTGTTACGCATGCCGCCAGTACCACATCCCCCTCGCCAGCGTGGGCCCGAGCCGCGGCCATCACCACAGCGTGCGCGCCGTCACGCACCAATGGCACGCGGTTGTCGGTTGCAATCGACATATTATGCAGCGCCGCGCATACCGCGTGCGCCACCCCCACGACGCTGTTGTGGTTCTGCGCTGCCGTCGCCACCGCAAGATGCGCTCTGTCGCGTACCAGCTGCACACTGTTGTCGCGTGAACTCGCCAGGTTGGCCAGCGTGACGCATACAGCCTGTGCGACCTCCGCGTCGCCGCCATGGTCCCGCAACGCCGCTAATACTGCCGTGTGCGCGCCGTTGCGCATCATCGGCACCTTGGCGTCAACGGCCCGTGCAAGGTTGCTCAGTGCACGGCACCCGGCGAACGCCACCTCCACGTCGCCGGCGTACTGGGTGAGTGCACGCTGCACGGTCACGTCACACCGCAGTTGCATGCACTGCAGCCGCTCCGCGTTGGACGCCAAGCCACAAACCACCTCCAGCACTTCAACCAACCGTGTCTTGTCGCGACCAGCCAGCGCGGACTTCAGTGCAGCCGCCAGGGCAGCAGGAGATGCGTCGGCCATGATGAGGATGGACGTACTGGAAGGGGTAGGGACCTGGACGTCAGCACAGACGCAGCGGATTGGTAATAAAAACAAATCAATTGGGAGTTTATACAATAAAATTCTGCAAAATCATCACAAAATGAGCACAATGCTTTTGAATTTGACTGCAAAATTACGTGTGCTTCCGGCGCAATTATTAATATGATTACTGTTGCACTGTGTTGCAGCAGCTTGTACTGGTAGCCGTTGCTGCCAGACATGTCTGACGACACACACGACGGTACTGACACGTGTTGCGGGCCTTGCGGCGGCACCGGCACGCAGTCATTTGCGGGGCCAATAAGACGCTTCAAACATCAAACACCAATACGCGTCTCCGTGCGTGGGTCCAGGGTGCATACCAATTGAATTCTGATTCTGAATCTGATTCCAATACCATGGTACCTGCACCACCCGCAAAACCAAGCAAGTTACTTGTGCTTGATGACCAGCGCGCGCAGGGCGTCGGGCGAGGGGTTTATTACGTACTCCACGCGCTTGCTGCGCTTGTACACCAGGAAGGTGGGCATGGCACACACGCCGGACCTCACCACCAAATCCTCCAGCTCGCTTTCGCACATGTCCACCATCACAAACACGACGTCCTTGAACTCGACGGACAGCGCATCCACGACGGGCGCGATGCGCTTGCAGGGGCCGCACCAGGTGGTAAAAAAGTCCACCACCATCAGCTCCGAGTAATCCACCAACGTGACATACTCTAATATAGTGTGCACATGCACCACGCGCGACGCGGGTTCCGCCGCCGCGGGTTCCGCCGCCGCGGGTTCCGCCGCCGCGGGTTCCGCCGCCGCGGGTTCCGCCGCCATCTTGTTGGCTTGTTGTTGGGGTTGTTTGGGACTGCGGGGTGGTTGAGGTTGTGGTGGTGGAGTCTCCGTGGAGAAACAAGGAGGGAGCGTATCAACACAGTAAAAAAGTCACGCATAAATACCTTGAGGCCAAATTGTCCGGAAAATACCAGATGGGTATGTTTTCTTGCAATTACCGCATTGTTTTTGCCGCCTTCGCGCCACCGCCCCACCCCGCCGAATGCAAAGCGGTGGCAGCGCAGAATCATGGCATGAGCCGACTGTTGTATTCTGGGGCGCCGAGAAAAATGGGCCCGCAATGTCGCTAATGCTGCGGCATTGCTGCCATGTGCACGCCATTGCGCATCACCGGCACCTTGGCGTCGACGGCCCGTGCAAGGGTGCTCAGTGCACTGCACCCGCCGGCGCACGCCACCTCCACGTCGCTGGCGTCCGCAGTTGCATGCACTGCAGCCGGTCCGCGTCGGACGTCAAGCCCCAACCCGCCCCCAGCACTCCTACCAACCGCATCTTGTCGCAGCCAGCCAGCGCGGACGTCGGTGCGGATGCCAGGTCAGCAGGAAATGTAGAGGGAGGCGCGGTGGCCGCCAGACATGTCTGACGTCACACTGACACGCGCCGGCGGCGGCATGCAGTCATTTGCAGGGCGAATACGAGACTTCAAACATCAAACGCCAATACGCGTCTCCGTGCGTGGGTCCAGGGTGCATACCGATTGAATTCTGATTCTGATTCTGATTCCAATACCATGGTACCTGCCGCACCCGCAAAACCAAGCAAGTTACTTGTTGTGCTTGATCACCAGCGCGCGCAGGGCGTCGGGCGAGGGTTCCACCACGGAGTCCATGACGCGCGAGCCGCACTTGAACGCCTGGAAGGTGGGTATGAGAGTTAAGCCGAACTTGGCCCACAGATCCGGCGGCCCGTCCGGGTTCATCATGACAAACACGACGTCCTTGAACTCGACGGACAGCGCGTCCACGACGGGCGCGATGCGCCGGCAACTACCGCACCGGGGGGCGGAAAAGTTCACCACCACCAGCTTGTCGCCCGCGCCCGCCAGCTGCGCCTCAAACTCCGACACCGTGTGCACATGCACCACGCGCGACGCGGGTTCCGCCGCCATCTTGTTGGCTTGTTGGGGTTGTTTGGGGCTGCGGGGTGGTTGGGGTTGTGGTGGTGGAGAAACAAGGAGGAGGGTGGTCGTACCGGTATCAACGCATTAAAAAAGTCACGCATAAATACCTTGAGGCCAAATCGTCCGGAAAATACCAGATGGGTATGTTGTCTTGCAATTACCGCGTTGATTTTGCCGCCTTCGCGCCACCGCCCACCCCGCCGATACACGTACAGCGGTGGCGCAGAATCATGGCAACTGTTATTTTCTGAGCGCCGGGAAAAATGGGCCCGCAAATGCTGCCGTGTGCGCGCCATTGCACATCATCGGCACCTTCGCGTCGACGGCCTGTGGAAAGGTGCTCACACACTGCTCAGTAGCACGGCACCCGCCGGCGCACGCCACCTCCGCGTCGCTGGCGTACTGGTAACTGTACCCGCGGCGCATCTGACGCCAAGCCCCAACCCGCCTCCAGCACTCCTACCAACCACGCCTTGCAGGCTTGCCGCAGCCAGCCAGCGTGGACGTCAGTGCCAATGCCAGCTCAGCATGAAATGTAGAGGGAGGCGCGGCGGCCGCCATGAGGACGCAGTGCGGCCGCGCTGTCGCAGACGCAGCGGATTGATCATAAAAACAAATCAATGGGGAGTTTATACAATAATCTGCTGCAGCAACATCACAAAAATAAGCGCAATGATTGTGAATTTGATAGTACAAATTGTGTGCATTGCCGACACAATTATTAATTTTGTTACTGTTGCCGCAGCAGCGTGTAGCCGTTGCCAGACATGTCTGACGAATACGACAGTCATCTGCAGGGCCAATATGACACTTGAAACATCAAACACCAATACCGATGGTACCATGGTACCTGCACCACCCGCAATCCCAAGCAAGGTGTTACTTGTTCTTGGTCACCAGCGCGCGCAGGCCGTCGGGGGAGGCGCCCACCAGGGAGTCTACGCGCTTGCCGTGCTTGAACGCCTGGAAGGTGGGCATGGCAGACACGCCATACTTGGCCGCCAGATCTTCCAGCTCGTCCACGTCCACCTTCACAAACAGGACGTCCTTGTACTCCACGGACAGCCCGTCCAGGAAGGGGGCGGGGGGGGGGGGGGGGGGCCGGAGGGGGGAGAACGCGCGCCCCGCCCCCCTGCGGCCCCGCCCGCCCCCGCGGGGGCGCCCGCCCCCCCGCTCTTTTTCCCCCCCGCCCGCGGGGGGGGGGGGGGGGCCTGTTTTTTTTTTTGGGGGGGGGGGGGGTTGTTGGGGGGGGGGGGGGGGGGGGGGGGGGGGGGGGGGGGGGGGGGGGGGGTGTTGTGGCAATTGCGAGGGGTAGTTGTGCGAGGTGTTGAGTGGGAGGAGTTCTGGCAGCGCAGCGCCACGCGAAGACGGGGCAATTGTACAAGCCAGTGAATATGTTGACCCCACGCAACTACACACACATAAAAAAGTGTGCAGGCGGAAGAGCGCAAGCGCAAGGGAAAGAGGCAGCGGTCGCGCGCGCGTGCGTGCGCTGTCGCACTGCAGCAGCAGCTGACGTCCCAGCTGCCGTCCCAGCTGCGTCCCAGCTGCTTTCCAACCTGGGAGGCGCGTGAGCGCGTGCACAAGCGCCCACCCCGCCCTGCCTACCCCCGTTCCCTGTTACCATCACCAGCTGTCTGTTGCAGCTGCTGTCGCGAGCGAGGGAGCGAGGGAGCGAGGGATAGCAGGGTGAAGGAGCGAGAGTAGAGCGGCCCAGAAACCAGGGGAGGGAGCGAGGAGGTTGAAGTATAGACGCATTAAAAAAGCCACGCATAAATACCTGAAGGCCAGATCGTCCGGAAAATGCCAGATGTGTATGTTTACTTGCAATATCTCGTGTTATCGCGTTGTTATGCCGCCTCCGCGCCACCTCCCCACCCCGCCGAATACACATACAGGGCTGCGGAAGCGGCAGAATCGGGCGTCAGACGCCTGTTCTTTCTGGGCGCGGAAAAAATGGGTGCGGAATTGTCAAAGTGGGTCAAGCTACATTTGGAGCGCATAAATGCCACAAACGGGTAGTTTATTAGGAAGCGGTTGCAGTGTGGTGGTTGTGAATGCGGAAATGGAAGAGGGTGTGGTTTAAAAAGCGTGGCAAAAATGAGTTGGAAAAAACCGCATCCTGGCGCCAGAGGCTGGGCACACGCCACCATATTTCTTGCACACGCGGCGACCGCAGCAGCAATTAGCGCCGGCTACGCGCAGCCATCGCTCATTGGGAGTTGTTCATGAGCGCGCTTTTGTGAGCCACGGCGCGCAACAAATTTGAGAGTGGCGGGCGCGCGTTAGTGGAGAGTGAGAGAGCCCTCAGAGGGGCACCACTTGTCACTTCATCGCTGTGCGGTCGCTCCCGCTGTCGCTGCCCCTGCCACAGCCCCTACTGCTGCCTCCACGGTCTCTGCCTCTGTCGCTGTTGCTGTCTCTGCCGTTGTTGCTGCCTCCACGGCCTCTGTCACAGCCTCTGCCTCTGCAGCTGTCGCTGCCTCTGCTACCGCTCTCCCTCTTCCTCCTTCCGCTTCCCCCCCCCCCCCCCCCCAACGCCCCCCCCCCCCGCGTTTGCGGCGCGGGCGGCGCCGGCGCCGCCCCCCCCGCCCCCCCCCCCCGCCGTCCCCCGCGGCGCCGC
>Ga0066256_1005788_pt1 | contig 10024 bp, 5 predicted proteins | sample ThiBio_1000_biof_FD_87107 | JGI IMG/M metagenome (GOLD analysis project Ga0066256, IMG submission 87107) | Wastewater bioreactor microbial communities from Cape Town, South Africa - Thiocy_expt_1000_biof (version 2) | ecosystem: Engineered > Bioreactor > Thiocyanate-remediating >... | reverse complement strand
TCCGTGGTGGTGTTCAGCGACAGCCGCTACTCCAAGTACAAGGACAACACGCTGGACTGCCAGGCCACCGACCTCTTCTACGTCGGCTACGTCATCCTCATCATCCAGTGGGTTGGTGTCGGCCTCCAGTGCTGCAACCAGAACCGCAACCGCAACCGCAACCGCGACGACAGCTAGGCTGCTGCTTGAGTTGGTCGGGCGGCCACACGCGGCGGCATGGCTGGGCGCGGGGTGCAGTGCGTAGCTACTAGCGGCTATCTAGCCAGCGCTGCCACCCTGCGCCTGCCCTGCTGCGCGTGTCGTGTCGCCCTGCGCGGCGACGGCGGCGCGCGTCCATTGGGTGCGCCGCGGCGCGACTAGTGAGTTGGACAGCGCGCCGCGGCGGCACGGACCCGCGCCAACGACATACGACGTACTTAACTCGTGTGACGTGCTGTGGTGGGGCGCCTACGCCCACTACACAGCGCCTTTTATTGCCAATTGTGCCCCCACGTGAGTTGAACCGTTGAATGGCGCCGTCGCAGATCCAAGCCACGCTGCCTCCAACCGTACGGAATCCTGCGTGAGGCAGCTGCGTCATCAGGCTGTCGACCCGCTGCCAGCCCTGGCCACGCTGCTAATTCATCGCCGGAGGAACACACAGCAACGGCGCCCCGCAATTATTGGCACGCCCTCACGCGGTGGGCGTGTGCCCCGGTGCCCTCTTGCAGCCTGTGCGCCGCTTCTCGACCGATACGCGGCAATAATACGCCTCAACCCTACAACTCCGCTGCTGTCCGTCCCTACACTGTAGCCTGCACTGCATGTACAAGTGCCAAGTGCCTGGCCATCTTACCGGGTGCCCAGCGTCCCGTGTACCGGTACCCCCTGCACCCAGCCACCTGCCTTGTTGTCGTCGCCTGCCAGTCCACCGGCCGCCCGTGTCGCTGTCGCTGCCGCCGCCACCACCTCCACGTGACGCCGTGACGACGAGACGACGGATACGACGAGTGGTTCCTTAGTGGTTCCCTCCCTGGCGGTAGCTGTCCTGCGCTCCGGCGGTGGGTGTCGCGCTGGCCGCCGCCGCCATCCTCGCTGTCACCCTCGCTGGCCGCCTCGAGTTGGGGGACCGGTGCCGGCTCTGCCGGCGCTCGTCGCCGCCTCCATCGGCGAGGCACGAGTGTGCGGGCGGCCACCGCCCCCTGCCGCACCACCTGTGGCTGTGACAGCGCCAGCACCGCCAAGTTGATATACTCACTGTAGTTGCTACCTGGAGTACTGGAGTGAGTGACGGCTGCGGCAGACGCCCGTGCAACACCTCGCCATGGCGCCCACCTCCGTTGCTGCCGCAACCTCACCGGCACTAACGCTGACGCTGATCCTGGCGCTGACACTACTGGCAACACGCACCGCGCATGCTGCCTACAACCCCGCAACCGTTGCGGCGCTGGGGACGCTGCCATTGCTTTCCCAACTCCCTCCCGTGCCCATTGGATGCAACGGTGAGTACGTGCAGTGGAGCGTGTTGGCGGGCGGCAACGGGCACTGGTACCACGGCTACAACGTGTACCAGAAGTATGCCGCGCACTACGCGGCCGCGGTGGCGGCGGGCGCGCACCTGGTGACGCCGTCGTCGCAGGCCGAGTTCAACTTCCTGAACAAGACGGTGGCGTGGTGCAGGGAGGTTAACAAGTTCCTATGGGCATCGCCCTCCGAGGACACGGCGACATCGGGGTTGGGGCCATTTGTGGGCGCGCGCGCCAACCGCACCGCGCGTACGCCAGGCGTCCCTCTCGTTGATACCTTCTACTGGGTGCAGCCGTCGGTTACCATCATGCCCGTCGTGGAGGCATGGATTGGAACGTATGCCGCCACCAGCTTCCGGCACAACGGACCAAGCGGCGATGCAGATGACATCTACGGCGCCAGCGCCTTGCTGATGTTGCGTTTTGCATTTGATACCTTCCTTCCCGTGGTGGGCTGGCACGATCGTCCTGACAGCTACTTGGTATCTGCACTGCACGAGTTCAGCCGGTTCGATGAGTGCGTGTCCGACCCCATTGGCATGCACACCTACGGCCACTACTACCAGCTGCTGCCGGTTGCGTTGACGAGGCTTGAGGCAGCAGGCGTGGCGACACAGCGCGGCGGCTACCTAGCAAACGTTGAGAGCGCGAGTGAGTGGACCGCCGTGTCCAACCTGTTGGCGTCGTGCGCTGGTATGTGGGGCGCGGCACCTACGCAACCTGTACCAGCAGTGGTAGGCGTGTGGCTGGGTGGGCTTGGCCACGTTCCCGCTGTGGGTGCCACCGCGCCACTTGCGTGGGTCCCGGCAAATACACTTGTAAGCAACGACTGGTGGGTGACCGGCTTTTCCTTCTCTAGTGGTACTCTGTCCGCTGGTGACTATGGCGTCGTTGTGCAAAACACAACATCTGGGCTGCGGTGGAACGTGGCGTCCACCGCGTCGGTCGCGTACGCTGTCATCGAGTACGACTGTCTGATGGGTGGCGCAGTGTGCCCTCCGCCCTCCATGACCCCCACAGCGACGCCAACCATAACCACCACCCCGTCATATACGCCATCCATTTCAACATCCATTACGACGTCCGTGACATCGTCAGCGACATCGTCAAGGACGCCCACAGCAACGCCCACCGTGACATCGACGGTGACGTCAACTGAAACTGGAACCACTACACCGTCAGTGACATCGTCAAGGACCCCCACGTCAACTGAAACGGGAACAACAACACCTACAGTGACCTCATCCTGGACGCCGTCGGCAACGTCTTCAACAACATCGTCGGTGACGCCATCCGTGACCCCAACTATGACGCCATCCGTCACTGTCTCGCAGACGGCAGCAGCCACGCCGTCGATGACGTCCTCCTTTACGCCCACCGCCACCGCCAGCATCACGCCCTCCCCACCGCCGCCGCCGCCTGGGTGGGCCGGCACGGGCGGCGCAGGCACTCTCAATGTGTCTGCCCCCCTCTGCGCCAGTAGTGGCGTGTCCCCGCCCGTTACCCCCCTTGTGGTGTCCGACACGTCGCCCCCCCCCCTCGTCAGCCCGGCGTGGCCGGTGCCGCCGGTTCACGATGACGTCCTACCGCGCCTCGTGGTACAATGTCGCCTGGCTGGCGACGCAGCGGCGGTGGGGCGCCTGACACTGGTAACTACGCCACCGTACCGGGATGGTGCCTCCCAGCGCCCCGTGTCCGAGTTGCGTCTGGCCGCCGCCGTGGATTTGGCAGCGACGCGCGCGCTGGTATGGGGCGCGCAGCTGGTATGCGCCCTTGGCATCCGGCCGCCTGGCACAGCGCCCGACGCCGAGGCGCCGGACAAGGTCAACGTGACTGTTCCTGTGGTGGTGGTGAACACCGCGCTGCCGGTGCTGACGCACGCGTGCCTGCGGGAGGGTAACACGTCGCGGCTGACGTCGCAGCCGGTGCCGGCCGCCCTGCTGGCGTGTCGCACACGAGCGCAACTACGCGCGTACGGCGGCGACGTGCTGGTGGGCACGCTGGCGCAACCGCTGGCGGACGGCGTGGCGTTGCAGGCGTGGGTGGGCAACGTGTCGGTGCGTGCCACGGTATCGGCGGCGGGCGGCGGCGTAAACGGCAGCACCACGGTGGCGCTGGCTCTGCCGGACTACGACACCATGTGCGCTGGCAGCGACGCGACGGTGGGCCGGCTGTGTCTGCCCGCGCGTGTGACGCTACGTGCCGGCGATACCGCCGCGGGTGCTGCGGTGGTGGCCGCGATATGCAACGACGGCGCAAGTGGCGCGGCGCTGGTGGCAGCGGCCGCCGCGCCGCCGCTGCCGCTGCCGGTGTCGTGCCCGCCGTTCTGCCCCGGCACTCCGGTGTATGCCCATGTGACGGCGGGCGCGGTGGGGTACGCAGCAACCGTGGCAGCCATGCCGGCGTACACGACAGGCGGCGTGCTGTTTGCACGCGCGTGCGATGGCATGCCGACTGACCGGCCCGACGTGGATTGCCTAGCCTACGATGCGCCACCGGCGGCGTGTCCGCTAGGCGAGGGCGCCGGGTGCATCCCGTGCCCGCCAGGCGCCTCGTGCCCCGGCGGCTATGTGCTGCTGCCACACGTAGGGTTCTGGTTGGGCGGCAGCAGCGTACCAGAGAGCGGCGTTACCAATGACACCGCCGCCGGGCTAGCTGGCGCGCTAGTGGTGTGCAACCCGCCGGCGCTGACGCGGTGCACCGGGTGGGATGCGGTGTCCGGTGCGCCCGCGTGCGGCGTGGGGTACGCGTCGTATGCGTGCGGTGCGTGCGCGACCGGGTACTACCGCGGCGCCGACGGCACGTGCGGCACCTGCCCCGCCACCGGCACGTCGTGGGAGTTCCTGGGCCCGGTGGCAGGCCTGGTGGGTGGCCTGATTGGCGTGGCGGCCGTCATGCTGGGCTTCGTGCTGGTCGTCCAGCGGCGCACGGGCGGCACGCTGGCAGGCGGCGCCAAGCGCAGTGTGCGGTTCGCGGCGTCCATCTTCCTGGCGCTGCAGGCGGTGGTGCAGGTGTCCAAAACGGCGCCGCCCTCCGTGCCGCCCTTCATGCGCGCCGTGTACGGCAGCCTGGACGTGCTGCAGGCGGACGGCATCACGGCGCCGGTGGTGTGCCTGGGCAGCTCCGTGTTCACGGTGCCGCTGCTGCGCATGGGCATTGCGCTGGCCCTGCTGGTCGTGTTTGTCGCCACCGCACCGATGTCGTACGACGCGGGCGCGGTGGCGAGCACGGCACGCCTGCTGGCGGCGGCGGATATGGAAGCAGCAGCGGCGGTGGCTGCCGTGCGGCGACGGCGCAGCCTGGGACCGGGTGCATTACCAGGCGCGCCGCCGCGCCGGCCCAGTGCCGTTGCCGTGACGGTAGGTACCGGTGGCGTGGGTAAGGGCGGCGGTGGTGACAGCAGTCCGGGTGTCGTAAGCGCGCCCAATGCCGCCGCTGCCGTGCTGGCGCGCCTGCCCGCCAACCCGCGGCCCGCCTGTGCGCTGCTGCAACGTGTCGCCATCACACTCACCGTCGTGCTGTACGCGCTGGTGTGCAACACGGCGCTGCAGATGGTGAACTGCAGCCCCGCACGCCTTCCGCTTGCCACCTACGGCGGGCTGCAGCAGGACGGCGCCGCGGCGGTGGCGGCGTACGGCCCGCAGTGGCGCGCGCTGCTGGTGGACGCCATCGCCGCCACCGCCATTGCGCCGCCCGCGGTGGACGTGCGGCTGCTGGTGTCGGACCCCAGCATCGTGTGCTTCGAGGCCAGCCACACGGCGGCGTTTGGCGTGGCGGTGGTGGTGCTGGCGGTGGTGGCGGTGGGCATGCCGGTGGGCACGTTCCTGTGGGTGTTGGGGTGGACGCGGGTGGCGGCCACGGCAGCCACGGCGGTGCTGGCGCCCCGCGAGGTGGCGTGGGGTGACAGTGCGTTGCCGGTTGTGGCTAAACCGTCGCCGACGCTGCTGCGCACGCCATCGCGACTGGGCGTGGCGCTGCCGGTGTTGGCGCTGCCGGCCAGCGAAACCAAAACGGCATCCACCACCAGCAGCAGCGGCGGGGCGCGGCGGGTGTCCATGCTGCCGGCGGCGCTGCGGTCGTTGGCGGCGAGCGCGAAAAGCCGGTCCGCGGTGGCGGGCGTGGTGGGTGCGGCGTCACCACCCGGTGCTACTACCGCAGCTGCCCGACGCCGCAGCTCGGCGGGCGTACGTCACACAGGGTCAACATCAGCAGGGGCGGCGCCACCGACGCTGCTGTCACCGTGGCTGGCGCAGGTTGTCATACCTGGCGAGCGCCGGCGGCGTCCCGACGTGGTGCGCGTGATGGAGCGCGTGGGCGACGCGCCGGTGGCGCGCGGGCTGGCGTACTTTGTGGGTGGCGATTTCACGGCGTCGCGGTTCGTGGGCCGGCAGGTGGACATGGGCTTCATCCTGCTGCTGTCGCTGCTGTTTGTGTTCTGGGAGACGAGCGGCGATGTGTCGCTGGGCGGCGTGGTTGTACGGGCAGTGGTGACGGTGGCGCTGTCAGCGGGCGTGGCGACGTGGCTGGTGACGTCGGCGCCGTACACGCGGGCGGCGCAGTGGAACTTGCCGGTGCGGCTGTACCTGCTGGCGTTGGGCGCGCTGCTGGCGGCGTACAATGCGGTGCTGTCGCCAGCCATTGCTGGCACGGACGCCGCCGGTAACCCGGCGGTGCTGGGCCTCAGTTACGTGCTGTTTGTGTTGTGCATGGGCGCGGCGGTGGTGGTGCTGTGGGCATTCGTGTCGTCGCTGTTTGACGGCGCAACGCGTGAGGTGGCGGCAGCAGGAGCCAAGCGGCGTGCGTCCGCCAAGCTGGCGGCAGTAGCGCTGGGGCGCGATGTGGTTTCGCCGAGGGCAAGTGTGGCGGCGGTAGCGGGTTTGGAGTCTGCATTGCATGGTGTTGTGAACCCGCTTGCACGCCGCCCGTCGGCTGCGGCGGGTGGCGGCAGACTGTCGCACGGACCAATGCCAGTGGCGGCAAGCTCGGCGGCAGCTGCACGCGCTGCTGCGAGTCGGCGGCGGGCCGGCAGTGGCGCGGGGAGCGAGTCCGACGACGACGGACGGCCGCCGGGGCACTCGGTGGCACGTTCGGTGTCGGCACGCGACCGGCGGGCATCTGCATTGCAGTCACGCGCGTTGTACACCACGACACAGCGATCGCGGCGTGCTGGCGGCGGCCTGCGTGTCGCTTCATCACCTTTGTCACACACTGCAGCGGCGTTGGCGCCGTCGTCTCGCCGACCTGCCTCGGTCGACCGGCGCCGCGGTTCCCGGAGGTCAGGTGTTCACCCCGAGCCTTGATTATTCGTTTGCAGAGCGTGTGTGTGTTGGGTGGAGTGGTGGTGCCTTTTGTTTCCAAAATTGTGACTTGTCAAGGTGCGGTGGATGGACTGCGCCTTGTTTTGCAGTTTGTCTTATTATTGTTTTGCACCTTTGTACTTCGTGCCTGTGTGGCCGCGATGTGTCGACACTCCAATGTGCCGTCATCTTTGTGGTGCGTCACCGGTACCGCGTGCTTTGCACGCTGTGCCTGTGTGTAACCTTGTACCCTTGCTGTGTGTGTGACTTCGTTGTATCACGTTGGCACTCGTCGTCACTGTGGCCGCACACAGCCGTGTAGGTGTCGCATCCGAGTTACATCACGCCGCGGGGGGTATGTGGCATGTGCCATGTACGTGCCTGCTGCCGATGTCTGCTCCGAGTGTGGTTTTGTGGTCAAGTGGCCGATGGTGCTGCCGCGTTGGAGCTTTCGCGCCGATGTGGCCGTCGGAAGCTCGACGACGACGCCGCATGCGGCATGCCTGCTGTTGCCGCCCATACCGGTATGCACACGACAATTCTTGTGCAACACTGCGACCGTCATTCAATTTGTAATAAATGCTTATTCATTTATCACCACTATTGTTATTTCGTTAACAAGTGCGTGCGCTACCATTATTTAGTAGATTCAGTACTCATACTGCAAAGTCGACCAGCAGCTCCGAGCAGCAGCGCAGCAAGCAACGGCTGCGGGCAGATACAACGACCGCGCTCGCTAGCAAGTCGTTAGTGTGCCGCCTGTGCGTAGCAAGTGTGGGGGCCGCATCATCGCTGTGTGGTTGTGCCGTGCGTAGCGGAACACGCGCGGGTGCAGTGTGCGTGGCGCGGTGAGGCGTGTGGATGGCACACGCCCTACTGCGTGCCCCATCACACAGCTGCCACCAACTCGGTGCGCCAGCGTGACGGGCACGCGGGTTCTGCGCGTTGTCCGGGGCCTGTGGCTTATTAATGTATATTGCATGCAGCTGGGCGCCGTGTGACCACTGCTGGAGCGGCGTTTTATGAGTACCGGTAGTAGCAGCAGCAGCTGCTGCCCATTCATTGCTGCCTCGGGGCAGCCACTGCCGTTGGCATTTGCATACAGTATGCGGAGGAGATAGGGAGCCCACAAGCGCGTTGCAGAGGCGAGCTGCGCAGCTGCGGCTATGGCAGCGCGAGGAAGAACCACGGTTGTCGTGCTGCTGGCGCTGGCACTGACGCTTCTTCTGACAACGCGTACTGCTCATGCTGCCTACAGCCCCGAGGCGGCAGCAGTGCTGGGGACGCTGCCGTCGGCTGCCCAGCTGCCACCTGTTCCCCGTGGGTGCAATGGCGAGTACGTGCAGTGGAGCGTGTTGGCGGGCGGCAACGGCCACTGGTACCACGGCTACAACGTGTACCAAAGGTATGACGCCCACCTTGCGGCAGCGGTGGCGGTGGGCGCGCACCTGGTGACGCCGTCGTCGCAGGCGGAGTTTAACTTCCTGAACCGGACGGTGGCGTGGTGTGTAGGCGTAAACAACTTCTTGTGGCAATCGCCTACCGAAAGCACGGCAACGGCGGCGTTGGGGCCGTTTGTAGGTGCGCGCGCCAACCGCACCGCACGCGCACTAGGTGTCAGTCTCATTAACTCCTTCTACTGGGTGCAGCCGTCGGTTGCCATCATGCCCGTCGTGGAGGCTTGGAACGCGACGTTTGCCGTCAACATCTTCCGGCACAACGGTGCGAGCGGCGACCCAGATGACGGCGGCGGCAACAGTGACTACGTGATGTACCGTTTTGCATATGATGCCTTCCTTCCCGTGGTGGGATGGCACGATAGGGCTGACATATACGACGTATCTGCGCTGCACGAGTTCAGCCGGTTTGATGAGTGCGTATCCGACCCCATCAGCATGCACACTTACGGTCACTACTACCAGCTACTGCCAGTTGCACTGACTTGGGGCAATGCGTCGGCCGTGGCGACACAGCGCGGTGGCTACCTGGCGAACGTTGAGAGCGCGAGTGAGTGGGCCGCGGTGTCCAACCTGCTAGCCTCGTGCACCGGCATGTGGGGTGCGCCGGAGACGCAACCCGTGCCGACAGTAGCGGGTGTGTGGCTGGGTGGGTATGGCATTGTGTCTGCCACCGCCCCCTTACCACTCAGGTGGTGGCCCGCGGCGGGAACTGCCATCAATATCACTGCTGACAGCGCGTTGTGGGTGCCGGGCTTTTCATTTCCATCGATGCGCCCGCCAGGGACATACGGCATCGTCGTCAACAACGTGACAGGGTATGGGCTGCGGTGGAACGTGACGACCGCCAACACGTCGGTCGCGTACGCTGTTATCGAGTACAACTGCATGCTAGGTGGCTCACCGTGCCCTTCCCCCACACCCTCAACCACAACGACGTCAACACCCACGCCGTCAAATACACTGACGGGAACCGCGTCCGTGTCACCGTCTGTGACGTCAACCGCATCGAACTCCGTATCGCAGACTGCAACACCATCAGGAAGCACCTCAACTACGCCATCTGTGACGCACACAACCTCGCCGTCTGCGTCACGATCTGTTACGCCGTCGGTGTCGCCAACAGTTACGCCGTCATCCACGCCCTCCGCGTCAACAAGTGTCACGCCCACCGCGACAATAAGTGGCACGCCATCGCAGTCACCCTCCCAGAGCGCGACTATTTCAGGTACTGTCACGCCAACAGACACCACATCAACATCTTCCTCGGTGACGCCATCTGTGACGGCCTCGCAGACAGCATCTACAACAATATCGCTGACAGCGTCTCCCACCGCCACCGGCAGCATCACGCCCTCCCCGCCGCCGCCGCCGCCCGGCTGGGCCGGCACGGGCGGCATTGGCACCCTCAACGTGTCTGCCCCCCTCTGCGCCGCCACCAGCGGCGTGTCCGCGCCTGCCACCCGCATCGTGGTGTCCGACACCTCGCCCGCCACCGTCGTCAGCCTGGCGTGGCCGGTGACGCTCGTTCACGATGACGTGCTGCCACGCCTCGTGGTACAGTGTCGCCTGACCGGCGACGCAACGGCGGTGGGGCGCCTGACCCTGGTAACTACGCCACCGTACCGGGATGGGTTGTCCCAGCGCCCCGTGTCCGAGTTGCGTCTGGCCGCCGCCGTGGATTTGGCAGCGACGCGCGCGCTGGTATGGGGCGCGCAGCTGGTATGCGCCCTTGGCATCCGGCCGCCTGGCACAGCGCCCGACG
>Ga0066256_1005786_pt1 | contig 10025 bp, 8 predicted proteins | sample ThiBio_1000_biof_FD_87107 | JGI IMG/M metagenome (GOLD analysis project Ga0066256, IMG submission 87107) | Wastewater bioreactor microbial communities from Cape Town, South Africa - Thiocy_expt_1000_biof (version 2) | ecosystem: Engineered > Bioreactor > Thiocyanate-remediating >... | reverse complement strand
GGTCTAATGCACCGACGGTGAATTCAACTAACTAGTGCATATAATTTTTATTGAAAATTGCTCTGAGTTAATTCTTTATAGGTGTATTGATTAGCGATATCTTCGATACCTGTGTTAGCGGCCAGAACAACCCACATCGTATATAAACAAACCCATTTTTTTCTACAATATCATTGCCCACTGAACACGCTAACTGCTTTGATGTATACAGTTTGTCCTTCGAATCCAATGAAAACTTTTTATGCACCATAAAATCCGGATATTGAGTACTATTAAAAAATAATAAACGTTCAATGCCTGCGACAAAACTCCAAAGTAACATTAAGCCTATAAGGGCAATTACACCGATATCTTTTGTAATGGATTTCAAATTTACACCTTTTTTAATAATTGACGCAGTCATCTGAACGATGGGTGTTATTACAGGAATGGGGCAAATGCGACCAAGACCACCTATTTTGTCATTATTTTAACCATTCCAGACTCAATCTAAAATTTTATCTACTAAAAATTTTTACTGGATTTCACCTATAAACCCATGATACATAGGAGATTGGTCACTATAGCCTTTACTGCAATCTAATCGCATAATTAGATCGATGGGTTAAACAAAAAAGGGGGATTAATGAGCGCATATTTATTGTTATTCAGCTCTGGTTATTGTGATAATAAAGATAAATCAACAAGATTTACAGTTCACACATAGCCCTTTCATTTCAACCGTATAGTTAAGAATTTCAAATTGAATTGCTGTCGCTGACTTAGTTACAGGGGTGAAATCAACAATATCATCTAATTCTTTAACAAAGTCACACTGATTGCAAATAAGAAATTTACTCTGCCCAGTGTGTTTTCCATGTGAGCACGCAACATAAGACTTAAGGCTATCAATACAATGAATAAATCCCTCTTGATGCCAAAACTGTATAGCCCTATATATAGTCGGTGGATTGTGTTTGCCCATTTCAGTAGATAGTCTTTGCAAAATATCATAAGCACCCATAGGCTTTGATTCATCGAGAAGTATTTTTAGTACACGTTCTCTTGGCGCAGTAAATCGATGGCCATTTTTGATGCAGTGTTTATATGCCAAATTGATTAAGTCTTGAGTCATTGCTTCAATTAACTCCTAATTTTAGATTCATAATTTTATCATAACTATAACACGCAGATCTTTCCATTTTGTTTTAGAAAGAATTATTGCGTCAGCAGCATACACAATTAAAAATTTATAAAGTGTTATATTGTAACATACAAATAAAGTGTTATATTATACCACTTTATTTGTATTGGAGTAGGATAAATGTTTAAAAAACTGCCTGTAACAGTATTGTCGGGTTATCTTGGTGCAGGAAAAACAACGTTATTGAATCATATTTTAACCAATCGCCAAGGTTTTAAGGTTACTGTGATTGTTAATGATATGTCGGAAATCAACATTGATGCACAGTTTATTAAAGCAGGTACTGCGAATCTATCAAAAACACAAGAATCATTAGTGGAAATGCAAAATGGTTGTATTTGTTGCACGTTACGTGATGACCTACTCATTGAAGTGAGGCGTCTTGCTGAGGAAAATCGTTTTGATTATTTACTGATTGAATCAACAGGGATTTCAGAACCCATGCCTGTCGCGGCAACTTTCTCATTCCGGGACGATGAAAATAAGTCCTTAAGTGATGTAGCTTATATCGATACCATGGTGACTGTAGTAGATGTTTCTAGTCTTATCAACGACTATCATAGTGATGATTTTCTACAACACAGGGGACAAGCGCTCAGTGAAGAAGATGAGCGAAGTGTTGTTAATCTTTTAGTCGATCAAATTGAATTTGCCAACGTTATTATTTTGAATAAAGTTGATAAGGTAGATGTTGACGAGTTAGAAATGGCTGAGTCAATTGTCAAAGCGTTAAATCCTGATGCTGTATTGATAAAATCAACTTATGGCAAGGTTGCGCTTCAATCAATATTAGACACCAAGCTTTTTGATGAAGAAAAAGCAGCACAATCAGCGGGCTGGGCTAAAGAACTAAGGGGAGAACATATCCCTGAGACAGAAGCCTATGGCATTAAAAGCTTTGTTTATCGTGCTAGTAAACCTTTTCATCCACAACGATTTTACGAATTTTTAGAAAGTGATTGGGGCAATGTGATCCGAGCTAAGGGGTATTTTTGGTTGGCTTCTCGTTATGACTGGGTTGGTCATCTTTCTCAAGCAGGATGTGCTGTAGAACATGAGGCAGCAGGTCTTTGGTGGGCAGCAGCTGAAAATATTGAACATCCGCAAAACGAGGACAACGATTTATCAATAGTCAAAGAAACTTATTGGCACGCTGAGTATGGTGATAGACGCCAAGAACTTGTTTTCATCGGCCTTGGCATTGATATCGATGCAATCACACAAACCCTCGACAAATGTTTACTTTCCGAAGAGGAAGTTGCATTAGGAAAAGAGGCTTGGATGCATTTTGCAGATCCATTCCCTCATTGGGCTTTTGCCGAGAATTAGTTTGCAACCATTTTTTTATCTCCTGTAACCCATTAATAAAGGTGCTGTATGTCTTTTAAGTATTTTCGTTTCTACCTTTTTGAATCAGAGTTCTATGATGAAAGAGAACTGGTAGAAGTTTTGAAACGGTATCAATTGATATTTAGCACTCGAAAAGATCTTGGTTTTATTCGTGCTTCATTTGATTTAATGAGCACAGATAAAAGCATTAGCATTTTATGTGAATCAGAAGCCGATATTGAAATAGAAAAAGAGAGTTGGCGAATTTTTTTACGGGAAAAAAATATAAATCTAAAAGAAAATATAGAATATGAAGTGCTTCGGGTTGATGAACGATTCAAAATACGTTGTGCGCATGGTGAGCATTGCTCTCATGGCCACCATGGCCATCATGACCACCATGGCCATCATGACCACCATGGCCATCATGACCACCATGGCCATCATGACCACCATGACCATCATGACCACCATGACCATCATGACCACCATGACCATCACTGGTTAAAAGCGGGTATAGGTCTAGTATGCGGCATAGGATTGCTCATACTGTCTGTTGCAAGCTTCAACATCCCTATGATTGCCTATTATCTCATTACAGGCTTCTCTGCTTTGGTCACTTTGTATTTAGGACACAAAGTATACCAATCTTCCTGGCACTCTTTAATGCAAAACAAATGGGAGATGAGCACTTTATATACGATAAGTACCTTAGCGATTATTGGAATTTCAATTGCCAGTCTATTTGTTCCTGGGTTACCAATGATGCTTGAGTCAGCGCCACTTGTTTTAGGATTCTGGCATTTAGGTGAGGCAATTGAGCATACTTTATTAGATAAAATTAATAAAAAACTGGATATACGTGATTGCGCCTCTGAAACCGTCTTATTAAAAGACGGTGCCGAGCGTGAAATTCCGGTCAAAGAACTAATCCCCAATGATATTATTATCATAAAAGCAGGGGAAGTCATTCCTATTGATGGTGTTTTAACGCAACCAGCACTATTGTATACCACAAGAGTGGATGGTTCGCCTTATTTAAAACAATTTTACCCTGGAGATGCTGTAAAAGCAGGGATGTGTTTGGCTAATCATCTAACACAAATAGAAATGAGGGTTACAAAAACGCACCAAAACTCCTATCTTTCTTTGATTGCAAAAAATATAAATAAAGCAAATGATAAAAAGGCTCCTATCGAGCTATTTGCAAATAGAGTATTAAAATACTTTGTTCCTAGTTTACTGGCTGTTGCTCTGGTATCCGGAATTGTTGTGGGATTATTATTTCCTCCCGCACTTGCTATTCAATGTGTCATCTCAGTTCTTGTCAGTGCGTGCCCTTGTGTATTGAGCATGATTACGCCAATGGCAGTTAGAATTGGCATGAAAAAAGCGTCTGAATTGGGGGTTCATTATAAGGACGGAAAGGCATTGCAGGCGGCCTCGGATATTGACACTGTCGTTTTTGATTTAAATGGGACGCTTAGTCAAGGGGAGGTTTCCGTTAATGGCATATGGATGGATCATAAAAACAGAGGGCTTTTAAAGTATTTTGCATTGTTAGAAGGAAAGTCTGCTCACCCAGTAGCAGTAAAGATTAAGAAATACATAGAGGAACAAAATGTCATTGATTTTGATGATTTATTAGAGGCAACTTCGATTGATACAAGTCATCATTCGGGAATTAAAGGTATAATTTCCGGTGAGACATTCATGATTGGCAACATAGATATGCTTCGTGCCAATGGGATTGAGACGATAAACGCACCTTATGATGACGTTAAAAATGGCACCATTTATATGGTACGAGGTAAAGAAGTTGTTGGGCAAATCGCTTTAACAGATCACTTGCGTCAAGACGCTAGAGCAACTGTAAAACAGCTACAATCAATGGGGAAGCAGGTTCATATTTGTACTGGCGCTGATCGACCAACTGCGGAACGATACGCTCAGTTACTGGGTATTTCTAATGACAATATTTGTGCAAATACTGTAGGAGCAGCAGCTACAGATGATGAGTTATCTAAAGAAAGTTACATTCAGCAGTTGCAACACAAAGGGCGAAAGGTTGCGATGGTGGGTGATGCAGCTAATGATCTTACGGCTATTGCGTGCGCAGATTTAGGAATAGCAGTAAAATCAAACATTGGTGATAAATTAACAGAGCAACATGCAGGCATGGTTGTGCAACAAGGATTGTTATTCCCTATTGCGGCCGCTTTTGATGTTGCATCAAAAACCAAACAAAACATTTTTCAAAATTTGTTCGTGAGCCTCACTTATAATTCAGTGATTACCTTGGTAGCGGCAGGATTATTTGTTGCTTTAGGATTTGCGCTGAATCCTGCTATTGGTGTTGCTTTAATGGTTTTGGAGTCGGCAATTGTTTTAGCCAATCTATACCGCTTGAAGCATCAAGAAACAGTAACTCTTGTCTCGATTAAAGATTATCAATTTGATATGGATCATACTGAAGAAACTACTTCACAAATCCTCAACGGACTCAGTTTTCACCCAAAACCATCTAACGATAGAGTTATCGACTCCGATCCTGTTGAGCAAGAAAAAATATTGCCAGGCAAGGCATATGGGTTTTTTGAGCCAATGAGAACTGCTGCCAATGATACGAGCATAGAGCAAGCACCTAGACATATGGTGGCGAGCTTTCAATCGGCAACGGCGCTAATCGTATAATAATCATTATGCGATGAGAACACCATGAACTCATCGCATAATCCATTTTTTTATGTTAGATTATCTCAAGAAAATCTAATCGTATAATTAGTAATGACTCAAAATACCCAAATTGAAGCATACATCACTTATCAAAAATCGACTGATAAATCGCCACTAACCTTGGAAAGTTATCAAAGCGATTTGCTTCAATTTGCGACCTGGTTTGAATCGGTTAATAAAACAGACATGAAATTGACTAACATCACACCGACTGATGCACGCCAATACAAACAATATTTAATTGACTCAGGATTCAAAGCTCAAACGATTAATCGTCGACTCCTTTCTCTAAAGTATTTTCTGGAGTGGGGATGGCTAACAAAAAAAATCAGATACCGATTCCCACTACCCAAAACAGTGAAACAATCTCAATCCATGCCAAAGTGGTTGAATCGCAATCAACAAAATCAGTTACTGCGCCATGTTGAGCAAAATGGTCGCAAGAGGGATATTGCGATTGTAAAAATCTTACTAAATACGGGGCTTCGTGTCAGTGAGCTATGCAACTTAAAATGGAGTCATATTGTTTTAAGTGAACGTAAAGGACACCTGACGATCAATGCAGGGAAAGGATGCAAATATCGTGAAGTTCCTTTAAATAAAGAAGCACGATATGCGTTTCTTACTTTAGATTATGCTTTACATGCAGGAAGCGAGGCATTTGTTTTTAATGGTCAACGAGGGGTGCTTAGTCCTCGGGGAATTCAGCTCATGCTGAAGCGATTACGAACCCCGGAAGAGTTAGGTATGATTTCCCCCCATCAACTAAGGCATACGTTTTGTAAAAATTTGGTTGATGCCGGCATTAGCCTAGAAAAAGTGGCTTCTCTTGCAGGCCATGAGCGATTGGATACAACAAAATTATATTGCCAACCCTCTTTTTCCGATTTGAGCGAGGCGGTGGAACGAATTGGAGAAATGGACTAATGCGTTTAATAGAAGTATTGCCAGATTATGAGGCCAAACGATTTAGTCGTCCACCTGTGCTAAGTTCAGATGAAAGAAAAATAGTTTTTAAACTCGATCCTTTGTTTAGTGAACTTATTAAAAAGGCAAAACAAGCAAATAATCAAATCGGATTACTTGTTCAATACGGCTATTTCAAGGTAAGAGGTAAATTTTTTACAACAAAAACGTTTAGAGCATCTGACATCAAGGCGGCAGCAATCGCAATTGGCACCGATATCCCAGAAGACTTTTTGAATCAATATCATGACCGCACTCGACAAAAGCATCGATTACTCATTTTAGATCATTGTGGTTATATTGATATTAACCATGCTCTTCCTATCTTCGATGAAATGATTGAAGACATGGTAGATAAGCAAATGCATCCACGCAAACTATTCTATATCCTTATCGAGCAATTACGACAGAAAAAGATTGAATTACCAAGTTACGATCGTATCGCAAGAACAATTACTGACAAATTCCATGACTTTGAGAGAAATGTCATCCAAAAAATGGCAGAAATTATTACGCCAGAACAACAAGAAGCATTAAATCAATTAATTATGAATGACGGCGAATACTATGAAAGAGTATTGCTGACGCGCCTCAAAATAATTAATCAATCCATGCGGCCAGCCAAAATCAAACAAGGCATACGTAATTTCCTTATCATTAAAAAGCTTCATCAGGAGTTAATGCCCCTCATAAAGAAACAGGGGTTGTCTTCAGAAGCTACAAAATATTATGCTCAATGGGTAAACAAAGCTAAAGTCACACAAATTTCTGAGATGGTAGACCTTCATAAGAGAAACTTATATTTAATAGCTTTTATTGATCACTGGTATAGGCTTTGGCAAGATACATTTATCGATATATTGTTAAAAGCTGTCCAACAGCAGGTAAATAAAGCAGCGCGCGAAGTTGATTTATTGGTTAAAAGCCGTCTCCCTGAAAAAACCAAGCTCACTGAATCAGTGCTTTCTGGCTTTAATGAAGCCAGTGATACCTTACATGAAGTACGAACAGTTGTTCATAATAACGAATTGAATAATGTTGAAAAAATCCAAAAACTTCATAAGATTCTACCTGCTCATAAGGAGAGCAATGCATTTAGCCAAGCAGAAGATGCTGCAAAGAAATTATACGATCAAATTGAAGATGAGAAAAAAAGAACCGATGAGTTTGATGTTTTAGGTAATTTATCAAGAAAACTGCAGAATCGAGTAGCTGAAATTGTGAAATACTTGGAGTTTGAAGCAGCGAGCACTGCCCAGGATCTTTATTTGGCGCTAGTGCATTATCAGAAAAATAAAAACATTACTTCTACGGCTCCAGATGGATTTTTAAATGATCACGAATATAAGGCAATTTATAGTGACGGGAAATTTAATATATCGCTCTATAAAGCAATTCTCTTTTGTAAAATTGCTGAGGCTATTAAATGTGGCCAGATAAGTCTTATCCATTCTTATCGATATCTTTCCATTGATGCTTACTTGCTTAATGAACACTATTGGCAGGAGAATAAAAAGCATCTCTTAGAAAAATTAGGACTGACTGATTTTAGTGATGTGGATAGGGTGCTTTATTTATTAAAAGGCATTTTAGACAAACAATTTTTTGAAGTGAATAGGTGTATTACCCAGGGGAAAAACAAATATGTGACCATTCATAAAGATGGACATTTCTCACTTCATACACCTGCTGTTACAAAACCCGATTATGATTCAATAACAACCATTATTGGTAAGAACAAGTACATTCCAATCTTACAAATGATGGCAGAGATTAATGCTGTAACCAAATTCACCAATTGTTTCAAACATCACAAAATCACAGGTTCGAAGTCAGCTCCTGAAAATGAGGTATTTTATGCAGGACTCTTTGGTTTAGGTACCAATATTGGGTTACATAAGCTTAGCTATACAGCCATTGGGGTTAATTACAATACTTTATCAAATGCGGTTAACTGGTACTTTTCTTTAGATAATCTTTATGCCGCAAATCAAACCCTGGTTGATTTAATGGAAAAATTGTGGCTTCCTGAAAAATTTAAACGAGAACGCAATTTATTACACACCTCCAGTGATGGCAAAAAACAATGTGTTTCTGCAGAGTCTTTAAATACTAATCATTCGTATAAATATTTTGGTAATGGAAAAGGCGCTAGTGTTTACCGTTTTATTGATGAGCGAGGCATTTTATTCTATTCAACAGTATTTAGTAGTGCCGAGCGAGATGCAATCTATGTCATCGATGGCTTATTGCACAATGATGCAATAACTAGCAATTTCCACTCAACTGATACGCATGGCTATACAGAAATGGTTTTTGCCGTCTCTCATTTAATCAATGTTTCTTTTGCTCCGCGCATTAAAGATCTTGCTTCTACGAATTTAGTTAGTTTTGGAAGAATAAAAGCAGAATTAGAAAGTAAAAGTTATGTTGTTAAGCCAACTTATTATGTCAATGAAAGTAAGATTAGACGTAATTGGGATACAATCTTAAGGTTAATTGCAACAATCAAATTACGTGAACATCGCGCCTCTACCATTCTTAAAAGATTAGGCGAATATTCAAATCAACATCCCTTAGAAGACGCCCTTAAAGAATTTGGCCGCATCATTAAATCTATTTTTGTCTTGAAATACATTGATGATATGGCATGGCGACAATCCATTGAAAAACAATTAAATAAAGGTGAGTTGGCTAATAAATTCTCAGCTGCTGTTTCATTTGCAGATCAAAATATCTTAGAGTCTCTCAAAGAAGATCAAGAAATAGCCGTTATGTGTAAAACTATTATTCAAAACATCATTATCCTCTGGAACTACATTGAGTTAACTAAGATCATTATGCAATCTGATAATGAGGAGAGGGAGCGCTTACTTGAAAGTATTACAAGTGCATCCATTCTCACCTGGAAACATGTGAATCTGCATGGGACTTATGATTTTAGTAATCTATTAAGTTCAAATGCTCCAGAGTATTCCTTAGATGATGTAATTAATTTTAAGGTGGCTTAGATTTTTAAAATGAATTTTAGGATAAGAACATGCCTACTGTATTAAATATTAAAGGTTATCGATTTTTCTTCTACAGCTTGGAGGGAAACGAGCCACCTCATATTCATGTTGAACATGGGGATAAAGTTGGTAAATTTTGGCTAAATCCAGTAAATCTTGCTAGCTCTTATGGTTTTAGAAGCCATGATCTAGGCAAACTTAGATTATTAGTTACTGAACATAGAGAATTATTTTTGGAGAAATGGTATGAGTACTTTGGCAATTAAATTTGATGATCATGCAGTGGACGTAAGTTTTACTAAAACCTCATTGCATTTTATTCTAGCTGATGGCAGAGAAATTTCAGCTCCCTTGGAATGGTTTCCAAAACTACGAGATGCAACAGAGACTGAGAGAAAAGACTGGCGCTTTATTGGTAATGGACTTGGGGTCCATTGGACTAAGATCGATGAGGATATTTCAGTTAGATCTTTAATGCTTGGGGCAGATTAGTATATTCATTATTATGCGAACAGTTTTATTCATAAAATCCCTTATGTATAGAGGATTTTTAAAGAGCTTTTTAGTTAGATAAAGTTTGGGGCTCTTAGTGATAATGATCTTATTTTATACAAAATTAAGATCTTAGTTCGCATTTGTCCCTTTTCTGTAATATAATCCATCTACCGATTATTATCGATGTTTACTTTATGAAAGATGATCGAGCGATTCAGATGCTTAGTGCCGAGATAGCAACAAAGGGACGGACTTTACCTTTATATCGAAAAATATTTAAAGAAGGCGAGCTAAAGGATCAAACG
>Ga0066256_1005783_pt1 | contig 10026 bp, 8 predicted proteins | sample ThiBio_1000_biof_FD_87107 | JGI IMG/M metagenome (GOLD analysis project Ga0066256, IMG submission 87107) | Wastewater bioreactor microbial communities from Cape Town, South Africa - Thiocy_expt_1000_biof (version 2) | ecosystem: Engineered > Bioreactor > Thiocyanate-remediating >... | reverse complement strand
CGCTCGACCTCAAGGGCGACGAGATCGTCACCATCGAGGGCCTGGAAGGCGACATCAAGCCGCGCGAGAAGAAGATCGCCAGGATCGCCTATTCCGACGGCACGGTGAAGGAGGTTCCGCTCCTCTGCCGCATCGATACGCTGGACGAGGTGACCTACATGAACAATGGCGGCATCCTGCAGACCGTTCTGCGCGACCTCGCGGCCTGAGCGGGTTCAGCCCGAGAAACGAAGTGCCGGGGCCGAAAGCCCCGGCATCTTTCGTTTTCGGCCGGAAAAATCTCACTCCATCGTGACTTCCTGTTGAAGCGGCAAGGGCGTAAGACGGGCCCGAAAGGCTGGCCATGGCCGGCGCTCCATTGGGAATGACCATGCCGAGACCGCACATACCGGAATGTCTGGCGATCCTGCTGGCGCTCGGGGCCAGCGCCGCCCATGCGCAGGACGCGGGCGCGCCGAAGGGCGTCGTCGAGCTTTTCACCAGCCAGGGCTGCTCCTCGTGCCCGCCCGCCGACAAGGCGCTCGAGACGCTGGCGCGCGAAGGCAAGGTCGTCGCCCTTTCCTATCACGTCGACTACTGGAACTATCTCGGCTGGACGGACACGCTCGCCTCGAAGGACAATACCGATCGGCAATATGCCTATGCCCGCATGTTCGGCCGCAACGGCGTCTACACGCCGCAGGCCGTGCTGAACGGCCGCGAGCACATCAACGGCGCCGACATCACCGGCATCCGCGCGCGCATCGCCTCCATGCCGGATGAGGGCAAGGGGCTGAAGGTGCCGGTCGACGTGGAGGTGAAGAACGACGAGCTGCGCATCCGCGTGGGCCCGGGCGAGGGCAAGGCCAACATCGTCATCGCCTATTTCGAGCAGGAACGCACGATCGACATCGACAAGGGCGAGAACCGCGGCAAGACGGTGAACTACTGGCACTCCGTGACGGACATGGAAACGATCGGCATGTGGGAAGGCAAGGAGACCAACCTGGTGCCTCCCGCCGACATGCTGAAGAAGAAAAAGAAGGCCGGTGGCTGCGCCGTGCTGATCCAGCGCATGAAGAGTGCCGATACGCCCGGCGCCATCCTCGGCGCGAGGGTGCTGACGGGCGAGCGCGCTTCCCGCTGAGCAAACCTCCCCGATGGGGAGGTCCGGTCCGGCTTCTTCGAGGGGCTGGGGCTTGAGGGTTCGAAGAAACACGAACCGGACCGGGACGAAGCTGCCGGCAACGGAATACAGGGCAGCCTCGACAGACGCTTGCCATACCAGACCGGCTTCCCGCACAGGCAGCCGGCCGGCATGGCGGCGACGGGCGAACTCTCTCCTTTAATTCGGGCTTCTGTTTGTCTGAAATGCGGCGATACGGATTTTTGCGAAAACGCATGCCCTGCCCCCTCCGCCTTGCATTTCGGCGCCGGTCAGGCACACTGTCACCGTGCCGTCACAGACGAGGTGCGGAGATTCGATGACCGATCAGCCGGATTTGCAGGCGCCCAACGTGGTGGTCGACCTCAGGGAATACCGGGACAGCAGGGACCCGCTGCCGGTGACCTTCCATCGCCGGGAACTCGATGCGATCCTCTGGGTCTACGGTCGCATGGTCGGCGAGGGTGAGTGGCGCGACTACGCCATCGACCACCTGCGCGACAGGGCGGTCTTCTCCGTCTTCAAGCGCTCCGGCGAAATGCCGCTCTACCGCATCGAGAAGAACCCGAAGCTCGCCGCCAAGCAGGGTGCCTACAGCGTCATCAACCAGCACGGCACCATCCTCAAGCGGGGCCACGAGCTGAAGCAGGTGCTGAAGGTCTTCGACAAGGTGCTCCGTCTCGTCGAGACGTAAGGCTTCCGTCTCGCGATCCCCGCCCGCCGCCGCTGTCCCGGGCTCCACCCGAGGATCCGCCGCCCGGCACACCCTTGCTTTCCTAGGGAGCATCCGGCATTTGCCCGGGCGGGAGCCGCGCGCGGACGAATGCGCCATGTGCCGTCCGCCGGTTCCGGCCGCCAAAATCTTTCCCTTTCCCGGAAACATGCGCTAAGGGCATCAGCCATGACCATGCCGGCAACCACAGACCAGACCTTCGTCGTCCTCCTCGGCGGCGCGCTCACCGTGACGCCGCGTCTTCGCGCGGACATGACGGGCGCGCGCGTCGTGGCGGCGGATGGCGGCATGCGGCACGCGGCCTGCCTCGGCGTCACGCCGGAACTGTGGGTCGGCGATTTCGATTCCACCCCGCCCGAGCTCATCGCCGCCTGGCCGGATGTCGAGCGGCAGCCCTGGCCGGCCGCCAAGAACGAGACGGACGGTGCCATCGCGGTCTCCGCCGCCGCCGAACGGGGTGCGCGCAGGATCGTCCTTGCCGGCGCGCTCGGCGGCGAGCGCAGCGATCACGCCATGATGCACCTCGTCCATGCCGTCTTCCTGGAGGAGGAGGGCTTTTCCATCAAGCTCACCTCGGGTGAGGAGGAGGCGTGGCCGCTGCTGCCGGGCACGCGCGAGATCGACCTGCCGAAGCACAGCCTCTTCTCCGTCCTCGGCCTTTCGCCGCTCTCCGGCCTCTTCATCGACAACGTGCGCTATCCGCTCGCCGATTTCGCGCTGCCCTTCGGCTCGTCCCGCACCATCTCCAATGTCGCGGAAGGCCCGATCCGCCTTTCGCTCGCCTCCGGCCGTGCGCTCCTCATCGCCCGGCCCTATGACTTTTCAGGAGCCTGACCCTTGGCACCGCCCATTCTCAAACTCGACGACATCTTCCTCAGCTTCGGCGGCACGCCGCTGCTGTCAGGCGCGAGCCTGCAGGTGGAGCCGGGCGAGCGCATCTGCCTCGTCGGCCGCAACGGCTCGGGCAAGTCGACGCTGATGAAGATCGCCGCCGGCCTTGCCGAGGCGCAGTCGGGCGAGGTCTTCCGCCATCCCTCCGCGACCATCCGCTACCTGCACCAGGCCCCCGATTTCGACGGCTACGACACCGTCGCCGCCTATGCCGAGGCGGGCCTCGGCCCGAGCGACGACCCGTACCGCGTCACCTATCTCCTCGAACATCTCGGCCTTTCCGGCAACGAGGACCCGAAGTCGCTTTCGGGCGGCGAGGCGCGCCGGGCGGCGCTTGCCCGCGTCATGGCGCCGGAGCCGGACATCCTGCTCCTCGACGAGCCGACCAACCATCTCGACCTTCCCACCATCGAATGGCTGGAAGGCGAGCTGCAATCGACCCGCTCGGCCCTCGTCGTCATCTCGCACGACCGCCGCTTCCTCGAAAAGGTCTCCAACGCCACCGTGTGGCTCGACCGCGGCCAGTCGCGCCGTCTCAATCGCGGCTTTGCCCATTTCGAGGCCTGGCGCGACGAGGTGCTGGAGGCCGAGGAACTGGAACAGCACAAGCTCGGCAAGGCCATCGAGCGCGAGGAGCACTGGCTGCGCTACGGCGTGACGGCCCGGCGCAAGCGCAACATGCGCCGCCTCGGCGCGCTGCACGACCTGCGTGCCCGCTACCGCGGCCACAAGGGCCCGCAGGGCAGCGTGCAGGCGAGCGCCTCCGACGCGCAGGAATCCGGCAAGCTGGTCATCGAGGCGGAGAAGATCACCAAGAGCTACGGCGAGCGCACCATCGTCGCGCCCTTCTCGATCCGTGTCCACCGCGGCGACTGCATCGGCCTCGTCGGCCCCAACGGCGCCGGCAAGACGACGCTGCTGAAGATGCTGACCGGTGAACTCGCGCCCGACAGCGGCTCGGTCAAGCTCGGCACGAACCTGGAAATCGCCACGCTCGACCAGCGCCGCGAGGACCTGAACCTCGACGACACGCTCGCCCACTACCTCACGGACGGGCGCGGCGAGACGCTGCTGGTCAATGGCGAGCAGCGTCATGTCACCGGTTACATGAAGGAATTCCTGTTCCAGCCGGAACAGGCCCGCACTCCCATCCGCAACCTGTCGGGCGGCGAGCGTGCCCGGCTGATGCTGGCCCGCATCCTCTCGCGCCCGACGAACCTGCTCATCCTCGACGAGCCGACCAACGACCTCGACATCGAGACGCTGGACCTCTTGCAGGAGATCGTCACGGGCTTTGCCGGCACGGTGCTCCTCGTCAGCCACGACCGCGACTTCCTTGATCGCACCGTCACCTCGACCATCGCGCCGGCCGATCCGGAAAACCCGGATGGACGCTGGATCGAATATGCCGGCGGCTACACGGACATGATGGCCCAGCGCCGCGGCGCGATCGAGGAGAAGCGCAAGGCGGAAAAGGCCGAGAAGGCCAGGGCTGCCGATACGCCGGCCACCGGTCCCACGGACGGCAGGGGCAAGGCAAAACTCTCCTACAAGCAGAAATTCGCGCTGGAAAACCTGCCGAAGGAAATGGAGAAGGCGGAGAAGGAGATCGCCGCCCGCGAGGCGAAGATGGCCGATCCGAACCTCTTCGCCAAGGACCCCGCCACCTTCAATCGGCTCGCCGCCGAGATGGAGACGCTGCGCGACGGCCTGACGAAGATGGAAGAGGAATGGCTGGAGCTGGAAATGCTGCGCGAGGAGCTGGAGGGCTGAGGAGCGCTCGTCCCGCCCGCTGCCGGTAGAAAGCTGCCGGATTGATTCGCGCGCGCAGGAGCGTTATCTAGGAACCTCGTGGTGATTTGGCCGGCCGGCTTGCAGCCACGTTAAACAAGTCGCTAAAGGGCCGCGCGAGGAAGAGCCTTACGTGGACCGGTTGCGACATCGTTGCGGCCGGTTTTGTTTTGGATCGAGTTGAAACATGCCCATCAAGATTCCCGATACGCTCCCTGCCTTCCAGACCCTCGTCGACGAGGGTGTGCGGGTGATGACCGAAACGGTGGCGATCCGGCAGGACATCCGCCCGCTGCAGATCGGGCTGCTCAACCTCATGCCGAACAAGATCAAGACGGAAGTGCAGATGGCGCGCCTCGTCGGTGCCTCGCCGCTGCAGGTCGAGCTGTCGCTGGTGCGCGTCGGCGGCCACCGCGCCAAGAATACGTCGGAAGACCATCTGCTCGCCTTCTACGATACGTGGGAGGAGGTGAAGCACCGCAAGTTCGACGGCTTCATCATCACCGGAGCGCCGGTGGAGACCCTCGACTACGAGGACGTCACCTACTGGGACGAGATGAAGCAGATCCTCGACTGGACGAAGACCAACGTCCATTCGACGCTCAATGTCTGCTGGGGCGCCATGGCGGCGATCTATCATTTCCACGGCGTGCCCAAGCGCACGCTGGAGGAGAAGGCCTTCGGCGTCTACCGCCACCACAACCGGAAGCCCTCGTCGGTCTATCTCAACGGCTTCTCGGACAATTTCGAGGTTCCCGTCTCGCGCTGGACGGAAATCCGCATCGAGGACATCCGCGCGGTGCCGGAACTCGACATCCTGCTCGATTCCGACGAGACGGGCGTCTGCCTCGTGCAGGAGAAGGCGGGCAACCGGCTCTACATCTTCAACCACGTCGAATATGATTCGACCTCGCTCGCCGAGGAATATTTCCGCGACGTCTCGGCCGGCGTGCCGATCAAGCTGCCGAAGAACTATTTCCCGCACAACGATCCGTCGCTGCCGCCACAGAACCGCTGGCGCGGCCATGCGCACCTGCTGTTCGGCAACTGGATCAACGAGATCTACCAGACCACGCCCTACGACCTTGAAGAAATCGGAACGGGGGCCTGACCCATGAGCCGCATCGTCATTCGCCCCCTGCATGAAGACGATGAAGGCGAATGGCGGCGCCTGTGGACCGCCTATCTCGCCTTCTACGAGACGGTGCTGCCGGATGAAATCTTCGCCAGCACCTTCGCCCGGCTGACGGGCGGGGCGCTGGAAGGCGAATATCGCGGCCTCCTCGCCACGCTCGACGGCAAGCCCGTCGGCCTTGCGCATTACCTCTTCCACCGTTCCTGCTGGACCATCGGCAACATCTGCTACCTGCAGGATCTCTATGCCGACCCCGAGGTGCGCGGCAGCGGCATCGGCCGGGCGCTGATCGAGGGCGTCTATGCCAAGGCGAAGGAAGCAGGCGCGCCGGAGGTCTACTGGATGACGCAGGAATTCAACGCCACCGCCCGCCGTCTCTACGATCGCATCGCCGACAAGACGCCCTTCATCGTCTACCAGAAGACCTTCTGAAGGCGGCTAAAAAGAATGATTTTTTAGTTGCGGGCCTGCGGGAATCGCAGCAGGCTGGCAGCGCAAGTTCGCTGGCGAGGAGACAGAGGCGTGGATGCAGGAAATGAAATCTTCGGGCGCCTCGAAACGGGCGGGGCGGTCGAGCGCATCGCGATCTCCGGTGGCGGGCTGACGGCGCATGTGCTGACCTTCGGCGCCATCATCCAGGACCTCAGGCTTGCGGGGCACGATGCTCCGCTCGTGCTGGGTTTCGAGGATCTCGCCTCCTATCTCGACCATTCCCCCTATTTCGGCGCGACGCCTGGCCGCTGCGCCAACCGCATCGGCGGCGGCCGGTTCTCCATCGACGGCATTGCCTACCAACTCGAATGCAACGAGCGCGGCGTGACGCACCTGCACGGCGGCAGCGACGGAACCGGCCGGCAGACCTGGCAGGTCGCGCAGCAGGGCGCGGATTTCGTCACGTTGGCGTTGACCGATCCGGCCGGCCGCGCCGGCTATCCCGGCAATTGCGCCATCGCCTGCACCTACCGGCTACCCGGCGACGGCGTGCTCTCCGTGACCTACGAGGCGACGACGGATGCGCCGACGCCCGTCAACCTCTGCCAGCACAGCTATTTCATCCTCGACGGCAGCGCCGACGCGCTCGGCCACGACATCCGCCTTGCCGCCGATCACTACCTGCCCGTCGACGAGAACCTCATCCCGACCGGCGAGATCCGCCCGGTCGCCGGCACGCCATTCGACCTCACAGGCTGGACGCCGATGCGCCGGCAGGTCGAGCCGGGCGGCCTCGCCTTCGACCGCCTTTGCTGCCGCTCGCGGGAGCGGCAGGCAAAGCGGCCGGTGGGTGCGGTGCGCAGCCCCCTCTCCGGCATCTCGCTCGAGGTCCTGACCACCGAACCCGGCGTGCAGCTCTATACGGGCGCGAAGGTGAACCCACCCGCCCCCGGCCTCGGCGGCCGCCGCTACGGCCCCTTCGCCGGCTTCTGCCTGGAAACCCAGGTCTGGCCGGACGCCGTCAACCACGAGAACTTCCCGCCCGCGGTGTTGCGGCCGGGCGAGACCTTGCGGCAGGAAACGGACTACGTCTTCCGCCGCGCATGAGCGTGCTCGGCCCGCGTAGTCAGGACAAGGCTGGCCCCCACCATCCTCGCGGATGACCATCAAGGTGGTCGGAAGATCGCGAGCCCACTGCGCGAGCGGCAGCCGCATCGCGATCGAGAAGCTCGGAAAACGATGCTGGTGACTGAGATGGAGGGTGAGCATCCCACCGGCCTCGCCGCCATCCGCTTCGTGCTGACCGGCTCCTGTACGGGGGCTTGGATTGAAACGTGCCCGGCTGGCCGAGGATGCGGGTGCGATCCGCATTCCCGACCCCAGCGATGTGCGACCCGTATTATCGTCGGGTTGGCGGCCGAGTTGCTTCTGGCCAAGTCCAGCCGATGATCAAGCGTGGCCCGTGCTCTCGGAGAATTTAAGAGGGTGAACTGCTCGTCCGTCAGGCGCGGAGGACCTGTCCTGCTCGGCTTGACGTCCTCCGGGCCTTCGCGTCGGAGCTTTTGCCGATGTTACATCCATGGCGGCCTCATCTTCGCTGCGGCGACTTGCGAACCGGCCGGTGGCAGGATCGCGTGACATAAGAACCGCTTCCGCTGCTTCGAGGGTCTCACTGCGCTGACCGCCGGATAGTTCGACCGCGTCACCATGAAGGACGATGCGCCACTTCCGGCTCCTGCATGCGTCGGGCTTTTCCGGTGGATTTTCAGGCCATGCAGGACCGCGAAAACGACATCGGAATGTAATTATCAATTATTGACACACTAATTACAAATGCTAACGTCGGGATGGCTCGCACGGCCGAGGCCGTGATCGCAGCAGCCACCGCACGCCATCAAAAAGGGGAATACGCACATGGCAAGCAATGGACTCCTTCGTCTCGCAGCCGGCACGATCCTGGTCGCCTGGTCCGGCCAGGCTCTCGCTCAGGGCACGGATCTGGAACTGAACAATCCCGGCACGCTGTCCGTCTGCGTCACCGATGCGAATGCGCCGATGTCGTCGGTCATCGATGGCGAAATGCAGGGTTATGAAGTGTCCTTCACGAAGGACATCGCCCGGCGGCTGGACCTGAAGGCGGAATACCGCATCTCCGTCTTCGAGGGCATCTTCGCGGCGGTCGCCAACCATGTCTGCGATATCTCGGCCGGCTCGCACTCCATCACGATCCCGCGCAAGGAGATCATCAATTTCTCCAGCCCGCATTTCGTCGGTTCCTACACGATCCTGACGCCCTCGGATTCGGGCATCAAGGACGAGGCGGGCCTTGCCGGCAAGCGTCTCGGCGTCATCGCCGCGAGCATCCAGGAGACCTATGCCAACGAGACCTACAAGGATACGCAGATCGTTCCGTTCCCGGATTCGGCCGCGCTCCGGATGTGTTGGTGATTGGGGAATATAAGGGCGGGCTCGCGGCGACCTATTTCGCATCCTCGCAGCGTCCGCTCTCGGTCGTGGTCTCCATCCCCAACGATGACCAGCCGGCCGGCATCGGCGTGGCCAAGGATCGCCCGAACCTGCTGGCCGCCGTCAACAAGGCGATCGCCGACATGATCGAGGATGGCACCTACGCGAAGATCTACAAGGAGTGGGTGGGGGAAAGCGTTCCCACGCTGCCCGGTCCGGACTTCATGCCGACCCGCTGATCCTCGCACTACGACGGCCACGCTCGCGCGGGGCCGTCGTACGATACGATGCCCGTTCCCGCAGGAGACCACATGTCAGGGATTCTCGATACGTTCTTCAATCTCTCCTACATGTTGCAGGTGGTCCCCGATATCCTGCGCGTCGGCTACTACAACACCATCACCATCTCCCTCTATTCGACGATCATCGGCATCATCATCGGCGCGCCCCTGTCGCTGATGGCGATCTCGCAGGTGACGGTCGTGCGCGTCGCCGCCAAGGTCTATATCGATATCTTCCGCGGCCTGCCTGCCATCGTCACGATCTTCATCGTCGGGCAGGGCCTGCCCTTCGCCGGCTTCCGGCCCTTCGGGCAGAATCCCTATCCCTACGGCATCATCGCGATCAGCATCGTCGCCAGCGCCTATATCGCCGAGATTTTGCGCGCCGGCATCCAGAGCGTCGACAGGGGCCAGACGGAAGCGGCCCGCTCGCTCGGGCTCGACAAGCACCGCACGATGTACCGCGTGATCTTCCCGCAGGGCATCCGCCGGGTCATTCCCGCACTGACCAACCAGTTCATCAACATCATCAAGGATTCGAGCCTGATCTTCGTGCTCGGCCTGATGGTGAGCGAGCGCGAGCTCTACCGCATCGGCCAGGACATTTCCCAGCGCACCGGCAACCTGTCGCCGCTGGTTGCCGTCGGTATCGCCTATCTCGTCATCACCGTCCCGATGACGCATCTGGTGAACTATCTCGACAAGGAAATGCGCAACGGTCGATCCGTCATGCCGGCGGCGCTGCGCTCCTTCTTCGCACGCCGCCGCAAGGCGGAGGCCGCCGGTCCCGAGACCGCAGGGGCGGAAACGCCTGCCCAGCCGCTGCCGCAGGCGGCGCGCCGGACCGCCGCTGCCGGCGAGGTGCTGGTGGAGGCGAAGGACCTGACGGTCGATTTCGGCCATTTCCGCGCCCTCGACCATGTCAGCTTCGAGATCAGGACCGGCGAGGTCGTGTGCGTGATCGGACCGTCCGGCTCGGGCGAGGCCACGCTGCTGCGCTGCATCAACGGGCTCCAGCCGGTGGATGGGGGCACGCTTGACATCTTCGGCCAGCCCTTCCCGACCAGGGAGGGACCGCTGAACGCCCTGCGCGCCGATGTCGGCATGGTGTTCCAGGGCTTCAACCTGTTCCCGCACATGTCGGCCCTGCGCA